>Ga0070708_100000441_pt1 | contig 31032 bp, 31 predicted proteins | sample KBSK5503metaG_FD_65469 | JGI IMG/M metagenome (GOLD analysis project Ga0070708, IMG submission 65469) | Corn, switchgrass and miscanthus rhizosphere microbial communities from Kellogg Biological Station, Michigan, USA - KBS K5-50-3 metaG | ecosystem: Host-associated > Plants > Roots >... | reverse complement strand
GTGGTTCGCCGTGTGCGCCCTTCACTAAAAAAACATTTCGGCAAAGCCGCGTTCTGGTTTTCCGGACTTAGTCACCTGGCGAAATGGAACCCCAAGCCGTTTGTCATTGAAGCAGAGGGCCAGCGCTACAACGCAACATTCGCGGCAATCGGCAATGCTCCCAGTTATGGTGGCGACCTCGCGATCACGCCTCGTGCCCGACTGGACCAGCCTGAGTTCGAGGTCTGTATCATTGACACATTCAGCCGGTTTCGTTATCTCTCATTTCTTTCATACGCGATGCGCAGCGGCATGCCTCGAAACAAAGGAAGTGTGTGCTTCTTGCAAACTAGCCGTGTGAAGGGTATTGGCGATGCGTCGGTTCAGGTTGACGGTGAGTTAATTGGCCAGTTGCCAATGACATTCGAAATAGCGAAGCAATCGATCGAGGTCATTGTTCCACGCCCGAAAACTTGAAAGGTAACGATCTGGCCGACGACCACACAAAGTCAGAACTGGGAGCGGTAGCCGTAGCGACAGGGTCGAAACGCATGCACAATCGTTCGGTTTTTCAATAAGGCCAGATTTTGTAATGACTGGCGTAGTCGAGCATTTTGGAAACGACCCGTTCGCTAGCGAGGCTGTGTGAAAACTCAAACTGATGCCACGGCCTTGCCCCGTGGAGACTCACGCTCGCGGCTACAAAGAAAGTTGCGTGACTCTCCCAGATGCCACGGGCTTGCCCCGTGGAGTTTCACGCTTGTGGCTTTTGGTAACTAACGTCTGAGCTTCAGCAATGAGCGTGAGTCTCCACGGCGCAAGGCCGTGGCATCCGCAAACGCTGCTGACCTTTCTTTGTAGCCGCGAGCGTGAGTCTCCACGGCGCAAGGCCGTGGCATCAGTTTGAGTTCTCACACGGTCTCTACCGCGCGGTGGTACTGACTGCATGACACACGATTGAGTGGTGCGAACCGATCAATTCGCAACGGAAAGTGGCAATCGACAATGTTGAGACCCACCCGCTACCGCAAGTACTGACTACATGGCAAGTACCGCGAGCGAAGCGACCGGATGTTGCACTCGACTTCCCGATGTCATTCTCATAAAAGAGAGTTACTTAGATACCGCCGAACGGCCCAGTTCCAAACTTCGACAAAGCTCCCCAGTCCACTTGCAAGCGATAAACAGTTGGTTTATTAACTTGTCCAGACCCAGACCTAAGGCCGAAGACCGAAGACCCGGTAAGTTCCCAATGCCCGCAACAGATCGTCTTTACTACAGTGACTCCCATCTAATCGAGTTTGAAGCGCGCGTGCTCGACGTAACCGAACGCGTCAGCGGTTGGGCCGCCGTGCTTCTGAATCGGACCGCTTTTTATCCGACCGGTGGCGGCCAGCCAAGCGACACCGGAACCCTGAATGGCCTGCGAGTAGTCGAATGCATCGACGACGGAGAGAAAGGCGTTTTGCACGTCGTCCAGGGCGCAACGCCTGCTGTTGGTGCGATAGTCAAAGGAAGGATCGACTGGCCCCGGCGGTTGGACCACATTCAACAGCACACCGGCCAACACATTCTTTCCCAGGCGTTCGTTACTCTCTGCAACGCCCCCACAAAGAGTTTCCGTGTGTTGGACCAATCGTGCGAGATTGATATTGAGTTGACGAATCCAACCACTGAGCTCATCGAGCGTGCGGTGGAACTGGCCAATAATGTAATCTGGGAAAACCGGCGGTTGACCATCAGAAATGTTACCGCTGAGGAAGCCGCCGCGCTTCCTTTAAGAAAGGAACCGGTTCGCGAAGGAGAATTGCGTTTGATCGAGATTGATGAATTTGATCTCACACCCTGCGGCGGCACGCATGCTTATCGCACCGGCGAAGTCGGGATGATCGCTGTGCGTTCGTGGGAACGTGCCAAAGGACTAACGCGAATTGAGTTCGTTGCTGGCGGGCGCGCGTTGTCGGACTATCGCCGCGCGAACACGAGCGCACGCGCGATCGCCGGGTTGTTTAGCGCTGGCCGCGACGATACACCCTCGTTGGCAGCGCGGATGATCGAAGAAAACAAGGGTCTGCAGCGGAGGCTCCGTGCGCTCGAGCAGGTTGCTATTCATGTGGAAGCTGATGAGCTGATTGATCAAGCTGAGGTGCGAGAGGATGGTACGCGTCTCATCGTACACGTATTCGAAGACCGCGATGCTGACTCATTGAAGAAACTGGCTCAAGCTTTGATTTCAAAGCCTAAGACGATAGCCCTGCTCGGCTCGCACGACAAAGATACAGCGCGGCTCGTCTTCGCTCGCTCAGTGGAGGCAGCTGGCGACATGAACGCTTTGATGCGAGAAGCTTGTGGCAGGCTCGACGGCCGCGGTGGCGGCAAGGCCGATATGGCGCAGGGGGGTGGCAGCAATTTGCAGAGGCTGGGAGAAGCAATTGACCTTGCCGCCAAAGCTCTAGAGACAATCTGGTAAACTCACCTAACTAACAGATGCTGAAACGCAGGTCTCAAAGTTAGAACAGTAATGAGGGTCAGATCCCTTCGTCGACAAGCGAGGGCGCCCTGTGGCAACTATTCTCGGTGATCCGATTAGCAGCAATCGGTGATCCGAACAGTCAGCAATTTATCTTGGTACATTCGATTTGACGCTATTATCTTGGAGCATTCGAGTTGACGCTATTATCTTGGGGCATTCGATTTGACACTAACCGCTTCGGCTACCTAATATGCTTTGCGCGTGGGGCAGTAGCTCAGTTTGGCAGAGCGCCGCGTTCGCAATGCGGAGGTCAGGGGTTCGATCCCCCTCTGCTCCACCAGTTAACCTACCGCTTTCAAATACTTACAGTCGCGATATAAAGAGCCCCATTTTTTGCTTGTGACGCCGTTGTGACGTTGCGTTCGGAAAAATCCACTTAACCGACGTACACTCCTTATCATCAAGTGCTCAAAACGCCTAAATTCGCTACCGATACGACTTCTTCAACAGACACGGGTCGAGCAAGTTGGCAACTGTGAACACCGTGCCGCCGTGACGAACTTTCGATAACTATGTCATTTGGCATAATTTAGAACCACGCGCCACGTGGTCGCCGCGGTGCAATGTGGAGGTCCTGATTCGATTCAGAATCGATCTCGTATAAGATCCCGATGCAACGCCAGCTGTAGACTTGAGGGTTGGACCAACGCCGCAAGCCGTCTACCGTTAAAAACGTCTCATGACCCGTTAACTGTCCACAGAAAACCCCGGCGTGTATATTCGGAAGCGTCTCGTAATGATTACCGAGGAATCTTCCGCATTTGCAGTGCAGGAGAAGATCGCGCAGGAGATTTCCGAGAAGGGTCGCAGAGGAAGTCGTAATATTCCGGAAATGACGATTACCTCCGGCACAAAACTGGGCCGCTACGAAATCCGCTCAAAGCTAGGTGCGGGCGGAATGGGTGAATTCTATCAGGGTCGCGATGCGCAGTTGGGTCGTGATGTTGCGGTGAAGGTTCTGCCTACGACTGTTTCGACAGACGCCGAACGCCTGCGCCGGTTCGAACAGGAAGCTTGTGCTGCGAGCGCACTCAACCACCCAAACATCCTCGTTGTTCACGACATCGGCGCCCACGATGGAACTACTTACGTAGTTTCGGAACTGCTGGAAGGCGAAACGCTGCGCAAACGAATAGCAGGGACGCCGCTGGCCCAACGGCGCGCGGTGGATTACGCGTTGCAGATCGCGAATGGACTCGCCGCAGCACACGAAAAAGGAATCATACATCGCGATCTCAAACCCGACAACATCTTCGTCACCAACGACGGACGAGTGAAGATTCTCGATTTTGGTTTGGCGAAGCTTACCCAACCCGATGGCAATCAGTCACAAACCGAAATCCCAACGCGACGGGTTGATACCAATCCCGGCGTCATCATGGGAACTGTCGGTTACATGTCGCCCGAACAGGTCAAAGGTCGCCAAGTCGATCAACGTTCAGACATCTTCTCGTTTGGAGCAATTCTTTACGAGATGCTCTCTGGCCGGCGCGCGTTTCACGGTGAATCACCGGCTGAGACAATGAGTGCGATCCTGAAAGAGCATCCGCCTGAGTTGTCTCAGACAAACCAGAATGTTTCGCCGGCCTTAGAACGATTGGTCAATCGTTGTCTGGAAAAGAGTTCAGAGTCTCGCTTTCATTCGGCGAGCGATCTCGCCTTCGCGCTGGACGCTCTTTCAGGGAGTTCGTCGAGCATTGACAAGACAATCTCTGTGGGGACGGCTGGCTTCCCGTCGCGCACTCGTGAGCGCCTCATTTGGATTGCAGCTGTAGCCCTACTGCTAGTTATAGCGATCGCTCTGGCCTTTTCTAATTTTCGTCGAGCTCCGAACGCTTCCCAGACCCTGCGTTTCTTCATAACACCAACTGATCAGGTACCCTTTGTAAACGCTGTGATCTCGCCTGATGGTCGGCTTCTGGTGATCCGTGGTAGAGACTCCTTAGGAAAGACTCTTCTTTTGATTCGCTCGTTGGATTCACTGAGCACGCAGCCGTTATCCGGAACTGACGACGCTACGTCTCCATTCTGGTCTCCAGACAGTCGCTCCATAGCGTTCTTTGCCGGCGGCAAGCTCAAAAGGATTGACGTTACCGGCGGTCCACCACAGACACTTTGCGATACGGATACGGGCGGTGCTTGGACTCGCACCGCTGGAGCTGGCGGTGCTTGGAATCGCGACGGTGTAATCGTTTTTGCACGTGACGACGCCTTGGATCGCGTGTCAGCAGCAGGCGGAATAGCGACAGCGCTCACAGCGCTTGATCAAGCGCATGGGGAAATTTCTCATAAATACCCGCAGTTTCTTCCAGACGGGAAACACTTTCTGTACCTGGCTCAAAATGCCAAAACAGAAGACTCGTCAATTTATGTGCGTGCTCTTGATTCCAGCGAGAACAGATTCATTCTCAAAACCAGGGCGGAAGCTGCTTACGTTCCCGACGGTTATCTATTGTTCATGCGCGACCGAACATTGATGGCCCAACCATTCGATGTCAGTAAACTGCAACTGACGGGCGAACCGATTCGGGTGGCAGAGGAGGTTGGCCTTGACATCATCCGGGGGTTTGCAAATTTTTCCGTCTCTGACAACGGAATGCTTACCTACATGAGCGGCGGCACTGATGGCCAGATGTTTTTGTTCGACCGAGATGGAAAGTCTCTGGGCGCCCTCGGTCCGACAGGTAACTACTCCAATGTCTACCTGTCACCGGATGAAAAGCGTGTCGCGGCCTCCATAACTGATTTACAAAGTGGCGCCCGTGATGTCTGGCTACTGGACATTGCTCGCAATGCGCCAACGCGGTTTACGTTTGACCCAGCCGAAGATTGACGCTTTACTACTTCACTCTGGAGCGAAAACTAATCGCAGTGGAAGTGAACGGTGACGGCCCAACATTTAGAAACGCTCCACTGAACACGTCTTTACCAGTGCCAACATTTGAGTTGCTATGAGCTACGACGTAATCGTTATTGGCGGCAGCTTTGCGGGCTTGTCTGCCGCTCTGCAATTGGCGCGAGCGCGCAGACGCGTTTTGGTCCTGGATTCCGGAGAGCCGCGAAACCGTTTCGCGCAATCCTCTCACGGCCTTTTCGGCCACGATGGACAGACACCTTCAGCCATACTCGCAAAAGCAAGGTCCCAACTGCTCTCGTACCGCACCGTCTCGTTCACCGAAGGTCTGGCGACTCATGCCGCCAGGACCGGTGAGGAATTTACAGTTACAGCCGCCAGTGGCGCGGTTCACACTGCCTCTCGCCTGATTCTTGCGACCGGCGTGAGAGATGACCTCGCACCTATTCCCGGGCTGCAGGAACGCTGGGGCATCAGTGTGCTCCACTGTTTCTACTGCCATGGGTACGAAGTGGCTGGACGAAGACTGGGGGTATTGGCGACTAGCGATCGGGCATTGCAGACGGCAATTCTTCTTCCGGACTGGAGCGAGCACGTCACTCTCTTTACCAACGGCGCGCTTAGCTTAAACCCGGAGCAACTGGCCGAGCTCCACACGCGCGGAGTTTCTGTCGAAGCCAAACCGGTAGTTGCCCTACTCGGAGACCCGCCCGCTCTCTCTGGGCTCCGCCTGGACGACGGTCGCATCATTCCCGTAGATGCGGTTTTTACGAACCCTCGCACTCGCATGGCTAGCTCGCTCGCCGAACAGCTTGGTTGCGAATTTGACGAAGGCCCGTCCGGCGCCTTCATCCGCACCGGCGCGGATAAGCAGACCACCGTGTCAGGTGTCTATGCTGCAGGCGATGCCGCTCGTCCGGGGCACAACGCCTCCTGGGCCACTGCCGACGGAGTTACAGCGGGAATCTCGGCGCACCAATCACTTTCTTTGCGTCAGCCCGCATGTCGCTCCTGATCTGCGTCGTATAAATCTGTACGAGACATGAAGGCGAGCGAGGTATAATCCGCTCACCTCGGATTTGGACCGCACAGCCATAATCCAATACGTCGTTAGGTCGCTACTTCTGCTTAAAGTCATTGAAGGAGTTCGAGAATGAACCAATTCTCTATACTTTATGTCGGTAGGATACTCTTCATAGTATTGATCTCCCTCTCTTTTAACGGTTCATGTCTTGTGGAGGCCCAAGACAAGCGGCCATCAGAGATCGTGGCTGCCGACGGCACAAAGGTGCACCATGTTGTCGAAGGAAGCGGCATCCCCTGTGTCGTCGTCAATGGAAGTCACTATCGGCGGGTCTTCTCAAAGGAGCTGCGCCGGCACCTCAAGCTCGTTTTCGTGGACTTCAGGCACAGTACTGAGGCTGAAGCGGCCGCGAAAGTTGATGACATCACCCTGGACACGCTCCTTGAGGAGATCGACCAGGTGCGCAAAGCTTTGGGCTTCGACCGAGTGGCCGTGATGGGCCATTCCCTGCCGAGCCTCATTGCTCTCGAGTACGCGCGCAAATACCCGGAGCATACATCTCATCTCATCCTCATTGGTTCGGCGCCCTCCATGATCCAGCCCAAGGAGCAGGAGGCATTTTGGGATTCGGATGCATCGCAGGCGAGGAAGTCAGCTGATAAGCGCAACCTCGAAAGGATTACGGATGAAGATGTGAAGAAAGCGCCACCAGGGCAGGCGTGGAAGCTGCTGTTCGTCAGGAACGGCGCACACTATTGGTATGACCCGTCCTATGATTCCTCTTGGATGTTGGAAGGCATTGCCCCAAATATGAATTTCATGCCGCACGTCGCCGGTCTGTTCAGAGACTATGATGAGGGCAAGAGAACGCCGCGCGTAACGAGGCCGGTATTTCTGGCCTCGGGGCGCTATGACTACCTCGTGCCTTATACCATGTGGGAGGGGCGCAAAGATTCTTTCCCGAACTTGTCTTACAACCTGTTCGAGAAGAGCGGCCACTACCCGATGTTGAGGAGCCCGCGCTATTTGATAAGCAGCTCATTGAATGGATGAAGAGGAACAAGTAAGTAGTTCTCCAGTACAAGACCGGAACCGCTCGTGGGAAACCACGCAAAGTATAAGGGCCTGGGCGGGCAACCACGCAAGATATAAGGGCCTGGGCTTATGATTTCTGATCGTAGCTGCGGACCTGGCCGCCATCGAGAAGGCCCGCCAGCACGACATTGCCGCCACGTTGTCGCGAGATCCGGTTGCGCTGACGGATCAGTGGACCGATGACGCTGTTCGTATGGGCCCAGGACGGGCGGAAGTCGGCAAGCAGGCTATCCGAGAGAGCAACGAACGGCAGACGGCTAACTGAGGTTTCAAGGTGCTGAGCTTCGTTCCGGAAACCAAGGACTTGACCGTTGTGGATGGCGGCTGGGCCATCGAGTGGCGTTCCTACACGGCCTGGTTTGTCGACTCGCCGCGTGGCGAGACGAAGCAGCTTCATGCCACTGTGCTGTTGGTGCTCAAAAAGCTCCCGGACGGCAGCTGGAAATGCTTCCGCGCGATGGGAGACATTTCACGATGAGGTTCCTCACGGGTGGAAAGTAACTGGCACGCCGCAGAACAATTGTATGAAGTGACGAAACTCGTGGCGGCACGTGTGACGCCGTTGTGACGTGAGTGCGGATAGATCGAAGTGGATAGCATTAAGCTCCATATAAAAACGTATAAAACCCTCGGAAAATCGTCGTGGCTGCAACCTCTCTCAAGTCAGTTAGTTAATAAAAAGAGCAGAGTGCCGTTCGCAATGCGGAGGTCAGGGGTTCGATCCCCCTCTGCTCCACCAGCAAACCTACCTACTTCAAATACTTACAGCCGCAAGATTAACAGCCCTATTTTTTGCTTGTGACGCCGTTGTGACGCGGCTATCGGAATTCTGCATTTGTTGGATTTGTCCTTTAATAAAGGTCCGCAAAACCCCCAATAAAATCGCGACTACCCCACCTCTGATCGTGCGGCGTTAAGAAAAAATGAGCAGACCCTTGGTTCGCACTGCGGAGGTCAGGGGTTCGATCCCCCTCTGCTCCACCAATAGGCCTTCCGACTCCTTATACTTATATCAAGCTAGACTATAACCGCCCTCTTTTCTTCTTGTGACGCCATTGTGACGTTGCGCTGAGAAAAATCCACTCGCCGACGTTGCCGCTGATCGCATGACTCGGTTCGTCAATGAATCGAAGGCGGCGTCAACACTTAATCACCTGAATTTCATCACCATTCGAGCAAGAGCTCCGAAACGGTGGTAGGATCTGCGGCAACTGGCGGCGAACCTGCTTTGTAGGAGGGCTCCCTGACGTCCACTTCACTTCCACTACAAGAGGTAACCGAACTGCTCGTCGCGTGGCGCAACGGCGACAGAACGGCGCTCGATAAAATGATGCCGCTGGTCTACGAAGAGCTGCGACGGTTGGCCCATCTCTATATGGGTCGGGAGCGCGCCGGCCACACGCTGCAAACTACCGCGTTAGTCAACGAGGCTTACCTCCGGCTGATTGATCAGCGTCGCGTTGAATGGCAGAACCGCGCTCACTTCATAGCCATTGCGGCTCGCCTCATGCGTGAAATTCTGGTTGAACACGCCAGAGGTCGACAGGCCGCCAAGCGCGGCGGTGGTCAGTTCGTGCTTTCCTTGAGTGAGGCTGACCGCATCATCCCACGCAGCGACGTGAACTTGATTGCACTCGACGAAGCCCTCAGACGGCTCGAAGCTGTTGACCCTCAGAAGAGCCGAGTCGTGGAACTGCGGTATTTCGGCGGACTGACAATTGAAGAGGCAGCTGAAGCGCTGGGAATTTCGGCGGCCACAATCAAGCGTGACTGGACCATGGCGCGGGCCTGGCTGCGGCGTGAGATCGGCCATGAGTAACAAGATCGTGATTAAAACTGAACGCCGACGAAAGTCCGAGGCATCGTCCGATTGCGCGTTCTTGTCATGAGCCGATCGGGGCCGAAACTTCGCATTAGAAGATGGGACAAACAACCTGGCGAACCAAAGCCCCGACTATGGGTCTTACAGCCGTGATCAAGGGAGGGAAAGCTAAATGACGCCCGAGAGATGGCAGCAGGTAGAGCGCTGTTTCACTCCGCGCTGGAGCTCGAGCCCGGTGAGCGCGCCGCTTTTCTCACCAAAGAGTGCGCCGACGATGTGATGCTGCGCGAAGAGGTGGAGTATCTCATTTCTTCCCACGAACAACCGGGAAGCTTCATGGACTCCCCCGCGTACGCTGGCGCTGCGGAACGGCGGAGAGATGAGCGAATCGCAGCGCTGGTGGGTCAGAAGATCGGCCCTTATGAGATTCTCTCCTTTCTCGGCGAGGGCGGAATGGGCGAAGTATACCTGGCCCTGGACAACAGATTGGGCCGCAAGATTGCCCTCAAGTTGTTACCTCTACATTTCACACAAGAGAAAGCCCGCGTGCTCCGCTTCCAGCAGGAGGCGCGTGCGGCGTCCGCGCTTAATCACCCAAACATCCTCACGATTTACGAGATCGGAGAATTGAACGGCCTGCACTTCATCGCGACGGAATTCATCGAAGGCGAAACGCTCCGAAGGCGCATCGTGAGCAGACGGATAAGGCTAAGCGAAGCGCTTGAGGTGGCCAAGCAAGTCGCATCCGCCTTGGCCGCAGCACACACCGCGGCGATCGTCCATCGCGACATCAAGCCGGAAAACATCATGCTCAGGCGTGATGGATACGTTAAGGTTTTGGATTTCGGTCTAGTGAAGCTGACGGAACGCGATAACAAAGGTTCGGAAGCGTCAACATTGGTCCACACGGACGAGGGAATGGTGATGGGGACCGTCGCCTACATGTCGCCCGAACAAGCGCGCGGGCTTGAAGTGGACGCGCGGACGGACATCTACAGCTTGGGCGTCGTACTGTATGAGATGGTCGCTGGCAGGACGCCCTTCATCGGCGAGACTAAGAGTGACGTGATCGCTGACATCTTGAAGACCGAACCAGTGCCGCTGAGCGATTTCAATCAAGAAGTCACTGTTGAACTAGAAGAAATAGTGAGCCGGATGTTGAAGAAAGATCGCGAGGAACGCCCTCAATCTGCCGAAGACTTGTTCGTCCACTTGCGGCACTTGCAGAAGCGCCTCGAATTGGAGACGGAAGTAGAACGAGAGTTTGGCGCCCCTCATACCGGTGGCCCGAAGGCCGTCCAGGCTGGAACCCAACGCGCCGGCGCGGCGGCGACAACCTCCAAGTCGGAGGCGCGCAACTCAATCGCCGTGTTGCCATTCGCCAACCTGAGTGGTGAGCTCGAGAACGAATACTTCTGCGACGGACTGGCGGAAGAGTTGTTGAATACGTTGGCGAAGATCGAAGACTTGAAGGTGGCGGCGCGAACATCGGCTTTCTCGTTCAGGGGCAAGAATGCCAACGTCAACGAGATCGGGCGCGCTCTGGGCGTGCAGACGGTGCTGGAAGGTAGCGTGAGAAAGTCTGGCAACCGCCTGCGGATCACGCTTCAGTTGGTCAACACCGCGGACGGGTACCACCTGTGGTCGGAGCGTTACGACCGCGAGATGCAGGACATCTTCGACGTGCAAGAGGAGATCACTCTGGCGGTTGTAAGCGCCCTGAAGGTGAAGTTGTTTGGCGTGGAAAAGGCGGCGGTGCTGAAGCGTTACACCGACAACACTGAGGCATATCAACTTTATCTTAAGGGATGCTATTTCCACGACAAGTTTACTGAAGATGGTTTTAAGAAAAGCATCGAGTGTTTTCGTCAGGCGATCGATATGGATCCGAATTACGCTCAGGCTTACGCGGGGTTGGCCGGCTGCTACACCGTGTTGGGCTTGATGTATGCACCTTCCAAAGAGGCCTATCCGCGAGCCAAAGAGGCAGCATTGAAAGCCCTGGAGTTAGATAACACCCTGGCGGAAGCACATTGCGCGCTTGCAAGTGTGAAGCTCTTTTACGATTGGGACTGGCCGGCGGCTAAGCGTGAAATACAGGTTGCGATTCAGCTTAACTCAAACTATGCAGATGCTCACATTCTCTATTGCTACTATTTGATGGTGAAGGGACAGCTTCAAGAATGCATTACAGAAGTCAAGCTGGCGCAAGAGCTTAATCCACTCTCTCGCTTCATCAACACAGTCTTGGTATGGGCCTTATACTTGGCGCGCCAGTACGATCAGGCGGAGGAACAATGCCTAAAGACAATTGAGCTAGACCCAGACTTTCCACCGCTGCGCACATTGCTCGGAAGGGCGTATCTAATGAAGGGGATGTACCACGAGGCCATCACAGAATTTGAGAAGGAATTAAACCTTTCAGGAGCGGAAGTTTTAACGAATATCGGACATGCCCACGCTATGTCCGGAAACAAGGATGAGGCACAGAGCGCGCTCGACGAATTGAAGCGGCTTTTTGTGCAGAGCGAATTAAATATTGACCCCGCCCTTTTAGCCATCGTCTACGCGGGTCTGGATGAGCGCGATCAGGCTTTGGAATGGCTCCATAAAGCGTATGAGTACCGATCGCAAAATATGCTCTGGCTTAAAGTTGAGCCGGTGTGGGATGGCCTCCGTTCGGATTCGCGGTTTATAGACTTGCTACGGCGCATGAACAACTCGCCGTAAAGAATCGGAACGGGACTCTCTCGGAGTCCGAGCGAGTCGCTTCTCCTCAGCAGGAGAGATGCAAAGAGAACTGCTCCCGGCGATTCGCAAATACCATCGCCGGGTGGCGCGCCGGTGCACGTTCGTGGCACGGTGCTCGGCGTGGTCAAGAAGCTGCCGGACGGCACTTGGAAAGGCTTCCGCGGGGCGGGGTTCTTCGCGTGAGTGAGTTGCACGACAGTGGACTTGGCTGACACGCCGCACGCGTTTTCTTATTGCCCTACTGATTTCGCTTGTGACGCCGTTGTGACGTGAGCGCGGATAGATCGAAGCGGGTGGCATTAAGCTCCGTATAGAAACATATAAAAGCCTCGAAAAATCGCCGTGGCTGCAACCTCTATCACGTCAGTCAGTTAATAAAAAGAGCGGAGCGGCGTTCGCAATGCGGAGGTCAGGGGTTCGATCCCCCTCTGCTCCACCAGTTAAGCTCCTCACTTTCAATCACTTACAAGAAGCATTCCAATAAGCACCAAAAATCATTTGACGTGAGATTGACGTCACTCAGACGGAAATTCCTTGCAAAGTGTCTGTCCTTGCTTGGGCCAGTATGAAAAAGCCTAAGGAAAACAATGGTTGCGGTGCACACGCGAGCCAACGATCACCAGACCTCCGCGCTGATTATGCGGAGGTCATTAGTTTGAACGGTGAGTTGCGTTGTCAATGCTGGAAAACTGCTTCAGACAAGAAGACTCAAACTTGAACCGCCGTCCGCGAATTATTCGAATCAAGAAGCGAGTGATGGGCGAGAAGGCCGAGAATTATCCTGGATGGATGCTTAACCAAATCCGTGTTGACGCTCGCCCCGGTTGTCGCACCGCAATTAGGCCGCGGTCAGAATCTCAATCAGCACATTGACCGTTCACTGCTCCCAATCTACCGTTGCCTGATTCATTGTTGCTTACGCGCTCCTCAGCCAATCAAAATGGATGCGCTGAGAAAACTTAAGCTTCTGACTCTGCTAAAACGGAGAGAGTCTGCGAACTATCTCTGAATCGGGGATCGTTGTGACCAATCGATGGCCCAATTCACTTTCAAAGATCGTTGTGTTCCTGGTGCTGATTTTGATCATGCCAGCTTCCACCTCAGCGCAGGTTTACACGGTGCGGGCGCTCGATGTTAAAGGCGATGGTCGCGCTCCATCTCTCGCTAATGCGGCGCAGGTCGCTTATTGCTACGACAATTGATATGGGCGATGAAAATGCAGCCAAGATCAACTGGGGGCAAATAAGACCTTCAAGTTCGCTCGGCTCGTTACCACGAATGTGAAGCGGGCGTTAATACGATGGAATAAAATCTGAAAGTGAGACACACTGATGGGCGGACGAGACAATAGGAAAGAGATCGTCGTCTTCAAACCGATAGGTCTCTGCCGTTAGTGCCAATTCTTTGGCGCAGCAGTCTGTAACTCCTCAACCCGAAGCGCACTATGCCTCGATGGATGGAATCAGGATTTACTACCAGAGCTATGGTAAGGGCTCCGAGGGACTCGTCCTGATTCACGGTTGGAGTTGCAACCTGGACGTGTGGCCCGACCAAGTCTCCGACTTCCGAAAACGAACTCGAGTAATCGCCGTCGATCTTCCCGGCCACGGCCAGAGCGATAAGCCCGCAGTTCCCTATACGATTGATCTGTTCGCGCGGGCAATCGATGCCGTACTGCGCGATGCAGGAGTCAAGCAGGCGGTGCTCGTGGGCCATAGCATGGGAACACCAGTGGGTAGGCAGTTCTATCGCAAGTATCCGAAGAAGACTGTGGGAACTGTGATTGTCGATGGTGCCTTGCGTTCATTCGGCGGTAGGAAAATGATGGAAGCCTTTATCGCCGCCTTGCGCGCCCCAAACTACAAAGAAGCCGGGGCACAGTTTTTTTAGTTTTTTTCTATGATCGCGGGACCGCAACTCTCGGCTGAAGCGAGAGAGCGTATCTAGACTTCATTCCTGAACACGCCGCAACAGGTTTTGGTAAGCGCCATGGAAGGAATGGCCGATGAATCAATCTTCATCCCAGACAAGATCAACGTGCCCGTGCTCGCTATCATGACAACAATGCGCTCTTGAAATTGAGGCGCCGTGACTGAATTTTGGAAGGAGCATAGTGATGGCCATCACGGCTTATCTCTACTACCAGGACGTTGACGCCGCTCTGAAGTTCTTAAGCAAGGCCTTCGGTTTCCGTAAGTACGGTGCGCAGATGCGAGGACCTGACGGAAAGACTAACCATGCCGCGATGCGCTTCGGCAAGGACATGGTCATGATGGGCAGGCCACCTGGAAAGTATCGGAGTCCCAAGCAACTCGGGCAGACAACGCAGAGCCTCTACGTGAACGTGGAGGATGTGGATAAACACTTTGAGCGCGCTAAGAAAGCGGGCGCCACCGTCCTCGAAGAGCTCGAGGATACGGAATATGGTCACCGACAGTATCGCGCTGCCGATTCGGAAGGACATGAGTGGGCCTTCGCGCAGGAGCTTCGCATGCGTAAATCGAAGCCGGGGAAGAAAAAGGTCTGAGATCGAATCCGGCGGGTTGTGTGATCGGCGCGCCTCTCAAGAAGCAACGAGGAACTCAGGGAATCCAAAGTTACAGTTTGGTGTAATAACTCCATGAAAACACTGCGTGTGCAAAGTGTCGACCAATGGTGCGATTGGCTCGATGAACACCATGCAACGGAGTCTGAGGTCTGGCTCGTCTTCTACAAGCGGCACACCGGCGTCGCTTCAATCGATTACAAGGATGCGCTCAATGAGGCGCTGTGCTTTGGTTGGGTTGATGGTCTCGTCAAGCGCCTGGATGACCGGCGGTACGCAGTCAAGTTTACGCCGCGGAGGGCGGACAGCCGATGGTCGGATGCGAACCGAAAACGTTACGCGGAACTCAAAGCCGGCGGACGATTGAGACCGGCGGGAATCAAACGGCCCCCGACCGATCGCGGCTATGGTCCTCGACCACCGCGGCTCCCAATGCCCGCAAGGCTTCCGCCGTACATACAGGCAGCGTTGAGGCATAATTCGGCAGCGCGGCACTACTTCGAAGCGCTGGCGCCGTCACAGCGTCGACGGTATTTCGCCTGGATTGAGTCCGCCAAGCGCGAAGAAACGAAACTGAGGCGTTTGAAGGAGGCGATTCGCCTCCTGGCCAGTGGCAAAGTGCTAGGATTGAAGTAATTGGCCGTAAAACATCGGCTTGCAGTCAACGGCTGCGGCGGCGATCATGGACCGCCGCGGCTGAAGCTTGTTCGTTGGGCAACGCGTTCCATGCGAAACGATGTTGTATTGAAGGAACTTCTTAGGCATACCGGGAGAAGGGATGAACACCACCGACTCAGTCTTTCAACGCGCGTTATCCAACATGCTGACGGAGATCTTCGATGGCCCGCCGGGCCAGGAGGCATATCTACTCAATCCCGGCGATCCTGGCCTGCTTCGCCAGCTCGACACGATCGACGCGAGCGCCGCCTCGAAGCGGCCCATGCCCGGAAGAACGACCATCGCCGCGCACGTCGATCACGTTCGCTTCGGCCTCTCCATCCTCAACCGCTGGGCGGCGGGCGAGGCGAATCCGTGGGCCGGCGCCGACTCGAACGCCAGTTGGCAGCGCACGACAGTTACCGACGATCAGTGGCGAGCTCTGCGCGACGGTCTCCGCCACGAAGCCGACAAATGGCGGAAACTCATCGCCACGCGCACGAGTTGGACGACATGAGCGCTGCCGCCGCTCTCTCCACCGCTGCTCACACGGCCTATCACGTCGGGGCCATCAGGCAAATCCTTACGGCGCTGAATCCGGGCTAGTAGAAGCCGCGCCGATGAGCGGTGTCGTTCCGGCGGACGATCTTGTTGTTGTAGCCAAGTAGTTTGAGCGAGGCGCGAGGATGGTTAATGTCTTCAACTTCGGTTGGGCCTGGGTCGCCCTTTCGTTGTCTTTAGCTATCCACGTCACTGACGAGGCGCTGAACGATTTCCTGTCAGTTTACAATCCTACTGTTCAAGCTATTCGCCGACGCTTTCCATTTTTGCTTCTGCCGACCTTTACCTTCAGAGTGTGGCTAACTGGTCTGATCATGGCTGTTGTTCTTCTGTTGGCGCTGTCACCGTTTGCTTTTCGTGAGGCGAGATGGATGGTGACTCTAGCTTACGTCTACGGAATTATTATGATTGGCAACGGGCTCCAACACATTGTCGGCTCGATTTACCTCAGGAGATTGATGCCGGGCGTCTATTCGGCTCCGCTGTTGCTGATTTCCTCAATCTATCTGTTGATCTGCATTTCCGTCCGATTTTGAGATACATCTCGGACCAGTAACGGAAACCGACTTCCCGATTGCTGTAAATTAGTTGAGAGGAAAACATGTACCGGTGATTCACATGACTAATGCGCGCGCGAAGTGTCTATTCATGCGACGCTCTCTGTTAATTACATTTGCTACTTTGCTAATGATCATGCTTCTCGAGGCGACTCTTACAAAAACGCTAGCACAGAATCCTTCGGACGAAACTCAGATAAGGGAACTAAAGCAAAAGCTTCAGGAGCCGATGCCTCCGGAGAATCAACCAGCTGCGCGCGACTCATTAGCCAAACAACAAGCTGAGGCGACAATAGCGATTTTGAAACTGGGACAAGACCGTCCGCTCTGGACACTCTTGCGTCACAGCTCCGACGACAGCCGACGCACTTACCTAATTCATAACCTGGCGCGCTCGGGTGTGAATCCCGCAATCATTATTCGGCGTTTGGTAACAGAGACGGATGTCTCTGTGCGACGAGCATTGATTTTGAGTTTGGGTGAATATACGAGCGATCAATTACCGGCGTCGTTACGTCGACCGTTAATTCCAAGATTTCTACGCTGGTATCGTGCCGATCCTGATCCTGGGATACATGGAGCAATCGATTGGTTGCTACGTTACGGCCAGCAGGGCGAGAACCCGCGCAAGCTCGACTGGCATCAACCCGAAGCATTAACTGAGGTTGATCGAAGCCTCGCCGGACGGTCGGCGGCGCGGAGAGAGTGGTACGTCACGAGGGAAGGACAAACGATGACAATCATCGGAGGTCCGGTGGAGTTTCGTATGGGCTCGCCAGACTACGAGGTCGGAAGGATGCCGGCATCAGACTCACCCAAGGAAACGCTCCATCTTGCGCGCATACCGAGATCATTTTCGATCGCCAATAAGGAGATAACCATCGGACAGTTCCAGCGATTTCTCGACGCTAATCCGGAAGTCAAAGCGAGGTTTACGTACCCAGGAAATCCTGATCGAATGGCGCGCGTACTTAAGGATTTCAGTCCCGAGCCAAATGGACCACAGATCGCAGTGACCTGGTACGAGGCTGCGATGTACTGCAACTGGCTCAGCAAGCAAGAGGGCATTCCAGAGTCCGAATGGGTCTATCCCACCAACTACAAGGACATCAAGGATGGTATGCAGATGCCGAGAGATTACTTGCACAAAACCGGTTACCGGCTTCCGACGGAAGCCGAATGGGAGGACTCAGCTCGCGCCGGCTCGGTGACGGCTCGCTTCTATGGAACCTCGGATAAAATGCTGCAAGAGTACGCTTGGTATTCCAAGAATCCTCCCAAAGAGAAAAACGATCCTATTGATCCGAACGATCCTAATCGCGCCTGGCCGGTCGGACAACTGAAGCCCAATGATTTTGGTCTATTCGACCTGTACGGCAACGTATGGGAATGGTGTCAGGATCGCATGCGCGAAGATATGTCAGCGGGCGCTGTCATCGAAGACCGCGAGGATGAAGTTCTATTGGTTTCAGCCAAGGAGTCCCGTTCAAGGAGAGGCGGCGCGTTCCCATATGGAGCGGCAGACCAGCGGTCCGCGGATCGAGATACCAGGAACGCTTTTCCAATTCTTCGTCGCGACAATGTTGGCTTTCGCGTAGCGAGAACTTATCGTTAACCAAACACTCGCTATCTTTGCTTGTGCCTGCGACACTTTTAGTCCAATCAGTCTTGGCTTGCAGTGCGAGACGGGCGCAGCGATCATCGAGTTCATAAAAGAATTTAAGGGCATTCAGGGCGATCGCCCAATCACCGACGAAGAGTTGCAGACCGCCAAGGATTCTTTGATTCAGTCACTGCCGCAAAGGTTCGCATCTGTATCAGCGATCGGAAATCACGGTATTTCTCAGCTACTGATACGAATTACGAGACGAGGATAGAATGTTTGGATAGCTGTTGCGGGGAAGATAATCCAGCGAAATACTCACCGATTGCGGCAGGGAATATTTACCCGGACGACTCAAAGAGATTTACGGCGTGTAATTTAGATAGTTGAACCCGTTGACAAGTAGACTGCCGGGTAACATTTCGGCAAAAAGCCGAATGCGGCAAGAGCGTGGTTGAGGGGTAAGCGATGATCGTAAGGACAAAAGAGGATCTCCAAGGCACGAAAGGCGAGGTACAAACGGAGAATTGGTCGAGTTTCCGATACCTGCATAAGGAGGACGGCATGGGTGTAACGCTAACTGATGCCATCCTCGAACCGGGCTTAGACGAAGTGTTCTGGTACAAGAATCATTTGGAGGCTGTCTATTGTATCGAAGGTGAGGGAATACTCGAGGATCTGAAGACCGGAAGGACATATGCGATCAAGCCGGGCACGTTGTACGCGCTGGACCAACACGATCTCCACCGTCTCAACGTGAAAACAAGGATGCGCGTAATCTGCACCTTTGTTCCGCCGCTTGTAGGTGGGGAAATTCACGATGCGGAAGGTTCATACCCGATGAACGAACGAATGACGATTATCGATGAGGCGTCGTCGCTATAGGTGCAGACTGTGTTGACGCTTTCCTGATATGCGCCGCCCAACCAACTAGCTTGGTCCGGCGAAGAGTGCTTTGATTCGCGCCGCCGCGTCAACTAAACCGTTAGACGGCCCCGCCCTTGGCTCGCTCTTGGGGCTTCTTGGCAACGGAGATCGGACTCGTGACGAAGCATCGAAAAGTCATCGTGCATATCGGAACCAGCGCTGACGGATACATCGCGCGCCCTGACGGTGATCTTGAATGGCTGACGACCCGCCCGGCACCAAAAGGTTTCTACGGCATGAACGACTTCATCAAGTCGGTCGATACGAAGGTGCTTGGTCGGAAGACCTACGAAATGAGCCTCCGGATGGGTGCCAAGTTCGACTCAAAGAATCCGCACATTGTGTTTTCACGCCACCCGCCTCCAGCGGAAGTCCCATCTGGAGTTCGGTTCGTGAACGATGCCATCGGCCCATTCGTGCGCCGTCTTCGAGAGCAGCCCGGCAAGAATATCTGGTTAATGGGCGGCGGCGAGATTATCGCCTCCTTTCTTGACGCGGAGGCGATCGACGAGTTCGTCATCAGTGTGGCCCCAGTGTTTATTGGCGAGGGCATCCCATTGATAGCTCGGCGTCACCGTCACGTGCCTTTGGATCTACACTCCGTCGAACGCTTCGAGGATGGAGTGGTTCAACTACGACATGTGCCTGCGAACATGGTTCAAACTGGCGTAGACTCTTTTCATGACTTCGCATGCCTTTAATAACGCCGCCAAAACGCGACTCTCCTGGTTACTTATTTGCGCTATGCCTTTAGTGCCGGCGGTGTTAGGCGCTGTCAGATTCTATATTGATTCAAGGCTCACTCGGAGCCAAGCAGACTGGGGTGACGTCATCTTCGCATTCGTTCACTGGAGCGTCCTTGGGGTTTTTATACCTGCAATATACCTGCTCGCTCGATGGTATCCGGTGAGGAAATACCGGATAGGCCGCGTTATCGGAGTGCATTCGATAGGTGCACTTGGAAACGCCGCGCTTAACAGTCAATGCGTAACCTTCAACTCGCAAAAATTAGCAATGGTTCCTGGCCCCACCCAAAGAGCAATTGAACCGTTCACTAGCGGTTGCTTAAGATCGTTCACGACTATCACAGGTTGTTCCGATCCGTTCACATACAGCCGCGCGCGCGATCCGGCCACTTGAATTTTGACTCGCGTCCACTCTCCTGGAACCAAATCGACATAGGATTCATATTTCCCTGGGCTCTCAGACCTCAATTTCTGCCAAGGGAATCCCGGTACGGAGATGTATTGCGCGGAATGGTTTCGTTGCAATTGGTCTTCGGATCGTCCGTTCTTAGGTCGTAGATAGAAGCACTCGTAGTGGGACTTGTCCGATGTTACGCGAAAGGCGATCCCAACAAAGCCTCGCATTGCGGGTGAAGCATCGGGCGCAGTATCGCCGCTCAACGTAACCTCAATCGTCCCGTCCTGAAATGAACTCCCGGGCACAATCGCAAGACGATTTGCATCATCACCTTCCGCAACGGCGGCATCTGTAAGCCGCACAGCAACACGTCCACGATATGTGGCCTGCTCCACTTTAACCTTGTGAAGTTCAAGTTTGTCAGAAGCCAGGTTCAGCGCCTGTTGCCGCTCTTGACTCGTTGCTTGAACTTCTGCGCCAATTAGAAGAGCAGCCAATAGAGCCGCCGACATCAATTTCGATTTCATTCCTTCCTCCTTTTTCGCCTCGCTCTACGCGCGCCATGCAAATCGCACAACATCTGCGACTCTGTGATTACCGCAACCTTCTGAAGCGTCGTACTCGTTTCGCGAGCCAGTCTTGGATCGTCGTGAAGTAAGCCGGAACAAATCCTTGCAGCGATGGCTCTTCCGCGTTGTTTCCCGTCTTCGCCTCCCATTGCAAGTGATTCGTCTTCGGTAGAATTATTAACGTGTAGTCTCGGTTGCCGGCGACTTTGAGCGCGGTTTCCCACGCGGCTTTGTTCTTGTCTGCGACGATGTTCTTGTCTAACTCCCCCAAAATCGAGAGGGTTGGTGTCCGCAGTCGACGCAATGTTGGACCAGGGTCGTAGAAGTAGAATGCGCGCATCGTTTGCCACAAGGGATCCTCGCGACTGCCGGGAAAGTTCGGCGGCGGTGTTCCGCCGAACCTGGTCGCGAGCTGCTGACGCGCTGCCAGATATTCCTCCCATCCTTCACCGGTCTGCGCAAACCGGTATTCGACCCGCATTAGACTGATGATCTGCTCAATCATTTCCGGCCGCCGACCCGCAGCTGCCATCTCGTTTCGCGTCTCATCGAGACTCGTCTCGGCAGGAGCTACTGCTGCGCCTGAGATGCTTATCAAGAAAGCAATGTCCGGTGCGCGGACCGCGGCGATTGGCATTATCCACCCAGCCTGACTCACGCCCAGCAATCCAATCTGCGCGGCGTCGATGTCGCTGCGTTTTCTTAGGTACTCAAAAGCAGCCACGACATCATCTGCCAGGTCGTCGAAGGTCGCCGTCTGCCATTCGCCGGTTGAACCGCCAACACCACGCTTGTCGTAACCGAGGACCGCCATTCCGCGCGCGACCAGAAATCGAGCGAACGGCAGAATGAACTCTCGATTTTCTGGTCCTGACCCGTGAACAAGGATGATAGCCGGATGCTTTCCACCAGTGCTCGGACTGATAAACGTTCCGGCTAACTGAACACTGCGGTTCGAGAACCTGACATCTTCACGCCTCTCGATCTCGACTCGTCGTGCGATTCGGGGAGCCAGACCTTCACGCCGCCATGTCAGCGCGGTGATTTTGCCGGTGCGATTGCGCTGAAACTCGATGCGCGACTGGATCGATGTTGAAACAGCAGCGCCAGGACCCGCGAAGAAATGATCACGTTCAGTGGGATACAGGACTCGCACCTCACCCGATTCATCGAACGAGACGAGTTGGCTGGGTTTGTCGAATCCGCTCAATTCATTCCATAGCTGAAGATACACGAAGCCGTTTGGCTGCCACTGATATACGCCGGCGTATTCACGGAGAACGTTCTGATCCATCGAGCTTACGACAGCAGTCTGTGGAGCGACATTGTTAACACCGAAAGCGTTTCGAGTGGTTTTGCTCCTGGCCGATGTCGCCGTCTGCTTTTTCTGATTGTCTGTACTCTTGCTTCCATCTTGGCCCACAGCGATTAACGACGCGCCAGCTACAAGCGTAAAGATTGCAAGGATTTTTCTCATTGCGCGGTTCGTCCTAACGTAGTTCTACGCTTCCGACTTGTTGCTCGCGGCTTCTCTTGTCAACAATTGGCTTTGGCCGCCAGATTTGGGGACCATTTTTGGCAAACGAATCATTCTTCCTCGAGACCTGCGCCCACACGAAACATGTGTCCGTCAGGATGGCGCAGGTGAAACTCGCGCACGTTCCAGGGCTCGTCAGTCGGTGGCATTGTTACCATCAGCCCATTCTGCACCGCCAATTGATACGCCGTATCGACCGCGGCTGGCGATTCCAGCCGCCAACTCATCCAGACACCGCTCCGTTCATCGTCGCCGCTGAAACTGGTCCAGGTCCCAGACGTGTTGTACTGCGGCGTCGGGCCGCCGCGTGAACCTTGCCCATCTTGGCAAAGGAAGATTTCAACGCTTCCATTGCACACGCCGCCGAAGGTCGGCGGGTCGCCCCAATCCCAACCCTTTTGCCAGCCGAGTTTTTCGAACCACGCAAAACTCGCCACGATATTCGAGACGTTAAGTATTGGCGTCAACCCTTCGACTTTCATAATTGACATCCTTTTCTGAGAAAAAGCCTTTGAGAAACTTCAAAACAAACTTTATTTACTTTCCAGATTGCAGCGGCCTGTCACTGACATTCGCGTTGTCAGTCTTTCGGCTCGATTGTCTCTAAGGACCCAAATGCTCGATCATTGTCCATCCCCAAAAACCTGGCCGGGTTAATCGTTGCTGCCTTCAGAGCCTCCATCGGAGTTAGTCCCGATTGAACCAGTAGGGCCAGCTCGTCGTGAAGACTGAACCCTGGAAAACAGTAGGGATTGGGCGTGTCAGTACCAGCCAGGATCTCCGCCTCGGCCCGATTCATCATTGCGACAATTTCAAGTTGCTTTGTGTAAACCCGCCGCGCCAAATCGTGGTCTTCTGAAGTTTTCTCCTTGAATCGGAAGTCATTATTGGGGTCCCACCCAGTTCTCATTTGCGAGATCAGGAGCAGGGATAAATATCTCATCTTCATAAATTCACTCATATCGCTCTGACCCGGCAACTTGAGCAGTGTATGTTGTCTCCACGCAAGCCATACAGGGCGTCAACACCAAGAGTACCGGCTCATAACCACTCCCGAAACTCACGCGCTTGTTACCCCAACTCTTGGCGCACCGTTCATCGACAGAATTCCTTTTGCCGGCCAGCGCCCGTGTGTCTTTAGCAATCGATCCAACTGCGCTCGATCGAAATACTTACCGTTCAGGATCACGGCTCGGATGCGCGTCGTATTGCGAATGTTCTCGAGGGGATTCGCATCGAGAAGCACCAGGTTCGCAAGCTTGCCTGGCTCCACGGTGCCAGCGTTGACGCCGAGAAATCTTGCGGGATTTCGCGTCGCCGCCTGGAGGGCCAGCATCGGAGTCAGACCTGCCTCAACGAATATTGCGAGCTCGTCATGCAGACTCGAGCCTGGGGAGACCCATTTCTGAACACCCAAGTCGGTTCCCGTCATTAGTGTGACACCCGCTTGGTTCATCAACACCAACAACTCGAGAAACTGGTTAAAGATCTGCTTGCGGCCGGCGGGAATGTCGGGGTACTTCTTCCAGTAGCTCGGGGTCGATATTCGCCGGATCGGCGCTGCCGCGATAATTTACAAGCGTCGGCGTATAGCAGTTGTGGTTCTTCGCGAATCGCGCGAACAGAGCCGGCATCTCTTCTCGCTTCGGGGGTGAATTCCTCTCGAACAGCGTTTGCATGTGCTCGATGCTGGCTTGACCCGCGTCTGAAGCTTCCAACCGTGTCACGGTTTCCGGAATGTGGCCTACGAAAGGAATCCCCAACTTCTTCGCTTCATCGCTCACGCCAAAGTACGCCTCTCGTGACAGAACCTTGTGTACCTTAATTTCATCCACACCAACCTGTTTCAAGAGACGGACCGCTGCCCTTGCCTCGGCCTCACTACGAATCTCTACGTGAGTGGGCCCAAACACCTGGCCGTTGAGTATCGGACCTACGCGGACAATCTGGGGACCGACCAGCGTGCCGTCGCTGATCTGCGCTCGCCACTTCTCGACGTCCGAGAGAATGTTTCCCATGTCGCGGACACCGGTAACACCGTAGGCTACAAATGCGGGGAGATCCGTTGTAGTCAGGTGTACGTGCATGTCCCATAGACCTGGGATGACGAACTTTCCGGGCGCTCGGACGATTCGAGCCCCTTTAGGAATCGATGCGCGTCGGCCTGCATCGACGATGCTGTCAATCCGATTCCCACGGATGATCACGGCGCGGTTTGGACGCGGTGCCGCTCCAGTGCCGTCGATGACCGTCACCTCCGTCAACACGATGGGCCTTTGTGCCAGCGATGCTGTCGGCCAGCTGCACAGTAAAACGAGGCTGATCCAAAACTTTGAGTGTGTCATTGATGTGGCGCCGAAACTATTCAACGTATTCCAAATGCGCGCGTCTCCGCCTCAAGCGCTTTGCCGAGATCGATCCAAAAAAGGAGAGCTGATTACGTACGACAATGCCGGCCATGCTTCCTAACCCGAGCGATTGCCGACCTTCTTTACAAGCTTTGCTATGGCATCGTCCGATGAGCTTTCGCGTTCGGCGAACGCATTACCATGAGGCGGGAAATTGTGAGGTTCCAGAGTAGCGTTGACAACAACTTATCAGTAGTCGGTAGGAACGAATCAGTAAGCGGTCATTTCTTGAGTAGCTTTATTAGCCCGGTCAAATGTGAATCGTTTCTCTTTCACGTAGGCAACATGCCGATGTTCCAACGCGTGCTGGGGCTAAGATGGGGATGTTTCGTGTTGATATGTAGCCAGCCGAAGCGATCCTGTGACGACCGCCAAGCGCGTAAATACTGGCTCATATCGTTTCATCAGATTACGAGGTTCGAATGATCTGTCTCCTTTCGCTCGACGACGCGAAGGAAAAGATTGAGGCGTTCAAGGAAGATTACAACGGCTTCAGACCGCACAGCGCGCTGCGCGGTCTGACCCCGAAGCAGGTGCTCGAAAGGCACCCCCAAGACTGAAAATGGGAGAGGGTCATTCCAGCGTCTACATCAAGCGGCGCGAATTCAAATTCGCAGTCCGAAATCCGCATTCCGCAATTAGTTAGCTCCCGCCGCTCGCGTCCAACTCGCTGTTGAACTAAGCGCTGCGCGCAGATAAGACGTGCGCCTCACACAGTCTGAGATAAACTCGATCACTCTCCCTCACTAATCCTTTACGACTACACCTGCGCTGAACAGCTGACAATTCCCTGCGAAAGAGAATGATTTACGCCTTCTTTCGTTTGGGCGATTACGTGCCTAACGAGGCGCTTAAGCAGCCCCTGTTTCTCGTGCTACATGAAGCCGCTGTCCCATGCTTGAAGCGGAGACTCTAAGTCCGGGGACGACCGAAAAACAAGACGTAGCCATCGCAGTCCTTGAGTTCGAATCCACGCAAACCATCATGCGTGTCCTTAAGTAGTTCGGAAAACTTGACGTTGCGCGAGGCAAACTCGGCGGCCAGGGCATCCGGATCAGGAACGTCCAGATAGGCGTCCCAACGGGCCACTCCTTTGCCTACTTCACGCTTGTAGTTGGGGAGCGGATCTACACCAACGTCCTTAAGCATGATCATCGCGCGACCCCTTTGGACGATGCCAAAGAATAGATCCTCCGGCGAGGGCCCCTGGAAAGTAATCTCAAACCCAAGCTGGTCGCGATAAAACGAGAGTGCTGCCGCTACGTCGCGCACGATAAAGAACGGTGAAATGCCTGTAATCTCTGGTGGTGTCATACAGAGGCCCTTCGTCCATTTAGCGCGCAACGTCAGTTGACCGGGCGGCGCGAATACAAGCAACCTTCGCCGCGTCATTCGAGTTGCGAATCACGCTCCCAGCGCTCCGGTCAAACGATTTGTTATACGTCACTGAAGGCAGCGTGGTATTTAGTCTTGCCGGAAGCACCACGCAGAAAACCGGCTTGAAGTTCCACAACCATAAACACTTCTTCTGGCACTTGGTATTCGCAGCCTATGCCAAAGCCCGCAGAGGGTAAGAACCCGAAACGAGGGTAATAGTCGGGATGGCCCAAGACCACGACCGCACCGAAGTCTAGGAGCTTGCACTGTTCGAGGCCGGCGCTTACAAGTGCAGACCCGATGCCTTTGTGTTGATGCTCCGGGGCAGCGGTCATCGGTGCGAGTCCTATGATCCCTAGCGAGGGATGCGCCCGGAGAGTGAAACGGGCGAAAACATGATGTGCCCCACGATCGCACCGTTCTCCTCTGCAATGAGTGAGACGAGCGGCTGCGCTTGGTCGCGCAGAGCGTCAACAAGATTAGCTTCGGCTGGTGTCTCGAACGCGGACAGATTTACAGCGCGGACAGCAGGCCAATCTCTTTGTTCTTCGGCTCGAATCAGCATGTGCACTCTCAAGACGTACAACGCTTAAGTTGACGCGGCGGTGCGAAGCTTAGGTACCCTTCGCCGCATCACGCAAGTTGCGAAAAGCCAACGCTTCACGCGTCCAACGATTGAGTTCGGTGGCGTGGATTTCACAGGCTTCATGGAAACTAGCCGGACGCCTCTTGACGCGGCCGTGAGAACCTCCTCGATGGCGCGCGCGACGAGTTGTGGATTCTCCATGTGAATCGCGTGTCCTGGCAGCAGGCAAGCGTCCGCGGCCGCCGGGTACATCCGAAGAACTGTGGGCGCAACTGAGAGTCGAGAAGGTCGAGTATGAACTTCGAATTGATGGACAAGCGCGACAGATCAATCTTCTGTCCGTCCTCGAATAGGGACTCAACCTCGTCGTCATTGGTGTGATCGCGTGAGGCCGGAATGATTCGAGTGTCAGGCGCGAATGTCTCCTCCGATGCTGTGCGCCCGGTCGCGTACACTATTGCGCCCGCTGCAGCCAACTCAAGTGCAACGCGGTCCAACAGTTGTTATGCGGTGGGTCTCCGCAGCTATGCAAAGCGGTGAACCGCACGAGTGATTTTCACGAGCTCTGTCTGGATGCCCATGGACGGCGCAGGTACAAGACGACCGTCAGGAATACCATGAAAATAAGTGGCCTCAATACCTGGAAGCCGTCGCCATGGATCAAATTAGTGAGGGCGGCGCCAATCATCAGCAGAATCAGCCCGGCTGCTGCATAGCCCGCTATCCGTGGAATCAGAAGGCCAATCGCTCCGACCAGCTCCAGCGCGCCGATGACCAGATAAAACTTGTCAGGAAACCCCCAGTGCCTGAACATCTCAATCCACTGTGGCCTGCTCATAAGCTTGCCAGACGCCGCCAATACGTAGGAGGTGGCAAGAAGGATCTGAACTGCCCACGAGATTACACGCTTTACTCTCGACTGGTTCATGTCAGCATGCCTCTCTTTTTCTTATTCAAGGGCAAGCGACTACGCTAACTGTATAACGATTACGGCCGACTGATTATTAACAGGAGAGAGACGTTGGGGTCATCAGGCGTAAGCCTCCACGGAGTTTTTCGCGCGCGAATTGTCGCGTGAAGTACACACGCGTACCGTGCGTGCCGAGCACTCATATCCGAGGACGGCCGAAAAACAAGACGTAGCCGCCCGCATCCCTGAGCTTGAATCCACGGTTCTCCATTTGTTCACCCTCACAGTCCGTAAACACCACCGTAAGTGAGTTTGTGGCCAGAGAGGTTTCAAGCCTCGATTGTAATTTCTTGCTAAACGGGGCGAAGGCGGTACCCATCGGAAGTAGTTCTCTAAAGGCACTGGTCGCTTTGGGAGCGCATTTCAGGTGAATCGCAAAGCCGTTGCAGCTCACGCTGGCATAGGACGAGTCATAACAGAAGTCTAAGTCGAATCCAAGCTTGTCGCGGTAATACGCGATTGCGGTGTTGAGATCGTCCACCAGAAATTGCGGCGCGATCCCAAGGATCTGTGCGCTACCAAGCACTGTTTCTGTGATCATCGTATTGATCCTCCTTAGTGTTCGGCGCACCAAACGGCCTAATGGCTATGTTAGGTGCCCGTTCGCGTTCGATGCAGCGTCATCAGGGTGGTTCTAACACGGTAGCGCAGTTGAACCACCCCATCCTCGAAGCGTTCGACGGAGTGTAGATCCAAGGGCACGTGGCAGTGACGCCGCGCTATGAGTGGAATGCCCTCCCCAATAAACACCGGGACCACACTGATCACAAACTCGTCGCTCGCGTGTTCGTCAAGGAAGGAGGCGATGAGTTCGCCGCCGCCCATCAACCAGAATCCTTGCCAGGTTGCTCTCGAAGACGGCTCAAGAATGGGCCATCGCGTCAAAGATCTGTCCCCAAAATTTGGCGTCAGGTTGACGTGACTGTAGGGCAATCGATGAGAACCTGTACGAATCTATGGAACGCGAAAGGTCTTTCGGACGGCTGCTTTGTTGAAATTAGGTTAACGGATCGGAATGTGTGGTAGTCAGTGGAACTGGCTAAAACGCATTCGCAATGCGGAGGCCAGGGATTCGATCCCCTCTGCTCCACCATTTATTTTGAAGCACTTACAGCTGCCGCCGTCGGTGGCTGTTCTTGTCTTGTGACGCCGTTGTGACGTCGGACCTCGTAGTCGAGTCGTACGGCGTCTACGGCAGCACGTTTTTTGCGCTCGGTGCCTCTTACATACCGAGCAGTCATGCGAATGTCCGAGTGACCCATTAGCTGCGCAACGGTAAAGCCGTCGTAACCAGCCTCGCCAAGACGCGTACCGAACGTGGCCCTCAAGTCATGCCACCTGAGCCCTTCGATTCCCGCGATGCGCAATGCGGGAAGCGATCGGCCAGCGCATCTGCGGCAGTGGACTCGCGCATCCAGCGCTGCAACTCCTCAATGTCTTTGGTCACGGTGCGCGAAGCGGCGAACAAGACCAAAGTTAGTAACACGCCGAGTGCGGGAATGATGTACATCGCAGAGTGCAGCCCTGCGGCGCGAAAGGGTTCGAGCGCCTGCTGCATTAGACTTGTCATCCCCGCCGCCCTGGCCGCGCGAGTGGCGAAGAAGTCGCTCACAAGTCCCGTCCCGTACGGCCCGAGCGACGCACCAAGGACATACATCGCGAAGAAATAGAGCGACATCGCCGTACCTCGCAAGCTGGGCTCTATCACATCTTGGATCGTCGAATACACTGTGGAGTAGTAGGCATACATCAGCGCACACCCGGCCCCCATCAGAATCATGAATCCAAGAATGTCACCACCCGTCCTCCCGAGTGCGAGGAAGATGAATGGCACTGAGCCGAGAATTGCCAGAGCGCCGACGAGCAAACGTCCGTTCGCTTGCCGTTTCATGACGGCATCGCCTACGACGCCCCCAAGAACCAAACCCGGCGCGCCAAATAGTCCGTAGACGACCATCGAAACGAAATTGGCGTTGCGGACGTCGGCGCCGTGATAGCGCATTAGAAACGGAGTAATAAACGCGCCGATGGCATACATGTTGAAGTTGTGTAACGCGCCCGAAATGATCAACCAGCGCATCGTCGGGGTTGAGAACACCAAGCGGTAGGGCGAGCCTTCACGCTGGAACCCGCCAATCTTGTGGGTCTCGGCCGCGCCGCGTTTCGGCTCTCGGATGAAAAGGACGATCAATGCGCAGAGCAGCCCTGGAATGCCTGCCACATAGAACGCGGGTCGCCAGCCGTAGGAGCGCGTAATCGTCCCGCTCACGGTGAAACTCAGGGCGACGCCGACGGGCAGCCCCAGCATGAAAATCGAAAGGGCCCGGGCTCGCCGGCTTGCCGGAAAAAGGTCGCCGATGAGAGAGGTGGCGGCCGGCGCACATGACGCTTCGCCAACTCCCACGCCGAGACGGCAAGTGAAGAGCTGCCAGAAATTTCTCGCTGCGCCGGACGTCGCCGTCATTAGACTCCAGATGAACACTCCGGCAGAGAGAATCCACGTGCGCTTCGCCTTGTCTGTCAAACGACCGAACGGCACACCGACGAATGCGTAGAGCAAAGTGAAAGCCGTGCCGAGTGCGCCCAGGGTACTATCACTTAGTCCCCATTCTTTCCGAATAGGCTCGCCGACGGCACCAAGGATTTGCCGGTCGAAGAAGTTGATCGCGTTGATGGCAAACAAAACCCATAGCGCAAACCATGCATTTGATCGGCGATCACTCATTCAGGTTAATTCGCGTTTCCCTTTCAATACTCGTCACCTTAGATCAGTTACCCCCTAATAGCAGTGGGTCGTGGCCTGATGACAGTTGAAAAATGCGCCCGACCTGGTGGTGGGTGCACTCGCAGTTTGGCACCAGCATCGACGAAAAACCATTCCCGAATTTAAGGGAGTCACTGCCTGGAAATGAAACTAAATAAGGCTTGACATTTCTCGATCCTGATACTACTTTACCGACCGTTCGGTAGCTATCATACTTCGCGAGTGTGGTTTGTCAATTTCCTTTTATCCAGAGGTCAGCGAATTGGCTTGCACCTCTGGCTGGTAAGCCCCGGAAGCATCAGGCGTCGTAATCGCTCTCTCCGTTTGCTCAGAGAACACTCGAAGGAGGACCTATGAAAAAATTTATCAGCTTACTCGGGTCTGGCTTGTTGTGCCTGCTGCTACACGGCGGGGCTCACGCGCAGGGTGTCGGCTCTTCAGGAGACATCAAAGGAACTGTAACAGATCCCAACGGCGCCACCCTGCCGAACGTAGCAGTAGCTGTCGTGGGCACACAGACGGGTTTGCGGCGCACCGCGATGACCGATGACACAGGTCAGTATCGAATAACAAACCTGCCGCCCGCCGCTTACGACGTAAGCGCCGAACTCCATGGTTTCGATACCGCGGTTCGAAAGGGGGTGACCGTTACTATCGGCGAGACGGTCTTAGCGGATTTTCAGTTGAAGGTGGCTGGAATAGCGGGTGTTGTCGACGTGACCAGTGAAGGGCCCGTAGTTGAAACGGAAAGAGCTGGGCAGGCGAATACG
>Ga0070708_100000440_pt1 | contig 31049 bp, 23 predicted proteins | sample KBSK5503metaG_FD_65469 | JGI IMG/M metagenome (GOLD analysis project Ga0070708, IMG submission 65469) | Corn, switchgrass and miscanthus rhizosphere microbial communities from Kellogg Biological Station, Michigan, USA - KBS K5-50-3 metaG | ecosystem: Host-associated > Plants > Roots >... | reverse complement strand
CGATGCTTTATGACTACTGTGCTAGCCCGTCATTTTACAGCGCATTATTTCGATGCGTTCGAAGACCTTGTGAAGGATGAACCCACCTACAAACGAATCTTTGATAGAGCTGTTTCTAGCCTAGTCTATTCACTCGACCAACCCTAGGCAATAACAAGTTGAAGAGTTCTCTATTCTCAATCCCTTTCAGATTAAGAGCCTATCTCTCGAAGACCTATCTTCTCCGAGATTTCTTTGGGATCTTCTTCTGCGAATTTCTCGGAGGCTCGCGTAGATCTGTCATCCACATCCGGGCGAGATCCTTCAACAGTCGGCGCAAACTGCTGGTTGAGCTGATTCTAGAATCGTCTCATCGCAGAAATGACAAACTAAGACTTTTCCAATAAACTGGTCATCCGACCGATAGTGGACCCCATGGGGGGGTTGACTTATCGCACTTCCGGCAGAAACCTGATGAATCGACCGAGTTGGACATGCGAGAATCTTAGCGCTGTCTGTATGCAAATCGTATCCGTGCCCGAAGAAATTGCTCTTCCTTCCGCTCTGAAGGTCTGCTGCCCAGAGCTAGAAGTGGATGAGTTTGACCCTAAGTACAGATCGCCGTGGATACAGACAATAGGCAAGAATCCCGTTCTGCTCGACGAATCGACCTCTTCGCCATCAGATACTCAATTCAACCTCATTGAAGGGATCTTCGATAAGTACAACTGGATCCCAAGAGAATATGTCCGGTTGGGTTCTCAGAAGTTCATGGAAAAGTACTGCCTGGATTTGAATAACGCTGTCGCCCTCCTTGAACGTACAATGGTTTCATCCTCGTCCTCCTCTTAGAGATATTTTGAATAGAAAGGAATTGGCTTCAAGTCGTCCTACAGGGTTTGAGTGTTGGTAAATTCAGGTTCGAACGCCGATAGCATCCATGCATTCCGGCTCCCCTATCATAGAAAACTTGCGCTCCTCTAAACAGATAGGTTTCCGGCTTGCATCTAGCCTTGTACCTTTCAATCCCAATGAACAAGAATTTGCCACCGGCCCTGTATCCAGCTTGAAACTGATCGTTTAGTTTCGAATAGAAGTCGTTGGTCATGGATTCGAAAATCCATTTCCTGTGAGAGTAGACGTAAATCGACACCTTCAATTCACACGAGATCCGAGACAGTTTTTCCGCCTCGTCCTCTAGTGGAGTATTTGCGCCGCCTTTCCATTTTGGCTCCGACACCTCACTCTCTGTTGCGACATGAGGAATGCGATGGCTCGACTCCTCGCACCATTCATCAATTGACGAGAATTCTTTCTCTGAAGGACCCTTATGGCGCGCCCCTAAACCCGATTCCTTGGCCATTCCAGGTAGTATTTCGTTGAGAAAGAGCAATGTCCACGGCTCGTTCTTCGTCCATAATTGGAAGCCCCTTAGACGAACTCTATCTGCGAAATCTCGAAAAAACTCCTTCGGTGTTGGCACCGATGGTACTGTCAAGGGGATCCGTTCCTGTAGAGTAGGCATCGCCAATTTGAAGGACGCGTTTCCAATCTTTCTCCTTTTAAGTTGACAGTACGAGGCCGCGTCCTTGTGCTACCTGAATGGGGACAATCAGCAAGAAGAAGACCAAAGGCCCTGGTGCCGGCTTCGAACTCAGAATCGTCTTGACCGTGCTTGCACTTCTCCAAATCTACTCTTTCAGTGGAGTAGTGCTCTGGTCATTATTGGCAGGGCAGGTCAATCTGGCGATACCAGTCGTAGTTTCTTTCTTCTCAACTGTGGGTCTTCTGTTTAGCTTGGCTCTGGGCGTAACAATCAAGGAGTTAATTGGGTGGCGACGACACTTCCCGGTTGAAGGAGTCAAGCTCTACGTTTCGATCGCGGCGATAGTGCCGCCGATTCTGCTAACCCTGTTTGGAGGTTCGGCGATTCTCCAAGCTTTCTCCGCGAGCAATCTAACTCTCTTCTCCCCAGATGTGAGATATTATGCGGCTCTCGGGGTCGCCTCTTTACTCGCTTTCACATACTATCCGATTAGCGATGCGATCGATATTCGGAACGAGACTAGGGAAGTCCCGAAGATGGCGGCTGTCTGAAAGATTGAGCGGCCCACAACCACCCCCGCCAATGTTCAACAATCTTGGGGACTGGTTGATCTGGAGGGCTACTGGCGTCTTTGGAGACTTCAAGATGCCGGTCTGTTGCAGAGTCATACTGGACGAAGGGAAGCGTGATGGATGGTTCCACCAACTGTACCAAGGCGAAAACATTGACCGTATACTAGCTCGATACAAGGAGCATGTCAGTCATTGGGCCATTCATATCGACGTGATCCGATCGGAACTCTCCTACTTTGCCCTCGCAGTTGAGACGCCGTATCAAGCCATAGCGATTCGGTTTGATACGCTACCGCCACAACGATTCCCGTTTGGAGGCGGGCCACCCCTAAGGTAAGTCCAAATCGTGTGTGTGAGGGATGTTATGATGCGCGCGAGTGGGTGATCGCCGCCTTTGCTCAGTTCGACTCGTAACCAGGGGAACAATTTGATCGTGTTAGGAAGGTATCGCAGGGATTCCCGAGCCTCTCTCGGATTTTTCCAAGATATTCCAACGTTTGAGATGGCTTGAGCGTGATCTGTTCGCCGTACGAGCTGAAACAACCACTTGTGAGTAGATTGCCAATGGCTTTGCTTATTCATACGTTAAATGTACGGTGAGAACGCGACCCCTGCCACGGTCTGGTGAGACAATGAATGAAATTGTCATAGTTGGCGACGTTCATGAAGGCAGGACCTATGATATTCGCGTTGATACTTTGACAGGCGTCTCCGCTAGGACGCTTGACCTTCACAACAATCTGGTCCGAGCAGCGAAGTATGCTGTTGAGATCAAGGCGTCCTTGTTCGTGCTACTGGGGGATGTGTTTGACAGGACGAATGTGGCGCCGATATTCCGCGAGTATGTTCGGCATGATGTCATCGAGCCTTTGGGTGAAGCCGGTGTTAAGGTCTTCATCCTCGCCGGCAACCACGATCAGCCTCGAGTTTTTCAACGTGGAACATCGATAGACGATTTCTCCGGATATCCTCACGTCAGCATTTTCCGAAGGCCAAGTTCCGTCGTCCAGACGATTGCCGGCAGGAAAATCTGTTTCATCGTGATGCCTTTCCTGTATCCTGACTCTCTACTCGACCAAGCGGGAAAAACTGCGCAGGAGATTTCCGAAGATCAGAAGGCCGTTGTAAGTCAGGAGATTCTCAAGGAGTTCCTGCAAAAGAATTCCAAGACAGATAGCGATGCCAGGATCCTACTGGCACACTACTATTTCGAGGGAGCTGAGGTCAGCAACACACAGTATCCTGAGGCCGAGATGGGAGAAGTCGAGTTTACGCCATCAATGATCCCAGAGAACCTCGACCTCGCCCTGTTCGGGCATGTCCACCTCCATCAGACCAAGGAGGCAAGAGGCGTTCCGATAGTTATCGCCGGTGCTCTAGAACGTATCGACTGGGGCGAGAGACAGAATGAGAAGGGGTTCCTAGTCGTAGACCCAGCGAACATGAAGGTGGAATTCCATCAGCTCCCAACGAGAGAGATGCTTGAGATACGAGTGAAGGTGGAAGCTGGAGACAAGGATCCCACAAGGACAATTTTAGACGAAATCCCTTCTGATCTCAATGAGAAGATGGTACGGCTGATTGTAGAACTTCCATCGGGGATGAGACCCCTCATCCATGCCGACAAGATTGCCGAAAAGGTTGCGCCAAGCTTCGACTACAGGGAGGCATGGACTCAGTCAGCATCCGAGATTGCCCGGCTCACCGATGTGAGTAAAGGCCTTCCAGGAATGTACGATCTACTAGACTCCTTCATTGAAGAGAGCTTCGCAAAGCATCCGCGCAAGGAGGCACTAGTCCGAGAAGGCAAGTCCATATTGAAAGAGGCCCTTGAGGAATGAGTCGACCGGCTTCAGGGTTTGTCATCAACCAGATCGAACTGAAGGGATTCATGAGATACAGAGACACAGCTAAGGTATTCTTTCAGAACAAGTTCACGGTAATCACCGGTCCAACCGGCTCTGGTAAGACCTCGCTTCTCGATGGTATCACATTTGCTCTGTATGGAAACTCAAGCCGTACGGATGAGAAGATGAAGATAGACGAGTTTGTGGACAAGAACGGCTACGTCAGGCTCGGGTTTACCCGAAGCGGCCAAGACTACGAAGTGGGACGCGGCCGGAGGAACGGGAAGAACTACCTGAGCCTTGTCCGCGGAAGTGAGCGGATTTCTGGTAGCACCACCGACCTAGAACACAAGATTGAGAATCTGGTCGGTCTAGACTATATTGGTTTCCGAAACTCTACTTTCATTCGACAGGACGAGATGAAACAGATAGGCTCGGAAACCGGATCCGAAAGAGTGAAGATCTTCGAGCGGCTGTTCAGACTGGAGAAGTTCGAGCGAGCTCAGGAAATTGCCGATAGGAAACTTCGAGCAACAGAGGCTGAGCTAATCAGGAAGAACAAGGACCTTGACCAAAGGCTGACAGAGTATACCGTAACACTTCCTAACGAACGAAAGAAACTGGAGATAGTAGTCGGTACCTACTCTCGCCTTGATCAGAATCTGAAAGAACTCAAGAAGAAAGCTGTCAAGCTTGAAAGGACCATTAGAAAACTGGAGCCAGTCCACAAAGAGTACGAGACGGCAGCACGGCAGATCAAAGAGGCCAGCAAGGAGATAAAGCAACAGAAAGGGGAGCTGGACGTGGCTGCTGAACGAGACAAGCAGAGAGGAGAACTACGTAGAACCGTTGACAAGCTTCGCAACTATCCCAAGCAGAAGGAGAAGCTTGAGCGTCAACGCGAATTTCTTGAGAAGAAACAGGAGAGGTACGAACATCTCGCCGAAACAAGGCAACAGCACGTTGAGGCTAGAGACAGGCTGAAACAGAACACTGTCAAGGACATCAAGGATGTGCAGCAAGAGGCGAGTGAACAGCAGCTACGGCTCACGAAACTGGCGAAGAGCCTGACCAGAGACGAAGCGTTCAATCTTCTACGCCAGGAGGGGGTGCTTACAGAACGGATATCAAGGATAACAAAGGAAGTCGGATGGCTGAAGGACCTCCTACCTGTGTCCTTCATTGAGAGCCTATCCACAGAGCGGAAAGACGCAGAAAGAGAGGTGTTCAAAGTCACTTCTAAGACGAAGAGAATCACAGGCGACGTCTTCGTAAAATCGGAGATTGAAGACAGGATGCGCCGCCTCGGAGACAAGGTCGAGAAGCTAAGGAGTCGAGCCAAAGAACAAGTTAACTCTGAAGAAGAGGCAGTCAAGAAGATCGATGGGGAACTTGCGAGGGTTGGCTTCAAAGACAAAGAGGCAGCCCAGCTCCGGCAAGTGAAGAAGGACCTCATCGAGATCCAGAGTCACATCCGAGAATATGACCTAGCACAAAAGAGGCTCGAAGGGCTGCCAGACCAAGGACCATTGATTACCAATCTCAGGGCAACCCTCAAGCGGCTTGGTAAGGAGCTCCAGATGTACGCCGGGCTGGAGAAACGGCTCGCACCCGACGAGGACAGATACTCCAAGATCCTTGAGGAGAAAGGAATTGTAGACGCGGACCTCGGCAAGCTCCAACGGGAGTTTGGCCAGGCCGAGGGTCAAAAAGGTCAGCTTGAAGAGCGCGTAGAGGGACTGGAAAAAATAGGACCAGAGATTGAGAAGCTCAAAGAAGAGCTCAACGAAATAGAAGGAGAGAAAGAAGTCTTCAAGGTGTTGAAACAGGATGTGTTCCACCGAAAAGGCATACTGTTGTACGCGATCAATCAGTTACTCCAGGGAATCGGCATAGAGGCTTCGAAGATTCTTGGCGACATCACAGACCAACGTCTGAACAAGATACGCCTAGCGCCGGACCCAGAGGTCAGAGGTGGAAGCGTTCGGATCGAAGTTGAAGGAGTTGACGGCATTTTCCATGATGTCTCGGTCTTCAGCGGCGGCGAGAAGACTCAGGTGAATGCCTCACTCCGCTTCGCCATTTCCAAGGAATTGGCTCGGATGCCCCAGATAGGCAAATCCTACGGAAACATGAAGACCCTCTTCATAGACGAGGGAGACCTCGGATCACTAGACACAGAAAGCGCTAGATCACTCTTCGTCAAGAAGCTGCTCTCCATGGGTGACTTCTTCGAGCGCATAATCCTGATCACGCATATAGCAGAGGTGGCTGAGCAGTTCCCATCGCGGATTCGAGTATACATGACCCCTGAGAAGTACTCCCGGGTAGAGGTTGGAGGAATCCCAGCTTAAGCCTCCTCCATCACAGCAACATCGAACAAGATGTCAGAGAACACCTTGTCAAGATTCGCAAGTACCGCGACCTCGTCAGGCAAGAGGCTCAATCACAGCTCTCCAACGCGTTGGTCAAACCGTACCCACTCGTAGACCGTGTCCCTCAAACCATCGCCATTGACGGGTCCTACTCTCCCATATATCGGAACACAAGCCTCTGGCTCGTTGCTCTAAGAGCAGTCGCCCTCCGCTACAAATTCACGCAAGATGGCCCCACGTATCAGCTCGAAGGGTGCGAGATAGACGAGGGTGCCGAACTTATTACGACGAGTAAGCGTGTTGCAGAAGACCTCTCACCGTTCGCCCGGGAATTAAGAGAGCTTACAGCCGCAAGGAAGGGAGAGGCTCCCAGACGTATGGCGACTTACGCAAGAATCCTTCGTGAGTTTCAACTCGCGAGCGCAGTCGCAAAGAGCAGAAAGAACTCGATAATTCTAATGGATGGAACACTCACAACCCCTCCTGTCAAACGAATCAACGAACTTGCAGAGGAAACCGTGGAATCTTGTAGCGAGAACCATAATGCGCTAGTCGGAGTGTCAAAGGACTCGAACGCTAATCTGTTCGGCTCCGTGGCGACGGATGAGGAGCTACTGGGCGGCATCAATAGAAAGGAGCTACTCTACGTCGAACCACCCGAACCGGAGAGGACGACCCTCGGTCCAAGGGGAGACATATTCTTCGTCAAGTTCCATCCTGAAGCGCCGAAATGGTTCAGAGTAGACGTCGTGTCCCCTCATATGGAGCCCGGAGAACTCTTCGGATCAATCGGCCAGTTTGCCAGAAACCAGCTATGCCCAGGTTATCCTCTTCCACTAGCGGAGGCCCACGCCATGGCGGTCGAGCTAAGGAAGTATCCAACGCTCTATGACAAACTTCTCTTCGATGCGGGCAAAGAACTAGGGTTCAACTTTGAAGAGATAGCTTGGGGAAGAACGAATGTCGAAGGTCGAAGGATGGACGCGTTCCATGAATACCTTGACATATTATCAAAAAGAGGCGTTCGAAACTGAGCACAGAGAAACAGAAGATCGGAGAGGTCGTTCAAGCGGCGGTCTCAGGAGGGATCCGTGTCAAGCTCAGCCTCAAAGGTCCTGAGGAGATCAAGACCGGATATCCCGTCATCGCTGAAGGAGAGAAGTACAACTTCTACTGCATCATCATGGACGTCTACAATGAGGCGGCTCCTGTGGTTGACACCGTGGCCACCTCTGAATTGGCCAAGTCGGCCATTCCCGCCGTCTCAGCCGGGATGCAGAAAGGCTACTTTGGAAACATATTCTACAGCAAAGCACTACTCGAACCAATCCAGATAATCGACAAGAGAACCAGCGACCTCTCCGAAGTAGAGACAATTCCACAGTACTTCACCGAGGTCCGATTCGCCACCGCCGACGATGTCAAACTGATCTACCAGCCGACGCGAACATCAATGCCCATAGGCAATCTTCGCGGAATACCAGAGTTCAGCATACCAATCGACTTCGACAAGCTCACAGAGAAGGCCTTCGCCATACTGGGTAGAACCGGAATGGGCAAGAGCTTCCTGAACAAGATCATCTGCAACTTCATTCTCCACACAGGCGTAGCCTCTGTACTTGTCTTCGACATGCACGGAGAATATGGAATGTTCTCAGCAACCGACAACAGCAAGGGCTTGAAGTTCTACTTTCCCGAGAAAGTAGAATGGTTTACTCTCGACCCTAAACGGAACAAAGAGGCAAACCCGTTCTTCATAGACCCGGAATCCATCACTCCTGAGGACCTCATTCTGGCTGTTCCCGACCTCACCCAGAGGATGCAGGACGCAATCTGGGAGATCAACAGGGCAAAAGGCGAAACGAACCTCCTCGACGCGATCAAAGACTCAGAATCTAGCGACGCGATTCCGGAATCAACCCTGCACGGACTTCAGGCACGAGTGACTCGACTGGAGCGATTAGAATTTCTCAAAGACACCCCTAAGACCATGAAGGAGGATCCATTCAACACCCTCTTCCGAAGAGTCAGAGAATCGAAGTCAATTGTTCTGGATTTCGGAAAGCACGGAAAAGACTCTATGGTTTACCTCTTCGTAGCTAATGTAATTGCAAGGCGTCTTCATGATCTCTACACGGATGAGACAAGTGAGGACCTGCCAAGGCTCGTCATATTTCTAGAGGAGGCTCACAAGTTCCTGGATCCGAAGGTGGCCGAACTCACGATCTTCAATGTTCTAGCAAGAGAGATGCGAAAGTTCAACCTCATAGTGTCACTGATCGACCAGAGACCGTCAAGGATCGACGACGAAATAATGAGTCAGCTCGGGAATAGAATCATACTCTCTTTGAAAGAATCCAAGGACCTCGACCATGCCCTTTCCGGAGTGCCCAAGGCAGATGTCTGGAGCAACATAGTTCAAACCATACCCGCAAGAACTGCCCTGATAGTCGGTGATGCTGTACGAGTCCCGACCGTCATTGAGATTATGGATTATTCTGCTATCCAGAAATATCTCGAAGGACAGACTGGAGCCAAGCGAGCAACTGCAGAGGATATACGTAGGATGGCTCGCAGCACCGAAAAGATCGTCGGATCGGTCAGGTAAATCTCAGATATACAATCTCCAAGTTGTCATTCTAGGAATCGCCAGACTCTTTAGCTAAGGCAACTGTTGCTTAGGCGTAGTCTTTATACCTACTTCCAGGAACAAGCGCAACCAATTCCCCCGGCGGACAACTTCCATCGCTGAAGTAACTGAAAATACTGTTTACGCCCTAAAGGCATCGTATCTCCGCGAGCATGGTCTCAACATTACCACGCGCGATAAGTGCGATACGAATCCCGTTGAATCCATCTAAGAATCGATAGCATGATGGAACGTGATCAATCTCGAATGTCCCATCGGAATCCTTTCCACTTCTATGCCAGAGATAGCGTTAAAGCGACTGCTTCTTCAGTAAGATCTTGTTCATATGCCCGTAGCTTCTCAGGAAGATATCGAGTCAATCGTCACCAAAATTCGCAAGGCCGCATCTCATGCTGACAGTGAGGCTACTCTCCAGACTGACGTAGAACACATTCTGAGAAGCTTCTTCGAGAAAATCGGAGTCGAATACGAGCCCCAGCACAATGCTACCGTCATTCGGGGCCGACCAGATACCCTGTATGGGCACGTTCTAATCGAGTACAAGATTCCTGGAGCGTTGGGTAGTCCGAGGAAGATTGACGCGGCGTTAGAAGAGGTCCAGAAGAACATCATCGAGACCTCGACCAAGAACAAGGAAGAATCTTCAAAATACGTGGGCATAGTCCTCGATGGCTATTCGATCACCTTCACCAAGATGAGACGTGGGAATTGGATATCAGACCCGATTCTCGAAGTCAGAAAGGAAAGCATTGAGAGGCTCCTTGAGTACCTCAGAGGACTTGCAAGGAAACCCCTTCATCCAGACCTCATGGTGAAGGAATTTGGCCCAGAAAGCGCAACCGCCAAGCATGTAGTTTTCCTCCTCTACCAATCTATAGCCTACTCGAAACATCCTCGGGCAATCGCGCTCTTCGAGCAATGGAAAAAGACGTTCAGCCAAGTATGCGGCTACGACTTCAAATCTCCGAAGGAGGAGTTCAAAGTTCTTGTAGGCAAGTACAAGCTTGGAACGAAAAAACCAGACATTCTCAAACTACTGTTCTCGATTCACTCCTACTTTGCATTGGTAATCAAACTCCTTGCTGCCGAGATTTCAGTGACCTACACATCGTTCTTCGCTAGGTCATTTCTCGAAGACCTATTACTAGCTACCTCGCAAAACATGAAGGAGAAGATAGTGGAACTTGAAGATGGAGGATTCTTCGCCGATCAGGGAATCAACAATTTCTTGGAAGGCGACTACTTCTCATGGTATCTCGACGTCTGGGATGACAAGATTCGAGACCTCGTGAAAAACGTCGCGACCAAACTTTCTGTGTACGAGCCTGCAACAACCACCCTCGAACCCGACCAAGTGAAAGACCTTCTCAAGAAATTGTACCAGTATCTGGTTCCAAAGAAAATACGACACGACCTCGGAGAATTCTTCACGCCCGACTGGTTAGCTGAGGTTCTCCTTGACGAAGTTGACTACCAAGGCGACCCTAACAAGAGAGTGTTAGACCCGTCCTGTGGTTCTGGGACTTTCCTCGTTTTGGCCATCAGACGAATTCGCGAATTCGCAGAGGACAAGATGTTGGGAAAAGACGAAACTCTTGCACTCACTCTGAAAAATGTGACTGGGTTCGACCTCAACCCTCTAGCAGTCATCGCTTCCCGGACCAATTACCTCATCGCTCTGGGCGACTTGCTCAGACAACGACCGAAGCAAGGAATCCACATTCCGGTATACCTATGCGACTCGATATCTGTCTCAGGGATAGAAACACCTGAAGGAAAGGTGTACCACGTTTCCACGGCGGTGGGTAAGTTCAAGGTTCCGGAATCAGTCGTGGAAGAAGCGTCCTTGGATGAGATATCGAGCATCGCAGACCACAGCATTTCGGAAGATTACAAGCCAGCCGAATTCGTGGGGCGCATAACTAACCGTTTTCCGGGTTTAAAGAAAGGCGTACTGAATGATCTGCGTGTACTATACGAGCAGCTTCTTGCATTAGAGAAGAAAGGTGTGAACCGCATATGGGCTCGGGTAATCAAGAACGCCTTTGCACCGCTTTTCTCAGGCCAGTTCGATTATGTGGTAGGAAATCCTCCGTGGGTCAATTGGGACTCTTTGCCCGAAGAATACAGAAACGAGAGCCGGTCCATCTGGGAACAGTACGGGCTTCTTGAACAAACCAGAGGACTAGCTCTCGGCAAAGCTAAGCGCGACATATCGATGTTGTTTGTGGCTAGAGCGTTAGACAGATTTCTGAAAGAAAAGGGCCAAATTGCTTACCTGATTACCTTCACGGTCTTTAAGAACGAAGCAGGGGCTGGATTCAGAAGATTCCTATCCGAGAAATGCAAAGTCTACAAGATCCATAATCTCGTCCAACCGAGACCCTTCGAGGGAGCGGTGAATAGAACTGCCCTTCTTCGAGTAACCCAAGGAGAAACCGCGTTCCCCGTTCCGGGAGTCACTTGGATTAAGACAACTCCTGGATTCGCGGATCCCTCTGAGACCCTACAGCACATTTTGAATGAGACCGTTCGAACTGAGACAATCGTGCGGCCCGTAGATGGAAAGCCTGTCTCCCCTTGGATGATGAACTTCCCAATTGTGGACGCGATTTCGCCCAAATTTCTCGGAACTTCTCCCTATCGAGCGTTTGAGGGGGTGAACGCCGCATTAAACGGCGTCTACTGGGTGAAAATCCTTGAGGAAAAACCTGCAGGTGTTCTTATCGAGAACCTGGCGGAAGAAGGTAGAACTGAAGTCAAAAGACACTCTCTAAGCGTCGACCCCAAGTTCCTCTACCCCCTAGTCCGTGGAAGAGATGTTCAGCGATGGCTTGCCACTCCATCGAACCACTGGATTCTTCCAATAAATGGCAAAGGACAGGTTCTCAGTGAATCGGAGTTCAAAGAGAATTACCCTGAAACATACACCTACTTCCACAAATTCGCAGGCGTTCTGAAGAACAGAAAGGGCGAACCGTATAAATCGAGACTCGCTGATAATTCCCAGCCCTTCTACTGGCTCTTTAATGTGCAACAGGCGCTCTCGCCCTTCAAGGTTGTCTGGAAAGAAATTGCAGGAGCAATCACGGGCACAGGAGTGTTCACCAGCGCAGTGCTCAAACCTCAGAAACATAAGACTCTCGGAACAAGAATCGTCGTACCTGACCACAAGCTAATGTTCGTGCCAACTCAAACGCTTGATGAAGCCTATTATCTGTCGGCGATTCTGAACTCAACCCCGATCAGACTGATTGTCGGGAGCTACACGATTGAAACCCATCTTGCAACCGAGGTCACAAAGAAAATTCGAATTATCCCCTACACCGGGGACTCCATGCAGAGTAAGTTAGCAAAGATGGCGGGTGAGGCGGAAGCTGCCACTAAGAATGAAGACAAGAATCGAGTACTCCAATTGGAGCATGACATTGATGACCTCGTCGGGCAAATGTACGGGGTTAAGCCCGACCAAATCGAACTCCTGAGAAAGCTCACTCTTCTAGAGGACAAACCATCTCCCGATGAATGTTAGTTTGCAGTTAGGCGATCAACAAGGAGTGATTGACATCTCACCAGTCTCTTGAGCCCCACTAGCGTTTCCGGGCGTCAGACAATTCTGTGATTAATGCTTATTTCAGAGTCGCGTAAAGCTCCCGAATTCGCTGGATTACGTTTTGAATGGCAGGACTTGATCTCCCTTCATTGCGTGCCAGCTGAATGAGCTCCTGAATGAGGGCTGGATTCTTCCGACCGAAATCAGGCTTTCCGAAAGAGAAATTACAACACACATCACGAAGAAGTCTCTCAAAGGCTTCTTGCCCGATGTCTAGGCTCAATCTTTTTTCCATTGTAAACTTGAAACATGCAAAATGATTCGTGGTTCGCTCAGGCCAATCCTCGGGCGGCGACCCGAACAAATTGAGGAGTCGATTATTATCCTGAGGTCTTGCGTCTTGAGCACCGAAGTCGCTGTCCCAGATTCCGTAAGTAGGAATATTGAGCCGCGAGAAAATCGCTATCGGCCTGTCAATGTTATTCTTGCCCATGCACGGAATCACTGATATTCCCAAGCTCTCAAAGTCGTATCCCATTGCCCTAGCCATTCCAAGCACAATAGCACGGTCCTCTTCACCTTCAACCAACACGACGAGCTTTGCGAAGAATCCCTCGTTCATCCAAGGGGTCATTAGCGCCTGAAGTCGCGGTCTAAGGGCTTCCCCGGAATAGGTTCCAGCGGCCTTGCCATCCGCTGACTCAAGAACTCTCGCGATCTCTTCCAGCGATGTACTAGCGACTTTTGTAATCTTAGGTTTGTTTTCTTCCATTCGAACCTTCGACAAGATTCTCAGCTGGTCGAACCGTTCAAGATCGATGAAGAGGGGAGCGTGAGTACTGAAGATTACCTGAGTTTGTTTTGCTTCACGGTCGACCCCTCCGGTAACGAGCTCCTGCAAGACTTTGGAGATGTGTCTTTGTCGGCTAGGATGTTGATAGAGCTCTGGTTCTTCAATTCCGAGGATTAGATTTGGAAGCGACGACACCGCCAAATCTGCGCGCACAGAGGAAGAAGTGCTTCGCGCATTATCAGCAGTCTCAGATTGGGATTCTACGAAAGCCAATTGTTGTAGCATGCTCAATACAAATGCCCGCTGGAGCCCATGCCCAGTGTTGGAGACTTCGGACGGATACCCGTCCTCAACTAGCCTCGCGAAAGCGCGCGGGAGCGGAATCTCTATTTCTTGATCCTTCGTCCAAGTTAGCTCAACACTTGCATCCTGAACGAAGGCTCGGAGTGTAGATGTAAGGTCCGCTTCAAGACTTTGAAGCTCCGGAAGTCTTTTTGGATCGAGAATCTCAAGGTATCGCGATTGAGTCTCCTTTTGTAGATTACTGATATCCTCTCGACCTGAGAGAATACTCCTCACTACAATGTTCATCAGCTCAGATAGAATACTTCCCCTTCCTTCCACGCTATCCTTAGACGCGTCTCGGACTGCTGGAACAAACAAGAACCGCGTGAATCGTTCAAGGTGAGCTTCGCCAACCTCTTCGAACCCAAAGAATTGGCCATTATCACGCTTTCTTCTACAATCCCCCGGGTGACCCTCTTCCCAGAGTCTTAAGTCACGAATCGCCGTGTCCTGATTCGAATAGCCCGGCAGCGACGAGTACTTCGGTTTGGCCGAAATGTGTTGATACGCTGACTTCCGATCCTGTCCAGTTGCAGCCTTGCGGAAACCATCAAACTCTGGATTCTGAAGTCTAGCTCCAAAATATCTCTGACTCGTTCGTTGAAGAGGCCAACTAAGTTCCTTTTCGACAGTTAGTGTACCGCTTTCGACGTAGTTTTCGAAAAGTTCGTTTTCATTTGGTGCCAGCCGGGTAAAGGAGATCGTTATGGTTATCGGTAACGCTGTGTCCCCAGAGTAGAAATCTTCCTGCGTATACTGAGCGGCGGGCGTATAGAACATTTCAATTGCCCTAAGAAACGACGACTTGCCCACCCCATTTGGACCAATCAGGGCTGTAAGCCTGTCACATGCAAGCGTCTCGTCGTAGATCGACCGAAACCGTTGCACTCTCACTGATTCGATTATCACTGCTGAACCCCTTGCCGCAAATTCGACTGCGGTGTTGTCCTTGGACCTTATTTACAGATAAACTGTAACCCTTGTTAAGGATCCGAAAATAGGTAGGATCTTCTCCCGATCGATGGTTAAGTCCTTAGCGAGGCTCGTTAGGCAGAACTGTCCGCGTCACAGGAACGCTCATTTTTCTGCATCACACAAAGTAGGTTAGAAAAACCTGAACCAGGAAAGCTCGGCACATCAAGTTTTTGAAGAGCCATCAAGGGTGGGATGCCCGGCTCCTGGCCTTGCTGAACCAAGACTGCGAGTAGCTAAGCAAGGTTAGGAGTAACTGGACAGTACGGACGTTAGTGTAGGCGGGCGTAGGTGTGGCAAACTCGAAACTTTCGATCTGAGCTATTCGGAGAAATCTGGATTTTTCACTGAAGCCTCGATACTGTTGACGGCCGTTTAAAGGGCAGTAAACTTAAATAGCTGACCGCATATTATACTATATGTGAGGCACACATATGGACCTTGAAGAGCAACAATTAGTGATAAAGTGGCGAAGCTTAGCGGAGTTGAAGGAGAAGCTTCGAACGATTCTTGGCGAACTCGAAATCGGGACCACAGGAAAGGTGTCACAAGATGTCTCTGCTACTTTCTCCTCAACCTTCTCGCCCGGCGAGCCTGTTCCGGATGAGATAAGGAAAGTTGGACTCAACAAATTCAGCGCCGCGATGGTGGAGTCCTTGCGACATGGGCATCGCGGGAGATCAGCTGCAATCGACGCACGCCGCCTGGCTATAGAAATGAAACAGAGGTATCCCGCTTTGTTCGGGAGAAAGGACTTGGGCAAAATAGCGCATGGAACAATTTTTCCTGGCAAGAAATTGGCCGAGGCCGGACTCATTCGAATGGAGAAAGTTCATGGAGACGAATTTCCTGGACAGACCTATCGTCTATACTGGGTGGAATGATTGGGAATGGCAACCACCGTAACAGTCCTGTCAGAATCCGATTCTCTCGATCTTCTCCTCAAGCTACTGAAGAGCGATACAGAGGAAGAAGTTTCCAGAATTCTATCCGAATATGGTTATCTCGAGCAATCTGAACATTGGAAACCTCTAGGAGAAACTGAAGGCAACTGGAGTATCGTTGGAAATCAACAGTCCAATCCCGTGTCTGCGCTCGCTGACAAAATCGTGAACTCTGTTGACGCTGTGCTGATCGGCGAGTCTTGGAATAAAGGAATCGATCCTGAGTCCGCGAATGCTCCGCTTACCATGGAGGACGCGGTCGAGAAGTTCTACTCAATCCCGGGTGGAAAACTTGCCAATGCTACTCCTGAACAGCGTAATTCAGTTGCGGGAAAAATATTCTTGGTAGCAACAGGTGCAAAACCAGGGGAGAAGGGGAGCCCATCATACACTCTAATAGATCTCGGAGAGGGTCAGACTCCTCCCCGTTTCGCCGGCACTCTCCTGTCACTCCCGACTCATGGCAAGCCAAACAAGTCCAAAGTCAAATTCGTACAAGGAGTGTATAACATGGGTGGGACAGGGGTCCTACCTTTTTGTGGAACTCAGAATTACGAACTTATCGTCTCAAAGAGATCGCCCACCGCCACGCAGGAAACTGGGTCACATCCACAATGGACATTTACAATTATTCGACGACATAGACCATCAGGAGCGGATGAGAGAATCAGTGTCTATCAGTACTTGGCTCCTCACGGTCAGCTACTTAGGATATCTCAACGAGATCTGCCCCTCCTACCTGGAAACTACCCCAAAGTATACTCTGAATCCATCTCGTGGGGCACATGCGTCAAACTCTACGAGTACGGACTCAAACCAGATTCGCTTCGAGGTCCCATCTACCTCGACTTGAATTATGAACTGAGCCGCTATTTCCAGACGCTAGCTATCCCAGTACGAGTTTCCGAAAGACGCCCGAACTATGGTTCACACTCCTTCGATGCAACCCTCGCTGGGATGGCGGTCCGTCTTGAAGACGATCGATCGAAAGTGCTGGAGGACGGGTTCCCTACTGGGGGTTCAATGCCCGTTGTTGGATTAGGAGACCTCCCTGTCGTGATATACGCATTCAAGCGAGAGATCGGCCGAGAAATAACCCGAAGTCATTGGATGGGGGACAAAGCGATCGTCTTTACCATGAATGGACAAACTCATGCCTTCTACCGAAAGGACTTCTTTAGCCGTAAACGTGTTGATCTAGGCTACTTAGAAAAAGATCTAATGATTGCGGTCGACTTCACCAAGGTTCCCGCTTCGAAGCGTGAAGACCTTCTCATGGCCTCGCGAGATCGGCTCCGCGAAGGATCGGATAGAGATAATCTCGAGAATGCGCTTGAAGAGTTCTTAGGAGAGCATGAAGGGCTCAGAGCCTTGAATGAAAGACGCAGACAACAAGAGCTTGAATCGGTATTTGGTCAAGACAAACCTCTCGAAAAGGTTCTGGGCAAATTACTGAAAGCATCGCCAGCTTTGGCCGATATTTTCGGGCTCGGAAATAGGCTGACAAAGCCCGTTGGGTTCGAATGGAAGAGTATTAACAGAGAATACCACGGGAAGCCCTACCCGACATTCTTCCGTCTAGCGCCAGATCAGCCCGCCACCAAGCAATGTGCGGTCAACGCGTCTTGTAGATTTGGCTTTGAAACTGACGCGACCAATGACTATCTGATCCGATCAAAGAATCCCGGAACCTTTGTTATGGCTCCGATGGATGCCAAGAAGAGTGTTAGATTATGGAACGGGATAGCAAGCCTAACGGTCAAGGCTCCGGTAGGAACCCTTCCTGGAACAAGAATCCCGATTTCGATTGTTGTAACCGATGCTCATCGAGCTGAGGCGTTTCCGGAGATTTCCATTGAAGTTCAGTTCCAAGAACCAATGAGTCACAAGGATTCAAAAGCGAAGAGGAAGAACGAAGGCGGCCAGGACTCCGCGTCGGGTAGGTCGAAATCTACAGACGATGGAACTGGAGCTGAGCATGGCCTTGAGCTCCCAAGAATTGTTACTCTTGTTAAGACGGACCCGAAATGGAAAGACCACTTTAGCTCTGATACGGACGGAGTGGATCCAGTGCGAAATGCCGACAAGATAGACATATTTGTAAACATGAGTAATCCTTCGCTCATATCCGAGATTAGCACTTGCCAACCTGGAGAAAAGTTTGTTCTCGAAAATCAATTCAAGTACGGCTTGGCTCTGGTCGCTTTGGGAATGTTCTACGATTACAATGAAGGCTCGAAGGCACAGGTCGCAGGCGGCAGTAATGGTCTAACAACTCCAACCGACACATTATCGGAAATACGGAAGGCGTCCAGAGGAGTGGCAATCGTCCTGCTACCATTAACAAACTCGCTAGGTTCGATTGCGAATAGCCTCTAGTTAGACAGGAAACTGGGTTGGTTGCGAAGTATTTTGGACAATCCGTGCAAGTCGATAAGGCGCTCAGAAGAGATCCTGGAACTCATCAGTCAAATCTAGCGTCGATTAGTTGCCATCTTTGTCGAACGAAGTTCAAAGTTTGGTATGAACTCATCAATCACTTCGTGGCTCACATTCGGGCAGAAGAAAGGGGACGGGAGAGCAAGTGAGAGTAAAGAGTAATTGGTTCAGTAGCTGTTCCCTACCCCCTCTACTTGCTCATCTGCTATGCACGATCTCGAGAATCTGGCAGAAGGAGCATGTCTTCAAGGGAGAAGACGAAGGCTCGCCTAAAGCACTAGCCGAATACCACTGGTCTTGAACCTATGTGCCTAGTGATGACTTTTGTTTCGCTGGAAAAATCCCCGAATGGTTCCCGACGAGGGTCTGGCTCCAACCTTGAGAGGCGACTATAAATGCTACAGTGTATCAGTGTAGGAACACGTGGACTATATGGCTAGGCTCAACATTCTTCTGGACGATGATCTGGCCAAGAGGCTGCGAATCAAAGCGGTAGAGATCTACGGTGGAACAAAGGGAGGCCTTAGCCAGGCGATAAGCGACGCGGTCGAGTTCTGGCTTGAAAAGAAGGACCACACGATCAAGAAGAAGTGATCCGTGTCCAAAGGCTTGGTATCACAGAAAAAAAAGGGGAGGAGGTGGCATCAGCTATCTTCATCAGCTGTAGAGTCCCTAGGAACGTCCTCGGATTCAGCCCTACATGGTAATTTTCTAGTGTAAGTGCTGGTAGCCCGGGGGTTATCAGAACGTACGCTCGAAAAGAGCGGTATATGATACGAGACCCCTGAACCTCAAACTCCCTCTTTCTTCCACTTTATCCTAGCGTACTGGCTTCGGACCATACAGAAACACGGTTCCCTCACGAAGTAGCTCTCCCGCAATCTCGGAACAGATGTTATTGGTGTCCTGTCCGATGGCTTTTCGTGGCGAGTCACGAAATAGGTTATTCTCATTCCAAAACAGGAGTGACACCACTCGGTTCGACATAGCGAATTTCTTCAGTTTCATGCTGTCATCTCGAATTCGCTTGTGGCCCATTATCCACTCTTTCCTCGTTCTTTGGTATTGCCGCGAGGGCCGCCACAGTGTGTCTCTTTAAGCTGGAGTAAGAGTTGCGATTCAGTGTCACTGGGGTTGTTGTATCCGATCACCGATGGATCCGCGTCGTTCCACTTCAACGTTAACAATATGTTCTCTTCTGCCGCAAATCTATCCTTCAACTGAAACATGCAATGGTAAAGGTGTGCCTGGACGTCGTACTCTCTCCTGGTAGGCGCGAATTTGCGGCAAAGAAAATCTTTCTCTAGTCGATCCCCAAGCTTCCGTAACCCATCTGAGGTAGCTGTCGTCTGTCAAATCAACTGTCCCTTTTCCGCAGTAAGCCTGAGGAGGGTATGAGCGTCCGCCAAATGTCTGTTCAGCAGTACTCGGAAGTTCTAACAAGTGGACTTTTTTGCGGTAACGTAGAACTTCGTCTCCTTGAAGTCTTGGATTGGCATCGCCACAAATCTACGCTTGCTCAGGCGTCCCTTTGCGTATCTAATTCTTAGACAGTGATGTCCATGCCTCAATTCGATACCGTCGGGGGCTTCTGGCAATTCCACCCAATCATACGTTTTCTTTTCCACATTTTTCACCTCACATCATAATCGGCGCGGAGGCTGCCTTAGTCAGGGATTCGACCCGCAGGCGTTGCAAAAACAGCCTCACACATGCATTCTAGTCAAGGCCTGCTTTCGCCAACGAACTAGCATATACGATCCTCATTCGCTCGAAACTATGCGCGTTAACGAGCGATCTTCTTGGAGCTTCTTCTTCTGCTTTCTTCCTCTCGGCGGGATCCGGCATGTTTGGGTACTTTACTTCAGGGACTATTCGAAGATCCCTGAGGGTAGAAACGGGGGTGAATTCCAACACGCATGTCAATGCGGGTAGAAGATCATTGTCTGCAATTGCTTCGATCGTTTGACGGGCCACTTCTTTTATCGTGGCATGTCTGGGGTCGCACTTCTCAGCGTCTTTTAGCCACGAAGGTATATCACCGCGGGCCTTGATGGCCTCGATGAGCCCAATGTGTCGCCATGCATCATTGATTGGTACTTTGGTCCAATAATCGTTCAGCGAATTCTTAAGTTGGGGGAATGGGCTCCCGCTCCACGATGATGCGGTCAATTTATCATGGAAGTCCTGCCCGAGCTTGTCTTTTTTCCATCGCGCATCGAGTTGGTCTAAGTTCGTCATTGTTCGAAGAAGAATGCCGAGAAAAATGACATCGCCCGCATGGAACCGCAGGTAGGAAAGGAACGGCGAAAATTGACCGAGGTCATTAATTTTGCCAGAACGGTCTGACCTAGAGACCAATGTGGATGGAATCTGTCTAGACGCGTACCACTGAGCCTGAACCTGCAGGCAAAGGTAAGTATCTGTTGATGTCCAATCACCGAGAAGATGAATATCAGCCCCATCTCGAGGAGGTTTTGGCTCGTAATCATAGCTGTCGATGAGGCTCGAGATTCTTAGCCACAAGAGATCAAGGAGTTCTTCTGCCTTAGGAAGTTCAGGCCGTTGTTCTATTTCCGCCATCACGAGACCGATACAAAGTTCGTCTAGCAGCTGTTGTTGAGTCTTGTCAAGTCTTCGCTTTACGCCCGCCAACTTGTTCCGGTAGGTGAGCTTTATCTTCTGAACTGCCTCAGATGGAGAAGAACGTTTTCCGCCGATGCCCGCCATCCTCATGAATTGCACTAGTTCATCTTGACTGGGAAGTCTCGGTTGGACTATTGTGTCGAGTCCACCTACCACGAGAAGATTTCTAACAAGCAGGTCGACCTTGCAGCTTTCCACTCTGCTGGGAATCGCGTCTGTCGCTACGTTGAATAGATAGACTAAGTCGAAGCCCGGGCGACTCGCACTCTGCCAGTTGGCTGCATCCGGATCATCATTAGCAAATAGAGTCACTTCATCACGGCGACATATTGTTCCCGTCCGAATAAGAGGCCCAAATTTGAAGGAATCTTTGGGCGGGGTGACAGCCAGTGCGCCCTCTTGGCGATAGAGAGCGAGAAGTTCTTCAAAGGGAACTTCATACTCGTCACTGAGCTTGCTACAGAAGGAGTAACGCCTACAAACGTCGAACAGTTCCCTTACTGCTATTATCCCATGCTTGACTTTCTCTCTGTCGACCGCCGCCGAATCCAGAGACGATGCCGCTGTCTTGAAAGCCTGAACACTTTCAAGCAGCGAGTCTTCAGTTTCCATCGGAGAGATCGATCGAGCTATCTCCTTCAATGACACTAAGCAACCCGACATGCTTACCATCCTCTTTTCGTCCTCGAGAGTAGTGAGATTGTTACGCTTTTGGAGGAAGGACAGGTTCCGCATCTTGTCGTCCGGCGTCTCGTGGCCCAGCTCCATTGCAGGAGTATTCGAGTCTTCGAAAATATTAGCGTTCAAATCAACGAAGAGTTTGAGCCAATATTCGTAAGTGTCTTTCACTCTGTTCGATTGAGACGCTATGTTCACTGCTTCTTGGACATCAACGGTAGCACCTCGCGGTAAACGAGAGAAAATGATGCACCGTCTTTAGCGGGAGACTAAGCAGCTATTGTGACTTTATCGTAAGCAAATCCTTCAGTTGGAAGTATGATGTCGAATTCACTTATGATTGGAAAAGCTTTGGCATCGTCTTGTTGGTCTGGGGCCACTTCTCCGTCCAAAGTTACGTAGTCAGGCCCTACTTTCGCAAGCCCCTCCAGATCGCGCTCAGCTTTGATATCAGCGAGAAGCTGCCCCAACAGCTGTTTGGGAGACGTATCGAAACCAATCTGACCTTCGAAATGTTCGGCGAGCCAATCTACCGCTTTACTTTCAAGACCAGGTCTGATTGGAATACATACCCTAACCCATGGACTGTTGAGAAACTCGTTTCGCCTGCGATCTCCATCCATCTGAATTAGCCATCCTAGTGATTTGCCTAGGGTTTCCGGTTCACTGTCCTCGGTAACCTCGTAGTCGGGTCTTCCCAAGGTGTTGTACCGAGGCCGCCACCATGATGGATGCACGAAATAGAAGATAGACGGCTCTTCGAAGAACCTATGGAAATACTCGATTTCTAGAGGCGAGGGTACACCGCTGGTTGGGTTCGAAGCGAATAAGTCGCTGATAAGCCGATTCATTATTTCGTAACGTTCTTCCTTGCGAAGGTCTGTAGCTGGGCGTGACTGGATCTTGCTCTTCGCCACAATCATCTTCTTGTAGTTATCGAACTGGGCCTTTCTTGCATCTTCGTCGGCCTTTTGTTTGAGAGCGTCAATTTGTGACTGCCAATCCGTAAGTGCAGACTGGCTCGGGTCATAATAAGCGGTGAAATTTATCGTCACACTGGAAGCATCACCTGGAGCAATTGAAACTCTGAAGATCCAACTACCGTCGGTTGGGGTATTGTCAGGGGGATTTTTCATAAGGATCGCGGGATAAAGCGAAGGTGGGGTCTTATTCTTGCCCCCTGGATTCGCGTCCTGTATGTTGTCGATCGTAATAGTTCGAATATCTTTCGTAGTATCTGCGGCGACCGGAATATCAATCACGGCATAATCAAAACCGTCTGCGGGATTGTGCCAAGGCTTCCACATAATTGTCTCTGTGTGGGTATCTTGGCCGCCCTGAGGTTTTTGAGGTGCGCCCGGAGGCAATCCAGTCTGAGCGATCGGCTGTGACTCCTGATACACAACGAATTTGCTTCGAGCCAGACCTTCTCCTGGTTTTGAGATGTAGATTTGCCAGCAAAGTCGCGGTCCCAAGTCCTGTACCTTCACTCTCACTTTTCGCAGAACCTGTCGCAGAGCGTAGTTGACGGGCTCATCTCCGTCGTTGGTAATCGTCCGCTTGACGCTAGAGTATTCGGTCACTTCGGATGTGGATTTCACGGTGAGCTTGTAGGACTTTCTGATAACCTGCGCACTGCGCTTCGTAACTTCAAGCGTCGTCTTCTTCACGTGTTGTTCTGATTCCTGACTTGACATGCCTAGGTCGGTGCTTGCTTGTACGCCCACTTGATAGACTCCTATGTTTCCAGATGCATCGGCTGATATGGCGACTGAAGCGTCCTGCTTTATGGTGCTGTCGACTTGATCTGAAATCTCGTCCAGATTACGAGATTGCTGCTCGCTCTCTTGGGTTGTCTCTGAACCAAATTCCTGCGTCTGTTCGAAACTCTGGCGTCGCGTGGTTTCCTGAGTCACCTCGACCGCCTCCTTCGGGGCTATCGAGAACATCTGGATGATAGGGCCGACGCCAGACTCTACGTCGAAGTAGAGTTGGCGATACAGGTGCATTATAGCTATCGGAGATAGAGCTTCCTGAGGATCGTCCGGAAGAAACGTCGGAATATTCGCGTTCTTTAGAGAGGGAACAAATGTCTTCGGATTGACGGCGAGAACCTTGAAGACATTGTTCACGTTTTCGAGATGCGCCCCGTAATCGCCCTCGTTGGCGGCGGGGAGAAGATTGGGTGATACCGTTAGTTCTACAGGCTTGGCTTGAATGGTGTTGGGTAGGCCAAACGCTAAGCCAAGTCGTCCTACTGAGTTTGCTGGCCCTTGGACGAGAAGTTGGTGTGGCACTTGACCTTGGGGTGGTTTGGTCGTCTTTCCCTGCGGAGCGGGCTGAGCAGGACTAACTGGTGGCGAAACTAGATCTGCCGGACGCCGCCACGAAAACCGAAGCGCCGTCGAGGTAGCTTTTGGACCTCCAAACAAAGAAATCGTCTCCTTGCTTGCTGGTGGGGGAAATCTCCGTGCGAGCACCTGATAATACATCGTCAACCCCAGAACGCTAAACCACTTCACAATCACTGGCTGGTAAGTCGCAACTTTTACGATCGCAAAAGCGTCCTGAAATTTGCCGAGCTGAGTCATTTGAACCCTCGATGGGACTTAGTTTCGAGATCCTGATTCGTCACAATATTCGATCTCAATGGAATGCTCTGAGGGGTCTGGTAGCAAACAATCCCAAATTCACTCCCTGCTTTCTTCCAGCAAATGAATTTCGGATAAAAGAGTTGGATTTCATGGTGCTACCCAGCTACAAGAATGAAAACTGACAAATTCCTAACAAAGGCTAAATTCTTCAAGATGCAACTATTTATCACGATTCATCTAGATTGTAGTAGAAAAGGTAATAGCGTTTCCCTCCGCTCCTTTACCATGCTCGAGTCTTGCAGGGTCAGAAGGTGACCTATGCGTGAGTCACAAGGTATCAACACAACTATTCGAGTTCGGTCATACGACTGAGCGAAATCGGACTTTCTTAAGAGAAACGAATTGAATCTGTGGGGGCTGGATATCTGCCGATAGAAAGCTAAAAAAATAAATTAGAGCAGTTTTCATTCCGGAATACCTTGCCCGGGAGAAGGAAAAGGGCATGCGGTCATTGTGGTATTCAATGGCTTCGTCTCGAAACCATTTCGCATACCTCTTACGGATGATTCAGGAGAACCAGAAGAAGACAACCTCTGAGTGGAATGCTCTGATTAGAGCCGCTCTAATGGAAATTGACCAGCACATTGGGGAGGCCAGCGTATCCGAGCGCAACGCGGTTTTGACGTTTGAGGAGTACCGTAACAAGCTTCAGAACCTTGGAGCCATGAGAGGATTCAACATGGAGCGAATAGATTCTAGCGCTTCGGACAACCGCAGGACTCGAACAACGTCAAAACCCGAGAGTAAGCGCTAGGAGGAGGTCTATGCTCTTTCACGGTACGACCTAGGAAGCCCTATAGCGGGATATCCCCCTTCTGGGATATTAGAGAGGCATTGAAACAAATAAGGAAGAATGCTAAGGTTCCATTCGCATTCCGGATCTTCAGAACCCACGGGTGCTGAGCCTAGCGTGGGAATCTTTGAAGTACCCCTTTCCTTCGAAGCTTAACTAGAACAGAGGCATCGCCGCAGACATTGTGCCTGTCAGATGGAATCCGTCTCAACTCAGTACAACTTGGTTCTCAACTCAGTACATCTTCTATAGGGCTCGCGAGCCCTAGGACAGACATCGCCCATCTTCGAACCGTTGACTCGGTCGACGCGACCATCCTCGTCGACAACACCATCGATATCCTCATGCCCTCAACAGATCAAATCGTCCGGCCCACGCTAACGTGGGACTGGTCGAGGAGGCCGCAGTTGATAGCAGAACACGGCTACTCTCTACTCCTCAAAGTTCACAAGAAAGGCGGCGTTAAAACCATCCTCTACGATGCCGGCCTAAGCCCTGACGCAATCACCCACAACCTATCAGTCCTCGGCATCCAACTGACTGACCTCGACGCCATAGTCTTGTCTCATGGGCACGCGGATCACCATGGCGGCTTGCTCGGAATCGTCCACAGCCTCGGGAAGAAGAACCTCCCACTGATCGTCCACCCTGATGCGTGGAAGAACCGGAAATTGACGTTCCCCTCCGGACTAGAGATGCACATGCCTCCCCCGGACCGTCGAGCGCTCGAAAAGAACGAGGTTCGGATAATCGACAGCCGGGCTCCCAGCCTCCTCTTTTCCGACCAGGCCCTGATCACGGGACAAGTAGAAAGAGTCACAGACTACGAGAAAGGATTCCCCTACCAATACGAAGAGAGAGACGACGAACACTGGGACCTGGATCCTTGGATCTGGGATGATCAGGGCATCGTATTCAACGTTAACGGGAAAGGCCTAGTCGTCGCGTCGAGCTGCAGTCATTCAGGCGTGGTAAACGTGTTGCGCAACGCCCAACGGGTGACAGGGGTCAGTAAGATTTACGCGTTCATCGGTGGAATGCACCTTACTGGGGGAATCTTCGAAAAGATCATCCCACAAACAATCCAGGACGTGGCAAGAATCCATCCGGACATCATCATTCCCGGACATTGCACGGGCTGGAGAGCAATGCACCTCATCAGTCGCGAAATGCCTGAGGCGTATGTTCAAGGAAGCGTGGGAACCCAAATTCATTTCGGATAAACAAATCAATGTCAGTGGAGCTTACCGGGAAGGAGGATACAATTCCAGCTGAAGAACCCAACGAAAAACAACAACAGCAATCGTCTAACCATTACTTCCCGGCCAAACAATGGGTGGCATTACAAGACTGCAGAATAAGCCTAGAAAACAATCCCGTTGAACCTGAAAAACGCCAGTTTTGGCAAAGCCGTCCCCTCTTTTCAGTTCGCAAACCGTTTTATCGTTTGAGAGGGTTGTCCGTTCGGGGCCCTAGTTGGGAGAGGGCGAGCGTAGACTCGCTGCAGTGATGTTCACCGACATCGTAGGGTATACGGCACAAGTCCAGAGGGATGAGGCTAGGGCGTTGCGGATGCTCGACGAGCATTGGAGGGTCATTCGTCCTTTCCTTCCAAGGCATCATGGTAGGGAGATCAAAACGATGGGCGACTCGTTTCTTGTCGAGTTCCCGAGCGCGCTCGAAGCGGTCCGATGCGCCTTCGACATACAACAGTCGCTGCACGACATGAACATAGATCGTCCCACTGAACGGAAGGTCATGCTGAGAGTGGGGGTTCACCTTGGCGATGTTATCCATAGTGAGAACGACGTCTACGGAGATGCCGTCAACATCGCGTCCAGAATAGAGCCTTTGGCCGAGCCAGGAGGAATATGTGTCACTGGCCAAGTCTTCGACCAGATCAAGAACAAGATCGAATTCCCGTTTTCAAGCCTCGGCGCAAAAGAATTGAAGAACGTGGAAGAGCCGATGGTTGTCTTCAAAGCATTGCTGCCTTGGGACGAGAAGCCGAAGCCTGCAACACTGGACAATCACAGAATAGCGGTCATGCCTTTCGTCAACATGAGCCCAGATCCCGGAGACGAGTACTTTGCGGATGGCATGACTGAGGAGCTAATCTCAACCATGTCCAGAGTGGGGCAGTTCGAGATTATCTCTCGAACATCAGTGATGCAGTTCAAGAAGAACCCTAAGCCGATCAGGGAAGTCTCGCGAGAGTTGGACGCTGGGACAATCCTCGAGGGTAGTGTTCGCAAGTCTGGTAACAAACTGAGGGTGACGGTCCAGATGATTGACGCGTCGAAGGATCGACACTTGTGGGCGGAGAGCTATGATCGAGAGCTCAAAGATGCATTCTCGATACAGAGCGAAATCTCGAAGGCTGTGGCCGAAGAACTTAGGATACGTATTCTTCCGGGCGAGAAGGTGGGACTGGAACGAAAGCCGACCGAGGACGCTGAAGCCTACAATCTGTATCTCAAAGGTAGATTCTACTGGGGCGAGAGAACTAAGGAGGGAACGGAGAGAGCTATGCACTGTTTCACTGAGGCTACTAGGAGAGACCCTAACTTTGCAAGGGCATACACGGGCTTAGCAGACTGTCTGCTAGTCCAAGAGAACTGGGGGTTCATTTCACCGGCTGAGGCTCATGAGAAGCATCGGATGTATGTGAAGAAAGCTCTGGAGCTGGACGATTCGATCGCTGAAGCGCATGTGGGTCTGGCGAGCGTCCGCAGCAACTACGAATGGGATCTTCAAGGAGCAGAAAGAGAGCTCAGGCGCGCAATCGAGCTAAACCCGAACTTGGCGAGGGCCCACCATCTGTATGGCTTTGGGATTCTGGGCACCACGGGAAGACTTGACGATGCGATTCGAGAATTACAGGAAGCCGAAAGGCTAGATCCACTCTCTCCAATTATCTCTACTAATCTCGGAGACATGCTGCTCTCCGCAGGCCGAGTCACGGAGGCTGAGAACCAATACAGAGAAGTTTTGACGAACGCGCCTGACTTCGGATATGCCCACTCTCGACTAGGCCTAGCGCTGTTGGAGGAGTCTCGTTATGAAGAGGCGTTGGCGGAGATCAAGAAGTCAATTGACCTGCAAGGTCGCTTCGGCCATGTTTTTGCACGGGATCTAATCTACGCGTATAGGGTCATGGGACGAAAGGAGGATGCGGAGCGTGCTTTGGAAGCGGTGGAGGAGACGGCCCGGCGCATGTACGTTTCGAACGTCGACCTCGCAATCGCCAACGGCGCGGCAGGCAGAAATGAGAGGGCGATGGAACTCCTGGAGAAGGCCGCTGCAGAAAAATCGAACCAGCTGCGAATCAACATGACGGAGCCCCACTTCGACCAGCTCCACACAAACCCACGGTTTCAGAAGCTCCTCGGGGAGCTTGGCGCGGTGCTACCAAAATAGAGGAAGTCGCCTGAAGTTGGCTCTATGACATTAGGATGTGCTCTGGTTCCTCTCCGTGGCCAGCAGGTTGAAAACGCGTAGGCCAATGGGCCGAAACCGACTTCGCCGACAACTTCGGTGACGACATCGAGGATAGTGAGAGTAAGCGCTGGGAGGGACGATTGGGGCACTGGGCCCTTTTGGCTGTCCAAGTGCTCAGCGGTCACGAACGCGTCTGAGAAATTGTCGCCACTCGTCTCAACTTCGTCTCTTTTCATCTTTCCACCAATCTCTTAGACGCTTTCGATGCGCTAGCCACGACTGCGCCAGCGCCTTGAAACACGTACCCTACTCACTATTTGAACATCCCAAACACAAATTTCCTCGAGGAAGCCCTTTGATCGTCCGGAGGGACCGTTGGTTGGAGTCATGTTGTCGAGGCTGAAGGGACATACGACTTCGTGTTTTTGACAACCTCGTCGTTTCCGAGAAGATGGCCGCGGAGTCGGAATTGAGCTGTTCGGAACGCCAGGGATGTTCGAGAGGGGAGGATTCAAACAGAGTGGGCCATCGGAACAACATGGATGTTGGTGCAAAGGGCCGTCTGACAATTGAGGAAATATTTCCCGTTTGCGAAATCAGCCGCTCGAGCCCTGCGACCCGACATCGAACGCGGGAATCAAGCGTAGTTATGGACTGTCCGAGTTGGAGAAGAAAAAGGGGGGATTTTCGGGGTTTGCTAGTTTTCGTTCTTCGCTTCGGAGGTGAACATGTCCGACTGGTTCGACGAGTCGTCGTGGCCGTTGCTGGCCGGTCCGGATGTGTCGATGACCACGATTTCTCCCTTGCCGTGTGGGAATGCGTAGCCATTGTTGGACACGTAGAGTCTTCCGTCCGGACCGAACGCCATACCGGTCGGGAATGTGAGGCCGGTGGCGATGGTTGTCTTTGAACCGTCGTGATTGACGCGGACTACTTGTCCCGTGCCTACCGCTGAAGGTCCGGGAAAGCCGGCGACTGTGTCATCTTCTAACGCGTACATGCGGCCTTGGCTATCAAATGCTACACCGAGTACCGCGGTCAAGCCGGAGGCGGCGACCTTGAGACCTCCACTAGGTGTCAGCTGGTAGATGCTCTCTGTCCCAGGTACGACTGGGAACGTGCCTAGTTGTCCGAAGTAGAGATTTCCGTGGAGCGCTATTCCGGTTGCTCCCTTCCATCCGGCGGGTGGGACAAACGTTGTAGATAGGTCAATGACTCGTGTGACTTTGCCGTCGAGTGTTATCTTGTCTATCTGTTGCGAATTAGGTTCGGTAGCGAAGAAGACGTTGTGGACTGCGACCATTCCATACCATGTCCCGTCCGGCTCAAAATCGTCCACGTCGGGATGTGCTACTGGGTTCGCTTTCAAGAATGCACTGAGGTCAGCGATGGTTGTAGTGGTTCCGTCTAAGTTAACACGGAAGATAGTGTTGCTTGTATCAGCGAGCCCGTGTGAGCATCCTCCGGCCGACTCGAGCCCATAGAGAGTACCATCCATGAACTGGACATCAGCAACGCCACTGACAAGACCGCCGAAAGCCGGAGAAAGCTGGTCGGAGGGAAGATTCTCCACCAAAGTAGATTTCACACCGTCAGAGCTGATCTTCGAGATGCTAGCCGTCAAACCGGCCGAGTATGGGCCGACCGGAGCCACGACTTGTGTGCAAGTGCCCACAGACGATGTGTCCCCTCCTGTCCCACCTTCAGCCACATAGAGGAACCCGTCCGGACCAAAAGTCAGTCCACGCGGGTTGTTAAAGCCCGTGGCGAAGACACTGGACTGGGGAAGGGTTTGGTGTACTGGGCGAGCCGCGACAGAAGATGGAATCATCAGCGCAAGGAGCGTGAGTGCTGCAGCGATTACTATTCTGGTTCTTTTCAACGTTTCACCATTTTTCTGCGACTTCTCGTCGCGAGGCGGTGAGAATTTAACACTAGCTCTATCTCCGGCTTGAAGAAGATATCTAGAACGGTCCCAAGCACGTTTTGATTGCCATTGAAGTCGCTTCCGAGGACCTGCTCCGAGCTTGGGTCATAGTCTGCGTGTCATGATCAGAGAGTCGACAAATCTTCCATTCCTGCAAACCTTGCCGGTCTACTTGAATTCGCCTCTCTCTCTCTCTCTCTGCTCTACTCAAAATCATAGGACTTTGTAGAGACGCCATTTTCCCTGGACACCCCTCAGAGAATGCATTCCAGCATCTTCCAATTGGAGTCCAGCGCCGGCTACGAGGTCCTTCACCGTGCTCGAGACTAGCACCTCGTTCGCTTTGGCCCCCGCAGCTACCCTCGACGCTGTGTGAACTGCTATGCCTCCCACATCATCTTCCATAAACTCGCATTCACCGGTGTGGATGCCCGCTCGGACATAGCCAAACCGATATGCGATCTGATCATTCGGAGTGAACCAGATCTTTCCTTCTTCTACTTGCTTTAGCCCGAGTGGAGGAGTTGACAGAATCTCAGCCAACGCTCGAACCAATAGAGGCTCGTTGGGTGGAGCCTCCGTTTCACTAGGAACGAGAAGGAGCCACTTGCGACCGAACTTGTCGGTGCACTTGAACTTCGGAAAAAGAGGGATTAGCAGCTGCTAAATTTCTCGGGCCAGCTCTTTCAACCCTGGGGTAGCGAATCCGGGCGGGCCCACCATATCACTAAAGGATTTGTACTATCCGACACTGGCTAGGCGCTGTATCTCTTGCCGGATGAGCTCTTTGAGAGTTCTGCTGAGCAGTTGTAGCTGGTGGTCTTCCCGCGCGTCGGCTCTAGATAAGAAAAAAATGGGGGGTTGAACTTGTTCGCATCGGTACTTTATGGAGTGA
>Ga0070708_100000439_pt1 | contig 31055 bp, 30 predicted proteins | sample KBSK5503metaG_FD_65469 | JGI IMG/M metagenome (GOLD analysis project Ga0070708, IMG submission 65469) | Corn, switchgrass and miscanthus rhizosphere microbial communities from Kellogg Biological Station, Michigan, USA - KBS K5-50-3 metaG | ecosystem: Host-associated > Plants > Roots >... | reverse complement strand
GCGCGTCTTCACCGTTGCATTTGACGATCTCGCGGCCGTCGTCAGCGACACGCCGATCGTCATCTACGACCCGACGCGCGAAAATGTGCTGGCGCACGATACAGTACACGTACTTTCCGCCCTCGACTCCGAAAGGGGGCGCAGGTTCGACTGGAGGGATGTCGAGCACGCTGCCTCGTGGGGACGTTGGGATCAACTTGGCTGCAGGGGGATCGGAAAAGCATCGCCACGGGACCGGCCGAGCGCTAGACTCTCCGCGGTTTTTGTCGCCCGGCCGAGTCTGCTGCGTCAACCTCTTGTCGGACAATGATTCACATGCGAAACGAAACGGTCAAGTCGCTGTTCGCCGTTGCGGTCGCGCTCGTCGGTCACGCCCGGCTGACAACGCCTAGCGTCGCGTCACTCCGAGCCCCGGGCCGTCGGGAAGCTTGATTTTTCCGGCGACGATCGTCGCGCCGGAATACGGATCGTCCGCGAGCAGCGCGGCGCCGTCGAAGTCCGCATGGTCGAGCAGCGGGGCGAAGTGCGCGGCGGCGGTGATGCCGAGGCTTGTCTCGATCATGCAGCCGGCCATGACGAGCATGCCGTGCGCGCGAGCGGTCGCGATCATCTTGAGCGCTTCGCGCAGCCCGCCGCACTTCGACAGCTTGATGTTGATCCCGTCGACCGCGCCGACCAGACGCGGAATGTCGCTCGCGACGACGCACGACTCGTCGGCGATAACCGGAAGCACCGAACGCTCGCGAACGAAGCGCAGGCCATCGATGTCGTGTGGCGCGAGCGGCTGCTCGACGTACTCGACACCGCATTCGACCAGCACGTCCACCATGCGGAGCGCACGTTTGGGTGTCCACGCGGCGTTGGCGTCGACGCGCAATACTTTGGTCGGCGCCGCTTCGCGAACGGTGCGGATGATGTGCTCGTCGTGATCCGTTCCGAGCTTGACCTTGAGCACGGGATACGCGCTCGCTTGCTCGACACGCTCCCGCAGCTCGCCGTCGTTGGCGGCGATGGCGATCGTGAAGCTCGACAGCGGCGCGTTGGCGGGATTCAATCCCCACAGCTTGTAGACCGGGACGTCGAGCCGCTTGCCGGCAAGATCGTGGAGCGCCGCGCTGATCGCCGACTTGACCGACCCGTTGAACCGGATCGCGCGATTCAGCTCGGCTTCGACGTCCTCGATCGCCCACGCGTCGCACTGCTCGACGATCGGCGTCAGTCGAACGAGCGCCGCGAGCGCGGTGTCGGCGGTCTCGCCGTAAAAACGATTGGGCGCGGCCTCGCCCCAGCCCTCGAGGCCGTCGTCGCCAACGACGCGGACGCGAATGAGACGATGCTCGCTCGCGCCGCCGCGGGCGATCACGAACGGGTGCGTGGTGTGGACGATCGAGATGTCGTGCTGAAGCTTCATGTCCGCGTGGAAACGTTGGACCGACGCGCCGTCGACGCGTTGCGGAAGGCCGAAGCGCCGTCGGGCGCGCTCCGCAAGAACGCGATCAGCGCGTCAGCGACGTCGTGGCCACGCGCGTAGCGGGCGGCCGGCGACTTGGCGAGACAGCGCATCGCGATGTCCGAGAGGCCGGCGGGAATTCGCGCATTGAGTTGAGAGGGCGCCGGCGGTTCTTCGTGCACCTGCTTGTAGCTCACGGCAAACGCATCCGCGCCGTCGAACGGCGGCACGCCGGTGAGCGACTCGTAGAGGAGAATTCCGATCGCGTAGATGTCGCTGCGGCCATCCACGAGCTTGCCCATCGCTTGCTCGGGCGACATGTAGTGCGGCGTCCCCATCGCGCGTCCGCTCGCCGTGAGTCGGCCGTGAAACCGCGCCGTGGCGATGCCGAAGTCGGTGAGGACGGCGTTCTCATCTTCGTCGAACAAGACGTTGTCGGGTTTCACGTCGCGATGCACCACGCCGTGGCGGTGCGCGTAGTCGAGCGCGCAGGCGATTTGGGCGGCCGCTTCGGCGGCGCGAACCGGAGCGACTGTGCGCGTTTTCTGAATGAGATCGGCCAGCGAGCCGCCCTCGAAGTAGGGCATGACGGTGTAGACGATGTCGTCGGTCGCGCCGTAATCGAGAATGCCGCAGATGTGGGGATGGACGAGCTTCGCCGCGGCTTCCGCCTCGCGACGAAAACGTTCGGCGACTTCCACATCGCGCGCCAGGTGCGGATGGAGCACCTTGATCACCACGGGTCGCGCGAGGTGCGCTTGTTCGGCGATGTAGACGTCGGCCATGCCGCCGCCACCGACGCGCTTGAACACGCGGTAGCGGTTACCGGTCGCGCGACGCAGGCGGGTGATCTCGTCGTCGGGGCGCTCGAATGGGGCGCGATCGAGCACAGGGAGCGTCTCGGCGCATCGCGTGCAGACGGCGGACGACGCGCGGTTCCAGGTACCGCACTGAGGACAGAACATCGCTCAGCCCCCGAACTGCATCTGCACGAAGTCGTACGCCGCCCACGGACCGGTCACGTCGAAGCGTAAAAGGTGATGCGCGTCACGCTGCTCCTTGAGCGCGGCCATGAACGCGTTCCACGTGTCTCGCTCGACGAGGAACGATGAGCTCAGCACGAGGCCGGTGACCTCTTCGTGTCGCAGCGGGACGCTCGCCACCGCGTGGCGACGGAGCGCGCGCACCGCCTCGGCGGCGCTGGCCGCGAGATCGGACCCCGCCTCGAGGTCCTCCGGTTTCCCATCGGCTCGGACGACGTGCACCCGTGCCACCGCGCGATCATCGACAAATTCGAGAGCTCCCGTCAGGGACACGTAGTGCAGTTCCATCCAACGCCGGAGGACATCCGGCCCCCGAAACACAACGCCGACCGGTGCAGGCAGGACGGATACCCGCCTGAATAGCCAGTCGACGACTGAGCGGTGGCGCTCGACGTCGGCCGGCGTGGCTTCGTCGACCGCAAAGATCTTCTGTTCAGAGACGACTGCGCAGAGATCCCGAAACGGAACGAGCAGGGTGCCGGACCAGCTCCCGGTGCCCGTTCCCGAGCCCGTGCCGGTCATGTCTGCCGCAGCGTCGTGATGTGCGTCGGCGAACGTGATGCCGTGAAGGCGAAGCGCCATGGAGGGTGGCTGGCGGGAAACGTACGCGTACAACCGTGCCCCAGAATAACCTGGAACCCGCCATTCCAGCAAAGCCCGGCCGACCCTTGGCGCCCAAATGGGGCGCCCAAATGGGGTCAGACTCCATTTAGCCGGCGAATTGGGGTCAGACTCCGTTATGTCCGCCTTTATGTCCGACCAGCCCCCCGATCAGCTCCGAACGGCGGCCAAGTACTGGGCGTACCCGGCTTCGACCGCGTTGGAGTTCTTGGTCCCGAAACGCCACAACCACCAGGCGAAGATCATCATCGGAATGCCAAGAAACGCCGCGAACACGGTGATCGTGAGAAGCGCTCCGCCCACCCCGCAAATGATCGCCAGCCGCTTGAGATTCTTGTACGGCCCGAGGAGGGTCTCCTTTTGCGCGTACAGCACGTCAGGGTCGTGCGACCCCGACGATTTGAACGTGCCGAAGATCGTCTGTTGGTTAACCGTGATGAACGGGTTCGCTGCGTTGGCGGGCATGAGGCCCATGGGAAGTCCTCCGGAAAGGTGTGGGCAGCCGCGCCGCGCATGGGTTGAGCGGAGCGTCATCTCTCTTTGCGCAGGCTCTGGTGTTATACCGTCACTTCGCCGCGGCAACGGCGCGAAATCCCGCGACCTCGAAGTGATGGTCGAGCGTTAGGGCTTCGTCGATGCGCCGCTCGGTCATCACGACGAAACTGACCGCATCGGTGACAGAGAAGTCCTGGTCGCGATAGCGGGCGAGCCAGGCGCGGACCGCCTTGGCCTCGATCTCCATCGTGCTGTGCACGACGACGTTCGGCGGCTCGGCGACGGTCTCTACGAATGCCAGCGCGGCCTCGACCCCAATGCGGCGCATGGTCAGCGCGTGCGTTTCCGCCACGACGAGATTGGTCGTCACGACGCGACGTCCGCGCTTGACGAGCGCGCGCAGTTGGGCCGCCAACCGTTCGTGGTCCGGATGCGTCCGGAGGAGCAGCGGATACCAGGCGCTGGTATCGACGAAGACCTCAGCGGGCACGCCGGCGCCTCGGGCGCGTCTTCGTGCCGCGCGTGGCGCTGGGCGTCCACGCAGCCTCTTCCTCGTCGGCGAGGACACGATCGTGGTCCCGGGCGGCATCGGCGTCGCCGGCGCCAGCTGATTCGGCCGACGCAAGACCGATGAGCCGCAACGCGGGATGCGCGGCGGGATCGAGCAACTCCCGTTCGAGGGCCATCAGGCCACGACGCAGAATCTCGGATTTTGTGGTGTCGAGCTGCGCGGTCAGACGCTCGAGGCGCGATTGTCCCTCGGCCGGGGCACCGCCCAAGGCCTTCGGCGTTTCGGTCCTATTCGAGCGCGTGCAGGTGTCGAACGCAGGCGACGCCGAGGCGCTCGGGATCGTACCCGCCCTCGAGCGAGCTGACGATTCGACCGCCGCACCAGTCGTCGGCACGCTCCACCAGGTGCCGAGTCAGCCGGTCGAAGTGCTCGTACTCCAACGTGAACGCGCCAAGTGGATCACCGCGGAGCGAATCGAAGCCGGCGGAGATCAGGATGAGGTCGGGGACGAAGTCCGCCGTGGCGGCATCAATCGCCGACCGCAGCGCGTCGACATAGACCTCCGGTGCCAGGTTGCCGCGCATCGGCACGTTCCACACGTTGCGATGCGGGCCGCGATCCTCGGCGGCGCCCGTGCCCGGATACCAGGGCCATTGGTGCATCGACACGAAATGGATGTCGCGCTCGGTCTCGACGAGCGATTGTGTGCCGTTCCCGTGGTGCACGTCCCAGTCGACGATCAGCACACGGTCAGCGTCGTGGCGGCGTCGCGCGTAGTGCGCGCCGATGGCGACGTTGCCGAACAAGCAGAAGCCCATCGCCGCGCCGCGGAGCGCGTGGTGGCCAGGCGGTCGTACGGCGCAGAAGCCTCGCCGTGGTCCGTCGCCAAACACCATGTCGATCGCGTCGAGCACTGCCCCGGCACTCGCCGTCGCGGCGTCCCATGAGCCCTCGCTGGCGACAGTATCGGCGTCGAGGAGGCCACCGCCCTGCGCGGCAATGTCGCGAACCTGGGCGATGTAGGCGCGCTCGTGCGCGAACGCGAGCTCGTCGTCGGTCGCGTGGCGCGACTCGACGTGCAAAAGTCGCGAATACAGCTCGGGCTCCTCGCGCAACGCTTTGGGAATTGCGCGCAGACGACCGACGTGCTCGGGATGACCCCACCCAGTATCGTGACGGCCGCAATCCGAGTTCGAGATGAAGGCGACGCTCACCGCAGCCCTCGCATGCGCCGCGAACCCCATTCGGACAATAAGAATATCATCATGAGTGCCAGTAACAGCCGCCGATCGACCGGCCGGCGCGGAGTCTTTCCCGCCGCGATCGGCCGCGCCGGCCCGAGACGATCGATCAGTCCCGCCAGCGGCGCGCTCGCCGTCGAGGCGTTCGCAACCGTGGGCCCAGCGCCGGGAAGATAGGCGACCGCCGCCACAACCCGGGACCACCAATCGCGATATGCGATCTCTGATCCCGCACCACCGGTCATCCGCCACCGCCAACTGTCGTCATAGCCAACGTGCATCACACGTCCGGCGCCGACGCGCCGAGCGGCGACCGCGATTCCCCCCGCGCGACGATCGAGCACGACACCGTCCGCTGCGAGCGCTCCAACCGGATAAAATCCCGTCGCGCCCAATCCAATGGTGTCGGTGGGCAAGACCGACGGCCGCGTTCGCGCACCGAGCGATCCCAGAGCGAGCCGCGCAGTCGCTGGCGCGAGAGACGCTGCACCCGCGAGCACCAGTCCGCCACCTGAGCGCACGAATCGCTCGAGCGCCGCGCCGAGCGATTGCACCGTCGTGTCGATCGCGACCACTGCGGCAACGCGACCGGTATCGAGTGGGACGTCAGCTCCCTGCGCGACATCGACGTTGGGCGCGACGTGAAATCGGGCGATTACGGGCCACCCACGCTCCTCCAGCGCCGCGACGACGAATTTTCCCTCCCAGCTCGCGTTGCCGATCACGACGATGGCGCGAAGGCGCGCCGAATCGGGCGACGGAGCGGAGAAACGCTGGCCGCCCGCGTTGCCGGCGAGCGTTCCCATGGCGAGCGGCGTCACGACCGTCGCACCGAGCTGGCTCACGCGAACGCTGTCGACCACGCTCGCGCTGTCGTGGATCACGACCGCCGTCCCCGGCGGCGCTGCGACGTCGATGCGCACGCTGCCTCGGGGATCGGCGATCGCTTCGCTGCTCATCGCGACAGCCGGCGGCGATCCACTCCACGTCACCGCGTGACCGCTGTGCGCTAGCGCGGCAAGCCAATCCGCGACCCAGAGGTCGGGCGTCGTCGCGAGATCGAGCTGGAGGAGCACGCCCGCCGGCACGCGCGTCCACGCCGGCAGGCGAGATGCGATCGCGTCGGTCGACGCTCGCTCGATCCGAACCCCGGCCGACGGGATCAAGCTCCCGCCGAGCAACCACCCGAGCAGCGCGAACGCCGCGAGGCGACAGAGCAACTCGAAGGTCCTACGCCGTGAGCGCATACACGACCAGGTTGACGGCGAAGCGAGTGTTGTCCACGGTCAGGAAGCGTTTGCTCTCGGGGTGGTAATTCCACTCCGAGCTGTAGTCCTTGTTGCTGAACAGCACGGCGATCCGGTTCCCGGCCGCGCGCCGCACCGCGAGCAGATGCTTGTGAACGAGATTGTCACCCCAGCCATTCAACTCGTGACTCGTGGCCGGCGGACCGTCGAACTTGAAGAACGCGCTGAAGAGCGGATGCTCGTTCGGCAGCTCGCTGAGCGGCGCGATCGTGCGGGCGATTTCTTCCGTCGCCGTCTTATGGAAAACGCCGTCAATGTCGTGGTTGTGGTCGTCGACGAACAACATCCCACCACGCTCGACGAAACGCTTCACGTTGCGACGCTCCGCGTCGCTGAATCGCACCGGAAGGTGACCTGTGAGGTAGAGCAACGGGTAGCGGAGCATGCGATCATCGCTCAACGCGACCACGACGCCCGTTGGTGCAACCGGGATCTCGGTGTACCGGGCGATCGTGTCGATGATGTTCGCCGGGAGCAATGGCGCGCTGTCCCAATCGCCGGAGTCGTACTGCGCCGTGGCGAAAACGAACTCCGACGTCACGGGACGATACCCCACCGAGTGAGCGAATCGCGCGCGACCGGTGCGCCGGCCAACAATCGACGGGCGCGAGCGAGGGCCTCGGTCGCGGCGGAACTTCGGCCGCGTCGCATGGCATTCGCGGCATCGCTCAACGCCGTCGCAAAGGCAGGCGCGTCGGCCAGCGCGTCGATGCGAAGGAGGAGTAAGGAATCGATCGCGGCCGACGCATTTCGAGTCGCGAGCTCGACGATGTTCGCGAATCGCTCGATCCTGCGACGCGTCGCCGCATCCGACGCGCTGCTCGCCTGACGAACACTCGATGTCCCCTTGTCCTTGCCTTGGAGACGCGCCCTGTTCACGTCGACGACGACTTCCGGTGGACGTCCCCGCAGATAAAGCCGCTCGGCCGCGCGGGCGCGCTGAATTGCCGCCAGCGCGCGGCGCATGTGCGGGAGCGCACGCCCAGGCTCCGCGACCTCGAGCTCCGTGCTCGCGTCCCACATCGCGTTGTACGCCTCGAGCAAGGGCTGGTTGACGGCGACGACTGGACTTTCGCCGCCGCTGAAATCAATCGGATCGGTCGAGCGGTTGGTCGCTGAATCAGCGCGAGCAAGCATGTCCTGCATCGTTTTGCCGCGCGACGGAGAATCCTCGTCGGAATGCTCCTCGCCCGGCGACTCGCCGCCAAGTCGAGTGAAGACGATCTCGCCGACTGTTCGACGGAGCCGCTTCTGATCCGCGGCGATGCCGCGCGACACGCCCACCAACGAGTCTCGCTTGAGCCTCGGTCGCACTTTCTCCAGCGCCTCGGCGAGCATGATGAGCATGCGTTCGCTAATCACACTTTTCTCTTCGTCCGACGGAGCCGCCGCTTCGACGGCGACGGAGTCGTACTCATCGTGCCGCGCGATGCGAATTGTGCGGGTCTCCGAAGTGCCAACCCCGGGGCCCGAGACGTCGTTGGCGTCACGCGCGACGGCGCGAAGATGCACGACGTCGCCAGGCTTGAGGTCCAACGACTCGAGCGCCAGCGCTGCGCTGACCGACGCTCGCGTGTTGTTCGGTCGCGTTGCCCCGAGCGCGCCTGAACGGAAGGTGAACGTCTCGCCTTCACCAGAGCTCACGATGTACTCGAACGCAGCGCTCGCGATCCCGAAGTCGTCGCGGACGTCGGCGGCCAGCGCGATTCGACCGGTTGGCGCGCGGAGCACACTGTCGTGCGACGGCATGACGAGCGTGACCACCGGAGCGGCATCCGCGACCGGCTCGATCGCGACGATCCGCTCGAAGCCACGATCGACGATCCGCAGCGCAGCCGGACGCGCATCGACGCGCAGCGCGATCGACCACCGATCGTTGTCGCTCGCGGCGGGAATGGAATCATTGCCGCGGCGGGCGACGATTCCGTTGCCCTTCCCACGACCGCGGAATGTAATCGTACTTCCCACGATCGCTCGCACGTCGCGTGGCTCATCCATCGTCGTCGACTGCTCGCCGGTGTATGCGGGCGGTACGATCCGCGCCACGAGCGGCGTGAGGCGACTCGCGTTTGTTCTCGACCCAAGCGTCGCCCGATCGATTGAGTCGCCGCGATGCGGCGCCCGCATCCGCGCGACGACGCCACCGGGCAAGGTGAGAACGATGATGCCGGCAACGACGATCGAGGCGAGCGGCGCGCGCACCACGCGTGCCGCTCGCCTCAGCGCAGTCGTGGTCCAGTGTTCCGCCGAGCGCTGATCGACGACGCGATCGTCGCCGGTCTCGACGGCCGTCGCGAGCGTGAACTCGAGCGACGGAAATCGTTCTTCGATCCAGAGGGCGACGCGCTCGAGCGACAGCACGCGACGATCGCGCCATGCCAGCGACGCGGAGGTTGCCACGCCGGCCACGGCGGCAATAACCAACAACGCCGCGCGAGTGACGACGCCGAGTGGCGTGACGAGGTCGACCAAGCCCGCGCCGAGAAGCATCGTCAGGCTCGCAAGGGTGCCGACGGCCACGACGCGTACGGCGAGAGCGATCACCAGAACCGTTCGCACCGAGCGGACGTATGCGAGAATGCTCATGCCAGCCGCCGGTCCGACTTGCGCGTAGCCATCTCGACGACGAGCAAGATCGCGCCCACGCCAAGCAGCCACGGGGTCCACGTGGAGGATTCGGTCGTCCGCTCGCGCAGCGCGCTCGACGCCGCGAGATGCCTCAGTGGCGTGCCTCCCGCGAGCGACGCCAGGAACAAGGAATCGGCCCGAGCACTTGGCCGAATTCCTCCGCATGGAGCCAAGAGCGCGGCCACGAATTGGCGAAATGGTGCGCGGAGCGTAATATCGCTCGCGGGATCGAACAGGATGCCGACCTCGCGAATGCAGCCGCGACCAACCGCGTTCTCCACCACGGCCGGCTCGCCATCAGCCCAGCGTGCGACGGCGTGACCGCGAAGCGCCCAGACCCTCGGGAATCGCCCGATCAGAACGCCGGTCGATGACGTCACCCCGCCGATCGCGTCGATGGTCGCGCGTTGTTGCCACGCGGCCGCGCGGTCGGTCGCGGGCCAAGACACGAGCACGTGAGCGGTGTCGCGCGCCCACACGGTGTCGCTCGCGCTGGGACGATCACGCAGGATTCGGACATTGGCGTTCGCTCGGACCACTCCCATGAGCGAGAGTCCGGCGATCACCATATCGTTTTGACCCATCGCGGACTCGACTCGCGGAGCGCGCTCATTGCCCACGGCGCCACGCAGCGGAACAAGGCGAATGCCGCCGGGCCATTCGGTGCGAATCGCGAGCGTCGCTTGATCGATCTCGTCGGCGCTGACGGGCGAGACGACGACCAACTCGAACGAGTCGCTCCGCGGTGATAGCTGCGCCGCAACCCGGAGCGAGATCGCCAGCGCCGCCGACAGCGATCCCGGCGCGTCAGTCGGCCCGCTCGAGTCGAGTGCTGTCGAACCACTGAGCCGCGTTGCGACGCTGTCGAATGCAACGAGCACGTCGCCGTCGCGGAACACCGATCGGGCGCTGTCGCGCGCCTCCCGCGCGTCGCCAACGTCGCGCGATTGGTCGACGACGATGATGCGCGTCACACGTCCGCGCGACACGGCGAACACCGGCCCAGCAACCGCGGCGCCGAGCGCAAGCACAGCGGCGCTCCGAAGAAGAAGCAGCACGACGTCACTGAGCGCGATCGATCGCGCGCGCGCGTGCACCGGTCGCTGCGGAACGAATCGCGCCGTCGGCAGCGACTCGGCGAGCGGGCGACTTCGCGCGATGAAATGCAGCACGATCGCGGCGAGGACCGCCGCGCCCGCGGCCCACAGCGCCGATGGGAGCAGCCAACTCATCGCGGCACGCCTCCGACGCCCGGTGCCTCCGCGATGCGTCGCACGGCATGTGGGACGGGCTCGTCGGTCACGACCTCGGCATACATGGCACCAGTCGCTCGCCAGGCACGCGCCATCTCGGCACGCCATGCGCCGAACGCGTCGTCGTACGCGCGACGCGTCGAGTCGACGAGCAGGCGTTGCAGCGTCGGTTGCTCCGGGTCAGCGGCAAGAATGGGGCGTCGCGGTGGATCGAGCTCTTCGCGCGCGACGATGTGAATGACATGAATTTCGCCGCCGGCCGCAACACGCGCACGCGCGACGCCGAGCAGAGCGTCGCTGTCGCCGAGAAGATCGGTGAGCACGGCGACACGCGCACTCCGCAACACGGCAACGCGTGGCGCGAGCGGATCGGCGCCAGCCGGTTGCACGTCGTCGACGACGCGCGCGATGTCGCTCACGACGCCGCGTCGCGTTCGCGGGGGAAGCACGCGCTCGATGCCGCGATCGTTACGCACCGCGACGCCAATCGGGTCGCCGTCGGCATGGACGACAGCGGCGAGGCCGATCGCGATCTGTTGGGCGAGTCGCCACTTTGCACGCGTCGCGATTGGGAAAGCCATCGACGCCGACGTGTCGAGCACGAGCATGGTCGGGAGAATGGCGCGGTCGGTAGCGAGTCTGATGTAGGCGCGATCGCTCCGTCCGAGCAAGCGCCAATCGATGCGTCGCGGGTCATCGCCTTGGCGGTAGAGCCGGTACTCGGTGAATTCCGCCGACGTGCCGCGGAGCTTCGAGTGATGCGTTCCCGCCATCGCGCTGGTAACCGCACGGCGGGCCTGCCAGTGCACTCCCCGCACGGCATCGAGCAGCGCGCCGTACGACGGTCCGGTCATGTCAGGCGTGGATGTCGCTGCGCGGAGGCTCGATTCGCGCCAGCAGATCGCCGATGATGCGCTCGGCGCTGATGCCTTCCGCCTCGGCGGCAAAATTCGGAAGCACGCGATGACGCAACACGGGCAGCGCGACGCGCTTCACGTCGTTGGGCGACACGACCAGTCGTCCGGCGAGCAACGCGTGCGCTTTTGCGCCGAGGATCAGCGATTGTCCGGCGCGGGGACCGGCGCCCCACCGGACGTATCGTTTGACGAGCTCCGAGGCGCGGCCGTCGTCGGGTCTCGTCGCGCGCACCAACGCCGCGGCGTACCGCAGCACGGAGTCCGCCGCGGCCACGTCGCGCACGAGCTGCTGCAGCGCGATGAGCTCGCGCGCGCCGAGCACGGTCGAGAGTGGTTCGCCGGCCGCGCCCGTCGTGCTACGAAGGATCGCGATCTCTTCGTCTTCCTTCGGGTAGCCGACGCGAATGTCGAACAGAAATCGGTCGAGCTGCGCCTCAGGCAGCGGATATGTTCCTTCCTGCTCGATCGGGTTCTGCGTCGCCAGCACGAAGAACGGTTCAGGGAGCGACATCGTCTCCCCACTCGCTGTAACGCTGTGCTCCTGCATCGCCTCGAGCAGCGCGGCCTGCGTGCGCGGTGGGGCGCGATTGATCTCGTCGGCGAGCACGATGTTGGCGAAGATGGGTCCGCGCACGAATCGAAAGCTGCGCGCGCCCGTCGCCGAGTCTTCCTCGAGGAGATCGGTTCCGGTGATGTCGCTTGGCACGAGGTCCGGGGTGAACTGAATCCGCCGAAAGTCGAGGTGCACGGCTTCGGCGAGCGAGCGGACCATCAGCGTCTTGGCGAGGCCCGGCACGCCGACCAGGAGGGCGTGACCACCAGCAATGAGCGACATGAGAATTTCATCGAGCACCTGCTCTTGTCCGACGATCCGCCGCCGCACCTCGGCGCGCAGGCGTGTCGCGGCGGCGATCAGTGCATCGCGGTCCTGCGACGCCGGGCGTGGCGCTGCGGCCATCGGTGCGTTGCTCGTGGCGGGACGCAGGAGACGGGTCGGTCAGCGGACGGCGCGACGCCGTCGATGCGTGAGCAGCAAGATCGACCCGTCGATCACGCCGGCGTCCGCGAGCGACGCGGCCTCGTCGAGAATCTCCCACCCGCGCAGCTTGAGCACGAAGTCCTCGTGCAGCTGCGCCTCGGGAAAAAGTGCCGACAAGGCGCGAACTTTCACGGCGAGCACCGGCTCGGTCGGCGCGACGGCGATGCGCACGACGTCCCACACCTCCGGCATCTCGACGCGAATGGTGATGACGTCGACGCCCTCGGGCGCGAGCCGAATGGTCGACACGCGAGACCGCAGTCCCGTAACGAACGGCGCGCTCATCGCTGCGCCGCCGGCGGCAGCGTCGTGAAGAATCGCGCGAGCTGCATGTCGAACAGGTAGGTCGATCCGGTGACGCGCGTTCCACCGTCGGGTGCCGGAGCCGCGGCGACGATCACCTCTTCCCCGCCCTGACCGCGGAAAGAGCAGAAGCCGGGTCCCTCCTTATCGAGAAAGGTCGAGTACAGGGATGGCCTGGTCGCGAAAAAGGATTTCGCGCGCGCGAGCACGTCGGCCGCGGACAGGTCGGTGATCGCCTCTTGAACGGTTTGTTGCGAGCTGCCCATGAGTCTCTTTGTTCCTAGGCTGTCAATGTGGGTGTCGACGGCGGTGTTGGCGTCGATGTCGTGTCGTAGCGTAACGGGACGTCGAGCCGAAAGATCGAGCCGGTGCCGGGACTCGACGTCAGCGTGATATCTCCCTGCACCAAACGGGCGAGCCGGCGCGCCAGCGCCAGGCCAAGCCCGGATCCACCGTACTCGCGCGTCAGCGTGCCATCCAGTTGTCGAAACTCGTCGAAGATCGCCTCGTGCGCGGCAGCCGGGATGCCAATGCCGGTGTCTTCGACCGCGTAGACCGCCCGGTCGAGCGTGACTTGCAGCGAGACTCGCACGCGGCCGTCGTGAGTAAACTTGAACGCGTTGTCGATGAGCGCCTTCAACGCTTTGGCGATCGTGCGGCGGTCGCTGTGCATCACCGGGACGAGGTCGGGCTCGCTGACCTCGAGCGCGACGTGCCTGCCCCGGCCCTTCGCGCTCGCGACGGCATCGTGCAGTGGATCGCGCGGATCCAGGTCGGTCATCATCGCCGCGATCGACCCGCGCCGGAGCGCCGTGAGCTCGATCAAGTCGCCGATCAGTGACAGCAGCTCCTCGCTGGCCTCTTTCACCTGATCGAGGGTGCGTTGTTGCTCGTCGTTGATCGGGCCGGCGATGCCATCCCGCATGAGCGCAATGTATCCCATCACCGCCGTGAGCGGTGTGCGCAGCTCGTGTGAGATGTTGGCGAGGAACTCATCCTTGACGCGCCGCGCTTCGACCACCTCGGCGAACTGTTTCGCCAGCGCGACGTTCGACTCGACGAGCGCCGCGTTCGCCCGTTGGAGATCGTCGATGAGACGCGCCTTCTCGGCCGTCGCCGCCATTTGGTCCGCGACCATGCGCAACAGGTGTCGCATCTCCGTTCCCAGGGTATTCGGCGACGCGAAGTAGAACGTGACCGTGCCGAGCACCCTGTCCGCGGTCTGCAGCGGGAGCGCGACGAGCGCGCGGAAGCCAAGCTCCTTCGCCACCTCCTGCCAATCCTCGAGCGTCGGGTCGGCGAACACGTCGAGGACCTCGATCATTCGTCGCTCGCTCGCGGCTTTTCCGCTGGGCCCGAAGCCGTGCCGAACGCGCATCTTTCCGAGAAAGCGCGAGTGACGCTGCGGCCAATTCTGCACCGCGACGAGTCGCATGAGGTCGGAGCCCTCGTCGACCAGATAGACGCAGGCGAATGTCGCACCCACGAGCGGACACACGCGGTCGAGGGCAAGCTGATAGACCTCTTCAGGACGGCCCGCCGTGTGGAATGCGTGCACGATCTCCCGGACCGCCATGAGCTCGCGCAGTCCGAAATCCGCCGTCGTCTCCGCAACGCCGCGGAGCGATTCTGAGGGCGTTGACATCGTGGTCATCTCGCCTGACAAACTACGGATCGGTTGAGACCCGGGCCAGCCGTTCTCGCATTCCGTCCATCGGCGTCACGGTTTCTTCGGAGCGGTCAGCGTTCGGACCTCGACGCGGTGAATGAGCACGTTGGGCGGCGTATTCAGCACGTCGGCCACGGCATCGGCCACGTCCTCCGCCGCCAGCATCCAGCTCGCGTCCGAACGCGTCGAGAAACTGGTCGCCACTGATCCAGGGTTGACGATGGAGACCTTGACGCCCGACTCGCGCAGTTCGAGCATCAACGACTCACTTAAGCCCATGACCGCGTGCTTGGTCGCGGCATAGCACGTGCCCCCAGGATACGCGCTCCGTCCGGCGATCGATCCAATGAACACGATGTGCCCCGAGCGGCGCTCGATCATCGGCCCGACCAGCGCCTGCGTCACGTCGAACAGCGAGTTGAAGTTGACGTTGACCATGCGCATCCACTCGTCGCGTGTGAGCTCGACGAACGGCTTGTTGGTCCCGACCCCGGCGTTATTGATGAGCACCTGCGCGTCGATGCCGGCGAGCGCGGCTCGAACGGCGCCGGGATCGGTGACGTCGACGACTCGCGGACGGCAACGACCGCCTCGAGCCTCGATCTCTTGAGCCAGCGACTCGAGCTCGTCGTCCGATCGAGCGAGAGCGACGATCTCATAGTCGGTGGCAAGACGGAGCGCGATGGCACGGCCGATTCCACGGGAGGCACCCGTTATGACGGCAATGGGGAGCATGATGGGAATCTAAGGGGCGCGAACCGCCGAACGGCGCGAACTGCCGAAGGGCGCGACGGCCAGACAGCGCGACGGCCGAAACCCGCGACGGCCAAACGGCGCGAGGAGCGCAAACACAAACATCGAAATAGACCACTGTACGGTTCTTTTGACGCTCTGGCGCCTGCGCCTCTTGCGCAGTTCGGCATCCGCGCAGTTTGGCCGTCGCGCTGTCTGGCCGTCGCGCTGTTCGGCCGTCGCGCTGTCTGGCCGTCGCGCCGTTTGGCCGTCGCGCCCTTCGGCTGTTCGCGCCGTTCGGCCGTCGCGCTGTTTGGATCCAGTCCTCCTACGCGAGCATCCGTTCAACGCCTCTCACCAACGGCCCGAACGACAACCCCTTGCCGGCGACTCGCGACGCTTGCTCGTGCGCGAACTCTCGCTGTCCTTCGCCGAAGAGCGCCGCGCAGATCCATGGGCCGGCGTGCGGATTCCGCCACCAGTCGATGTCATACCGCTCGACGAGTGTCTCGGTGATCAGCGCCTGCAGTTGCCAGGCGCGCAGGTAGCGCGCGGCGTAGTATCGCGGGTCGACGTCGATGAATGCGTCGGCGCGATCGTAGCGAAAGGTCGTCGCCGACGTCAGGTGCTCGACGTAAAGGTCGGGCAATGATTCCCACGACATCGCGCCGCCATAGAGCTCGATCTCGTAAATGAGCTTCGCGCAATAGCGTCGCAGGAAATGCAGCTCCTCGAAACCCGCCGAACGCAGATATCGCTGCACGTGGGTTCCGCCGAGCTCCGTGTAGTGCTTGAGCCATCCCTGGGTCTCCATGAGATGGTCGAACAGCATCGCGTACCCTTCGGTGATCGAATTGTCGCCCAACCACCGGTACTCGAAGGCGAGGGTGGGTCGCATGTACGCGAAGTGCAGTGCGTGTCCGAGCTCGTGGAGGAATGTGCTCCAGTCGGTCTGGCCGCCGTGCGGCCGGAGGACGAGGTACACCTCGTCGGGCACCCGGACGGGTGCGCAGAAGGCGCGCGACCGTTTTCCCTCGCGGTCGCCCGTGTCGAGCGTAATGCGCCCCGACGCCAGCGGGTCGATGCCCATGTCCTGCACCTGGCGGCGAATCGACTCCTCCATGCGATTCGGCGGAAAGTATTGATCGAACTCGCGGGCGCGGAACAATGCCTTCGCGTCGGCTCGCGTCAGCGACGCGACGTCCATGCCGAGGACGCGTTTGCTGAATTCGGGCAGCGTGTCGTCCCAGAGCGATTGCGTGTCGCGGAGAAAACGCGCGCACTCGTCCTTGAGAGCGGCCAGCGAGACGCCGCTCAACAGCTCGAACGTGGCGTTGTAGTTCGACGCGAGTCCGAGCTGTTCGGTGATGTCGCGCTCCCGCTGGAAGCGTTCGCGCCGCATCGGGGCGAGCTCGCGCTCGACCAAGTGTGAATAGGCCTGTTCCATCGCGTGGCGCTCGCCGGGATTCGGATTGTTCGCGATGTCGATGCTCAGCGCCTCATATTCGATTTGGCGGCCGTCGGCCAACGTGACGACGGCCGCCGCCTCCCAGGCGATCTCCCGCTCGTCGAGCGCGGCGAGTTGTCGCGCGCTCTGCGACTCCGCCTGCCAATCGAGCAACAGACGCGCCGACCGCTGATCCTCGGTTCCGTCGGCCGCGGAGCGGAAGGCGTCGAGCGTGAGGGCCAATGCCTCGGCGCCGAGGATGTCGGCGTGACGCGCGTAGATCGGCTGCAACTCGGCGGTCGGCTTGTGGCCCGAGTGCGCGAGATAGTATTCGCGCGAGATCTCCTGCATGAACGCTTCGCCGCCCGTGCGAAGTCGATCGACCGACAGCGATGTGCCCCGCGATTTCACAGACGATTTCACGTCGCGATTCGTGCCTGGATGATCTCGCCGACACGATCCGCGGCCACTCGCTCTTGAAGCAGCGTATCGCGCTCGCGCAGCGTTACCGTCCCGTCTTGCATCGTTTGTCCGTCGACGGTCAGGCAATACGGCGTGCCGACTTCGTCCTGGCGACGATAGCGGCGGCCGATCGCGCCTGACTCGTCGTAGAACACCGGGAAGCTCGTGCGCAATTCCTTCGCCAGCTTCTCGGCGAACTCAGGCATGCCGTCCTTCTTCACGAGCGGGAAGACGCCGGCCTTGATCGGCGCCAGCGACGGATGCAATCCGAGCACCGTCCGTCCCTCGGCCTCCCCCTCGACCGTCTCTTCGCGATACGCGTTCACCAGCACGGCGAGCGTGGTGCGGTCCGCGCCGACCGATGTCTCGACGACGAAGGGCACGTACCGCCGATTGTTCGGCTGGTCGAAGTACTCGAGCTTCTTTCCAGAATACTCCTGATGGCGCGTGAGATCGAAGTCGCCGCGATTGTGCACGCCCTCGATCTCCTGGAAGCCGAGCGTTCCACCAAAGTCGAACTGCACATCGAACGCGGCGCGCGCGTAGTGCGCGAGCTCTTCCTTCGTGTGTTGATGAAACAGCAACCGTGCCGGATCGAGCCCGAGCGACTTGTGCCAATCCATGCGCCGCTCCTTCCAGTACTCGAACCAGTGCATGTCCGTGCCCGGCTCGACGAAGAACTGCATCTCCATCTGCTCGAACTCGCGCGTGCGGAAGATGAAGTTCCCCGGCGTGATCTCGTTGCGGAACGCTTTGCCGATCTGCGCGATGCCGAATGGGACCTTCTGCCGCGTCGACTGCTGGACGTTCAGGAAGTTGACATAGATGCCCTGCGCCGTCTCGGGACGCAGATAGGCGATCGATGCGCTGTCCTCGACGGGTCCCATGAAGGTCTTGAACATCAGGTTGAACATCCGCGGCTCGGAGAGCGTGCCCTTCATGCCGCACGAGGGACACTGCGCGTCCGGCGTGCCGGGCGTGCCCTTGATCTTGGGATCGTCGGCGCGAAAACGCCGCTTGCAATTCCGGCAGTCGACGAGCGGATCGGTGAATCCCGCGACGTGACCACTCGCCTCCCAAACCCGCGGATGCATGAGAATGGCCGCATCCAACCCCTCGATGTCGTCTCTAGATCGGACCATGGCCGACCACCAGCGGTCCTTGAGATTCTTTTTCAGCTCGACGCCGAGCGGACCGTAGTCCCACACGGCGCCAGCACCACCGTAGATCTCGGAGGACTGAAAGACGAATCCGCGACGTTTGCAGAGTGACACGAGTTTTTCGAGGACGTCCGGTGTCGGCATAAGAAGACTGTAAAGACGGTGTTCAGAACAGCGATGACACGGCGCGCGGCAGGTGATGAGCCGGCTCGCGCGCGCCGTGATACGGCCGCCCGCTCGGAGGCGCATGCCGTCGTACAAATTACTCACGTCGTCGCGTCGGCGCTTGCTTGTATGATCACAGAGTGATATCCAATCGATGAGCAATCGCGCGACGCTGGTAATCTCACCCACGGAGCAATGTCTCATGCTACGCTTTCGTCAGTTCCATCTCGCGCTCGCCGTCTTCGCCACCGCCGCACTCCCGGTAGTCGGCGTCGCGCAAACCGGCACCGTATCGGGGCGCGTTCTCGGCGGCGGCGGTGAGCCGCTGCAAGGCGCTTCGGTCACGGCGAACGGCACCGCCCGCGGCGCCACTGTTCGCTCCGACGGCTCGTACTCGTTCTCACTTCCGGCCGGCCGCCACGAGCTGCGCGCCCGTTTGCTTGGCTACGCCGCCGCCGTCGACTCCGTCACGGTAACCGCCGGCTCGACAACGACTGCCAGCTTCACGCTGCAGAAAGCGGCGACGAGCCTCGAGGCCGTCGCGGTCCTCGGCACACGCGGCGAAGAGCGGACCGTCATCTCAGCACCCGTGCCGATCGACGTGCTGTCGACGGCGGACATCCAGCTCACCGGCCGCACCGAGACGGCGCAGATCATCCAGGCGGTGGCGCCGTCGTTCAACTTTCCTCGCACGACGATCGGCGACGGCACCGACCATATCCGTCCGGCAACGTTGCGCGGACTCGCGCCCGACCAGACGCTGGTGCTCGTGAACGGCAAACGCCGGCACACGAGCGCGCTCGTCAACGTCAACGGCTTCGTCGGCCGCGGATCGCAAGCGGTGGACCTCAACGCGATCCCCGCGAGCATGATCGACCACATCGAAATCCTTCGCGACGGCGCGGCGGCACAGTACGGATCGGACGCCATCGCCGGCGTGTTGAACATCGTGCTCAAAAGCACCGCGCCGGGGTATTTCTCGGGTGAGGTCGGTGAGAACGTCACGACCTACAATCGCGACGCCACGACGCAGACGGCCTTCCCCGCGCAGATGGCCGAGCGCTCGGTGCACGACGGGCGCGTCGCGACGTCGGGCCTCAACTACGGTTGGGGGTTCGGACAGAACGGATTCCTTCAAGTCTCCGGCGAGGTCCGCGACCGTGAAGGAACCAACCGCACGCTACCCGATACGCGGACGCAATACTTCGCCGGTGATCCGCGCAATTCGCTCGCGCCGCAGATCAATCATTGGCAAGGCGAATCCTACAATCACGATGTGAGCTCATTCTTCAACGCCGGCACGACGTTCTCGAACGGCGTGCAACTGTACGGCTTCGGCGGGCTGGGCCAGCGACACGGCGCGTCGGCCGGATTCTGGCGCCGCGCGAGCGACGATCGGACCGTGCGCTCCATCTATCCCGACGGGTTTCTTCCGTTCATCAAATCCAAGATCAAGGACGGCTCGATCTCCGGCGGCTTGAAGGGCGACGTGAGCGGTTGGACGTGGGATCTCGGAACCGTCTATGGTCACAACGGCTTCGACTTCACAATCGACAACAGCGCCAACGTCTCGCTCGGACCGAGCTCGAAGACGACGTTCTACGCCGGGACCCTCGCGTTCGGCCAGTCGACCACGACGCTCGATCTCTTTCGTGAGGTGTCGGGCCTGTTGCCGGCGCCGATTCGCGTCGCGTTGGGCGGCGAGTTTCGCGACGACATGTACAAGATCACGGCAGGCGAGCCGGATTCGTATCGCAACGGCGGCGTGAAGGTGCTCGACGCCAACGGCAATCCGACGACGCGCCTGGCCGCTGTGGGCTCGCAAGTCTTTCCTGGCTTTCAGCCGACGGACGCCGGATCGCACTCGCGCACCAACAGCGCCGGGTACATCGACCTCGAGAGCGATGTGACGAAACAGCTCCTGCTCGACGTGGCAGGCCGCTTCGAGCACTACAGCGATTTCGGATCGACATCGACCGGAAAAGTCGCGGCGCGTTTCGAGCCGGTCCAACGTTTTGCGCTACGCGGCGCGGTCAGCAGCGGATTTCGCGCGCCATCGCTCGGTCAGGAATTCTTCTCGTCGACCGCTACCAACTTCATCGCCGGCCAACCGTTCGACATTCGTACATTTCCCGTCGCCACGGCCGAGGCAAGGTTGCTCGGCGCGAGCGACCTCAAACCCGAGCGTTCGACCAACTACAGCGCCGGTGTCGCGCTCGAACCTCTCTCGTCACTCGCGCTCACGGTCGACTTTTATCGTATCGTCATCAAGGACCGAATCGTTCTGTCCGACAACTTCACCGGCGCGACGATTCAACAATTGTTCGCTAGCACCGGGTCCACCGCGGCGGGCGGTCGCTTCTTCACCAACGCGATCGACACGCGCTCGAATGGCGTCGACGTCGTCGCGAATTATGGATTCAGCTTCTCGAATCGCTCCGTGCTCAAGCTGACGAGCGGCTACAACCACAGTACGGTAAAGGTGACGCACGTCGACTCGACGCCGCCGAATCTCAAGGCGTTCCAGGAGAATCTGTTCGGACGTGTCGAACGCACGCGTATCGAGCGAGGGAACCCGCGCGACAATCTCTTCGTGTCGGGCAACTACGACGTCGGCGGTCTTGGCTTGACGGCGCGCGTGCAGCGCTACGGAGAGGTCACCGTCGCCGGCGTCACGCCGACGAACGCGACAGGAACTCTCGATCAGACGTATGGCGCGAAAACACTCACGGACTTGAGCGCGTCCTACACGCTGCGCCGCTACACGCTCACGCTGGGGGCGGACAACATTTTCGACGTCTATCCCGATCGCAACCTCAATCCGGGCGATCCGGCGACGGGAAATGGCGGCATCTCCAACTTCGGAATTTTCCCGTACGCCGGTATTTCGCCGTTCGGGTTCAACGGACGATTTCTCTATACGAAGGTCGCGGTCGGCCTTCGGTAGTGTGATGAGTTGCAATTGGTTGTCATCCTGAGCGCAGCGAAGGATCTGGTTTTTCGTTGTGCTACAAGCAGATCCTTCGTCGCTTCGCTCCTCAGGATGACAATGGAGCTTCCTTCCTCAGGATGACATCGAGCTTCGCTGGCCGCATCATTCTTGGGACGGACCGCCTGGAGGCTTGACCTGTCTCAGCTCCCTGAGCTGCGTCTGTTGCTGCTCGGTGAGCTGATTCTTGATGCGGGCCATCAGGGTGAGCTGCACATGCTTGATGTCGCGCTCGAGCGAAAGGACGCGATCGACCTGCTCCAGGAGTTGCGCTTCATCGATCGACGTGCCCTGGATGACTCGCTGCAGCTTCTCGCCCTCTGCACTCATCGTCAATTGCAGGTCGACGAACTTCAATTGTGCCTGACGCAGCGCGTCCTGGATCGCCGACCGTTGGCGATCGGCAAGATTGATCATCTGCTGGTTCGACATCACGAGCTCGGGAGGAAACAGGTAGCGCGCGAACGGGTCGTCGCCCGAAACGGACGGCGTGCACGGGTTCGAGAGGACCTGCGTCGAGGGAATTCTCGTCCTGATGATGATGACGCCATTCGCCGCGGTGCCGCCATACGCCGCCACGGCCGCCGCTCCCTTTAGGACCTCGACCTGTTCGATGTCGTCCGGGTTGATGCAAAACGGCTTCCCGGCGTCACGCGTTGGTCCTGGCCCTCTACCACCGCGCTGCGCCACCGCGACCGATGTGACGCAGAATGTGAGGCCGAGTGCGAGCGTGATCTTCTTCATGGTCAGCTCCCTAGTGTTGGACGGCGGCGCGCGACGCGCCGTCGAGGACGGAGGACAGAATCTTGGACGACGCGAGCACGTCGCTCCCCGACGTGTGGAGCAGGCTCGCGGTGGGGGACTTCCAGTTGCTGATGCTCACGGTGTCGCCTCCACCGAACGAGCCCGTTGACCCGTCGTAGCGACCAGCGCCGTGTTGCCGAGTCTCGCGAACCGCGATTCCCACGGCCAGCACCATCACCGCGGCCGCCGCTATCCAGATCAGCGAAAACGCCCGCCGGCGCGCCGGCGAATTCGTCGACCGAGCGCGATCCAACATCGCGCGAAAGTCGGGCGCGCGATCACGATCGTGCCGTCGGAGCGCGTCGAAATGCGCGCGCAGCTCGTCGTCATCCGAGAAATTCATCGGACTCTCAGCTCTGCGAGCATGCGCGCGAGCGTCTTCTTTCCGCGCTCATAGTGTGTGCGCGCAGAGCCCACTGAAACGCTCATCACGCGAGCCGCCTCTTCGATCGTCATGCCGTGATAAAACACGAGTTGCAATACCTCCCTCTGTCGCGGCGATACCGCTGCGAGCGCGGAAATCAACATCGACCGCTGCTCCGATGATTCGGTAGTCGCGTCCGCCGCTGGCGACGGGTCTGCCACGTCCATCGTCGAGTCCGCGCCTGCGGTCCGCGCGATCCACGATCTGTGTCGGCGGCCCTCTTCGATCGCCGTCATGCGAATGACGCCGAATATCCAGGTTCTCACGCTTGACCGCCCGTCGAACTTTGCTCGACCGGAGAGTACGCGAAGATACGCGGTCTGCAGTGCGTCCTCCGCGAGCTCCGAGTCGCGCGCGCAACAGGCGAGCGCCCAGCCCCAGCAGTCCACATGTAGCGCCTCGAGCTCGCGTTCCAGCTCCGATCTTTCCATGCGTCAGCTCGTGGCTGGAACGTTGCGTTGCATAAGATGAGTGACGAAGCCGACGGATCCATATGACAGCGACGCTGCCAAGCGCGCGCCACAACGGGAACTGCCTTCCGACATCGCGGATTCATCGCGCATTCCCATTCCACGAGCAAGCCATGCGCACCGTACGACTCGTCGTTCTGTTGGTTGTCGCCGCGACCGCCTTCACCGCGTGCAAGAAGGGCGGTGGGTACATGACCACCGAGCCGACGCCAGCCGTCGCGCCGTAACAGCGGTCAGGTATCGAGCTCGGCGCTGAGCTTTGGTTCCGACGGCGCGCGGCGGCCGAGCAGATGGGCGACGATCTTGTCGCCGTGATAGCGCCCGTTCTCGATGAACACCTTGTTGGCATCGAAGCCGGCCACGACGACCCCGGCGATGAACAGGTTCGGGACGCTCGTCTCGAGCGTGTCGGGATCGTGGCTGGGAATGCCGGTCGTCGGATCGATCGGAACGCCGACTTCACGCAGCAGATCCGTGTTCGGCGCAAACCCTGTCATCACATAGACGAGATCGGCGGCGAGCCGCTCCTCGCCACGCGGCGACGTGATCACGATGCCGCCTCGTTCGATCCGGCGCACCCGACTGTCCCACCGCGCGGCGATGCTCCCTTCCTTCTCGCGGTTCACGAAGTCGGGCAGCACCCACGGCTTGATCTTCTTGTCGAACGTCGGACCGAAGTGCACCAGCGTGACACGCGCGCCCGAGCGCCAGAGGTCCAACGCCGCCTCGGCCGCCGAGTTGCCGCCGCCGACGACGACGACGTCCTGGTCGAACGCCTCATGCCCTTCGCGATAGATATGCGTCACGTGCGGCAGATCCTCGCCGGGGACGCGTAGGTAGTTGGGCGAGCCGAAGTAGCCTGTTGCGACAACGACCGCCTTCGCCTCTGTGGTTCGCCCGCCGTGGGCGCGTGCGTCCGAATGCACGACGAAGCGATCGCCGCCGCGCTCGATCGACGTGACGCGCTCGTACTGTCGCAGCGGAATGGCGAAGTGCTTGACGACCGCGCGGTAATAGGCCAGCCCGTCACGTCGCGTGGGTTTCTCCGTCGCGATCACGAACGGCATGTCGCCGAGCGACAGTTTTTCCGCCGTCGAGAAGAACCGCACGTACGTCGGATAATGCGCGATGGTGCTGACGACCGACGATCCCTCGATAACGAGCGGCCGCAATCCGGCGCGCTGCGCCGAGATCGCCGCCGCCAACCCGCACGGCCCGCCGCCGACGATCAGGAGGTCAAGCATTTGGTGGCTGGTTGTTAGTTGCTGGTTACTGGTAGTTGGTACTCGGATTGAGCGCGCTGCCGCTGTTTGTGGTTGCTAGCAACTAGCGACCAGCAACCAATAACCAATGGTCATAGCCCGATGATCTGATCGCGACGCGTGCCGACGCTGACGTACGTGATGCGCGTGTCGATCAACTCTTGCAGGCGATCGAGATAGGCCCGCGCCGCGGGCGGCAAATCCTCCAGCTTGCGCACGTCACCGGTGGATCGTTGCCACCCGCCGAGCCACTCGTAGCGCGGCACGATCTTCTCGAGCGCCGTGATGTCGCCGGGAAATTCCGTGTGCAGATCGCCGTCGTACTCATAGCCCGTGCAGATCGCGACGCGCTCGAGCGTGTCGAGGACGTCGAGCTTGGTCACGGCGACGTCGGTCAGGCCGTTGATGCGTGTCGCGTACCGGACGACGATCGCGTCGAACCAGCCGCAGCGCCGCGCGCGACCGGTCGTCGCGCCGAACTCCTTACCGAGCGCGCGCACGTGCTCGGCCATCGCGTCGTCCATCTCGGTCGGCAAGGGGCCGGTGCCGACACGCGTTGTGTACGCCTTCACGACGCCGAGCACCGCGTCGATCGCCGTCGGCGCGATGCCGACGCCGGTCGCCGCCCCGCCCGACGTGGTGCTGCTCGACGTCACGAAGGGGTACGTCCCGTGATCGACGTCGAGCAACGAACCCTGCGCCCCCTCGAGGAGAATCGCCGCGCCGCTCGTCATCGCGCGGTGAATCATCAGGCCGACGTCTTCCGCCAGCGGCAGCAGTCGCTCGGCGAGAGCGCTCAACCGATGGACGGTTTCGTTCGTGTCGGCGCGCTTGGCGCTTCCGAACGCTGTCAGCTGCGCGTTGGCGCGTTCGACTCCCTGCCCAACCAAATCGAGTAGCCGACTGCGACTGCGCAGATCGAGCACGCGCACTCCGCGGCGAGCGATCTTGTCCTCGTAGGCCGGCCCGATCCCGCGCCCCGTCGTGCCGAGCGACTGCGAGTGCGAGCTCTCGCCGTCGATCAGCTTGTGATACGGCAGGACGAGATGCGCGCGATCGCTGACGTACAATCGTCCCTCGACGTCGATCCCGTCGGCAACGAGTCCGTCGATCTCGGTGAACAGCGTGTCGGGATCGAGCACCACCCCGTTGCCGATCGCGCAACGCACGCCCTGGTGGAGAATTCCACTCGGGATCTGGTGCAGCACGAACGAATGCTTGCCGAGGTCGACGGTGTGTCCGGCGTTGGCGCCGCCCTGATAGCGCACAACCCAATCGGCGCGCTCGGCGAGCACGTCGACGAGCTTTCCCTTGCCTTCGTCGCCCCATTGCGCGCCAACAACGACGACCGTGCGATTCGTTGAGCTGAACATGTGTCGAGTGGCGGGGAGCCGCGTTCGAGAACACAAAAAAACGCCCCGGCGTGTCTCGCGGGGGCGTTGAGTCAATCTACGTTTATTTGACCTTGTGTCAACACGATGAGGCTCCGCGTCACGCAATGACCGCGAAAACCATCCACGTTGCCATGGCGAGCCCGATCGCAACCTTGATCGCCGCCGCTACGACGCGCCCGATCAACGCGCCCCACGCGACGCGCGTCGCGACGCCGTGATTCCGTTCCCGACTCCACTCGAACACGAACGCGCCGATGAACGCGCCGGCAAATGCGCCGACAATGGATCCGACGATCGGGATCGGGACGCCCATGAAGGCGCCGACCATTCCGCCGACGATCGCCCCCCAACCCGCGCGGCGCGATCCACCGTACTTCTTCGTGAATCGGCTCGTCAGCACCCATTCGAGCCCCTCGGCGATCGCCATCAGCACGCCCACACCAATCACCGTCATCAAGCCGATGCCGCCGCCCGGCACGAGGAGGTAATAGCACAGCGCCGCGGCGAACATCACCAACGTCCCCGGCATCCCGAACGGGATCATGATCAAGCCGAGGACGATGGCGGCGATCAGAAGAAGAACTTGCATCAGCCGAGCTCCGTGGCCGTGTCTGCGAGAACGCGAGCGGCACTTGCGATCCCCGTGCCGCGCATCGACGCCAATGTGTCGCGCGACGTGTGGATCCTCTGAAGCGTACGCAGGTTGCCGCGGCTGAGTGTCACCGCCTCCCACCTGGCGTCCGCGAGCGCGACGTGGTCGGTCAGGATTCCCGGGATGAGTCGAAGGATGCGCAGTGGCTCGCGATTCGCCGTCGCCGCAGTTTCGAGCAGCGAGACGAGTCGCGATGGACGTGACCCGGTGTACATCACCACGAGCGAGCCAACGTCGTCGACGCTGTCGCAGTTGAGTGCGACGGACGGCGCGCGTGACAACGCCCAGGCGCGTGCGCCGGCAAGCGCGAGCTCTTCGGCGTCGGTGATGAGGACGCCAACTCGTGCCGGCGGCGGAATCGCTGCCGCGGCCTCGAGCACCGCCGCCACACCGCTCGCGTTGTCCAGCGTTCCATGGTTGCGAGCGCCGACGGACGAGAGCACGAGTGGAATCGCTCCGAGGCAGGCGAGTCCGAACAGGGTCCACGTCCAGGTCGCGGGCAGCGTCGACCGAGTGAGGGCGAGGAGCACGAACCCGCCCAACGCGATCGTGGCCGCGATCACGCCGGCGACGCGCGTCAGCATCGCCACCGGTTGCCATTTGGAATCGATGTGTGCCACGAGCCACACGCGCGGCTCTTCGCTCCCGCGCGTTGCCGCGAGGTTGACTCCATGTCGTCGCGCGAACGGCAAGCGCAGCACACCCTGCCGCGCGATGTAACCGCCGACGATTCTTGCCAGCGTCAAACCCAACAGCACCATCGACGCCGTGAGCCACGACCGTGGCGCGAGCGCCAGGGCGTACGAGAACGGAAAGATCAGCAAGCCGGCGATCGGCGTCGCGTACGCGCCCGTCAGGGCGGAGTACTCGAACGGATGCTCGCGCGTCGCGAATCCCAAACCGCGCAGGACTCCGGCACAGTACGATCGCGCCTCGTCGACCGCCGCGCCGCCGGCTGGGCGCGAGACCGCACCCAGACGGGCCAAGTGCGGCGACGCGACGGGCATTTACGCCGCCGTCGCCAGCTCCGCGCTCCGAAGGAGCTCGGCGACGATCGCTGTTCGCTGCTCGTCGAGCGGAAGCAGCGGCGATCGCACTGGGCCGCCGATCAGCCCGACCTGCCCCATCGCGGCCTTGACGCCGGCAACACCCATCTCGCCGACGATCTTCGCGCCGAGTGGAATGAGGCGCGCTTGGGCGGCATCGGCCGCGCTGTCGTCGCCGCGCAACGTCGCCTCGTAGACCTCGCGCGATAGCCCCGCGGCGAACAAGGCGACCGCCAGAATTCCGCCCCGAGCACCGGCCTTGAGCGCGCCTTGGAACGTTCCCGCATTGCCGGTGAGCACGGCGAACGTCTCCGACTCCGCGTTGAGATACGACGCCAGCAGGCTGAGGTCACCCGAGCTGTCCTTGATGCCGATGATGTTGTCGTGCAGCGACAGCTCGGACACGAGTCCCGGCGTGAGCGAAAAGTGCATGTACTTGGGAATGTTGTACAGCACGACCGGCACCGGGCTTTCGTCGGCGACGCGGCGATAGTGGCCGACGAGCGCGGGACCGGTCATCGCGACCCCGTAGTAGTGCGGCGCCACGACGAGCACGGCGTCGGCTCCACGTGCAGCCGCGTCGCGCGTGAGCTCGAGGCAGGTGCGCGTCGATTCAGCGCCGGTGCCGACGATGAGCATTCTCTCACGCGGCACCATCTCGCGCGCGACGTCCACCATCGCGGCGCGCTCGTTGGCATCGAGCAGGGCGGCCTCGCCGGTCGACCCGGTCACGACGATCCCATCCAACCCAGTCGCGATGTGCGAACGAATGTTCGCGGCGAACGATGCGACATCCAACTCGCCGCTTTGCGGATAAAACGTCGTGATGACTGGACCAAAGACGCCACGAAGCTGGTTCGTCATTTCGGGAGAAAGTCCAGGGTCCCAGTTTGAAAGCCGCTCATCTGCTCAGCGCCCGCGGCTTCGGCCGGCGCATCCTGCGCAGCGTTCGTTTGCGAGATGCGCGAGAACATTTTCATCTTGAGCTCGAAGTCCGACGGGTTGCTCGCCGCCGCCTTCGCGACCTCGAACGTCACCTCACCGCTGCTGACCAGTTCCGTAAGACACTGATCGAACGTCTGCATTCCGTATTGCTCCTTTCCCTCAGCGATGAAGTCGCGGACTTCACCGATGCGCGTTCCGTCGAGGATCAAATCGCGGATCGCCGGCGTGTTGATCATGACCTCGGTCGCGACGACGCGACCTTTCCCCGAGCGTCGCGGCAACAAACGTTGCGAGACGACGCCGTACAGCGATTCGGCCAGACGAATGCGGATGACGTCCTGCTCCTCGGGCGGGAACATCGCCATGATGCGGAGGATCGTGCTCTGCGCGTCCGGCGTGTGCAGCGTCGACATCAGCAAATGGCCCGTCTCGGCGGCCTTGATCGCGGTATCGACGGTTTCCGCGTCGCGCATTTCGCCGATCATGATGACGTCGGGATCCTGCCGCAGCGCGGCACGCAGACCCATCTTGAAGTCGGGCGTGTCGGCGCCGACCTCACGCTGGGTAATCGACGAGGCGTGGTCCGTGTGCAGGAACTCGATCGGGTTTTCGAGCGTGAGAATGTGCCGGTTCTCGCGCTCGTTGATGTAGTTGATCAGCGCCGCCATCGTGCTCGATTTGCCGGAGCCCGTGACTCCGGTAACGAGGATCATGCCGCGCCCCGCGCCGGCGATCTTCGCGAGCACCGGCGGGAGCCCGAGCTTCTCGAACGTCGGAATTTCCCACGGGATCACGCGCATCACGATCGCGAATGAGCCGCGCTGCTTCATGATGTTGACGCGAAAGCGTCCGATCCCCGAGGCCGACCACGAGCAGTCGTAGTCGAGAATCTTGTCGAGACGCCCTTTGTCGTCCTCGTTGCTCATGAGGTGCAGCGCGATCGAGCGCGTCTGATCGGGCGTGAGCTTGCTTTTGGTCAGGGGAACGAGCTCGCCGTTGATGCGCGCGCGAAACACGTCGCCGGCTTTGACGTGAAGATCCGACGCGCCGCGATCGACGGCCGCTTTGATGATTTTTTCCATGGTCGGTCAGTTAGTACCCGGCGTGCTTATCGACGACATTCCGCAGGGGCTTCCCGCTCAAGTATCGGCGCCAGTTGTCGAGAAACAGATCGAGTTGGCGGGGCCAGAACCTGCCCGGGGATACCGGCGAGACGTGCGGGGTGAGAAGAACCTGTGGAACCTGCCAGAGGGGACTCGTCAACGCCAGTGGCTCGTTTCTGAAAACATCGAGCACGGCGCCGCGCAGGCGGCCATCACGAAGTCGCTCGATGAGGGCGTCGTCGTCCAGCATCGCTCCGCGCGCCACATTGACGACGATCGCCGAGCGTGGCAACAGGTCGAGCCGCGCGGCGGTGAGCAATCCGTTCGTCTCGTCGGTGAGCGGTGCCGCGAGGACGACGACGTCGTGCGACGGCAGCTCGTCGTCGAGTTGGTCGAGTCCCACGACGCGTGAAAACCCCGGAGGCGGGCCGAGTCCAACGCGCCGGCGCACGCCCGTACATTGCGCGCCGAGCGCCGTCAGCCGCTGCGCCGCCGCGCCACCCAGCCCGCCCACGCCAATGATGAGCGCGTGCACGGTATCCATCTCGCGAAGCACAGAGTCCAACCGAACGAACGGCGCCTTGTTCCATTCCGTCCGGCGCTGCTGGTCGATCGCGAAATCCAAGCCCCGCAGGAAATGAAGCACGCCCGCCACGACGTATTCGGCGATCGGCGTGGCGTGGATACCAGCAGAGTTCGTGAACAAGACATCGCTCTTTACCATCTCGGGATAGAGCGCGCTACCGATGCCCGCTGCCGCCGAATGCACCCATTTGACGCGTTTCGCCTCGAGAAAGAGAAGCCGTGGCACGCCGAAGCCGAAGTACACCTCGGCGTCGCGCACCGCCGCCATCACCTCGTCGCTCGGACGCGGCGGACCGTCGCCGTCGGAGCTCGTCGCGGCGCGCACCATGTGGACATGCCATCCCGCCGGGGCTTCGCGCCGCAGCCGTTCTTCTCCCTCCGGCGTGATCGCCCAATTCTTCGACGTGGCGGCGAGATCGACGACGAGCAGCCGATCGCCGGCCGCGCGATCAGCCGCCGCCATGGACACTCAGCACGTCGCCACGGCCCATGAGCGTTTCCACAAGCGTCTCGAACTGGATCGCGGGTCCCGTCAACCGCAGCTCGAACGTGCGATCGTCCACGTGGTCGTACGCCTGCTGCGAGACGACGGTGATCCCGTGCGCGTCCAATGTGTCGCGAACGACGTCGAACGGCGTACCGGGCTTCGTTCGCACAGTGTACTGCACGATGCGACGCAGCCGACGAATCCTGTACTCGACACTGCCGAGCGACGCGAGCACGACCATCACGAGCGCGCCGGCACCTGCCGCCTCGATGTAGAAACCCGCGCCGATCGCGATGCCGAGCGCGGCCACGACCCAAATCGTCGCCGCCGACGTCAGACCGATCACCGTGCCGCCGCCTTGCATGATCGTCCCGGCTCCGATGAAGCCGATCCCCGACACGATTTGCGCGGCAAGCCGGGCGGGATCGCCCACACGAGGCCCGCCGTCGAC
>Ga0070708_100000436_pt1 | contig 31152 bp, 25 predicted proteins | sample KBSK5503metaG_FD_65469 | JGI IMG/M metagenome (GOLD analysis project Ga0070708, IMG submission 65469) | Corn, switchgrass and miscanthus rhizosphere microbial communities from Kellogg Biological Station, Michigan, USA - KBS K5-50-3 metaG | ecosystem: Host-associated > Plants > Roots >... | reverse complement strand
CGGCCGCGGCGCAGGATCTGAACGGCGCAGGCGCGACCTTTCCGGCCCCGCTCTATTCGAAATGGTTCAACGATTACGCCGCCAAGACCGGCGTGAAGATCAACTATCAACCGCTCGGCTCTGGAGCCGGCGTGAAGCAGTTCATTGAAGGCACGGTCGACTTTGGCGCGTCCGACGCCCCCATGAGTGATGAGGAAATCGCAAAGCTCAAGGGTCCGGCCTTCCATATTCCCACGGTGCTCGGTGCGGTTGTCATCACCTATAACCTTCCCGAAGCGACCAAGCCGCTCAATCTCACCGGTACTATCGTCGCCGATATTTATCTCGGAAAGATTACCAAGTGGAACGCGCCGGAAATCGCCACCGTGAATAAGGGCGTGTCGCTGCCGAACAAAGACATCCTGGTGGTGCATCGGTCCGATGGTAGCGGAACGACGTACATCTTCACCGACTATCTGAGCGCGGTCAGCCCAGCGTGGTCGTCTGGTCCGGGAAAGGCGAAGGACGTGCAGTGGCCCGTTGGCTTGGGCGGCAAGGGCAACGACGGCGTCGCCGGCCAGGTCAAGCAACTGCCCGGTTCGATCGGGTACATCGAGTTGGCCTACGCGCGTCAGAACAAGCTGCCATACGCCGCACTCAAGAATTCGTCGGGCAAGTTCATCATGCCGAGCATTGAGTCGATCACCGAGGCGGCGGCAGCCACGGCCGCAAAGCTGCCGGCCAACACCGACTTCCGCGTCTCGATCGTCAACGCGGCCGCCGCGGAGGCATATCCGATTGCATCTTTTACGTATCTTCTCGTCGCCGAAACGCAATCGGACGCGACGAAGGGCAAGAAGTTGATTGACTTCATCCGATGGGCGATTCACGACGGCGAGAAAGACGCGGCCGCTCTCGACTACGGCCCGCTGCCGAAGAACGTCGTCACCATGCTCGACAAGCGACTCGGCATGGTCAAAAACGTCGCGGCAAGATAGCCGGGGGCTCGGAAGCATCATGGGACAACAACGCCGGCACGAACCGCGGCCGGCGTTGTTGTTTCGGACCACACAGCATTCGTCGCGTTACCGGTGCGTTACACGCACGTGACACCAGCGCGACCCCGTTGCGCGAGCGTGCCCGGGATTGCGTGACGCTGTTTGTAACGTCGGCACACCTCACATCGGATCAAACCTCTTTCTGAGAACGAGAATCCATGACCTCTCGCTCCATTCGATCGTTCGCCGCTTGCATCGCGATCGGCATCACGCCCGCGATGACGCTCGCGCAGCAAGCGCCGGCGACCCCGCCGGTCGTCACGCCCGCGCTCGATTTCTCCGGCGTGATTTTCGGCAGCTACAGTTACCGAACGGATTCCGCGGCGAAAGCCGGACTCGGTGGTCAGCACCCGAACCAGTTCGGTGTCGATCGCGCGTATCTCACTTTTCGCATGCCCGCCGGTGAGAACGGCGCCATTCGCATCACGACCGATGTGTTTCAGAATACAAATACGGCGCAGAACGCGTATTACCAAGGGTGGGCAGTGCGCATCAAATACGCCTACCTGCAGTACACGGGTCTCAAGAACGCGTTCGGCGCCGGATCGAGCTTGCTCGGACGCATCGGCGTCCTGCACACGGTGGTCATCGATCACCAAGAAGGGTTCTGGCCGCGGTCGCTTCAACAGACCGCGATCGAGAAAAATGGATTCTTCTCGTCGGCGGACGCCGGCGTCGCCGCGCAACTCACGCTGAGCAGCAATGCCAGCACCCCCGTTGGCGCGGCTACAGGCACACAGCGTCCCAACACGTGGGGCGAGATCTATGGAACCATCACCAATGGTCCCGGCTACACGTCGTACGAGAAGGACCGCTTCAAGGATTTCGCATTACGCGTATCGCTCACGCCCTTGGCCAACGAAACCGGTTTGAGCCCGATCCTGAAGAGCCTCACGATCTCACCCTGGTTCTACAAGGGCTGGCTCGGGAGCAATTTCGCGACGGGCGGAACAGGACAGCTCGGTCCGGGCACGAACGGCGCTGTCACTGACGGCTTGGCGCGAGATCGTTATGGCATTTTCGCCGGACTCAAAGAACGGCGTCTGACGGCCGGCGCGGAGTTCGCTCAACGAAAGGACGAAAGCGAGACGGGCGCCAATACCGTGGCGAGCCCGCGCGTCGTGCACGACTCGACCGGTCGCGTCATCGACGGTTTTGTTATCACGCGTCCAGTCGAATGGTTCGACGCCTCACAGCGATCGCCATTCAGCGTCGTGGCTCGCTGGGATCATTTCACACCGAATACGAGCCCAAGCTCCGCCAACTATGCCGGCACCACACCGGCGTACAACTTCTACGTTCTCGGCGTGGCGTATGATCTGACGCAACGCATGACCTTCACGGCTGACTATCAGAACCAGTCGCCGACCGATTTCCCGTCGCCGACTGGAACAAACGTCAGACCAACACCGCCGCAATCGACGATGTTCCTGCACTTCAACGTCGCGTTTTGACCTACTAGGAGCGGAACTGACGAACGGCGGGACTGACAAGGAGCGGAGATAACGAAGAGCGCTCTTCGTCAGTTCCGCCGTCAGGTAGTACTCCGTGACACGTTCGTTGCTTCTCTGTCGACGGACGGAGACGAGAAATCGTGATTTCTCACGGTTGAGAGTGCGGGTCGGTTCACCTCGTCCTGTCAGCCATGTCTCCCAGTCTCGTTCGTCGCGCGATCATCGCCGTCGGCGTTCTCGCAGTTGCGAGCTCGCGAGCGTCAGCGCAACAGGTTCCCACGGGCCGAATCGTCGGTCGCGTCATCGACGCGACGACTGGCCAAGGCATCAGCGACGCTGGAGTGCAGTTGGTCGGCACCACGTCTGGCGTGCAATCCGGCGTCGACGGACGATTCGCGCTGAATCGCGTTCCAGCCGGCACCGTCACGATTCAAGCCCGCCGGATCGGTTACGCGGCGAAGACGATCACCGGGCTCTATCTCGCCGCGAACCAAACGCTCGAGCAAAACATCTCGCTCAAGAGTTCGGCGGCTCAGGTTGCGGGCCTCGTCGTCACGGCGTCGACCGAGCGCGGAACCGTCGACGAGGCGCTCGATCAACAACGCACTGCGGTCGGCGTGGTCAACGCCGTCACCGCCGAACAGATCAGCAAGAGCCCGGACGGCGACGCGGCGCAAGCGGTACAGCGGGTGAGCGGCGTCACGGTGCAGGACGGTCGCTATGTGTTCGTGCGCGGCTTGGGCGAGCGGTACACCACGGCGTCGCTCAATGGCGCGCGCGTGCCGAGCCCGGAGCCGGAGAAACGCGTCGTCCCATTAGACATGTTTCCCGCCGGCCTTCTCCAGTCAGTGACCACTGCCAAGACCTTCACTCCCGATCTCCAGGGAGACTTCGCGGGCGCCCTCGTCGACATTCGCACCAAAGAGTATCCGGCCGAGCGTTCCGTGAGCCTGCAAATGGTCGGTGGGTACGCCACGGGCTCGAGCGGCGAGCATTTGCTCTCGCCACGCGGCGTCGGCGGCGAGTTGTTCGCCATGGTCGGCTCGAAGCGGTCGCTCCCTGAGCTCGTTCGCTCCGTTGGGAATTTTCAGGGCATCAACCTGAATCACGCCGATCAGAATCTGCTCATCAGTCAATTCCGGAACGCGTGGTCGCCCACGACGAGCACGGCTCCGCCGAACACGTCGGCCGCGCTCTCGGTCGGCGGCAACGACGCGTTGCTTGGGCAACGGATCGGCTACCTGTTCTCCGGCTCTTACGCCTTCAACACCGATCTCAAGGACAATCAACTTCGCGCGTTGGCCGACCGCGGCGATACGCCGGGGACGACGAAGCCGATCGATCAGTTCATCGGACAAACCGCGAATCAGAGCGTGCTGTGGGGCGGGCTGACCAACCTGAGCACAATCCTGGGGGAGGCCTCACGATTGTCGTTCAACGGGATGTACAATCGGACGGCCGACAATGACGCGCGCGTCGAACGCGGGTCGTTCGAGAACGAAGGCCTCAGCGCCAAGATCACACGCATGCAATACGTCGAGCGGGCGGTGCGCTCGGCACAGCTCAGCGGCGAACATCAGCTGGGGGTGCACCGCGTGGATTGGGCATTCACAGCGAGTGGCGTTCGACGCGACGAGCCCGATCGATCGGAGTTCGTCCAGTCGATCACCCAGACCGCGGGCCAACCGGAGCTGCTTCGGTGGTGGAACACGGGCAACGGCGGGGCGGTGCGAACCTTCTCCGCACTCCAGGAAACCAGTAACGAAGGGAAGGGTGACTACCAGCTCGCGTTTCACGGATTCGGCCGCGAGCATACGCTCAAGATTGGCGGCGTCGCTCGCCACACGTCGCGCGACGCGGACACGCGAGCGTATTCGATCAGTGCTCCGGGAGCCGGCGACGATGTCACGCGCCTCGACCCCGAGCAGATTTTCGACGGACGTTTTGCGCATCCGAGCGACAGCGTCTTCAACATTGTGCCGCTCGCGCAGGGCGGGTCGTATGACGCCCGCGATCGACTCGCCGCCGGGTATGTGATGACGGAGCTCGGGTTGTCGACGCGCGCACGACTCATTGGCGGCGCGAGATATGAGAACGATCAACTCACGTTGCATGCGTTCTCGACGCTCGGCTCGCCGCTCGTCGTGACGAAGAACTGGACGGATGTGTTGCCGTCGCTGGCGCTCAACTACCAGCTGAACGACGCGCAGCAACTGCGCTTGTCGGCGAGCCGGACGCTGGCTCGCCCCGAATATCGCGAGCTGGCTCCAATCACAAGCCGCGACGTGCTCAACGGCGACGACACGCGCGGCAACGACAACCTCCAGCGCACTAACGTGTCGAACGCCGACGCACGCTGGGAATGGTATCCGCACAGCGGTGAGATCATCAGCGCGGGCGTGTTCGCGAAGCAGTTCGCTCGTCCGATTGAGCGTGTGTACCAGGCCGCCGGTTCCGGCACCCGCGTCGTCTTCTATACGAACGCCCAGAGCGCGACGAACTATGGCGTGGAGCTCGAGGCGCGGAAGAATCTGTCGTCCGTGGTGCCGTCGCTCGAGCGGTTGCAGGCATTCGCCAATGCGACCGTGATGCAGAGTCAGATTCACCTCGGCGAGGACACGCAGGCGAGCGCCACGAACAAGTCGAGACGAATGGTCGGACAAGCGCCGTACGTCCTCAATGGCGGCCTGACGTATCTCGCCCGGGGAAACAGCACGAGCGCGACACTCCTGTTCAACAAGGTTGGACCGCGGATCCAGGCGGCAGGCGATCGCCCGCTACCTGATGTCATCGAGCAGTCGCGAAATGCGCTCGATCTCTCCGTGCGCTTTCCGGTGACTGGAAAGTTCTCGGCCCGACTCGACGCGAAAAACCTGCTCGATTCGCCGTACACGATCACGCAGGGCACGGTGACGCGCGAGAACTATCGCGTCGGACGAGTCGTGCAAGCCGGACTGCTCTGGCGTCCGTGAGGTGAGATCGACGACACGTGTGACGTCGCCGTGACACAGTCATGACGACGTCGCGCGCAAGCAACGCTTCTTTGTCGGTGCTGTGTTCTTGCCGAACGCATCCATCCATCTCTTCCCACTCGTAGACCAAGGGGTCACGCGCATGTCATTGACTCGGCGTTTCGCCGCGATTGCCGCATTCGGTTCTCTCGCCCTCGTAGGCGCGTGTGGTAGCGATAGTCCAACGGGGCCGACGGCCAATCCGGTCATCGGTGTCACAGTCACGGCGGTGTCGTCGTCGTCCGTCAAGGTGACGTTTACGTCACACACTGGCGATAACAGTTATAACATCGAGCGCGCCGAGGGCGCATCCGGCTCGTTCAGCGCGGCGGCCTCGGTGACGGCGCCCGCGACGGCGGCGACGGTCACATACTCGGACACCGGCCTCAAGGCCAACACGCTGTATCGCTATCGGGTGACGACGGTCGTCGGCACGGCGTCGTCCACGCCGTCGAGTGAAGCGAGCGTGACGACGTTGATCATTGGAAACGCGGCGGCCGATATCACCGGCGACGTTACAGCGAATCGGCGCCTGTATCGCGATACCGTCTACACGCTCAAAGGTTTCATCCACGTGACCAACGGCGCGACGCTGACGATCGATCCAGGCACGACGATCAAGGGCGATTTCGCCACACTGGGTTCGTCGCTGTTCATCATGCGCGGCGCAAAGATCTCGGCCGTCGGCACGGCGGACAATCCGATCGTATTCACATCGTCGCGCGCTGCTGGTCAACGTCAGCCGGGCGATTGGGGCGGCCTGATCATCGTCGGAAACGCGATCGATAACCGCAGCGGGTCGGTCGAGGTCGAAGGAACCGGAACGGACGGCACGACCGTGGCGAGCGGGAAGAATTATCAGGTGCTGTATTCAGGCGGCACGACGCAGACCGACAATTCGGGCACACTGAGCTACGTCCGCGTCGAATTCGCCGGCTTCGCGCCGTCGCTGAACAACGAGCTGAACTCGTTCACCTTCGCCGCGGTCGGGTCGGGCACGCGGATCTCATACTTGCAATCGATGGCCGGATTGGACGACGCATACGAGTTCTTTGGTGGCGCGCTCGACGGCGATCACCTCGTCGCGTACGAAACCGGCGACGACATGTACGACATGTCGGAAGGGTTCTCCGGCCGCCTGCAGTACATCATCGGCTTCAACTCGGTTCAGCTCACGCCGCGCACCGGCGCCGGATCGCTCGCGACCGACCTCGAAGGCATCGAGAACGACGGCTGCAATGGTTCAGGGTGCGACAACGGCTTCAACCAGGCGCCGTTCACCGTTCCGCTGATCGCCAACTTCACGTTTGTCGGTTGCGGCGCTCAGTCGTGCGTCGGACCCGCCGGCGGCTTCGGTCTCATGCTGCGGCGGGGCACGGGCGGTTTCTACGTCAACGGGGTCGTCGCTCGCTTCCCGGCTGCAGGCGTTTCGTTGCGCGATGCGGAGTCGTTCCTACGCGGCGCAAGTGTCGCGGTCCCCGATCTCACGACGTCGGATCTGCAGGTGAGGAACATCTACTTCACGGAAAACGGCCCGATGTTCCAGCCCAACATCGCGACGCCGGCTACGCAATTCTCACTCGACGCGGCCGGCAATAGCCTCACCGCGGGCACCGCGGCGGCGACATCGCTTTTCACGGCGCTTCCCGCGCAGGGTGCCGCGCCGAGCGGCGTGTCAGCGTTTGATTGGACACCCGCCACGAGTGCGCCAATTGCCGCGGGGGGGATGGCCACCTTCTCAGGAAAGATCGCGACGAAGGCAGGGACGTTCGTGACGGCGACCAGCTATCTGGGAGCGGCGCAACCGGGTGGCGCAAAGTGGTGGACTGGTTGGACGACATACATTCGCAACTAGCGTTCGTCGGCGTGACTGGCCGGTCTCGAGCCGAGACAGGCCAGTCACGTTCTTATACACTCCTAATAGCAGCTTTCTCATCGTGATGCAGGCTGGGCGACGCGACGCGCTTGCGTTGATTCTCATCGGATTCGTCGGGGCATGCGATACGGCTCGGGGCGCGAGCTCCGCTAGTCAGACCGCCGCCGGCTCCGTTCGCGCCGACTCGATCGCCCGGGCGCGCCAGGATTCGATCAACCGCGCCCAGCCTGGCTATATCGTGGACTCGGCGCGCTCCATCGACGAGGAGTTGGCGCGTTTTCGGGTCGCCATTGGTGGAGAACCCGCCACGGAGCTGCTGCATGCGAGTCGGTCGCGGAACGAATTGGTGCGGCGCCTCGTCCACGCCGTCTCGTCGCAGGACACGTCCGCCATGCGCGAGATGATCTTGACGGCGCGAGAGTTCGCGGATCTCGTCTATCCGACCTCGCCGTACACGCATCCGCCGTACGCCCAAGCCCCCGGATTTGTCTGGGCGCAAATCGTCCAGCCGAGTGCGAGCGGCTTCCGGCGCCTCATGAGACGTCGGGGCGGCATAGCCTTCAGCTACATCGACCACGCCTGCAACGCGCCTCCCGAAAGACAGGGACACAATACGATCTGGACCGGATGTACCGTTCGCGTGCGCGCCCCCGACGGCGACACGACGACTCAACGCTGGTTCGGTTCGATCATCGAGCGCGGTGGTCGCTTCAAGTTCGTGAGCTACACGAATCAGTTCTGACCAACCGCACGGGTCCGTTGACACTGTGTAAGTCATTGTCTAGCTTACATGTCTGTCAAAAAACGCCTTTATTGGCTGCCGAGACCCGGGTTGCATTCCGCACCGGTGAGGCGAGGGAACCTCTTGTTGGGCCGATCATGAAGACTTTTTCCGCCACTCCGAACGATATCGAACAGGAGTGGTTCATCGTGGACGCCGACGGCATGGTCCTCGGTCGTCTCGCCACCGAAGTCGCCCGCGTCATTCGGGGCAAGCACAAGCCGATCTTCACGCCGCACATGGATACCGGTGACAACGTCATCGTCATCAACGCGTCGAAGGTCAAGGTCACTGGGCGAAAAGCCGAACAGAAGAACTACTTCCATCACACCGGCTACATGGGGCACGAGCGTTTCACGCCGTACGCGACCATGATCGCCAAACATCCCGAGCGTGTGATCGAGAAGGCCGTATACGGAATGCTGCCCAAGACCGCTCTTGGCCGTCAGGTGCTGCGCCGCAAGCTTCGCGTCTACGCGAACGCCGATCATCCGCACGTTGCGCAGCAACCCAAGCCGTTGACCTTCAACAAGAGCGAGAAGTAATCCATGGCCGACATGCAAACGGTTCACGCCATCGGTCGCCGCAAAGAGGCGGTGTGCCGCGTGTTCATCAAGCCAGGCTCCGGCAAGTGGGACGTCAACGGACGCACGCTCGGTGATTTCTTTCCGCGCCCATCACACGTCTCATCCATTCAACAGCCGTTCGTTGCGACCGATACCCTCGGGCGCTTCGACGTCAAAGCGAACGTGGACGGCGGCGGCAACACCGGTCAGGCCGGTGCCCTCCGCCTCGCCGTCGCACGCGCGCTCGTGAAGATGGACGAAGCGCACCGTCGCAAACTTCGCGACCTCGGACTCCTGACTCGCGACGCACGTTCCGTCGAGCGGAAGAAGCCCGGCCGTCCGAAGGCACGTAAGCGGTTCCAGTTCAGCAAGCGGTAGAACGGTGCTGGTTGCTAGGGACTGGTTACTGATAACTGTCAGCAGCCAGCAACCAGTAACCAGCAACCATCCTTCAGGGTGCTCGAGCCTCGATCAGGTGCTGGGAAACCAGTTGATCAGGCGCTGACGGCTCCCGACGTCTAAAACCAAATCCGAGGTTCGCTCCAAACATGACAGAGCAGCAACAGTCGTCCACCAACGCACCGACGCTCGAGGCACTCCTCGCGGCGGGCGTCCACTTCGGGCACCAGACCCGTCGCTGGAATCCCAAGATGCGCCGGTTCATTTTCGCCGAGCGCAACGGGATCCACATCATCGATCTGCAGAAGACTCTTCGGCAGATCGAGATCGCCCAGAAGTTGGCGCGCGACGTCATCCTGCGCGGCGAGAACGTGCTCTTCGTCTGTACCAAGCCGCAGCTCGCCGGCATCGTCCGCGCCGAAGCCGAGCGCGCCAGCGCCTTGTTCATCACTGAGCGTTGGCTCGGCGGCCTGCTGACCAATTATCAAACGGTCAAAAAGCAGGTGCGCCGCATGAAGGAGCTCGAGGCGGGCGGTGAAGAGGGCGGCGAGTTCGAGAACTACACCAAGAAAGAACAGCTCATGCTGCGTCGCGAGCGAGAGAAGTTGTCGAAGTATCTGAACGGCATCCGCAGCATGGGCCGCCTTCCAGGCCTCATGTTCGTTGTCGACTCGAAGAAGGAGCGCATCGGCGTCAGCGAAGGGAACAAGCTCAGCATCCCGATCATTGCCATCGTCGATACGAACGCGGATCCGGACCTCATCCAAGTGCCGATCGCCGGCAACGACGACGCGATTCGCTCGGTCGAGCTGATCACCAAGGCAATCGCCGACGCGATCGTCGAGGCCCGTCGCGAAGCGCCGGTGCGCGAAGAGGCCGAGGAAGGAGAAGGGAGCTACACCTACAGTTCCGATCGCGGTGCCGAGCCGGCTGGCGGCGAAGAGGAGCGAAAGAAGCGCCGTCGCCCGCGTCGCCGTCGCGCCAAGCCCGAAGCGATTGCCGCGCGCCTCAAGGGTCCGGGCGAAGCCGAAGGCGGCGAGGGTGCCGCTGAACCGGCGGGTGAGGCAGAGTAACCGAGAGCGCGCTGGGCCTTCGCCAGCCATGCTGGAAGCGAGTAGTATTGATACGCCGCCGGACGCATTGCCCGGCGGCGTTTTCCACGAAACCGTAAAGCTGGAAATCGAACAATGACTGCTACAATTACCGCGAAAGATGTCGCCGCCCTCCGTGAGCGCACCGGAGCCGGCATGATGGATTGCAAGAAGGCGTTGGAGGAGACGAGCGGCGATCTCGACAAGGCGGTCGAGCTGCTCCGCTCGAAGGGCGCGGCCAAAGCCGACAAGCGGGCCGGTCGGCAGACGAAAGAGGGAATGATCGCCAGCTATATCCACCACAACGGCAAGATCGCCGTTTTGGTGGAGCTCAACTGCGAGACCGACTTCGTCGCGCGCACCGAGGATTTTCAGCAACTCGGGAAATACGTCGCCGAGCACGTCGCGGCCGCGTCACCGATTGCCGTCGACAAGGACCAGGTGCCGCAAGACAAAGTCGATTCCGAGCGCCGCATTTTCGTCGAGCAGGTAAAGGCCGAAGGCAAGCCCGAGCACATGATCGACAAGATCGTCGAGGGCAAGGTGCAGGCGTTCTACAAGGACGTCGCGCTGATGCACCAAGCTTGGGTGCGCGATCCCAAGAAGACGATCGGTGACCTCGTGAAGGAGACGTCGGCCAAAACCGGCGAGAACGTGCAGGTCCGCCGGTTCGTCCGCTACCAGTTGGGCGAAGCGTGATCAGCGGTCATCCTGAGCGAAGCGAAGGATCTGCTTCTATCGACAAGCGCAGATCCTTCGTCGCTACGCTCCTCAGGATGACACGATGAGCGATCTGAAATATCCCCGCGTCTTGCTCAAACTCTCCGGCGAAGCGCTCGCCGGAGACAAAGGCTTTGGATACGACTTCGATACGGTGAACCGCCTTGCCGACGAAATCGTTTCCGTCGTAGCCACCGGCGCCGCACTCGGGGTGGTGATCGGTGGCGGCAATATCGTCCGCGGCTCGTTGCTTTCGAAGACGGGCATGGACCGCGTCGCCGCCGACTACATGGGAATGCTCGGTACGGTGATCAACGCGCTTGCGGTGCAAGACGTCCTCGAGCGCAAGGGCATCGACACGCGCGTCATGACGGCCATTCGAATGGAAGAGTTGGCCGAGCCCTACATTCGTCGGCGTGCGGTGCGCCATCTCGAAAAAGGACGGATGGTCATCTTTGCCGCCGGCACAGGGAATCCCTACTTTTCGACCGACACCGCGGCCGTGTTGCGGGCCATTCAGATGAAGGCGAACGTCATCATCAAGGCCACGAGCGTCGAAGGCGTGTACTCGGCGGACCCCAAGCGCGAGCCCAATGCCAAGCTGTACGAAGAGATCAGCTTCCGCGATGTCATGATGGAGGAGCTCAAGGTGATCGACCAAACGGCGATCACGCTCTGTCGTGAGAACTCGCTGCCGTTGATCGTTCTCAACATCAACCGTCCGGGCGCCATCGTCGCTGCGATCCGCGGCGAGCGCGTCGGCACCCTCGTTCGATGAGCTCAATACAAGAAATCCTGAAAGACGCGCGCTCCTCGATGGACAAGGATATCGCGCACGTGAAGCACGAGTTCAGCTCCGTGCGGTCCGGCAAGGCGACGCCGAGTATGCTCGACGCGGTGCGCGTCGAGATGTACGGGCAGCAGATGCAGCTCAACCAGGTGGCGACCATCAACGCGCCCGAGCCGCGCCTGCTGATCGTCACGCCGTTCGACAAAGGTCAGATGAAGATCGTCGAAAAGGCCATTCGCGAGTCCGGCCTCGGTCTCGAGCCCTCGACGCAAGGCGCGATCATTCGCGTCCCCCTGCCGTCGATGAACGAGCAGCGTCGCAAGGAGCTCGCGAAGATCGTGCACAAGTACGCCGAGGAAGGACGCGTGGCCATTCGACATGTGCGCACGCACGGACGCGAGGGGCTCAAGAAGCTCAACGGCGTCTCGGAGGACGACGTGAAGCACGCCGAGAAAGATCTCCAGAAGCTCCACGACGACTACATCCACAAGATCGACGAGTTGATCAAGGCGAAAGAAGCCGAGATCATGGAAGTGTGAGCTCAGAGCTCACACGCCGCGTCGTCTTCGGAGTGATCGCGGCTCCGATCGCGATCGCCATCGTGGTGTATGGAGGAGCGCCCCTCGCGGCGCTCCTCGCCGTTACGTCGGCGATCGCCGCTTGGGAATTGTTCCGCCTCGCGCGCGCGTCGGGTCTCACGCCGTTCGACGACATCGGCATTACCATCGCGGGGTTGATTCCGCTCATCGTTCACGCACGATTCCTTCGTCTCTACGATCCCGACGCGTTCATCGGGCCGATCTCGCTGGCCGCCGCATGTCTGTTGCTCTTACTCGCCGTCGCGATTTGGGCCCGCGGCCCGGACGGAAAACCGCTTGGGTCAGTTGCCTCGACGGCGTTCGGTGTCGTGTACACCGGCGGGATGCTCTCCTACGCTTACGCGATCAGATATCACGACTACGCCTTCGCACCCTCCGTGCTGCCCGTTGGCGGGCGAACCTTCACCATCGCGTCGGGTGGGCTGCTCCTTCTATTGCCGATCCTTTTAACGTGGGCCTCGGACATCGGCGCCTACGCGGTTGGTCGCACGTTCGGACGGAAGAAGTTGATTCCCTCGGTGAGCCCCGGCAAAACGGTCGAAGGCGCGATCGGAGGGCTCGCGGCCACGATGCTGGTTGCCTGGCTCTACACCCAATTCATACTGCATCCCGCGACGAGCCTCGACTTTCGGTGGCGACCGGCTGGCGTGTTGGCTTTCGGCGCGTCGGTGAGTGTTGCCGCGCAAATCGGCGATCTCGCCGAGTCGCTGCTCAAGCGCGAGGCCGGTGCGAAGGACAGCTCGGCCTTGATTCCGGGCACCGGCGGCGTTCTCGATCGGATCGATAGCTTGCTCTTCGTGCTGCCGGTATCCTACGTAGTGTTGGGATGGCTACTGACGTGGGCTCCGATGTGAGCAACGCGCGAGAGCGCCTGGGTATCGCGATCCTCGGATCGACGGGGTCGATCGGGACGACCGCATTGCGCGTGCTCGATCGCCAGCGTGAGCGGTTCCGAGTCGTCGCCCTCACCGCGTTCAACAACGCGGCGCTACTCGCCGAGCAATCGGCCCACTTTCAGCCAAGCTTTGTCGGCATCGTGAAGAACGGGGCCGAGCCGCACACCGATTGGCGCGTGGGCACGAGCTGCTTGATCGAGGCAGCACGTCGCGACGACGTCGACATCGTGCTCAACGCGATTGTCGGCTCGGCCGGTCTCGACGCGACGCTTGCCGCGCTGGGCGAGGGAAAGCGCGTAGCGCTCGCAAACAAGGAAACACTCGTCATGGCGGGCGAGTTGGTCACCGCCGCTTGCCGGTCCGGTCGCGGCGAAATCGTTCCGGTCGACAGCGAACATAGCGCCATCCTGCAGTGCATTGCCGGCAGGCCAGGCGTCGACGTGCGTCGGGTGATCATCACCGCGTCGGGTGGTCCATTTCGCGAGTGGACGCCGGATCAACTCGAGGGCGCGACGCTCGAGGACGCGCTCCGCCATCCGACCTGGCGCATGGGCCGCAAGATCACCGTGGACAGTGCGACGCTCGCGAACAAGGCGCTCGAGGTGATCGAAGCACATTTCCTGTTCGGCCTTCCATACGATCGAATCGAGGTCGTCGTCCATCCGCAGAGTGTCGTGCACTCGTTCGTCGAGTTCGTGGACGGAAGCGTGTTGGCGCAGCTCGGCGTGCCGAGTATGGAGCTGCCGATCCTATACGCCCTGTCGCATCCGGACCGCATCGTTGACAGCGGGGTACCTCACTTCGATCCCGTGGCATTGTCACCGCTGACCTTCGAGCCAATCCGCGCCGACCAGTTCTCGGCCTTCTCACTCGGCGTTGCGGCAGGCCGGAAGGGCGGGGCGGCGCCGGCGGTGTTCAATGGCGCGAATGAAGCCGCCGTGGCGCTCTTCCTCGACGCACGAATCTGCTTCGGGGACATCGGCGTAGCGATTGCGGGCGCGCTCGATGCACTTGGTGATCTGCCAGGCGACAGTCGTGAGGCGATCCTCGCCGCCGACGCCGCCGCTCGCCGCTTCGTTCAGGAACGGTTTGCATGCTAGCAATTCTGGCCCCAGTTCTGGTGTTCGGTCTCGTGATCTTCGTCCACGAGCTCGGCCACTTCATTGCCGCGAAAGCCGTTGGCGTCTACGCGCCGCGGTTCTCCATCGGGTTCGGTCCGTCGATCTTTCGCTTCCGTCGCGGCGAAACGGAGTACATCCTCGCCTGGTTGCCGCTTGGCGGCTACGTGCGGATGGCCTCGCGTCATGACGCCGAGACCGCGTTCCTCGAGGGAGGAACCGAAGAGGCGACCGCGCGCGCGCAGAACGACCCCGGGTATGATCCGAACGCGATGATCCCGTTCGGTCCCAAGCCCGTGCCCGAGGATCGCTGGTTCGAGAGCAAGCCACTCTGGGCGCGTATCGTCATCATGATCGCCGGCGTGGTGATGAACGCTGTTCTGGCAATCGTGGTCGCGACTGCGTTGGCGTTCCACTACGGTCAGGTCATTTACCCGTCGACCGTTATCGGCAGCGTGCGCGACATGCGGGAAGCACCAGCGCTGTCGCAGCTGCATCCCGGCGACACGATCAGGTCGGTCAACGGCTTGCCGGTGCGCACGTGGAACGACGTTCGGAAGGAGATTCTCGGCAGCACCGACGTGCTCGACATTGCCACGCAACGAGGAAACGTCCGAGTTCCGCTCAACCGCAAGGGAGCCACCGCGGAGCAGGTCGCCGATGGGCTCGTGTATTACCTCCCGCCGGTGATCGATTCAGTCTTCGCAGGTGATCCGGCGGCGACCGCCGGTTTCCGACACGGAGACTCGATCGTGGCGGTCGCGGGGCAGCCCGTTCATTCGTGGAGCGACATGGTCGCCCAGGTCGGCGCGTCCGCGAATCGACCGATCACGTTCGTCGTTCGTCGCGGAGCAACGACCGAGACGCTTTCGGTTACGCCAAAACAGGTCATTGAGCCTGACCCGGTGACGGGTCGCGAGCACACGGTCGGAAAGATCGGCGCAGGGACGCGCGATCCATCGATTCGAGAGACGCTCGACTTTGGTGCCGCGCTCGTGTGGGGTTTGAGAATTACGCGCACGAACGCCGGTGCAGTCTTCAAGGTTCTTCACGACATTGGCACCGGCAGCGTGTCGGTAAGGGAGCTCGGCGGCCCGGTCGCCATTACGCGTGCCTCCGTGAGCGCGGCAAGAACTGGTGTCGACGAATTGTTCTATCTCATTGCCTTGCTGAGCATTAACGTCGCCGTGCTCAACCTGCTTCCAATCCCGATCCTGGATGGCGGACAGATCCTCATCAACGTGCTCGAGTCGGCGAAGGGCAGTCCGTTCAGCATGCGAACGCGAGAGTACATCCTGCGATTCGGGCTGTTCGCAATCGCGTTGCTTTTTATCATTGTGATGTACAACGACACGCGGGCTGGATTCGCGAAAGTGTTCGGCTGGATCGGACATCTGTTCGGCGCATGAGGAGCCCCCAGGGAGCATCGCGATGGCAACGGTGAGAGTGATCCATCGCGATACGAAAAGCGGATAAGTGCCCCCTTTACATCACCTTAGTAAACCGCTACGATTCACAGCTATCACATAATGCGCACAACGAACGCCGCCAACGCGGCTTGAGAATCAGAGAAACGTCAGGACATGGCTTTCGAAAAAAGTACGACCGTCCAAAAATACCGGACGCATGAGACCGACAGTGGATCGTCCCGCGTTCAGGTCGCGCTGCTCACCGCGCGGATCGAATATTTGAGGGATCACTTCGACCTTCACAAGAAGGACCACCACAGCCGTCGTGGACTCCTCAAGATGGTCGGACGTCGGAAACGTCTCTTGAACTACCTGAGGCGTACGGATGTCAACGCATACCGGCAGATCGTCCAGGAACTGGGCCTCCGGTACTAATTCGATGGTCAGCATGGCCGCGCGGGCGCAATGGTTGCAGCCCGCGCGTTTTGTTATCCCCTACAGGCTTTCCAGGCAAAAGAGCAATGATGCAACGCGTTGAGAAGACGTTTGCAGGGCGGAAGCTCGTCATCGAGACGGGCCGCATGGCCAAGCAGGCCTCAGGATCCGCACTCGTTCAGTTCGGCGACACCATGGTCCTCGCCGCCGTCACAGTGAGCGACAACCAGTCGCCTCTCCCATTCTTCCCCCTGCTCGTCGAGTACCGCGAGAAGACCTACGCCGCCGGCAAAATCCCGGGCGGCTTCATCAAGCGCGAAGGCCGCCCGAGCGATAACGAAATCCTCTCGGCGCGCATCATCGATCGCTCGATCAGGCCGCTCTTCCCTGAAGGCTTCAAGAACGAAGTCCAAGTCTTCATCTACGTGATCTCGGCCGATCAGGAAAACGACGCCGACGTCCTGGGACTCGTCGCCGCGTCGTTCGCGCTCAACGCGTCCAAGATTCCATTCTCCGCGCCTATCGCCGGTGTGCGTGTGGGAAGAATCCAGGACAAGTGGGTCTTGAACCCCACGTTCCAGCAGCTCGAGTACAGCGACATGGAGCTCGTGCTCGCCGGCTCGCAGGACTCGATCGTCATGGTCGAAGGTGGAGCGCTCGAGGTCCAGGAAGAAGACGTCGTCGAAGCCATCACGATCGGACACAAGGGCATTCGCGAGCTCATCGGAATCCAGAACGAGCTCTTGAAGCAGATGGATAATCGTCCGCCCAAGATGTCGTGGACCAAGGCCGAGATCCCCGAGGATCTGCAGGTCAAGGTCAAGAGCCTCGCCGAAGGCAAGATCACCGAGGCGCTCAACCAGAAGGACAAGCATGGTCGCATCGAAGCGATCGAGCGCGTGAAGCGTGAGGTCGCCGAAGGATTGCTCACCGATTTCCCGGACGCCGACAAAGACATCCACACCCTGCTTGGCGACGTCGAATACAATCAGTTGCGCGCTCAGGTCCTCAACAGTGGGCACCGCGTCGACGGCCGAAAGCCGAATGAAGTGCGTGCGATCACAATCGACACCACCGTGCTGCCGCGTGCCCACGGATCGGCGCTCTTCACCCGCGGGCAGACACAAGCACTCGTCGCCGCCACGCTCGGCACGGCGAACGACGTCCAGCGTCTCGACTCGATCGACGAAGCGCAGGAGACGACCAAGTCGTTCATGCTGCATTACAACTTCCCGCCATTCTCCACCGGCGAAGTTCGTCCCATGCGCGGTACGTCACGCCGCGAGATCGGCCACGGAAATCTTGCGGAGCGCGCGCTCCAAGGCGTGCTGCCGGCGTTCGAAGAATTCCCCTACACGATTCGCATCGTCTCCGACGTCCTCGAGTCGAACGGCTCGTCGTCGATGGCGTCGGTCTGCGGCGGCTCGCTCGCGTTGTTCGACGCCGGCGTCCCAATGCGCGGCGCGGTCGCCGGCGTGGCGATGGGTCTGATCAAAGAAGGGAAGAAGTACGCGATCCTGACCGACATCCTCGGCACCGAGGATCATTTGGGCGACATGGACTTCAAGGTCGCCGGCACGCGCGCGGGCATCACGTCGATTCAGATGGACATCAAGATCGAGGGTCTGGATCTCAGCATCATGAAGGAAGCGCTCGCTCAAGCGAAGGAAGGCCGACTCCACATTCTCGGCGAGATGGACAAAGCGCTCGCGCAGCCGCGCGGCGATCTGTCGCCGTTCGCCCCGCGCATCGTCACACTCCAGATCAGCCCCGAAAAGATCGGCGACCTCATTGGTCCCAAGGGCAAGACGATCCGCGGGATTCAAGACGAGACGGGGGCCGAGCTCACCGTCGACGACAGCGGTCTCGTGACGATCGCCGCGGTGGGCGGCGATTCGATGGAGCGCGCGCGTCAGATGGTGCAGGCCCTCACCGCCGAGCCGGTGGTCGGCGAGACGTATGAGGGAACTGTGAAGACGACGACGCCGTTCGGCGCGTTCGTCGAGATCATGCCCGGCACCGAAGGCCTCGTCCACATCTCCGAGATGCGGCACGAACGCACCGAGAAGACCGAAGATGTCGTCAAGAAGGGCGACCGCGTTCGCGTCAAGCTCATCGACCGTGATGAGCGCGGACGTCTTCGTCTCTCGATGAAGGCGTTGCTGCCGCGCCCTGAAGGAATGCCGGAACCGGAAAACAACGGCAGTGCCGGCGGCGAAGGCGGCGAGCGTCCTCGCCGTGAGAGCAGCGACCGCGGCGAACGCGGTGGTCGACCGCGCGGTGGTCGCGGCGGAGAACGCTCACGTCGCGAGTGAGTGGCGGGGCAGTGGGGGGAGGAGTCGTAGGCGCTGATGCGGTCCTTCGCCGAACCGTTTTGCCGAATGGACTGACCGTACTCTCGGAGCACATGCCCGGGGTGCGGTCGGTTGCCATTGGCGCCTGGGTACGCGCGGCATCGCTGCACGAGCCGCGCGACCGGATGGGCGTATCGCATCTCCTCGAGCACATGGTGTTCAAGGGCACGAACCGGCGAAGCGCCCACGAGATCGCGCTCTCGCTCGAGGCGCTGGGCGGCTCGCTCGACGCATACACGTCGCGCGAACACACCGTGTATCAGGGGCGTGTCCTCGACGAGCACTTGACCGAAGCCGCCGACGTCATCGGCGACATCGTGCTCCATCCGACGCTGCGCGAGAGCGATCTCGCTCTCGAGCGAAAAGTGATCCTCGAGGAGATCGGCATGGTCGAGGACACGCCGGATGATCTCGTCTTCGAGCTCCACAACGAGCTCCTGTGGGGCGATCATCCGTACGGCTATTCCATCCTCGGCACCCGAGACACTGTGTCGTCACTCGGCGTACGCGAGCTGAAGGAATTGCATCGCCGTGCCTATCACCCCGCGCATTTGGTCGTGGCGGCATCGGGGAACGTCGAGCACGAACGTCTGTTGGATGTGCTCGAGACGACCGGTTGGTTCGCCGCCGACGCCGGCGACCCGTCGCCGCTGATCGCCAAGCCGCCGCGCGTCGAGCCGCCGCGATCGCACCACGTGTCACGCGAGGGTGCTCAGACCCACATCGTGGCCGGTACGCGGGCCGTGGCTCATGGCAACCCGCAGCGATTTCCGCTGCTGCTTCTGAGCATGTTGCTGGGCGGCGGAATGAGCTCGCGACTCTTTCAAAGAGTTCGGGAGGAGTTGGGCCTCGCCTATTCCGTGTACACGTATCAGTCGTTTCACGCCGACAGCGGAATGCACGGCGTGTACGTCGCGACGGCTCCCGAGTCTGCCGGCGCCGCGTTGAACGCGATCCGCGACGAACTTCGCACCGTGTCGAAAGAAGGCCTCCCAGCGGAGGAGATCGCGATGGGCCGCCAGCAGCTCAAGGGCCAAGTTACGTTATCGCTCGAGAGTGTGTCCTCTCGTATGTATCGCGCCGCATCGGTGGAGTTGTACGGCGAGCCGTATCGAACGCTCGACGAGCTCCTCGCGTTGATCGACGCGATCACGGTTGAAGACGTGGCGGACGTTGCGCGCGAGTTCTTCGATCCCGACCAAATGAGCGTAGTGAGCCTGGGCCCGAAAGGCGCACAGTAGTTCGGCCTCGGTTACCTTCCAAGCGCCACGTAGGACCGTCTCCACACATTCACCCAGTCGCCACGATGAAGATCGGCGTTCCCAAGGAAATAAAAACCAACGAAAATCGTATCGCGCTCGTGCCGGCCGGGGCGGAGTTGCTGGTTGGCGCTGGACATTCGGTGTTGATCGAGACCGGCGCCGGGCTGGGAAGCGGCTTTCCGGATGAATCATATACCGCGGTGGGCGCCACACTCGCGCCGGATGCCGCGACCACATGGCGCGAAAGCGACATGATCATGAAGGTGAAAGAACCGATCGAGCGCGAGTGGCCGAACATGCGCCGCGGCCAGGTGATCTTCACCTACTTCCACTTCGCGGCCGACGAGAAGCTCACACGCGCCCACATCGCCAGTGGCGCGACGTGCATCGCCTACGAGACGGTCGAATTGCCAACGCGAGAACTGCCGCTACTCACACCAATGTCCGAGGTGGCGGGTCGAATGGCGGTCCAGGAGGGGGCGAAGTACCTCGAGAAGCTGTACGGCGGACGAGGCGTGCTGCTGGGCGGCGTGCCCGGCGTGGCGCCCGCCAAAGTCGTGATCCTCGGCGGCGGCATCGTCGGCATCAACGCGGCCAAGATCGCCGCCGGTATGGGCGCCAAGGTCACGATCCTCGACCTCTCGCTGGAGCGCCTACGGTACCTCTCGGACGTTATGCCGGCGAACTGCGTCATGATCCACTCGAACCGCCACAACATCCTCGAGCAGATCGAAACGGCGGACCTGGTCGTGGGCGCGGTGCTCATTCCGGGAGCCAAAGCGCCCAAGCTCGTTCGTCGCGACGACCTGAAGTTGATGCAACCTGGCGCCGTAATCGTCGATGTAGCGATAGACCAAGGTGGCTGCGTCGAGACGATTCATGCCACGACACACGAAAACCCGACCTACGTCGTCGATAACATCATCCATTATGGCGTGGCCAACATGCCCGGCGGAGTACCCCGGACGTCGACGCTCGCCTTGACCAACGCGACCTTGCCCTACGCAACGCAACTAGCCAACAAAGGGTGGAAGCAGGCCCTCCGCGACAACCCGGCGCTGCTCAAAGGATTGAACATGACCGACGGCAAAGTGACGTATCCCGGCGTCGCCGAAGCGTTCGGTTTCGCCTGCGAACCGCCCAGCGCGTTCATTGCCTAAGTTATGATGCCTCAATACCTTGTAATCAATGCGCTGGCCATTCAATAAAGCCGGATCGCTCTTCCCGGCAAACGCGATTGGCGTCGATCTCGGCACGGCAAACACCCTCATCTACGTCAAAGGTGAGGGGATCGTCCTGAACGAACCGTCCGTCGTGGCCATCGACCGCGACACCAAGAAGATCAAGGGCGTCGGCCTCGAGGCCAAGCGCATGCTCGGCCGAACGCCCGACGGCATCATCGCCGTGCGGCCCATGAAGGACGGCGTCATCGCCGACTTCGACGTCACCGAGAAGATGCTCCGGTATTTTCTGACGCTCATCATCGAGAACCACGTCTTCAAGGTGAAGCCGCGCGTGATCGTTTGCGTGCCATCCGGCATCACCGAGGTCGAACGGCGTGCCGTCCGCGATTCGGCCTTGGGCGCGGGCGCGAAGGAAGTCTTCATGGTCGCCGAACCGATGGCTGCGGCCATCGGCGTCGGCCTTCCTGTCGAGACGCCGACCGGCAACATGGTGATCGACATTGGCGGCGGCACGACCGAGATCGCGGTCATCGCGTTGTCCGGCATCGTGAGCGACACGTCGATTCGCACGGGCGGCGACGAGCTCGATACGTCGATCGTGCAATTCATGCGCAAGAATTACAATTTGCTCATTGGCGAACCGACGGCCGAACAGATCAAGATCAACATCGGATCGGCGGCGCCCGTGGGCGAAGAGCGCGAGATGGAAGTGAAGGGACGCGATCTCGTTTCCGGAATTCCGAAGACGGTTCGCGTCCATTCGAGCGAGATCCGCGAAGCAGTGCAGGAGCCGATTCAACAAATCGTCGATGCGGTGCGACGCGCGCTCGAGATCACGCCGCCTGAATTGGCAAGCGACATCGTCGACCGCGGCATCGTGATGACCGGCGGCGGCGCGTTGATTCGCGGTCTCGATTTATTGTTGAGTCAGGAAACGAGTCTCCCCATCCACGTCGACGAGGATCCCCTGACGTGCGTCGTCCGCGGCACCGGGCGGATTCTCGACGACGAGGAGAAGTACTGGTCGGTCCTCAGCACGTGAGGTAGTCGGTGGCAACGGCGGCACGGTATGGAAGTCGCGTCGACGCCGGCCTCTTGGTCGGCTGCGTCGTCTTGTCCCTCATCGCCGTGGTCTTGAAGGACGAAGACCGCGAGCCGGTCGCCAGCGCGCTGCGACGTTCGATCGTCGCGCCGTTGGTCAGCTTGCAGCGGGGCGCCGAGCGCTGGCGCAGCGCGTGGGTCACGAGCGAGCAGCGACAGCTCGCGGCCGATTCGATCGCGATTCGTGGCATCAAAGAGCAAGCATTGCTCGTCGAGAACGAGCAACTCCGCAAGGTCGTGGGCCTGGGGTCGCGACTCGAGTGGGGATTCGTGCCGGCCGAAGCCGTCCACAGCGCCGCGCCGAGTGAGGACGTGGTCACCAACATGACGTTGACCGCCGGCAGCCTAGCCGGGGTTCAGCGCTACAATCCAGTCGTCGCGCCCGAAGGGCTCGTCGGAGTCGTGCAAACCGCCGACCCGACGATGAGTGTCGCCATCCTCTACACGAGCCCGGACTTTCGCGCGAGCGCGATGTCGGCCGACGCCACCGCCTTCGGCATCGTGTACCCTCACACGGGTCGTGGGTCGGCGGCGTACATGCTGGAGCTCCGTGGCGTGCCCACGCGCGTCCAGCTGAAACCGGGGACGCAAATCTTCACCTCGGGACTCGGCGGCACCTTTCCGCGGGGGATCACGATCGGCACCGTAGTGTCGGAGCTCAAGACGACCGAGCCGTGGACGCGCACGTACCTGCTGCGGCCGGCGGTCAGTCCTTCCCACGTCACGACGGTGCTCGTGTTGACTGCCCAACGCGTGACGCAAGGAACCGGCAATGTGTGGGGCGCGGCGGTGAACGCGGATTCGGCGACTCGTCGCATCGCCGCCGCCAATGATTCGATCGCCCGACAAGCCGCGCTCATCGAAGCGCAGGCGCGAAGAGCTGTGCTCGATTCAGTGCGTCGCGCGACGATCGACTCGGTCCGCCGTTCGCTCGGCGCCGTCGTCACGCCCGAGGCGCCGGACAGCGCCGCGGGTCGTGCGGCTGGCGTGTTGTCGACCCCACGCATGCCGGTCCAACGTCGCGACACGACGCGCGCGCGCCGCGACTCGATTCGCCCGGATACCACTCGCAAGTCTCCGACATGAACTGGACCGGCGCCGTGCGGACGATGCTCGTCTGCGCGATTCTGATCGTCCTCCATTACACGCTTCGGCCGCTGCTCGCATGGCGGGCCTCGATCGATTTCCTGATCGTCGCCTTGCTGCTCGGGTCGGTGCGTCTTCGCCCGGGCGCCGCGGCAGTGTACGGTTTCTTACTCGGCTTGGTGGCGGATTCGATCGCGGTCAGCCCGTTTGGGGCCGCCGCGCTCGCCATGTCGATCGTCGGATTCGGCGCGTCATGGCTCAAAGCAGTATTCTTCGCTGATAACCTGGCGCTGAACGGATTCTTTCTGTTCCTCGCCAAGTGGATCTTCGATCTGATCTTCTTGATCGTCGGACATCGGGCGATTGATCCCGAGCTTGCAATGCAGATTTTTGTCTGGTCTCCCCTTGCAGCGGCGGTCACGGCAGTCGCGGGCGTTCTCGCTCTGTCGGTGCTCAAGCCGCTGATGGAAGTTCGAACAACATGAGCTTTCATCCGAACGACGTGGTCCGGCGCGGCCGCGCGGCAGGCATCATCGTCGCCGGCGTGCTGATCTTTTTGCTCAGCGCGTTCTTCCGCACGCAGGTGCTACGCAATCAGCAGTACTCGCTGCAATCTGAAGAGAATCGTCTGCGACAGATCCCGACCGCGGCCCCACGCGGACCGATCCTCGATCGCAACCACAAGCCGATCGCAGAGAACGTCGTCGGATACTCCGTTGCGGTCTTGGCCCAGTCCGAGGATTCCCTGCGTGTCACGCTCACGCAACTGCGCGGCACGATCCAGCTGACCAACAAACAATTCCAGGACGCGATCAATCGCTTCCGTCGCGACCGCACGCGGCCGGTGGCGATCATTCAGGACGCGTCGTTCGACGTCGTGTCGGTGCTCGAGGAGCACCGCATCCAGTTTCCGAGCCTGATCATTCAGTCCGCGCCCAAACGCATCTACCCCGATGGAGAAGCCGTCGGTGCGTTCGTCGGCTACATCAGCGAAATCAACGAACGCGAGCTCGCCAACCTTGCCGGCTCCGGCTACAAGGCAGGCCAACTCGTCGGAAAGTCGGGACTCGAGAAACAATACGAGGCGCAGCTACGAGGCCGCGAAGGCGTGCAGTTCGTCGAGGTCGACGCGCGCAATCGGATTGTGCTCAACGGTCGGGCGCGCGAAGACGTCACGCCGCAAGAAGGACCGCCGCTGTACACGAACATCGATCTCGATCTCCAGGAATACATTCACCAACTGTTCGCCGACACGCTGGCCGGCGCCGTTGTGGCGATGGTGCCGCAGACCGGCGAAGTCCTGGCGCTCTACAGTTCGCCCACGATCGACCCGAATCGCTTTGTCGGCGGCGTGTCGTCGTCCTATTACGACTCGTTGAACACCGACCCGCGCCAGCCGCTCTACAACAAGGCGCTCCAAGGTCAGTATCCACCCGGATCGACGTTCAAGCTGGCAACGTCCGTCATTGCGTTGCAGGACAGCCTGATCGACTTCAAGACGCACATGCCGCAGACGTGCACGGGCTTCTACTATTTCGGCAACCGCGTGTGGCATTGCTGGCGAAAGGAAGGTCATGGCAGCCTCGATCTTGCCGGGGCCATCGCCCAGTCGTGCGACGTGTACTTCTATCAACTGGGACAGAAGATCACCCTGTCGCGCTTGGTCGGCGGGGGGATCGGACTCGGGTTCGATAAGAGAACTGGCATCGACTTGCCAGAGGAGAGCCGCCCGCGATTCCCGACGAGCTTCCCCGAATACTTCAATCAGAAGTATGGAGCGCGCGGGTGGACGCCGGGCGAGAAAGAGCTGAACTTGGCGATTGGCCAAGGCGAGAACGCGCAAACAGTCCTCAACATGGCGCGTTTCTATAGCGCGCTCGCGACCGACGGCAGCGAGCCCACGCCGATGATTCGTCAGGGCGCCGCCAAGCGGACGAAGGCCATCGCGCTGGCGCCAGACCAACTCGTGCTGCTGCGCAAAGCCATGATGGGCGTTGTGTCGGAGGGCGGGACCGCGGCGGCCGCGGCGATCAGAGGCGTGAAGGTCGCCGGTAAGACTGGAACGGCGCAGACGCTCAGGTTCGACAAGAACGGCAAGCCGCTCTACTTCGCCTGGTTCGCCGGTATGGCGCCGGCCGAAGATCCCAAGATCGTCGTCGTGGTCATGGTCCCGAACGTGACGTTCGAGGGCGCCACGTCGGCCGGCCTCGCGACGAAGATCATCCAGCATTACCTGCATCTGCAGGTTGCCAACACCATCCTGAACACAGGCTGATGCCGACGAGCCGCCGGATCAACATCGATCTGTCGCTCGTGATCACCGCCGTGCTGCTGTCGCTCTACGGCCTCGCCATCGTGTATTCGGCAGGCAAGACCGATGTCAGAACACCGGCGACGGGCGCGTACAAGCAACAAGCGGAGTGGATCGTCCTCGGCATCGTCGGGGCATTTGCGGTCAGTCGCGCCTCCGTCCGATTGATCGAGTGGCTCACGGTTCCGGGATACGCATTTACAATTCTCTTACTGGGTGCGCTGCTCGCCGGCCTCGGATCGGGCGCCGGTACGGCTACGAGCACGACCGGCTGGCTGACGATCGGCGGCCATCGGCTGGGACAACCGGCCGAATTCGCGAAGCTCACGGTCGTGCTGATGCTCGCGCGCGTGTTGGCGCAAAACCGCGTCGCGCCCAAGTCAATGATCGAGCTCTGGAAACCCATCATCGTGGTCGGTGTGCCGCTGCTGCTGATCATGGCCCAGGGCGATCTTGGCACGTCGATCGTGTTCGTCGGAATCTTTTTCGCGATGCTGTTTTGGGCCGGCGTCGCATGGCAACTCCTTCTTCTCCTGGCGAGCCCTGTCGTCAGCCTCGTCCTCGGGTTCGATCCGCGCATTTGGGGCGCGTGGTTCCTGCTCCTGCTCGCGCTCGTGTTGTGGTACAAACCGTTCCTTGGTGAAGGGCTCTTCGTCGTCGCCGCGAACGTGATGATGGGCATCGTCGGGCCGCTGCTCTGGGAGCACATGAAGCCGTATCGGCAAAACCGGCTCAAAGTCTTCCTCGATCCGTCCGTCGATCCGCGCGGCAGCGGCTATCACGTCATCCAGTCGCAAGTAGCGATCGGCTCCGGTGGGTGGTTTGGACGCGGATACTTGCACGGTCCGCAAAAACGACTCGCGTTTCTCCCCGAGCAATACACCGATTTCATTTTTGCCGTGGTCGGCGAGGAGCTTGGCTTCATCGGCGTCACCATCGCGCTCGGTCTGTTCCTGTTTCTGTTTCTTCGGGTCATTAGAATCGCCGAACGCGCGAACGACTCCTACAGCAGCCTCGTCGCGTTCGGGCTGCTCGCCTGCTGGTTCACACATGTGCTCGAGAACGTGGGCATGACGGTGAACAAGATGCCGATTACCGGAATCCCACTGCCGTTCTTCAGCTACGGCGGATCGTTCATGCTAGCCTGCTGGTTCTCGGTGGGCATTCTCGCCCGCATCTCCAGCGAGGGCCGCGGCGGCATGACCGGCTCATTGAAGGTGTGATCCAGAGCACAAGCCCTAGCCTCAGGCCTCGACCCTACCCAAATTCTGGCAATGGCCTGGTGGAAGAAGCAGGACAAAAAGCCTCGGCAGCCCCGTCGCGAGCGTCTGGAGATCCCCGCGGACGTCTGGGAGAAGTGCGAGGCCTGCGGACACACCGACATCCGCGAGAAATTCGAGCGGAATATGAACGTTTGCCCTAACTGCGATTATCACCGTCGCATTCGGGCAAGCGACTACTGCAATCTCATGCTGGACGAGGGCTCGATGGAGGAGGTCGAGGTCGACCTTCGTTCCACGGACCCGCTCGGCTTTCCAGATTACCCACAGCGGCTCAAGAAGGCGGTCACCAACGCCGGCGAGACCGATGCGCTGCTCGCCTGCACGGGAACGCTCGACTCGCTGCCAATCAACATCGGCGTTATGGACTTCGCGTTCATGGGCGGCTCGATGGGATCGGTCGTCGGTGAGAAGATCGCACGCCTCGGTCAGCGTTCGCTCGAGCGAAAATACCCGCTGATCGTCGTCTCGGCGTCCGGCGGCGCGCGCATGCAGGAAGGCGTGCTTTCGCTCATGCAAATGGCCAAGGTCGCCGCCGTTCTCGCCATGCTAGCCGAGCGCCGGATTCCATATATCTCGATCCTGACCAACCCGACCACGGGTGGCGTAAGCGCGAGCTACGCCATGCTCGGCGACGCGATACTCGCCGAGCCGGGCGCGGTCATCGGGTTCGCCGGTCCGCGGGTCATCAAGCAGACGCTCGGGCAGGATTTGCCGGAAGGTTTTCAGACCGCGGAATTCTTGCTCGACCACGGCATGCTCGACAGTGTCGTTCACCGTCGCAACCTCAAGCGAACCGTGAGCCAACTGCTTCGTCACATGGCGGGGCGGCCGGCCGCGACCGGGTGGACTTCGCCCTGACCCTCGTCTCGAGAGAACGCGAGTGATGACGACGGGCTTCTCACTCGCCAGCTATCACGACGCGCTCGATTACCTGTTTGCGCGGACGACCGGCGGATTCAAGTTCGGTCTCGAGCGCACCATTGCGCTTCTCGAGCACTTGGGAAATCCCGAGCGCGCGTACCCGACGATCCATATCGCGGGCACGAACGGGAAGGGCAGCAGCGTCGCGACGATGGCGACGCTGCTCACGGCGAAAGGCCAGCGCGTCGCGACGTACACGTCGCCCCACCTCGTCGATTTTCGCGAGCGCATGATCGTCGGCGGCGAGCCGATTCCCGCCGACGATGTGATCGAGTTCATCACGCGCTACACTCCGCTGGTCGAGGAAATCGGCGCCAGTTTTTTCGAGGCGACGACGGCCATGGCGTTCGACTATTTCGCGCGAGCCGGCGCCGGCGTCGCGATCATCGAGGCCGGCCTTGGCGGTCGCCTCGACTCGACCAACGTCATTCTACCACGCGTCGCGGGGGTGACATCGATCGGCTACGATCACACCGAGTATCTCGGTTCTACCCTCGAGGAGATCGCGGGAGAGAAGGCGGGCATCTTCAAGCCGAACCGCCCGGCGGTCGTTGGCGAGAGTGACTCACACATACAGGAGTTGCTCGCGATCCGCGCCGGCGCCGTCAATGCCTCGAGTGTGCGCCGCGTGTCGCGCGAAGTTCATGTGTCGCGCACCGTCGTCGACGACGCGGGCACCACGTGCGACGTCGAGTGGAAGGGCGAGCGCATGACGCTCCACACGCCACTGGTCGGCGATCATCAAGCGGCGAACCTCGCGTTCGCCCTCGTCATGCTCGACGCGGCCGGCCCGCCATTCGCCATGAGTCTCGCCGAGGCGTCGCGGTATCTCGATCGCGTGCACATCCCGGGACGCTTTCAACACGTTGGCCAATTCATCTTCGATGTCGCCCACAATCCGGCCGGCGCCGAGGTGGTCGCGCAAACCATCATGGCAGTTTCGCCACCTCGGCCAATCACTGCCGTGCTCTGTGTGTTGCGCGACAAGGATTGGCGCGAGATGATTCGCGTGCTGAGTCGCGTCGTGTCGCGCTTCGTGCTGACCATGGCGCCGACAGCGCCGGCGAGTCGTGCCTGGGATCTCGCCGAGGTCACCGAGTTTACTCGAACGCTCGGTCTCGACGTCGACACGGTCGCCGACTTCGACGCCGCTCTCGATACCGCTCGCGCGAGCGGCGCGACGGTGCTCGTCACTGGCTCGTTTCACACCGTGGGAGACGCGATGTCGCGGTTGCAGGTGTCGCCGCTCCGTAGGTAACTTTGGTGGATGGCTCAGGCCGCCCTCCCAGGATTTCGCGATTTCTATCCAGAGCAATTCGCTGAACGTGCCCACATCATGGGTGTGTGGCGCGACGTCGCTCGCCGGTTCGCGTTCGTCGAATACGATGGGCCGCCGCTCGAGCCGCTCGAGCTCTACACCAAGAAGAGCGGCGACGAAATCGTCGGCCAGCTCTACAACTTCGAAGACAAGGGCGGACGAGAAGTCTCGCTGCGGCCCGAGATGACGCCGACGCTGGCGCGAATGGCGTCGGCAAAGGCGAACGCCCTTCGAAAGCCCATTCGGTGGTTCTCCATTCCACAGCTGTTCCGTTATGAACGGCAACAGCGCGGTCGTCTCCGCGAGCATTTTCAGCTCAACGTGGATCTGGTCGGTGAGGCCGACGTCACCGCCGACGCCGAGTTGCTCGCGGTCGCGATCGAGGTCATGCGCGGATGCGGCTTGTCGTCCAACGACGTGCGAGCGCGCGTGTCCGACCGGCGACTTCTTCGGGCGATATTGAGCACGCTCGGCGTTGCCGAGGACAGTGTCGGCGCGGTGTTCGGGGTCATCGACAAGCTCGATCGCCAACCGCGCGACGTCTCCCGTGCCAAGCTCGGCGAGCTGGCGATGACTCCGGAGCACATCGATGCATTGCTCGGAGTAATGGGCGACGTCACGCTCGACGAGATCGAACGGAAGTTTTCGTCGTCGACCGAAGTCGGCGCGCTTGTCGGCGAGCTTCGCCGATACTTCGCCTATCTCGAAGGGCTGAACGTTCTCGACTGGGTGACGATCGATCTCAAAATCGTGCGCGGCCTGGCATATTACACTGGGATCGTGTTCGAGCTGTTCGACGCGAAGGGTGAGTTGCGCGCGATTTGCGGCGGAGGGAGGTACGACACGCTGTTGCAATCGCTCGGCGGTGTCGATCTGCCGGCGTTGGGGTTCGGGATGGGCGACGTCGTGCTGGCCGAGCTTCTCCGCGATCGAGGATTGTTGGCGCCGCGAATGCAGGGACCGCAGGTCTGGGTGGCAGCCGGAGGGCCGACGAGCCAGGCCGACGTTCGCCGCGCGGCGACGGCGCTTCGCCATCACGGCGTGAGTGTCGAGTATGCCCTTCGCGCACAGCCGCTCATGAAACAGGTCAAGGCCGCCAAGTCGGCCGGTGCGGCCTGGGTCCTGACATTGCACGACGCCGAGAGCGACGGCGCCGCGATGCGCCACACGTGGAACCCCGATCCGCCCCCCGAGTGGGATCAGGTTCTTGCGGAAATTGGTCTTTAGTATTCTCGCACAGATCATCAATGGCAGACGACAAGAAGCTCACGACACGCGACGCTGACTTCAGCGCCTGGTACAATGAAGTCGTCCTCCGCGCCGAGCTGGCCGACTATTCGCCGGTCCGCGGCTGTATGGTCATTCGTCCCAACGGCTACGGCATCTGGGAGCGAATGCAGCGCGCACTCGACGACATGTTCAAGGCGACGGGTCATCAGAACGCATACTTTCCGCTGCTCATCCCGGAAAGTTTTCTCCACAAGGAAGCGGCGCATGTCGAGGGGTTCGCCCCCGAGGTGGCCGTCGTCACGCATGGCGGTGGCAAGAAGTTGGACGAGCCGCTGGTGATTCGTCCGACCTCGGAGACGATCATCTACTCGATGTTCGCCAAATGGGTGCAGAGCTATCGCGATTTGCCCCTGCTCATGAATCAGTGGGCGAACGTCGTTCGTTGGGAGATGCGGACGCGACTCTTCCTGCGAACACTCGAGTTCCTCTGGCAGGAAGGCCACACCGCGCACGCCACCCACGACGAAGCCGAAGAGGAAGCGCGGCGGATGCTCGGCGTCTACCGCGACTTCATGGAAGGGTGGATGGCGATGCCGGTGATCACCGGTCAGAAGACCGACGCCGAGCGGTTTGCCGGCGCCGTGCGCACGTATGCCTGCGAAGCGATGATGCAAGACAACAAGGCGCTTCAGGCAGGGACGTCGCACAATCTCGGGCAGAATTTCGCCAAGGCGTTCGACCTCAAGTTCCAAGCCGAGCATGGTGGGCAAGAGTATGCGTGGAACACGAGCTGGGGCGTTTCGACTCGACTGGTCGGCGGGTTGGTCATGACACACGGCGACGACACCGGCCTGCGCGTGCCGCCCCTGCTCGCGCCGATCGAGTTGGTGATCGTGCCGATTTACAAGACCGACGAAGAG
>Ga0070708_100000435_pt1 | contig 31161 bp, 25 predicted proteins | sample KBSK5503metaG_FD_65469 | JGI IMG/M metagenome (GOLD analysis project Ga0070708, IMG submission 65469) | Corn, switchgrass and miscanthus rhizosphere microbial communities from Kellogg Biological Station, Michigan, USA - KBS K5-50-3 metaG | ecosystem: Host-associated > Plants > Roots >... | reverse complement strand
GATCGTTGCCATGCGCCGCACCAGAACTGAACAGCGGCCTATGAAAGTATGCCAGCGTGCACGTTGCAGGATGTTGCGCCAAATCCTGCCTCAACCATTGCAACTGCGTTGACGCTGCGTCGCATCCCCCCACCATCTTGCATTCGCTATTTAATACGACGATGTGCCACGCGCCCAAATCGCAGCTTTAGTATCCCTTCGCCGGATCGCCCGCAGCCGCTCCGAAATAGCGCACATATCCGGAGGCGCCGCCACTGTGATATTCGTGGTTCCCCGGAGCCGGACGAGTGCGTTCTTTAAATCGGCCCAGGTCGGACCATAGCAGTTAGCAAACTGCTCATCCGAGCCATCGGGATATGCTAGGTCTCCGACTGCGAACACCGTGCCCGGAACTCTGCCGATTAACTCGGCAGTCGCTTCCGCTCCCGCCAACTCGCCGCAAGTAGCGATGTCGCCTGCGCCGACCAATACCGCGTCATCAGAGGGGAAGAATTAGCCTGCTTGTTGGTTAGCTCTTTCGCCGGCGGCTGGTTCGACGCAGCGTTCTTCGGCGCCACAATCCTAACTAAGATCCCGAGCCGAAACTGCGATTGGCAGCGCCGAAGTCCCCTTCGACGCAGCCTGGCCATCCTGGGCAAGGCAAGCCGAAATAGTCCCGGCCACAAACCAGGCAAATGAAGCGCATCACACCCGCATTAAAGTTCCTGACTAGGCTGAATCCCGCAATTAACTTCCATCCGACCTATCGTAAGTGATGGTTCGTGGGCTTGCCTACTTGCTCTCCGTCGGCAGCGTCCAGCGCAAGCCGGCGGAGATGGTCCGGCTGTAATACTCGCGCTGGATAGGATATCGTTCTGCCCCGAGATAGAAGCCAAAGACTTCGTTATTGAGGTTGAGCATGGAGACAATCGCCTGGAGGCCATGACCGCGAGGAATCCAATAACTCACCTGCGCGTCTACCTGGGTATGGGGATAGAGGTAGGTATCGCCGGTTGGATCCTTGGCATTGCTGCCGCCATAGGACCAAATATAGCCGTCATTGTGCGATAGCCCCATCCGCGCCGACACGCCTTTCTTGTCATACGTCACGTCGAAGTTCCAGTTATTCGGCGCTGTGCGAACCAATGTGGGGTGGTCAGTGCGGCCGAAGTCTGCGGGAAAAGTCGCCCGTGAAGAGGTGTAGCTGTAATTGGCACGTACTCCCATGCCATTGAGCCCGCCGGGCAAAAATGACAGCCGCTGTTGCCACGCCGCCTCAAAACCCGTGATGTGCGCGCTGGGGCCGTTGACTAATGTGCTGGTGGCGTTGGGCGAGTTTTGGTTGAGCGTTACTCCATAGATTGGATCGGTTAATGCCTTGTAGAAAAAGCCCGCCTGAATGATGCCTAGCGGCTTCAGATACCGCTCCACCAGGACGTCAAAGTTCTGCGCGTGAGTCGGCTTGAGGGCGGGATTGCCTTTGGAGAATTCAGGGTTCGAGGTTGGATCATCGATGAAGAATGGGGCAATGTCGCCGAAATTAGGCCGTGCAATTCCCATTCCGTAGGCAGCGCGCAGAATTGTATCGGAACCGAATCGATACTGCGCTTGCACACTGGGAAATGCATCGATGTAGCTGTGGTCGGTCGCCAACGGCGAAACCGAGGCGAGGTTTCCATCAGCATCCAGAACCACATTGTTGGCTCGGAGAGAATCCGCTGTAGACTCGACGCGCACCCCCGCCTGCAGCCTCAGGTTTCCAAGACTGATCGTATTCATTGCGTAACCCGCCCAAATGCGTTCGCTGATATCGAAGCCATTCTGGAGGTTGTAAATGAGGTTTGGGCTTGTGCCCCCTGGCTGCAAAGCCGCGAGAACCTTACCGAAATTTGTAACCGGGCCATAGATAAAGTTCCCGAAGTAGTAGTTGTTGTCCTTGAAGTTGCCCAAAAAACCGGTCATGGGCTGGCTGTTCGTGGTGAAGTTCTCTCTGTCGAAAACCTGCGTTTTCCGGGCGTCCCAGCCTTTGAAGCCCACTTCGATCGAGCTGGAGTGCGACCCGACAGAGTACTGTTTGTTCAGTGAAATATCTCCCACCGCGTCTCGTTCAAAAATGCCGTCCTTTTCGGTGCTGGCGTAGCCCAGCGCGTACTGGCCGGGATCGTAGATATTCACTCCGTTGAGAACTGGGAACTTGGGAACGAAGGGATCTTTGACATCGACCCCGAAGGCAATATTATTGAGGTTGCTGGTGCTGGTTGGGAAGAATCCAGCCCTGGGGAATCCGCCTGTGTAATTAGCCTGCGACAGAGCTAGTTCATAGGCAATCAGAGTACTGCGCACCGCATGCCGTGCTCCCGCCTGGACGCTAAAAAGTTGCTGTCCGGGCTTGCGGTAAACGTCAGTGAAGCTGACGCTACCGCAACCGGTGGGGCCGTTGAAGGTAGTCACGGGGCCTCCACCGGGCGAGCAAGCGTTTGGATCCGAAACAAAATTGTTGATTCCCGGCGAATAGATCCAGTCCTCGCCAAAATCCTTGAACTTTGAAAAAAGGCCACGAAGGTACACCGACGACATATCAGCGAGCTTGTAGTCAATCTCGCCGTCAAAACCGTAACGAGTCCGGTCGTAGTGGTAATTGCGAAGATCCTCGGTGTTCGGTCCTAAAAAAGTGCTTCCATCAGGCAAAGTGAAAACCCCGGGCGCAGGTTCGATGTCGTCTATCCCGCGAGCGTTGTAGTCGTAGCTTCCACCAAACAGCAGTCCGAACTTTTTGTCGGTTCCGAAGCGCTGGCCTGCCGTCCCGGCAAACTGGTATTGCTTGCGCCCACCACTGATCGGCGTGTAACCGCCCATGCCCAGCACGGTTACATAGGGCTTGTCCGTCGGCGTCTTGGTCACAAGGTTGACCGATCCGCCAATGGCATCCGCATCCTGGTTGGCGGAGAGCGTTTTATTGATCTCCACCATGTCCACCAGGTCGGCAGGAATTGCGTCGAGCTTCACGTTGCGCACGCCTTCCGGTGATGGCAGATGAATGCCGTTGACGGTCACATTGCTCAGCCGCGGCTCTGTGCCGCGAATCTGGATGTACTTGCCCTCGCCTTCGTCACGCTCCAGGGACACACTGGGCAGCCGCCCCACGGCGTCGGCGATATTCGTATTCGGTAAGCTGGTGATGACCTCGTTCGGCAGTACCTGGATGATGTTGTCAGCGGTCCGCTCAATGTTGATGGCTTCGACCTCGCCACGCTGGCGGTCGCCCCGAACCGTCACCACTTCGCTCTGCACTCCAACTTGGAGTACCGCATCCACGCGCGCCGTCTGTCCCGCAGCCACCGTCACGTCCGTCGAAAATGGGGCGAAGCCCACATAGTTGACACTGAGCTTGTACTGTCCGGGAGCCACACCACTGATCGTGAACTGCCCCTGTCCATTCGTCACCGCCGAACTTCCCTGCGGCTGCAATTCCACGCGCGCGCCCGGCAAAATTCCACCGGCTGCATCCGCCACACTGCCCGTGATCCAACCACTACGCTCCTGCGCGTCGAGTGGCGTGACCCACAGAGCGCTGCACATCAGCGTGATTAGAGAGAACACGTATAGAGATTTGCGCATCACTGGAACCTCCTGTTGAAAATAGCGGCTACTTCAACGTTCTGGGTGTTGCATATCTTAAAACGATTCTCATTCGGCACAGATTTTCTTGGCGACACGGCCACGTCTGGTCCGCAAACTCGACAGGGGAGCGAACTCATTGTGTAAGTTCCGAGAAGAATAGACCAGAAATGTGAAAAATGTGTAAAAAAAACTACAATCCGGGAGAAAGACCTTGGCTTTTCGCCACCGCCATCCCTGCGCCAGTGCGACCTCGGGTCATTTATCTCTGGTAGTTGGCCTGTATAATGCTCGACCGTGCATTATCTCTAATCTTTGTGTAGGAAATTGTATTTTGCGAAAAATTCAGCTTCCCCATGGGTGCGGCGTTATGAAAAATTGGCAGTTCGTATGTGTCCCCACGATGTGTCTCGCTGTTGCAGCTATCCTAGCCCTTCGCTCGTCAGCCGACAGCCCTGCCAAAGCAGGTGACGTAACCGAGTCGCGAGTGGCCTCCGACGCCACAGAAGGCAACAACTGGCTGCTCAACGGACGCACCTTCGACGCCCAGCACTTCAGCCCGCTCAAGCAAATCAGCGCCAAGAACGTTTCCGGCCTAGGCTTGGCCTGGTATCTCGACATCGACAGCGGTATGGGCATCGTCTCTGAGCCCATAATCGTTGATGGAATCGCCTACGTGAGCGCTCCTCTGTCGAAGGTCTACGCCGTCGACGCAGCCTCGGGAAAACTTCTCTGGATGTTCGATCCGAAAATACGCCTCGATCAAGCCATCAACGGCTCATACTCCGCACGTACCAACGCGGGCGTCGCGGTGTGGAATGGCAAAGTTTACATCGGCACCGGAGACTGCCGCCTCATCGCCATCGACGCCGCTTCCGGCAAACCAGCGTGGCAGGCCACCGTCTGTCAGCCCACTCAAACCGGGATCACCGGCGCGCCGCACGTTGCCAAGGGAAAAATCCTGATGGGCTACAACGGCTCCGACGACGGTGTTCGCGGCGCCCTCGCCGCCTACGATGCCGACACTGGCAAAGAAGTCTGGCGCTTCTGGACCGTCCCCGGAGATCCCGCCAAGCCCGTCGAAAGCAAAGCTCTCGAGATGGCCGCAAAGACCTGGTCAGGAAAAGATTCCTGGAGGATCGGCGGCGGCGACGTCTGGACCGCCATCACCTACGACCCCGTCACCGATCAGGTCATCTTCGGCACCGCCGGCGCGGGAGTCGACTACGGCGAGTTCGAAAACATCAAAACCTCCGGCGACCGCCTCTTCGCCGGATGCATTATCGCCGTCAAGGCCGACACGGGAGAATATGCCTGGCACTTCCAAACCAGCTCTCCTGGCCAGCAAACCGAAAACAATCACATCGTCATGGCCGACCTCGTCATCGACGGCGAGAAACGGCACGTCGCCATGACCGTCCCCAAAAACGGCTTCTTCTACATCCTCGATGCGAAGACCGGCAAACTTCTCTCCGCCAATCCGCTGGTCAAACTATCCTGGGCGAACACCTACGATCTCCACACCGGACGCGCCATCGAAGTCCCCGCCTCTGCCGGCGGAGGCAAACAGTGGACTGTTCACAACTGGTGGCCCATGAGCTACAGCTCGCTCAGCGGCCTGATCTACATTCCTGCAACCGATCGTCAATCCCCCATGCAAGCAGATCCCGACGGCGGCAACGAATGGATGAAAGGCTCCCAAGGCAGACTGATCGCATGGGACCCTGTTTCGCAATCCACTCGATGGTCAGTAGAAGAACCCATCGCCACCAATGGAGGCGTGCTCTCCACCGCCGGAAATTTGGTTTTCCAGGGACAGGGCACCGGAGAATTCGCCGCCTACACCGCCGATACCGGTACAAAAGTCTGGTCCATCAAAACCGGATCTGCCATCGACTCCGTTCCCGTCACCTACACCGTAAACGCAGAGCAATACGTGCTCACCCCCGTTGGATGGGGCTCAGGCTCGCGCCTTTTCGCCCCCGCATGGACCATGGCCACGCCCGAATCCAAGCGCGGTCCGGCCCGTCTGCTCGCCTTCAAACTCGGGGCCACCACGCCATTCCCCACGCCGCCCGACATCGTTCCGCCCGTGCCCAAGCCTCCGTCACAAACCGCCAGCGCCGAAACCATTCAAGAAGGCAAGCACATCTACAGAAAATTCGTCTGCGACGGCTGCCACTCCCCCGACATCGACGGCAGTGGCGCCTGGGTGCTCAACGGCGCCGTCCCCGATCTCCGCTACGCCCCCCCCGAAGTGCACAAACAGTGGTACGCCATCGTCCTCGCCGGCACCCACTGGGACAAAGGAATGCCCGGCTTCGCCAATCCTCCAAAGTTCGCCTTCCCCAACGCCAAGATGACTACCAAAGAGGCCGACGCTGTCCACGCCTACGTAATCGACCAGGCCTGGAAGGCCTACAACGCTGAACCGCAGAAGGCGCAGGCCAAGAAGTAAACTCGCTGTCTGCCGAACGAGGACAGGGCTCCGATAACATTCGTCATCGGCTCATAGCCGGCTACGTCATCGCCGCCGAGACCTGCTACATCCTCCCCGTGTCCGGGTCACGTGCTCCACAAAACTATTGATGCGTGATTGTTTTAAGAAGTGCGAAGGTCTCAGCCGTCGCATGGTTGGGCAATCCTAAGTATTAGGCTGTTTTTGCTCTGAGCGCTGGCCCGATTCAGCAATACCGGTTAGCGGGGTTGGCCAGAGTTTTGTTCGTAATTCGTAACGTGAACGAATTTGTTGCGGCTTTCGGCGAAAGGTCGTTGAAAATCCAGCCACCTGAGGGGAGCGATGGATCCGGAGAGCTGCCCAGACTGCGGCGGTACTGGATACGTTGCGAAGCCGGTGGACATTAACGGTAAGTCTGAAGGCATTGCATTTATCCGCGTTAAGTGCCCCGCGTGCGGAGGCAGCGGACGGAAACGCGCAACCCCACCCAACCCTGCGGGCTGACCGCACAGCCCGTGGTGGCTGCTAAACGTGCGGGCCCGGACCATCGCAAATCCCGCCCTGAATTGATGGTCCGGGCCAAACGTTTCAGCCGATGGCGTGAACCGATCTAGCATTTGATTTCCTTCCGCGGTATTTTTCCGCTGCAGAGATGTCACTCGATTTCTGCTTAACCTCTTCGGTACTCCTCGTTTCAAGCGATGTCGGCGGCTTTCGAGCGAGCCGGCCGGCGCGAGACCGACGCCGGTTCAACCCGGTTCCGGCCATTCGACTTGGCTCGGTACAAGGCTTTATCGGCAGCCCGAATTACCTGATCGGTGTTCGGCATTGCCCGAGCAGAGGTGGCAACACCAATGCTCACGGTGATAGAGAGAGGCGAGGAGTTACTGCCCGCAGCGAGCCGGCGTATGGCGTGACCGGTATGAGCCCGTCCCCGACTGGGCGGGTTGCGTCGGTCGGTTCCCCGAGACATTTGGCGCCGGTCGGCGATGCGTGTGCGAAAGGTGCACTGTTCGATGATTGTCCGTAGATGCTCGAGGTGGTCGAGGACCTCGGGCGTCGTCTTGCCGGGAAACACGACAGCAAATTCTTCTCCGCCGCAACGATAAGCCCGTCCACCACCAGTGACCCGAGCCAGCCTGGCGGCCACGAGCCGCAGCACTTCGTCGCCCGTGTCATGTCCGTAGGTGTCATTGAATCGCTTGAAGTGATCAATGTCGACCATGGCGATGGAATAGGGTGCTTCGAGGCGCTGCAGCGTGTCGTTGAAGGCGCGCCGGGAAGGCAGACCGGTTAACTCGTCGTGATAGGCCAGCAGGTACGAGGTTTCGACGATGGAGATCGCGAGTATAAGGGTGCCGGCTGCGTAGTAGGCAAGGGATAACTTTCCCACGCCTCCGAAGTGCAAGGCCAGAAAGGCAGCCGCCAGAGACCAGAGCAACGCGCTTTCCGCGGGTTTTCGAAAAAGTAAGAAGCGCGCGAGTAGGACGATGATCGCCGCAGAAAATGCAAGCCAAGCAGATGTCGGCAATGGAACGGTCGTGACTGCGTGATGCAATGCATGAGAGGAAACCGATACCGGGTCTTGCGGGCCGGGCCGACACAAGACGGCAACCACCGTGGATTCCACAAACAGCAGGAGACCAGGAGCAGTAATGCTGGACCAGCTGAATCCTCGCTCCATCGCCAGCGAGAGAAGAATGAAATTTACCGGTAATAGCAGACCGATGCTCTCAAGCGCCATGCGGCCCGTCCCGGCTTCAGGAACTTGTCCGGCGAGAAAAAACGTGAGTGCTCTCTGGGCAAGAAATAGCACGAGCAGCGCGAAGAAGATGCGGCTGGAATGGAATCTCCAGGCGAGCAGAAGTCCGGCTGTGAAAGCCCCGTAATAAAGGAAGGTGACGACCGGCAACGGGATGCTGACGACGCCGGTGTGCAGGACAATGGCCATGCCGAGCAGCACCCAGCCTCCCGGCGTCAGCAGGGACTTCAACGTTTTTTTCGTCCAGACATCCACCAGACCAGCCTTTCCAGGGCGAGAGAATCCATAAGAATTATCTCCGCTGTTTGGACGAAGAGTAATTGATTGATCGGGTTCGGGTTTGCGCTCCGGGTTTGCCGTTCGGAGATGGCACCCCCCCATCTCCGGCAGTACGATGAGGTGTCGGAGATGACGGACCTTACTTCGCGACTTCAGTTGCTAAAGTTCTTCCACCGCTCTCTGCAGCTGCCGCGCGATTTGCTGGGGATCGATATCCCGCTCGAAGCGTACAGGCCTGCCCATACGCACCCGAATTTTCCAAGGCGCGGCAAATCGTCTGCCTGCTTGTTTGACTTCCCACAGCCCATCGATCCGCATGGGTAGAACGGGAATGCCGAGATTCTTCGTCAGCAGCCCAATTCCTGCGCGAAACGGATTTATGTTTCCATCCACCGTGTGGCGCCCTTCGGGAAAAACCAGCACGCTGTGGCCGCGATCCACCGCCTCTCCGGCATAAGCAAAACTTTGGCGAAAACCGGCTTGACGTGGTAGCGGAAACAGATTGAGCAGCGAAACTCCGAGAGTCCATTGCATACGGTCGTAAATTCTTCCGAGCAATCCTTTATCGGACGCAGGCGTGCGCAGGGCTTCGAGCGCCTCGCCGCCCGCAGCTGTAACCAGCCGATGCCGGAAACGTACCGGCAGAGCGGTCTGTATGAATCCCACGTCTACACCAGCAACATGATTTGAGACCACCAGAACAGGCCCGCTCGATCCCCGTAAATTCTCGCGCCCTTCGATTCGAGGCCAACCCAGCAGTACAATGGCGGGCCTCATCAACAGGTAATGTGCAAGAAATCGAAGCCAGGTCAGCGGCCAGCGCAATGCCCAACGCGGATAGTGATACACGAGCCTTTCCGCCGCCTGAGCTCGCAACATTCGCTCCAAATCCCCCACCGTGTGTGCGGTACCGAAACCGGCTTCACTGAGATCAACCTGGTAGCGATCTTCCAAGGCGCCCAGCAATTCCATGCGATCCAGCGAGCCCAAACCCAAGTCGGAGTCGAGATTCGATTCAGCACTCACCCGCGCTCCGCTACGTCTTGTGATACCCGCGATGAGCTCGGCCAACGGACTAATCTCGGCTCTGCCCGTACTGTCTGATTGCACCGGCGGTTGCAAGATCTGAGCCTGGGCTGCCTGCTGAATCAAATTCCGCCGCGGCTTTTGAGTGGAGGTGCGTGGAAAGTCTTCTTGCGGCCACTGCATCCATCTGTGCACCCGTTGATACTCCGCCAAAGACTGATTTGCGCGCTCGACTGCCGCTTCCAAACTAGCGTCTTCGCGCGCAATAACTACCGCATAGGGCTCGGCATTTCCCTCTCGCTCGATCCCCACCACGACGCAATCCTTCACTTCTGGTTGGCGCCGCATCGCGGCCTCGAGATCCTCGGGATAAACATTCATCCCGGCCGGAGTGACGATCACATCTTTCTTGCGCCCCTTGAAATAGAGGTTGCCGGCTTCATCCAGTGCGCCAATGTCGCCGGTGCGATACCAGCCGTGCTCGTCGCCAACTGTCTGCTGGGCGCGTCCACCCCAGTAGCCGGCAGCCACACCCGCCCCGCGCACCAGAATCTCACCATCCTCAGCCAGCTTGATTTCACGCCCAGGAAGCACTTTCCCGATCGATCCCTTACCCAGCCGGAAAGGATGGTTCACACTGATCAACGAAGTCGTTTCCGTCAATCCGTATCCCTGGATCACGGCGTAGCCCAGGCGTCCCCAGAACTCTTCAGTATTCCCATCAAGCGCCGCGCCGCCCGAAATGAAAGCCCAGAATTTCCAGCCGAACCGGCCATGGATATGCCGGAACATCCACCACCGGCGCAGAAAATGTTTGCCCTCTGCCAAGCGGAAACGGCCGCGAAAGTTATCCAGTTTCCCTTCACCTTCCAGATCGCGTTCCACTTTATCCATCAGCGACTGCAATACTCGCGGCACGCTGACCAACACTGAAATTCGCTCCCGCTGAATGGTGCGGACGATCTCCGATGGCTTGAGCTCCTCCTGGAAAATGACCGCGCCTCCGAGCAGCGGCGGCAGAAACATCCCGAGAAACTGTCCGAAGATATGGCTCAGCGGCAACAAGTTCAAGAACCGAATGGGGTGCACCCAGCGCTCATACTTGAGGTAAGCCCCCGTCCGTTGCTGGAAGGGCTCGATGTTGGCCAGCACATTGCCGTGCGTGATCACCACTCCCTTGGGGTCGGCGGTCGTGCCTGACGTAAACACGATTTGCAGGATGTCGCCACCACCAAGAGCGGGGTTCGGAACCGGCAATCGAGAATGATGACCGAGCTCTTGCGCGAAATCCTCCAGAACCAAAGTAGGGGGCGCGGGACTCATCCCACTGGCCTGGTCGTGAGCGTGCCGTCTTGAGCAAACCAACAGTTTGCCCTCGACCCGCCACAGAACCCGTCTCGCGAAATCGGCGGATGCCCCATGATCCATCGGGACCACAATCACCCCGCGCATCGCGCATGCGAAGAAAACCGCGACCCACTGAGCACAATTCTCGCCCCAAAGCATGACGCGGTCGCCTTTACCGATTGCGCGCGCCTCTAATTCCCGGACGAAGCGAAAAGCCCCATCCACGACTTGGCCATAGGACCACCACTCCATCCGGTACCCGCGCCGCTGCCCATACGCGGGTTCTTTGCGGTGCGCACGGAAGTTCGCCAAGAAGAATTCTGCTAACGATTCGGCCATAGGAGGGCGGCGAGAAATCCAGCCTGAGCCTTGCCTCTGACGCAAGTTTAGCCGCTTATAAACGGGAAACGTTACTCGCAATCCCTGGGGGAGAAGGAGCACCGATCTCCGGAGTTCGGTCAGCCGATTATCCGGAAGAGTCGCGTCTGTCACTGAGGCCGTGTAGAAGCGGGACAGCCTCCGCACGACCGACCATCCGAGGCGTTAATCGCTGCGGTTCAACACTGTTGCGTTTATCTTCGGTCAAGATTCGACCTCTCGGCTGGCGAAGGTAGGAGGCAAGCAATCTTTGAGGTCACAGGTTGTGTTTCCGGCTACTTCATTTCTCGCGTTCCAGTTCCCACCGAAGTCCAAATGTGTACGTCGGCTTGTAGTACTCGCGCTGAATCGGAAACTAGGAACTGCCCTGGTAGAATTCGAACCCCTCGTTGTTCAAATTCAGACCCGAGACAATCGTGGTAAGGCCCTTTCCGGTAGAGGCCGCCTTGGGCGTCAACCTGGAAGTGCGAGTACAGGTACACGGAGGTACACGTCGCCGAGGGGCCCTTTGACGCCGAGGGGAGTAGGATCGGGAATGGGATCGGTCGCGTTCGGAATGCAAACGCCATTCGGCTGGACTTGCTCTCCATTTTGGCAGGCGGCAAAAAAGTAACTGAAGATGTTGGCGCCGTTATAGGCTATGCCGGCCCTTAAAGAAAGGCGTCGGCGATCATACGTTGGACTGATGTTAAAGGTGTGGGGAGCTTGGCGCAGCAGCGCCGGGCTATCGATGCGAAGACCCGGGTTCACATTCCTCGCCTGAGAAGTGGCATAGCTGTAGTTGGCTGAGACCCCCAGTCCGCTCAGGAAACCTGGGAGGTAGGTGAAGTGTTGTTGGAAGGCTAACTCGAGGCCCGCAACGTGAGCGCTGCCAGAGTTCGCGGCCTGATTCACATAGCAGGTTGAGGATGGGCAGCCTGCGCTGGGCCTAGGTCCGGATAACAGACTCACGATGGGATCGATCAGCCTCTTGTAGAAAAAGCCGGCTTGGATCGAGCCCAGCGGAGTTAAATATCGCTCGTAGAGGACGTCGAAGTTGTTCCCATGCTCAGGCTTGAGGGCCGGGTTTCCGATTGTCACGGTGGCAGGAGTTGTCGAGTTGTCCAGGCTGGTAGCGGTGGTCAGGAATGATGGATCCGGACGAGAGAGTCCCCGGGCATAAACGAATCGCAAAGCGGAATCATTCTGGCGGTCGAGGCGCATGCGGAGCGAGGCGCTGGGCAAGACGTCAATGTAGGAGCCCTTACCCGGAAACGACAGCGTTCCTGCCGTGTTGTCAAAGCTAAGGGTGCGATCCTGCGTCCCCTCAAAGCGCACGCCAGCGACGACGCGGAAGCGGCTGAAATCGAGGCTGTTCATAACATAGCCAACAGTTACGCGCTCGACCAAATCAAAATTGTTCGAGTTCGGAGAGTTGCCCGTGCTGACGGTGAACTGATTCGGGTTCGCGGCGAGGTAGGCATTGACCGCTTCCCAGCTGATCCCGGGGCCGTATTTATAATGGCCGCCATAATAGCCGGAGTTGTGGAAGTTCGTAACGAACAGCGAAGCGGGTATCGCGGTCACATCGTTCGGGGTGTAGTCAACCTCGTAGGAGTCGTCGAATTTGTGAGCGTTCCGAACGTAGAATCCGGTCTCGAAGGTGCTAGTGTGCGAACCGATGTGGTAGTTCTTCGCGTACGATACGGTGCCCTCCAGGTTGAGTTGGGCGGTCTTTCCGTGGTCGGATCGCTGAATCTGGTTGAGCTTCATGTTCGCGGGGGTTATAGGCCTCATGAAGCAGGCTGGCGTGAACTGCGGGAGGTAGGGATTCTTCGTAGCATTCGGATCATACTGGCAGTTGCTGGTGGGCGGGTTAACGCCGCCGGGCGGGAAATAGTTGAAGATGGTATGCGATTCGCCGCCGCCGATGGGATTCCGCATGCGAGCGCGACCCACCGCCAATTGCCAGCTTACCAAGGACGTGCCAATGGCATGGTCGCCGCCGACCGACAGGCTCGCGACTTGGAAGTCGGGATTGCGGATCTTCGTGGTGAACTGCGGGACATTAGAGCCTGGGATGCCAGTGTCGTTCATATTCAAGATGTACTCGAACTGATGGCCGTAGTCCTTGAAGTCGGAGTACAGGGTATGCACATGGAGGTTGGAGGATTCGGAGCTTGTAATCGGCGCTGCCGCCGAAGCCGTAGCGCTTTCGATCATATAGATACTCGCGGATTGCGACGCTAGTGATATCTGGAACGAGGGTCTGCCATTCTGAAGCACCTGCCAAAGGGCCGGCTCAAGATCATCGATTCCCCGGCCGTTGTAGTCGTAAGATCCGCTGATCATCACGCCAAAGCGTTTTTGCGCGCCGAAGCGATCGCCGACAGTGCCGCCGAACTCGTAGACCGAGCGCGTGTTGGCGATGGGGGTAATCCCGCCCAGCCCGTAGAGAATGAGGGTGGGCCGGTCCCCAGCCTTTTTGGTCACCAGATTCACCGATCCCCCGATAGCGTCGCCGTTCATGTTGGCTTGCAGCGTTTTGTTGATCTGGACCGACTCGATCAGATCGGCTGGGATTACGTCCAACTTCACCTGGCGTACGCCCCCTTCCGGAGAAGGAACTTCCACGCCATCGAGGGTCAAGTTAGCGAGTCGGGGCTCCGTGCCGCGAATCTGGACGTACTTGCCCTCACCTTCATCGCGTTCCAGCGTAACCCCGGGCAGCCGGCCAACGGCGTCGGCGATATTCGCGTTGGGAAGGCTGGTGATTACCTCTGAGGGCAGAACGTTAAGAATATTGTCCGCGACTTTTTCTTCGTTGATGGCCTCGGCTTCGCCATGCGCGCGCTCCGCGGTCACGATGACGACATCGTTCTTCGAAGCTACGTCGAGGACTATATTCAGGCGCGCGGTCTGGCCAGCGGTCACCGTGACGGTCGTGGTCGAAGGCGCAAATCCGACATAGTTGACCGTGGCGGTGTACGTCCCCGGGGCAATATTTGTGATCGTGAACTGCCATTGGCCGTCCGATACCGCTGAAGACCCGTTCTGTAGCTCCACCCGCGCCCCCGGCAAAACCGCCCCTGTGGAGTCCTTGATGATCCCAGCGACCCCGCCGACCTGCGCGACAGCAGGACTGGAGACGAAGAGGGCGATGGTGAACACAAGCGCGAGAGAGGAAAGAATTGAACGCATACTCCTGAAGCCTCCAGCTTGATGGGATGTCGACCGCGACTGGAGATGACCCGGCGAACCGCGCGGTGCAAGGAAATGGCGTGTAGTAAATTAGGAGTCTAAGAAAAGTTGGTTACTGCAATGTTTCAGGAGTGTTGAGGGCAGGTTAATTTTCGATGAATATTTTTTCAGATTGTCGAGCGGAAGGCGCGTAAGGACCCATAAATCTGCAGGCAGGACAGAAATCGAGGCCAATCTTCGTCACCAGGTTGGGAGCGAGAAGAACAAATAAAAACGACCTTGGGGGATGAATAACGCTAGTGCTGACGGACCACTCGGAGGCGATCCTACTGGTATGAACGCTACTCTCTCCCCACGCCCAGCGCATCCGCCGCCCGATTGATGTAGTTGAACCAGGAAGCAATCAGAGTAATCTGCAGAATGCCGCGGTCATCGAATCCGGCCGCGCGCAATGCTGCTATGTCATCCTTCCACACCTTCGTTGCATCCCGGGTCACCTTGACTACGTAGTCCAGCATCACCCGCTCCTGCGATGTGATCGGCGCGGTCGTGTAGTCCTTTTCAAGCGCCTCGACCAGCTCTTTGTCCAGCGTCACCCTACGCAGAAACTCTGCGTGTGACTCGATTCAATACTTGCACCGGTTCGTCACCGAGACCACCGTGGTGATCATCTCGTGCTGCCGCCGATTGAGCGGAAGGTCGGGCGACATGAGCACTCCAAACGTACTGAAGGCGTGATAGAGCGCGTCGGGAATTAGCGTGTGCGATCCCACGATTGACGACCCGCCGCTTTCGTCTGGATGCACCGGATCGGCATATTCCTTGGGATACACGAGCCTCTGGTCAGCAATGGCCTTGCGCAGTTTCTCATCAGCTTCTGAAGCCGGAATAGTTCTGATCCAGGTCATATTGAGAAGTTGTTCCTCGTGTCTTAGGTTTAGAATTTCTTGGTTTCCAAGCTACACTCTCGTTTCCGGGGTGCCAAGCCCCACCGAAGTTGGGATCTTTCTCGACTCACCATCTGCAGCATTCTCGCAACTCCTACTCCATGGAATGGCCGCGGATTGCCGGTGTATCATCCAGAATCTATCTGGAAACAGCCCATCGGATCCGTGTTCTTCTCCCGAAACTCCGGAATTCATGGGGTGCATTGCTGATCCGCTAGTCCCCATCCTTGTCTTACGAGGCCATCTTGGCTGAGTCGCAGGCTTATGTGCCACATGTTCCCTTCGTAACCCACTTGTACACTCCCTTTTGGTAACCCTTAGTAACCATGCGATTTGCCATGTCCAGCCGTACAATTGGCCTTGTCCGACCGGCCATCTCGACTGCATCTGGGATTGGCGTAGACGATTACCTGGGGATGTTTCCCAGGAATGGTTGGTAGCTTCCGCGATAAGACCAGGGGCTGGAGTTCGTACCTATATGGCGTTCGGTTTCGGGTTCAATAAACAAAAGGTCCTCAGCGCTGCGGAGAAGTATGTCCAGCAGGGCAAGCTGCAAAATGCCATCGCTGAGTACGACAAGATCCTCAAGAATGATGCCAAGGATCTCACGGTGAGTAACACGGTTGGAGACCTCTACGCCCGCATGGGCGATAACGACAAGGCCACGGACTGTTTTAAGAGTGTGGGCGATGCCTATGCCACCCAGGGATTCACGGTCAAGGCTATCGCCATGTACAAGAAGATCAGCAAGCTCAAGCCTTCGCTGGAGTGCGTGCTCAAGCTGGCAGAGCTTTACACTCAACAGGGTCTCTTCAATGATGCCCGCGCACAGTATCTGCAGGTGGCCGACGAATTCCTGAAATCCGGCGAGCTGGAAAACGCGGTCCGCATTTTTCAGAAGATCCTAGAAATGGATCCGGAGAACACGGCCATGCGCGTCCGGTTGGCGGAGGTGTATGTCCGCCTGGGCAAAAAGACCGAGGCTTGGCAGATTTTTTCCGCAGCCGCTGAAACCATGCGGTCAAAGGGGTCGCTGGGTGGCGCCGAAGAGGTGCTGCAGCGCATGCTGACCCTTGATCCCGCCAACAGTTATGCGCTGCTGATGCAGGGTCGGAATCTGCTCGAATCAGGCGACGCCGAAGCGGCCATCACTTGTCTGCAAAAAGTCGGCGATATTGACTCCAAACCAGAGGGCCTGCGTGACTTGCTCAAGGCTTACCTGCATGTGGGGCGCCTCTCCGATGCCGGTACGCTGGCCAATAAGCTTTTGACTGTTCACAACGACCTGGCCGCGATCTCCGGTTTCGTCGACGCTCTGATGCAAGCCGGCCAATATGAGAACGCGCTGCTGGTCTACGATCAACACTCCGAGCGGCTGCTCTCCACAAACTCAGCGAAGGTCCTGGAGAGCCTGCATGCCATCATCGGTCATGTCCGCGAAAACCCTGCTTCTCTGGAGAAATTGCTGGCTCTTTTCCTTAAGGCCGGAGAAAACACTCACGTCACCGAGGTATACGAATTGTTGGCGCACGCTTCTGTCCAGTCCGGCGACCTGTCGCGCGCCCGTGATCTGTATCAGAAGCTGGCCACCATGGAGCCTCAGAACCCCCTGCACATGGCGAACTACCAGCAGGTGGTAGCACAGCTCGGAGGGACTAGCGCGGACGTAAAGCACATCACTCCGGAAGAAGCTGCCGTTATCGTGGACGAGTTGGAGGCCACCGCTCCTCCCGTTCACCAGCACTATTCCGATGAAGTCGCGCTGGCTGTCCGCTCCGCGCTCACCGACGCCGAACTCTTTATCTCGTACAACATTCCTGCTAAAGCTTTGGGACCTCTGGTTGCAGTGCTGCCGCAAGCTCCCAACGATTTGCGTTTGAACCAGCGTCTCGCCGCTCTGCATACTCGCGCCGGCCGATTGGCGGAAGCTGCGGTTTGCTGTCATACCCTGCAAAATATCTACTCGGACGCGGGATATCCCGAAGAAGCCACTCGTTATGGCGAGCTTGCGGAGCGTTATGAACAGCGATCCTCAACATCGATGGCTGCTGTGGCAGAAGACATTTCGTTAACCGAGATAACGCCTGGGGGAACTGCCATGGCGCACGCCGCCGCAGTCCCGTGGCCGGCATTTGCACCGGCACCGGTTCATGAAGCTGCCCATGCATCCAACAGCGCTGAAACTGAATTTGCCATCGTTGCAGGGCCCGCAGAGCCCTCGAATGAATCCGCTCCGGCAATGGACGAACTCGATTTGTCTTCAGAATGGGAAGACTCGGTTACGGTTGAAGAAGACACGCCTGCCGCAGAGGGCGCTGCTCTTGAAATCAGCGACGCTGTGGGCGACCACGATCTCCCCGCCGCCGATGCTAGCCGCGATACTAACGACGAGAGGTCCGAAGAGACCGTCGAGGAAGTACGTTTCTATCTTGGCCACGGCATGTCTGATCTGGCATCGGCAGCATTCACCAAGCTGCAGACTTTGACTCATGACCGGGCTTTGCTGGACACCCTGCGCGCCGAAATCGAGGCCGCAAGTCAGGCCCCTGCCGGCGAAGAAGAATTAAGTGTTCCCGATTCCATCGAGGAAATTGCGGCCGAGGACATCCCCAGCGCGGAGCTGCCCGCAGAAGAGATCACGGTTTCTCTCGAGGACGCGCCCGCCAGCAAAGTAACTCCGTCGGCCTGGGAACCTGCACCAGAAGTAGCCGCGTCGGCAGCCGAAGTTGAACCCGAAGTCAGCGTCGAGCAGCCGGGCGTTCTGAAGGAATTTGTCGCCGATCTCGAGTCTTCCCTGGGTGACAGCTTTCTCCCGGGCGCTGTCGAGCACGCTGCCGAGGCGACCGCGACTGACAAGCATCAGAGCCAGCAACGCGCTAAAACAACCGAACCTCACATCGAGCCGGCCGCTCCGGTTGAGCACCATTCCGATGAGGCGCCGGCCTTGGGTGAGCTCGTCGCCGACCTGGAAGCCTCGCTGGGCGATGATTTCTTGAAGGGCGCTCCGGTCGCTGAACCTGAACCTGTTTCCGCCCTTGCCCCCCAAGCGCCGCCGCCCGTCGCACCGCCGCCAGCCGCGCCGCCAGCAGTCGCCCCGCCGGTCAGCGCTCCTAGGGCTGCGGCGGCAGCAGCAGCCGGGACCACACCGGCAAGCGCTGCAACCGTGCCACCGCCCAAACCTTCTGCCGCCCATTCGATGCCGGTGGGCGCAGCCAAATCCTCTCCATTCGCCGAGGATGCGGGCGTGGATCTGGCTGAGATGTTCGGCGAACTCAAACAGGATCTGGAAGCCGATGTGGCTTCCGCGGACGAAGATCCGGAGACCCACTACAATCTGGGGATCGCCTTCCGTGAAATGGGCCTTCTCGATGAGGCCATTGGCGAATTGCAGAAGGCTTGCCAGTCGGTGGAGCGCGGTCACGTCTTCCCGCAGATCATGCAGGCCTACACCTGGCTGGCCCAGTGCTTCCTCGATAAGGGAGTTCCGGAAGCCGCCATCCGCTGGTACGACAAGGCTCTCGGCATTCCCAGCATTGACGGAGATACGCGCGTCGCCCTGCACTACGAATTGGGAGCCGCCTACGAGACTTCGGGCGACAAACCTTCTGCTCTCAAGCACTTCACTCAGGTCTACGGCAGCAACATTGACTATCGCGACGTCGCCGAGCGCATCAAGGCCCTGAAGTCGTAGAATAGTTCGATGGCTTTCATCCCTAGCTTTTGCCGGCCAGCGCTTGAAGCGCACTCGAAATCTCGCCCGAACGCTTTCCCGTCTTTTCGACCGCAGAGGGGCGCTTAATGGCCGAGCCCGATCCCCCCGAAAACCGGGCTGACGATCCGTCTGCGCCCGGCCCTGCGCAAACTTCCGGAACTCAGACTGCGATCCTGGGTCCGCCGCTTCCGCTCGGTCAGAAACACACTGGACTTCAACTCTGGCTGCACCGTGTTTCCGTCTTTCTATTTGTCCTGATCAGTGCGGTCGCTGGAGTATTCCTTGTCATCTTGCCTTGGACGCCGGAATGGACCGACAACTCTCTCCTGCTCATGTTTCCCAACCTTCGCACCTTCGTCTCCAGCGGCTTCTTCCGCGGTCTTTGCAGCGGCTTGGGACTGTTGGACATCTGGATCGGCTTCTGGGAGGCTCTTCACTACCACGAAAACAAGTAGCCCCCAAAATAATATGCTGCATCCGGATTCCCACTCCCACCGTCGCTGTCGCTGCAGTATTCTGAAAGTCGTGGAAGACGGCCGGCAAGTTTGCCGAACGAGAATTTTTGCATGACTGAAAAACTGAAGTCAGCGCCACTCGCCTATCAGAATCAGGCTTTTCTCAACAGTCCCGACGGGCGCATTCTTCGCATACTGTCGGAATACCAGGAACCGTTGGCGCGGTTTCGTCGTGAGCAAATCCAGGATACTGTCGTCTTCTTCGGTTCCGCCCGCTTTTCCGGTCACGCCGAAGCCAAGAAGAGCCTGACCGCAATAGAAAAGAATGAAGCGAAAGCCCCGCTCCACCAGCAGGCACTGCACGTGAAGCGCGCCGTGGCTGCCGTAGACATGGCTCAATATTACGAAGACGCCCGCCGGTTGGCCTTTCTGTTAACCAAGTGGTCCTCTCAGATACCTGCCCGCCGTCACCGCTTTGTCGTCACCACCGGGGGCGGACCGGGAATCATGGAAGCCGCCAATCTGGGCGCCCACGAGGCCGGCGGCAAGACCATCGGCTTGAATATTCATCTGCCCTTCGAGCAGGATCCGAATCCCTACCTCACCCCGTCGTTGAACTTCGAGTTCCACTACTTCTTCATGCGCAAGTTTTGGTTCGCCTATCTTTCCAAAGCCCTGGTCATCTTTCCCGGCGGCTTCGGCACCATGGACGAGCTCTTTGAAATCCTCACGCTTGCGCAAACCGACAAGCTGGCCAAGAAGATTCTGGTCGTGATTTACGGCAGCAAATACTGGAACCGCATCATCAACTTCCAGGCTTTTGTCGACGCCGGCACCATCGCGCCAGAAGACCTTGATCTATTCAAAATCGTGGACTCTCCGGAGGACGCGTTCGCATTCCTTCGCGAAGGCCTGACCGCTTACCACCTCGACCAGCCCAAGAAACCCGAAGTGGTGCCCGAAATTGCAAAGACCAGGCCGTAACCGTCATCGTTTGACTCTGGTGCGCCCAGTACGGCCCGGTTCCGCCCGGCGTGCTCCGCCTTCTACGGCTGTAAACACGTTGCGCCCGAAGAATATGCGCAGGCCGTGGGGGCGTAAGAAGTAAAGAGAAAGTTCGCTCTCGCGAGCGCGGCTTTCGCGCTGAAATCCGGCCGCGGGCTGCAACTGCATTAGACTGGCATCTAATGCCTCGCCGCCCCATACTCTGTTACATCACCGACCGCAAAGCCTTCGCCGGCGACGAGTCCGCGCGCCGAGGGCGCCTGCTGGAGAAGATCACACAAGCCGCCCGCGCCGCAGTCGCATACATTCAGCTCCGCGAAAAAGATTTGTCCGCCCGCGAACTGGAATCGCTGGCGCAAGAGGCCATCCGTATCATTCGCGACGAATCAAGGTTGGGAACTGACCAATCAGACCGCAGAAACGGAGACGTGAACTCAAGAACTGTTCTTCTCATCAACTCCCGCACCGACATAGCACTCGCAGTGAATGCCGACGGCGTACAGCTGCGCTCCGACGACGTGTCCCCCTCCATCGTCCGCAAGATATGGTCGCGTGGCGCGGGCACTCCTGCCCGCGAAAGCCATCGATCTGAACCGATCATTGGGGTGTCCTGTCACTCCCCCTCGGATGCCGCCCGCGCCGCAACAAATGATGCCAACTTCGCTGTCTTTGGCCCTGTCTTCGAGAAAAAGGACGCACCCGGCTCTATGCCCGCCGGTCTCGAAACCCTGCGTGAAGCTTGCCGCGCTGACATCCCCATCCTCGCCCTGGGCGGCATCACTCTAAACAACGCTGGCTCCTGCCTCGATGCTGGCGCCGCAGGCATCGCCGCGATTCGCCTCTTTCAGGAAAACCAGGTCGCCGAAGTCATCCGCATACTGCGCAGTCAGTAGGCTCGGCTTGGCATCAGTCTTGAAAATCTCGAACATCTTGGACAGCCGCCGCGCCCATGTCGCCTCCCTGCTTTGCCTTCAGGTTCGAAACAGCCATCCCCTTCTTAGGAGTGAACCAGCGCCTTTTCCGGTTTCCGTTTCGCCATCCCCCGCTGGTAGACTTTAACCTTGGCCAAGAGACCAGCGGCCATCCCGGACAAAATGTCGGCTTCTCGATCGCAATCCACTGTTTCCATCTGGTTAGAACCATCTTTGGTTCCCATCCCTCAAGGCTGGTTCCTCATGGGCTCCGACGCCGGTCAAGACTGCGAACGTCCCGTCCACCGTGTCTGGGTCGATGCTTTCCTGCTGGCAGCCACACAGCTCACCAACGCGGAATATGAACTGTTCCTCCGCCCGACCTCAACTCTGCCGCCCCCCTTCTGGCACCATCCGAATTTCAATCATCCCGACCAGCCTGTGACCGGCGTTTCCTGGTTTCATGCCGCACGATATTGCGAATGGCTGCGAACTCAGACCGGCCGCGCCTACCGTCTGCCCACCGAAGCCCAGTGGGAGCGCGCCGCCCGAGGCGCCGAAGAACAGAAACAATTCCCCTGGGGCGACGAGCCGCCGCAATCTCGTCCCGATTATGCCACTCGCTGGCAAAACGGTCCGGAGCGAGTCGCCGGTTACTCCCCCAACTTTTTCGGCCTCTACGACATTTGCGACAACGTCCACGAGTGGTGCAGCGACTGGTATGATCCCAACTATTATTCGATATCGCCCCAGCGCAATCCAGGCGGCCTCGAGCTCGGCCAGCGCAAGGCTTCCCGCGGAGGTTCCTGGCGCCATCAGATCAAGGTTGCACGCTGCTCCGCCCGTTCCAGCATCCCGCCCGAATTCCAGTACGCCGATTACGGCTTCCGCATCGCCTGCGATGTCTTCTGATCTGCGAAGCACTACCAACGCGCTGACGAATGGGGAAGGGCACGACTTCAGTCGTGCGGATCGTTCTCTCCAGAGGACGGCAGCTTTAGCCGCTGGGGTAGGCCCTCTAATAGGATCGACCTTAGCTCCAGCGGCAATTTGAAATCGTCGCTACAATCTCGACATCTTTCATTCGCTAACTGCACCCGCACGGAGCACGTAATGTTCGAGAAAAATCTTCTCCACGGCAAACGCATCCTCATCACCGGGGGAGGCACGGGCCTCGGCAAAGGCATGGCTCAGCGCTTCCTCGAACTCGGTGCAATGGTCTACATCTGCGGCCGCCGCGAATCCGTCCTCAGAGAGACCGCAGCCGAACTCACCGCCGCCAGCGGAGGCACAATTCAAGCCCTTCCATGCGACGTCCGCAATCTCGACGCCGTCGAAGCGATGATCGACGCTATCTGGAAACATGCCCCGCTCGATATACTCGTCAACAACGCTGCCGGAAACTTCATCGCCCGCACCGAAGATCTTTCCCCCCGCGCATTCGATTCCGTAATCGGCATCGTGCTCATGGGCACGCTCCATGCAACCATGGCCTGCGGACACCGCTGGGTCAAAGCTGGCCACCGTGGAACCGTACTCAGCATATCCGCGACCTACGCGCCTTCGGGCTCTGCCTACGTTGTCCCCTCCGCCATCTCCAAAGCCGGAGTCGAAGCTCTCACTCGCAGCCTCGCCGTCGAGTGGGGCAATCGCGGCATTCGCATGAACGCGATTGCCCCCGGTCCCATTCCCACGCCAGGAGCCTTCTCCCGAGTCTTGCCGCGTCCTGAGCTTGAAAAACTCGCTCTCGAGCGCAACCCGCTGCACCGCTTCGGCACCGTCGAAGAGTTGGCCAATCTGGCCGCATTTCTGGTAAGCGACGGCTCCGGCTACATCAATGGAGAAGTCGTCCGCATGGACGGAGGAGAATTTCTGCAAGGCGCCGGAGAATTCAGCAATCTCGGCCGCGTCCTGAGCGACAAAGATTGGGAGTCAATCAAGCCCAGCAAGCGTGAAAGCACGAAACCATGATTTCCGCGCCAATGGAGGATTGCGCACGGCTGAAGAAAAATATCCGCCGGCATGTCGTGGCTAAATGCTGAGCGCTGACTTGTTGCTGCTAATCCCGTCGCACATCCGGCGGAAACGCCAGCCACTTCAGCAACATATTCACCAGACTTAAAACGATCGCGCCCACGAAAGCGGCAAAGAATCCGCGAACTTGAAATCCCGGAACCAGCGCCGAAGCAAACTCAAGCATCAAGGCATTGATGACGAACCAAAACAGTCCCAGCGTGAGCAAGGTCAAAGGGAAGGTAAGAATCTTTAACAGCAGGCCAATGGTTGCATTGATGAATCCAATGACTAGTGCCGCGATTAGCGCCGCCACCGGGCCGCTCACATAAATCCCCGGCACAACTCGCGATACGATCCATACAGCCAATGCGCTAAGAATCCAGTTCAGAAGCATTCGCATAGCGTTTCCTCGAGATGGATCTGTACCCTCGGCAGAGAACCTCTCAACAACCCAGCAATGTTCAGGATGACTATATGCCGACACCTACCCAACCGCAAACCAACTCCGCGTTGTCGCAGAGTTTGGACTGCAACGATTCACATCCCTGTCGGCGGCATCCTGAGCGCAGCCGTTTTTCAGGCAGAGCGAAAGCCTGCCCTGAGCGAAGTCGAGGGGGATCTTGCGGCCAGCGCCACCGTACTCAAGTGCAGATTACACACGCCACCCTTACTTTCCGACGCGATCACCACAAACTCGCCGCGACGTCTAAGAAAGAGCTACCATATCTCCGAACCCTGGCAGGAGGATCTATGCGACGCCGCGAATTTATTCTCCGCACCGCAACCGGCTTAGGAGCCTGGCTCGGCTCGAAGGGACTTTCCGCACTCCCGTTTCCGACCCCAAGCCTGCCCACAAAGTTCAACGCCGCCGACACCATTATTCTCGGCAAAACCGGCATCAAGACCAGCCGCCTCGCCATGGGAACCGGCACGGTTGGCGTCGGCCACCGCTCGCATCAAACGGCGCTCGGCATGCAAGGGCTTTCCGGCCTGCTGCTCAACGGCTATGACCAGGGCCTGCGCTTCTTCGATTCCGCGGATTCCTACGGAAGTCATCCCCACGTCGCGGAAGCGCTCAAGCACGTTCATCGAGACAAAGTAACCCTCCTTACGAAAACTTGGGCACGCGACGCCAAGTCTGCTCGCGCCGACCTTGACCGTTTCCGCCGCGAATTGGGAATCGATTACCTGGACGTTTGCCTGATGCACTGCCTCACCGAAGGCGACTGGACCAGCCGCTACCAACCTGTCATGGACGTTCTTTCGGAGGCGAAGGAAAAAGGAATCATCCGCGCCCACGGCTGCTCCTGCCACAGCATCGAGGCCTTGCGCGCCGCAGCCAAGTCGCCATGGGTAGAAGTCGACCTAGTCCGCATCAATCCCATTGGCTCGCACATGGACGCTGATCCCGCAACCGTAGTGAGCGTCCTACGCGAGATGAAGGCCAGCGGAAAGGGAATTGTTGGCATGAAGATTCTCGGCGAAGGCGACCTGCGCAATCGTCAGGATGAAGCGCTCAAATACGCATTACATCTCGGTGTGCTCGACGCCATGACCATCGGCGCAGAAAGCAAAGCGGAGCAGGAAGATCTGATTCGCCGCATGGCCGCCGTGTAGAGCAGCGTGGGACTGCTCACCCATGCGGGCGGCGCCGTGGAAGAGCGGCGCCAGCGCCGCCTGTGCCCCTTGTCGCTGTCGTTCCGATTCTTCGCGGCCGCGACAGCGGCGAGAAGGCGAGAATCTGCTTTTGTTTCTCGCCGCCCCGCGCCGCGCTGCTAGCTGCCTAAGGCGATCCGACAAAGAGAGCCCGCGCGTATGTCCGACGGTCACAATCTCCGCAAAGAAATTCGCTCAAGGCTCCTCAATCTGGCTGTCCGCTTCATGCATTAGGTGGTTCCCGAACTGTGTCCCTCAACCCACAGCGTGTCGGCTGCTCACGACCGGTTTCTTGCGACATGGCTATAACTTCAACAAAATCAACGATCGGGCGCGTGGCGCACCTCGTGCACCCTCATCAGTGCTGCTACGCAGCAGGAGGTGACCAAACATGGCACACATCAACCGTTTCAATTCACTCAGCAGAATCGCCGGAACCCACCACTCCATCGCGTGGGAGAAAAACGCAAACGCGCTGCTCTTCGCCGCGCTGCTCGTTGTTTGTTCGATCACAGTTGGCTGCTCCAAAGACAGACCTCAACCCGTGTCCACCAATCAGATTCCGACCACTCAGAGCTCGAATCCCGCTGTCAGTACCGATCTGCTGCCGGCTTCGAGCGTGCCCGAGCCCGCGAAGAAAGCCCCGAAGAAAGTCGCCAGGAAGCGGCCTTCCACGGTGACGTACTCCGACAAAACCTACGGCGTGTCGTTCCAGTATCCGCGTAAGTACGCGCTCGAAACCGGTGATGCCGCCAACGAACTGATCGCATCCGGCCTTTTCCCCATGGATTTCACGCAACCGGGCGGAACAGCCTTGGCCGTCGTCTCTCTTCCCGCAACCTCTTTTCCCGGCACGGATTTCGAATCGGGGTTGTTCAACGTGAGCGTAAACAAAAACGTCGGTGCGGAGGACTGCGGTAAGTTCTCCGTGCCTCAGCCTGATCCCAAGCCGCCGGCGGACTCTGGAACTCAAGCGAACGCGGCTTCCTCGAAGCTCATGCTGGGCAAGCTCGAGCTGCAATCTACGGAGGCTGTCACTGCTGAAGGCAGCAAGCAGAGCGATGCCAAATACTTCCACGTCTTTCAAAATGGCGCCTGCTACGAGTTCGCGTTAAAGGTTGGCACCATCGGAGGCGGCACCGAGACTGCTACCAAACAGGTAGATCACGACAAAGTCTTCAGCAGGCTGGAAAAGATCCTGGCCACATTGAAGATCACTCCCGCGGCAGCGCCCGAGGTGGTCGCGAGTGCGCCTCACGAGGCACCGAAGGAGACAGCCGCTCCTGAACCGCCCGCCCAGTGAACATCTTCGGAGCAAGCGCCCAAAAGCCGACCATCCCTCAATGGTCGGCTTCTTTCTTTCCTGCATGTATTTGCGGTGTCCATGAGTTAGTCTGTAAGCGAGGTTCGTAACTCCTGGTGAGCATCTTTCTAAACAGCGTCGAAGCCCGAGTTCTCGGCGCCCTCGTCGAAAAAAATATCACCACACCGGATTACTATCCTCTCTCCCTGAACGCGTTGGTCAACGCCTGCAACCAGAAAAACAATCGCGACCCGGTCATGATGCTCGATGAAGCAGCGGTGCGGGAGGCGCTCGACGGCCTCCACAACACGAATCTGGCCGGACCGGCGAGCGGTGCCGACAGCCGCGTCACCAAATACGAGCATCGCCTGCAAGAAATGTTCAACTTCACCCGCGGAGAGACTGCCATCCTCTGCGTCCTGCTGCTGCGCGGTCCGCAGACGCCCGGCGAGCTCCGCGCTCGCACCGAACGTATGCACCACTTCGAAGATCTCCCCGAAGTGCAGTCATCCCTGCAGCGTCTCCTGCAGAGAGATCCACCGCTGGCAAGAGTTCTTCCACGACAACCCGGCACCAAAGAATCTCGCTACATGCACCTGTTCTCTGGCGATATGAAAGACCCCGCCATGGCAGATGCCAGTGTGGCGCAGGCGCCCTCGCCCGCGTATCCGGTCACCAACGCCGCCATTCCGTCCGCCGATCGCGACCGCATAACGCACCTGGAAGACGAAGTCGCGACCCTCCGTAAAGAGGTCACAGACCTCAAGCAACAATTCGAGCGCTTCCGAACGCAGTCCAGCTAAACTCAGACATGCAAATCCGCACCCGGACCGCCCCGGACGCCGAACTATTCTGGCACCTCCGCCTCGAAGCCCTCGAGACCGAGCCGCTGGCTTTTTCCGCCTCGGTCAGGGAGCGATATCGCCCGCCTTCTCGGCGATCGGCCGGGCGAAGCGCAGGAGCGAGAGGAAGAACTTGCCGGGCTCTTCGGTCATCGGCATGTGCGCCGAATGCTCGAACCAGACGAGGTGCTTTTCCGGCGCCTCCACCGTGTCAAACCACGCGGCGGCGAGCTCTGAACTTCACGTTCCAGTCGTGGCAGCCCTCAAACAGGATCAGCGGAACCGCGAGTTTACGGTTCGTGGTGAGATCGAGCGTGACCAGCTCGGGGAGCAGATAGGGGGTGGCGAACTCATTGCCTTCCCGAATGCGGCGGATTTCCTGGTCACTGTAGTCGGGGGAAAGCCGGGCGAGCGCGCTATCGGCCGAATTGTCGCGCCGATAGGCACGCCGCCATAAAAACCAACCCATTTTGCGCTGGACGTAGAGGTCCGTGATGGGGTCGATCTGGCCAAGAGCGGCGTAGGGGCGATTGCCTCGAGCTCGTTCTCGGGTCCGTCGATCAGTTGTGCAACGCCTATATAGGCGTGCAGCCATTCGGGGCGACGCTTCGCGAGCTGAAGGCCAAGGAGGCTGCCCCAGCTATGGCCCAAGACAAAGAGACAAAGATCTTGTCCTTTCCCAACTCCCTGCGGACCCAAGCAGCCATCTCCTCAGCGTCGGCGATCATCCTCTCGCGCGTCAGCGTGGGCGCGATCGTGGCGGGATCGGTGAGGAGATGGGTTTTTCCGGCGGCGACTGGTCCCACTGAACGATCGTGAAATATTCTTCCATTCTTCCCAGCCCCGGTTGAACGGTTGAACGTGGTTGAACCTGTTCATCTAGTTCGGACGCTTACCGATCTGGAAGGTATTGGTCGGTGGCGACCAGTTGGGACAGGGGAACCGCCATCGTCCGATCGTGCCAGCGGATCAGCACTAACATGTCAGCGGAGCAGGCGTCTTCAGGGGCCATACGCTGGACTTCGACGGTTTCTCCCTTCCGGAGCAGGGATACGACTTTGGCAGCGATGCACTTGGCCTGAAAAGGGAATCGGATTTTGTCATCGAGGTAGTAATACCACCCCATGACCTGCTCTTCCGGCCCATTAGCGTCCGCGATGGCTTCGTTGTGGATTCGGTTCTCCCGGACGGGGTCTTTCTTGGGTTTCTTCATAGGGAGACGATCCGCTCCAAGGTTTCGCGATAGTTCCACGGCATCCACTCCGCGGGGTCGGTCCCCAGTTTCTGGGCGTGGCGCTGCAACTCAATCAGGTAGTCGAAGGAGTTGGCGCCACACAACTGGCAGGTGTGAATCAAGCTCATGAACAGGTCGCCCACCTCTGCCCCGTTCAGCGTCCGATAAAATAAGGCATTCTTCCTGTGCAGCACCGCCCTCTTCAATGCCCTTTCGACGATGTTATTGTCGAGCGGGGTTCCCGCTTTTCGCAAGAACAGAGTCAGCGCCTTCCAGTGCCGCAACAGATACGTGATGGCCTTGCCCAAGCCGGAGTTGGGCTCCGTCTTGCGCTCTGTGAACTGCGCCTCTAGCCACTGATGGAGTTTCTCCATCACCGGGTCGCTGTGCACCTGATGAAACTGCAGCCGCTCGTCGGGCGTCAAGCTGCGCTCGCGGGCTTCGGCATCGTGCCCATACACCTGGCCCAGCATCTCCAGTACATAGCGACATTGGTCGGGAAAGTTCGCCGCTACTTCCACGAACTGTCTTCTTCCATGCGCGAGGCAGTTGGCCAACAGAATCTCCACCCCCGTAGGCAACTTGGAAACCTTGCGCGAGAGCGCGTCGCACATCTGAATGAGCGGACTCGCGTCCTTGGCCCGCCACTTCAACACTTCGGCGAGGTTCTCGCCGGCATGCTTGGTTCCGGTGAAGTACAGCGCGATCTTCCAGCCCTGCCCGGTCGACACGATGCCGCTGGTGAACACGCCGGTGCCTTCGTCCGATAGTTCCCGCGCGAGCCGTAACACTCGCATGCTGGTGTCGTCGTTGTGTACCACTTCGCCCTGCGCCGCCTGCCGGATCAACTCGTCGCGCACCGGTTTGATTATCTCCGCGGCCTCTTGGACCACCTCCCATTGCGTCGCCGCCGCTAAGGGAATCCCCATCTGACTTTCGAGTTGCTCCAACCGGTAGAACGGGGTCCCGCTGCCGTACTTGAGCTGCGCAATCATCGCTGCCGCCGTCTCGTCGTACTTTTCCGGGCCTACTCCTTCCGGTTCCTGTGCCGTAAACCCCTGCCCGCACGCACCGCATCGTAACCGTTCCAGCGAGTAGACCGTGGCGGCCAGCGGCGCCTGCCCCACAATCCGCACCAGCACCTTCGGCTCTTTCTGCGCGTATACGTTGCCTCTCTCGCACTCCGGGCAGCGATCCCCGTGCTTCAGCTTCGGATGCGCAATCGCAATCTTCTGCGAACTGACAAACGCTCCTGCACCATTGCGTCCATGTCCGGGTGGTGGGGAAGCGTTGGTTTCCGGCTGAGTCGCCGCGCCAGCTGCCCAGCCTTCCGATTTTCCCAGCACGGCGCTGGTCTTCTCCGTGTTGCCCGGCCGTACCAGCATCGCCGCCAGCGCATGCAATGCCTCCTTGAGCTTCTCGTAATCGTCCTCGCTCAACGGCGCTTGCCGCGCTCCGTCTAGTACCCGGTCCAGTTCGTCCAGGTTCACATCGATACGGCGTCTGCTGGTTTTCATCCTGGCCCCATGAGCAGTTCGCGAAACTGCTTCGCCAATGGATATCCCAGAACCTCTTTGATCGACCGGTTCGGCACGTAGCTGTTGGATTGCTTGCCCCGTCCCGTCGTCTTGCCCAACCACACCCAGTTGGCCGCACGGTAACAGGTTCCGCGGAATCGTTCCGGATCCACGAACGTTTCTAAGAAGTAAATCGGGTGCCCGTAGATTCGCTGCCAGTCAGCGGAGATCCGCGACGCCATGCGGCCCAGGATGTGCGATGCCAGGTATTCGACCGTTACCCACGGCAGGATCAGGAATCGCGTGTTGTACGCGATGAAGCGGAGGTTGCGACGGCGTGCTTCGGCGTTCCAGCCAATGTAGCGGTCGCGACTGCGCAGATGACGTACGGCCGAGGACCATGCCAGGCAGGCGACCGGCCGCCCTTGTCCCCACACCATGTACTTCAGGTGTTCTCCCGGCGGCTGCTGGTAGCCGAGATAATGATGTTCCTCCAGCAAACTATTCCACAACGGCTCTTTCCCGGTGCGCCGCACCAACTCGAACTCCAGCGGCTGAAGGTTGCGCAGACGGTCTTGCAGGGGCGTGGTATCAATCCGCGCCGGCTCTGGCCTGGCCCGGGCGGCCAGCGGGTTATGCCGCACATAACTCACGGGCGGCAACTCGATCTGGCCGGCACGGTCCAGCATGAGCAACATGCCGCGGCACACCATGTCACGCAACGCGCCATTGGCCTGGCGCCACTGCCAGGCTTCACAGAGCTTGGTCGATAGCGTGCGACGACTTTCCTGCGGGTGCTGCTCGATCAGTGCCCGTATAGAAAGGATGTCTTCCTGGGTGATCTCCCGGCCACGATACCTGAACTCGATCATCGACCAGCAGTATGAACTTGTTTTTCTTGGAACGCAAGGGGGGGAACGCCGGTTTTTTTGTTTTCTCGCGCGCGATTTATTTCAGCACGCTGACTCGCCGCCACATCGGCGCCGCGCGGACCCGCGACACATCGCCAGCCGCCATGAGCAACTGCACTTCATATGCTTCTAGTGCCTTGGCTGGTTCGGACGCTTGCGGCCACCACACGAATCGTCCGTGGGAGAGACGCTTCTGGGCCAGCCAGTATCCCTGGCCGTCATAACAGAGGAGCCGGATTGCGGTCCCACTGCGGCTCCGAAACACGAACACACAGCCGGAAAATGGATCCTCTGCCAGTTTCTCCTGGCAGAGCCGCGCTAGAGAGTCTATGCCTTTTCTTCCATCGACCGGCTCGATGGCCACCAACACGCGCATCTGCGCCGTAATCTGAATCACCTTTTCTCCGCCTCCCGCCAGGCGCGCAGCAAGCTCATCCAATCGGGCGCTGCGGCAGCTTTCCACTCGATGCGCATCTTGCCTCCGCGCAAGGACTCGAACTCGATGTTGGTCCAACAACTCAAGCAACAGCTGGCAACCACGGAACAACGATTGCAGTATGCCGAGTTAAGAGTTCTGGTTCTGGAGGAGCGGTTACGGCAGCGACGGATCGAGAAATATGGTGCG
>Ga0070708_100000434_pt1 | contig 31168 bp, 24 predicted proteins | sample KBSK5503metaG_FD_65469 | JGI IMG/M metagenome (GOLD analysis project Ga0070708, IMG submission 65469) | Corn, switchgrass and miscanthus rhizosphere microbial communities from Kellogg Biological Station, Michigan, USA - KBS K5-50-3 metaG | ecosystem: Host-associated > Plants > Roots >... | reverse complement strand
CGCGATCTCCAGGCGCACGGACCCACCCGGTACCCGCGAGCTGGTTCTGACCTCATCGCCTCTAAGTAACTCTCCAGGCGATCGGCCTTTCTTTCTCAGCAACACGCTAGCGGAGCACTACTGCTTTGGCGGTAGTGGGTCAGTTTGAATTGATACTCTTTTTCATATCGCCGCTTCAAAGCCCAGTGCTAAGGTCAGTGGAGGAAACCTTGCAACCGTCTCCAAGAACAAACGGCGCAATGCGAAAGGGGATCGCCCAATAACATTGCACCGTTGTTTTTAACCCGATGTCTCACGCCGGTACCGACGCGCAACAGTTAGGTCTATGCGCTGCAGTCTAATCAGCAACCAAGGTGACGTCAACCAGCGTTCGCAAAATAAAACAGGTTTCGAAATCGCCACACATCAGAGAACTAAGGTCGGCCACAGAAAAACGCATATGCCACAGATCAAGCTAACAACAATGAGGCTCATTTCTGATCTGTGTTTTACGTGCTCATCTGTGGCTGATTTCATTCATAGTACCTTTCCTTCCTGTGGCGCTTTCGTATACTTGCTTCTGTCCAGAAATTGCGGAGCAGTTCGATCCGCGTACTGGACTCAGGCTCTTCTTGCGAAAGCACAACGGTTACAACGTCGTAGCGATAAGGCTGATCTTCAAGTCCGAACATGCTTCGATAGGCCCCTGCCGCGCGCGCGATCTGTCGCTGCTTGCGACGGTCGACGTTGATTTGAGGCGGTGCAAACCAATCCGAAGCCCGGGTTTTCACTTCAACAAAACAGAGGGTATCTCCATCGTAAGCCACTAGATCGATCTCAGCGTTCACGACGGCCCCGCGCAGATTGCGACCCACAGGCAACGTGAAGTTTGCGGCCACAAGCCGATACCCAGCCTGTTCCAAATAGACCGCGGCAAACGCCTCCCCACGTTTTCCCAGGTTATGTCGTTCTGGTTTCGATGAATCAGCGGATAGGGTTGTGGTCTGTGAGGAATCCACGAAGGGGATTGTAACAGCAGAGGCAAACAGTGAACAGCAAACAAACAAGCCTTGGCATCCATTTTCGTAACCTTGGACTAGGCATCACGTTCATAGGCAACCTTCAACCAGCGCTTCACTTCGTCGTCGATGTCCGCCAGGCAAGTGATCGGAATGCGATGAGTGATGCGGTCTCTTTTTGCGAAGCCGCCTGTGTCTATCAACCGTCCTTTCGGTTTCATCTCTCCTAAAGCAAAACCGAGATCAATTCGAGTCTGTGTTGTGGGTTTGATTTGCGCGAAGACGTGGTTGCGATACAAGGGAACTATGGTCTGGCACGGACAGGCCTTGACGTCTTTGCCGACCTTGAGACCGGTTTTCAGCAGCGCGTTGTACATTGGGCGCAGACCGGCTTTCCCGCCTGAGAACATTGCTTCAACGTATCCTTCAGCGGCCTGAAGATATTCGTCAGGATCGGCCATCTCACTGCTCTTGCCAGCAGCGCGTTCAGCAAGCCACCATGCGGAGTTGGTGCCCAATCCATGTTCGGTCTTCAGCCACTCGCGGCGCTCCTTCTCATCTCGCGGCCCTGACTTCTTAATCAGACGGAGCCATTCGTCGAGTGAGCGGCCTGTTTTCTGTTTTAGTTCGCCGATCCATTTCTGAGTCATTGCAACGCCAGGATGGACGCCATAGATCGAGTTCTTTCCTGGTTGGGTGGCGGCTTTGGACATTGATTTAAGCTTCTTCAATAAGATCTTCTCACTCCCGGATCTTTGCTGTCGGCAGAAATTTAGGACCGCGACGCGCCTTCGTCGCTTGCTCGAATGCGTAGGCGATCTTGATTAACTTAGGTTCACTATACGACCCAGCAAAAAATGAGATTCCAACCGGCAAGCCAAATACATAACCCGCGGGCACGGTGATGTGTGGATAGCCGGCTACGGCCGATGCGGACGAATAACCTCCCGTGAAGTGGTCACCATTGATCCAGTCGGTTGGCCAGGCTGGGCCTCCGGTGGGCGCAACGAGTGCATCGAGTCGATTCTTAGTCATGACCAGATCGATGCCTTGTGTACGCGTTAGGAGGTGATTCTTGCTCAACGCCTGCAAATACTTCTTACTCGTGAGTGGACCTTTCTCTTCAGCTTTCGTAAAAAGATCCTGACCGAAAAAAGGCATCTCCCTTTCACGGTTTCGTTCGTTGAAAGCGATGATCTCCTTGAGCGAGTGGACCGGAGCCTGAGGTCCCAGGCCGGCGAGATAAGTATTGAGATCCGCCTTGAACTCATACAAAAGAACCTCGAGTTCTGAGTCATCAAATTTACCCGCGGTCGGAATCTCAGCCGGATCAACAACGACTGCTCCAAGCTTCTTCATCTCGGCTAGCTGATCATTCAACAACTTGTCAACATGGTCGTTGAAACCAAAATTCTTGCGCACGACTCCCAGTCGGACTCCTTTAAGTCCGTTCCGATCCAGGAATTGGGTGTAATCCGTAAACGACTTGCCCTGACTTGCCTTCGTAGCGGGGTCGCGCGGATCAATCCCGGTCAATGCGCCGAGAAGAATTGCGGCGTCTGCTACGCTGCGAGCCATTGGACCCGCCGTGTCCTGGCTATGGGAAATTGGAATAATGCCCGAGCGGCCCACTAGTCCTACCGTCGGTTTGATGCCCACAAGTGAATTCGCTGAAGAAGGACAGACTACAGAGCCATCGGTCTCGGTTCCAATCGCAGCCGCGCAGAGACTTGCCGCCGCGGCGGCGCCCGAGCCGGAACTGGAGCCACATGGATTACGATCAAGTACGTAGGCGTTTTTCGTTTGACCGCCTCGTCCACTCCAACCACTCGAGGAATGATTCGATCTGAAGTTGGCCCATTCGCTAAGGTTGGTTTTGCCAATAATTATTGCCCCGGCTTCGCGCAGCTTCTTTGCCACAAAGGAATCCTGTTGCGGTTTTGAACCGACGAGTGCCAGCGAACCCGCCGTTGTCATCATGCGATCGGCAGTGTCGATATTGTCTTTGATGAGAAGGGGAATTCCATGAAGCGGGCCCCGCACACCTTTCTCCTTGCGTTCGCGATCAAGTGACGAAGCTATGGCTTCGGCCTCAGGATTCATTTCAATGATGGAGTTTAGCCCGGGTCCCTTCTTGTCGACTTCATTGATGCGCTCGAAGTACTTTTCAACCAATGACCGCGACGAATACTTACCTGCCTTCAAACCATCCTGCAACTCGGCGATTGTTGACTCTTCAAGCTCAAATGCGGGCAGCAGCGTTGTCGATTCAGATTCATTCGCTTCAATGGCAAAAGTGGAAACTGGGGTGGCTATCGCCAGGGCACACCCTAACGTGCTTGTCTTCAGGAATTTTCTACGCTTCATCACGCGAGTCTCCTCTGTGTCGGGTTATCTCAACACCTTAAGCTAGGTGTTCTCAACATTGAAGTAGATGATGGAGCTCGGGTGATCAGACTCCGGCTTCCTCCGGTGACGGCTTATACTCATGAATGTTTCCTGAGTCAATCCGTAAGTGTCGCCTCTAAAAGTCCTTCCCCGCAAATCCAACTCCCAACTCTGATAATCTCTCAGGTCGGGAAGGTGGACCCTGTCCCCGCCTCAAGGTTGAATCCCATTCAAGCTCAGAGCGGGGACAGGGTCCACCTTCCCGACCTGAGAGATTGCTGGGGTTGAGAGAACCAGCATGATGGTGTGTGGGATTCAAACTGAGGCGGGTCCACCTTCCCAACCTGAGAGATTCTTGAAGTTGAACGATTGAGTTGCTGATGAACAATTCGGACCTACCTCACTGCGCGTCGACTGGAATTAAGTTTGGTTTTGCCCTACCGTTGTCTCTTCGTGTGTCCGAGGTCTGGCCTGCTTGGTATTTATGGAAGTGAAAGCAATTGTAAGAGACGTCGCTCAAAGCGAGTCAATACGCGCGACTCCATTAGTCGCAATCGTTGGTCGCCCAAATGTTGGCAAATCGACGCTTTTCAATCGTCTTATTGGCGAACGCCGAGCCATTGTGGGAGATGAACCGGGTATAACTCGCGACCGGATCTACGGCGAGGTTGACTGGTCCGGATTGCGCTTCTCCTTAATAGATACCGGCGGTATTGTCCCTGACGACGATGCGATAATACCCGCAAACATTTTCAAACAGGCCGGAAGGGCCATCGAAGATTCTCAGGTCCTGATTTGGGTTGTCGATGCGCGCAAAGGCATCACGCAGCTCGATGAGGAGCTTGCCGGTTTGCTTCGCACCACGGGCAAACGTGTGCTGATCGCTGCTAACAAAATCGACTCATCAAAGTTGGAAAGCGAAGGCGGCGAGTTCTACCGTTTTGGGTTTGACGACGTCTTCTCAGTTTCAGCGGAGCAGGGAATTGGAGTAGGTGAGCTGCTCGATAGCGTTGTTCAACTCTTACGGACGGAAGAATTCGCTGACGAAAAGGACGAAGATGCTGAAGCACCGAGGGAACTACGTTTAGCAATTGTGGGCCGACCTAATGTAGGCAAGTCGTCGCTGTTGAATCGTCTTCTGGGGGAGGAGCGAGTAATTGTTTCTCCAGTTGCCGGAACAACACGCGACGCGATCGACACTCTATTGCAAACACCGGAGCGCGACTTTCGGATTATCGACACCGCGGGAATTCGTCGGAAAGGAAAAACCGGTCTGATGGCGGAGAAGCTCTCAGTCATCATGGCCAGGAAGAGTTTGGAGCGCGCTGATGTTGCTATCGTCGTGGTCGATGCCGAGGAAGGCATCACTGCACTAGACGCAAACATAGCAGGCTACGCCCTGGACGCAGGGTGCTCGATAATAATTGCGGTCAACAAATGGGACGCGGTCGAGAACAAGGAAACGAACACCGCAGCTGAATTTGAACTAAAGTTGCGGGACAAGATGAAGTTTCTCGATTGGGCGCCGGTTATCACGATGTCAGCATTAACGGGGCAACGTGTCGAGAAGATTCTGTCGCTTGTACTAAGAGCCGATGAAGCTCGAAATCGACGAATTCCAACCGCGCAACTCAACGCCTTTTTTGAACGAGCAATCGCCCAGCCTCGCGGCGGAGGTACGCCTGCTCCGGCGAAAGGTGGCATGTCGAGGCTTCATGTTCAATACCTTACTCAAGCGGGATTGCGACCGCCCACGTTTGTTGTGTTCACGGCTGGAGGCAAGGCAGGTTTGCACTTCTCATACGAACGCCATCTGCAGAACCGACTTCGCGAAGAGTTTGATTTCTTCGCGACACCCTTGCGAATTGTCGAGCGACACAAACAAAGGAAGAAGAGGCGGTAGTGTTTGTGTGAGAATGAACGAACCCGCGATTAGATTGCAAGTAGATGCCGAAGATGGCAATGCGCGCGCAGGAATTTTGTTCACGCGGCGCGGAGAAATAGAAACACCGGTGTTCATGCCAGTAGGCACGGCTGGGAGTGTGAAGGGCATCCGTTTTGAGGAACTCGAGGATCAGGATCTCGATGCGCGTATCATTCTCGGCAATGCCTATCATCTTTGGTTGCGACCCGGGATCGAAACTATTCGTGCCGGTGGTGGTCTTCATCGTTTCATCGGTTGGGACCGTCCGTTACTGACCGACTCTGGTGGCTTCCAGGTTTGGAGTTTAGGCGCGCTGCGGAAGATTAGCGAAGAAGGCACTCAGTTTCGTTCGCATGTGGATGGTAGCCTGCAGTTTCTGTCGCCAGAAGTCTCGATGGAAGTACAGGCTGCTCTTGGATCGGACATTGTAATGGTCTTTGATGAGTGCGCTCCCGGTCAGGCGCCAGCCGAGGAAGCGCGCCAAAGTATGGAGTTGACGGCTCGTTGGGCCAAGCGCTCACGCGAACGATTCGATTCGCTGCAACAAGAGGGTGCCGATGCCGGCAGAAAACCTGCGTGCGGTTTGAGCGGCAGACAGGCTCTCTTTGGAATTGTTCAGGGTGCCGCGCATATCGACCTACGCCGTGAAAGTCTGCGGCGCACAATGGAGATCGAGTTTGACGGTTATGCGATTGGTGGTCTCAGTGTGGGAGAAGAGAAGAAGGTAATGTGGGGGGTCGTCGGCGAGATCGCGCCATTAATGCCCGCCAGTCGACCGCGTTACTTGATGGGCCTCGGGACTCCCGAGGACCTGCTGGAGGGTGTTTCCCGCGGCGTGGACATGTTTGACTGTGTGTTGCCGACGCGAAATGGCCGCACGGGACAAGCATTTACGTCGCGCGGGAAGCTCAATATCAAGAACGCTCGATGGACTAGAGACACTCGACCCCTGGACGAATCGTGCCGGTGTTCCGTTTGCAGGCGACACTCCCGGGCCTATCTGCGGCACCTTTATCTTACCGGTGAAATGTTGGCTAGTATCTTGTTGACCCACCACAATCTGGCCTTCTTCCTTGACACTATGCGAGGTGTAAGGCAATCTATCCGGTCTGGCTATTTCCCAACATTTCGGCGTGAGTTCACCGAGAGGCTGAGTGCGAATGGTGAATGATAATTCGCGAGCTGAGGTTCCTGCGTGTTCAAGTGCGAAACTGATTCTGGTTGCTTATTGGTAATGTTAGAAGTCCAATCCCTCGGAATAAATAAAAACTAATGGAAACTTTTCTGATTCTTTTTCAGGGCGGTCTGGGTGCGCTCGGCGGCCTATTGCCGATGCTGCTGATCATCGGCGTCTTCTATATGTTGTTGATAAGACCGCAGCAAAAGCGACAACGCCAGTTGCAGGAGACGATCTCGCAACTGAAGGTCGGCGATCGCGTGGTCACCACCGGCGGCATTATCGGCACGATTACTACGGTCAAAAATGGGAGCTTCCTCATCAGAAGTGCTGATAAGTCTATTCTCGAGATTGCCAGGACTGCGGTAGCGGGCATAGACGAGGAAGAGAAGAAGTAATCCCAACTTAAAATCTACTCGCGGTTTTTTTTGTAATGAAGAAAAAGAATCTCGTCCAGCGCACAGTAATTATTTTTGTCGTCACACTCATCGGGCTCTACGTTGTAATCGGGCCACGTCACCGACCCACCCGGCATGATTTCACCTGGTCAGGCATCAAAGCCACGCTTGCTTCTAATATCCGTCTTGGGCTCGACTTGAAAGGCGGCTCGCATCTGGTGATGCGTGTTAAGACAGAAGAGTTTCTCAAGCGCCTGACAGAAGAAAACGCAGTCGCGGCGCAGAATGCCGCGAAGGATGCGGGCTTTGACATCAAAGAGGCCCGTGGGGAAACGAGCGGCGGCAACTATCGCGTTGTGCTTGTGCCGGCCGATCCTTCCAAAGCTAATGACATCCGCCAAGCGATCGAGAAAAAAGTTGAGCTCGGTGAACGGTTGGGATGGTCCTTTTCCAGTTCGGGCAATACATTGGCCTGGAGTTTGACTGGCGCAGCACAAAGAACGCTTGCGGACGACGCTACCACGCAGGCACTCAGAATTGTTGAAAGCCGAATCAATGCGTTGGGCGTAACGGAGCCGACACTGCAAACTCACGGCTCGCAGAGTTCCCACCAGATCTTGCTGCAAATGCCGGGCGTTACTGACCCCGAACGCGTCAAGCAGTTGCTCAAGGGTGAATCAAGGTTGGAGTTGGTACACATCGTCAGCCCACCCAGTCCTGCACCCAGCCAAACATATGTGACAAAAGAGGAAGCAATAGCGTCGCTCAATAGCGGCGGCGGCACCATCCCTGCGAATCGTCGTGTCCTGCCTTATAGTGAGAGAGCCGAGCCTACTGCCGCGGCTTCTCAAAATCCTAACGAACAGAAACCGGTGAGGTGGGTCGTGGTCGAATCACCGGCCATTATCGATGGCAGTGAGCTGAGAAACGCCAGTGCAGTACCAACCCGGGCTGGCAGCAGCGATGAATATGAGATTAGCTTCTCACTAAAGAAAAATGGGGCTGATAAGTTTGGGGCATGGACTGGAGCGCATATTAACGAGTACATGGGAGTTGTGCTCAATGATGAAGTGAAGTCAATCGCTTTCATTAAGTCGCAGATCTTCGATTCCGGGCAGATTGAAGGAAGATTTACGAAACAATCTGCTGAGGATCTCGCGCTCACCCTACGTTCAGGTGCGTTGCCCGCACCAATCGAATACCTCGAAGAGCGGACCGTTGGTCCGAGTCTTGGTCAGGACTCCATACATTCCGGCGTGCGCGCATCAGCCGTGGGTTTGGCGTTGGTGGTTCTGTTCATGCTGTTTTACTACCGCGGCTCGGGTGTAAATGCAGTTGTTGCGCTCCTGCTTAACATGGTGCTGATGCTGGCCGGCTTGATTCTGTTTGGCGCCACGCTGACGCTTCCCGGTATTGCGGGCATCATCCTGACCATAGGTATGGCCGTTGACTCAAACGTGCTGATCTTCGAACGCGTTCGCGAGGAACTGCGTACTGGCAAGACCATTCCGTCTGCAATAGATCAGGGTTTTGGTCGAGCATTTATCACGATCATTGACACCCACGTGACTACAATTATTTCCTCGATGTTCCTTTTCGTATTTGGTACTGGTCCCATTCGCGGATTCGCAGTTACGTTGGTGATTGGATTGTTAGTGAATCTTTTCTCCGCAGTTTATGTTTCGCGGACTATTTTCATCTGGCTGCTAAGTCGGAAACAGAAGGTGGAATCACTCAGTATTTGAGATAACCATGATTCAAGTTTTTAAAGATGTTCGTATTGATTGGCTGGCAAACAGACGCTGGTTTATTGGGTTGTCTATCCTGTTGATGTTGGCGGGTCTGGGTTCCGCAATCTTTCGTCAGTTTACACACCATCAGGCTTTTAACCTCGGGGTAGACTTCAAGGGCGGAACGGTCGTTACAGTCAAATTCAAGCAGCGACCAGCCGATGAAGCTATTCGAGCGGCGTTGGTAAAACAGGGTGTCAGGGACGCCATCGTCCAGCTCACTGACAAACCGGATACTGTGTTGATAAAGCTGCCGCTCGAAGGCCAGGGTGCCGAGTCTCAAGCGCAGGTCGACGCAGGCAGGACAGAAGTAAGAAACGCTCTCAATGTTTTTGGTCCAGAGGCGCAGCCGACGCTGGAGTTGGGTGCCGATTCCAATGCGGCATATAAGATCATCGCCACTGATGCTGTCGGAGCCGTCGCCGGCGCCCAACTTCGCAACAAGGCGATTGCCGTAACGCTTGCCGCTCTGGTAGGAATTCTGATTTATATTGCGTTTCGATTTGAATGGACCTATGGAGCCGCCGCGGTGATTGCCGTGTTCCATGACGTCCTAGTTACGCTTGGTTTCTTCTCGCTTTTTCAATGGGAAGTCAGTCTTACCGTAATCGCTGCGTTGCTGACACTTGTCGGCTTTTCGGTAAACGACACGATAGTCGTTTTTGATCGCATTCGAGAAAACCGCAAACTCCACAGACGCGACTCCCTTTACAAGATCACGAACGATTCGATCAATCAGACCCTTTCGCGAACGGTCATCACTTCGGGGCTGGTTTTTCTTTCGGTACTGGCGATGGTCCTGTTTGGGGGCGAAGTGTTGCGCGGGTTTTCGCTGGCGCTGTTAATAGGTATCACCTTCGGTACTTATTCATCGGTAGCGATAGCGAGTCCAATTATGGTTTGGTGGGAGCAGAGGATTGAAGCGGCTAATCGAGCGGCGGCAGTCAACTTCAGCCGGCCTCTTAAAGGAGGCGGTCCTGCCAAGACAAAGAATCTGGGGCGCGATGTTGTTTCTGCGCGGGCCGGCAAGCAATAGCATGGTCGAGTCTTTGAATCCCTTCATTTATCTTAGGTCCCTAAGTGCGACGGGGGCAGCTTGAGGTACCCAAATTTGCGCTTGACTTTGATACGCTTTGCGGAATAGACTGCGACCGTTGCTGGCCAATTAAATACTCAAGAGTCGACCCTGCGTGTGTAAAACGAGGTTGGGCGCGCGGCAGTCTGTTTGAGCAGGCCGGCGAGTTTTTTCTCGCACAGTAGCTTTTCAAGTCTATTCGGTGTGTTCAATATCGTAGGAGCTGCTGTTTCCCCTTCAATTTGTGACGGACTCAAGCGGGCCAACTTCAGTCGGCTTTGAGAGGCATACTAGTTACAAATTTCGCACCCCTGATCCATTTGGCGCCGGAATAGGGAGGACAAACATAAATGTTCGATAATCTTGTTGAGTCCAGTTCGCATAAGGATGATATTTCGCGAAAGGGCTCATTCGTAGTCATCACCGCATTGGTCTATGCGGTGCTGGGCGTGGCCTTCTTTGTGGCCGGGGTTTACTGGTACGACAATCACCTCGGTGAGATGGAACTCGAGCTGACAACTCTTGTTGCTCCCGTGCCTGTGCCGCAGGCGGCTAAGGAGGAAGTAAAAAAAGATGAAGTTAAGCCCGTAAAAGAGCAGCCAAACGTGGATGTGCGCAAAGAGCTAATTGCGGACGTCAGTCGTACCGAGTTGGTCCCGAAAGAGGTATCCGCGAAGGCCAGCGACGTTCCGCCGGTGCGGCGTGGTGTAACGACGGTTCTTGGAAGTTCGGACTCCAACTCCGCGGCGCCGATGCCTGCAGGACCCGGTGCTGGTAACGTGGTGACGGCCCCCACTAAAGTGGACATCGCCGGAGAACCGCCACCTCCCGAACCAAAGCCGGTTCCACGCGCTCCCATTTCGGGAGGTGTTCTTAACGGCAAAGCGTTGAGCTTACCGAAACCACCCTATCCGCAGATCGCCAAGGCGGCTCACGCTTCAGGCACTGTCGTTGTGCAGGTGCTCATCGATGAGAACGGAAACGTGGTTTCTGCGCACGCTGTCTCGGGTCACCCGTTATTGCAGGCTGTGGCTGTGGCTGCCGCTCGCGGAGCGAGGTTTTCACCGACGAAGCTTTCGGGGCAACCCGTTAAGGTTACCGGAGTAATCCAGTACAACTTCGTGGCTCAATAACTGCGGAGATCTAGCACCGGGCCAGCCGCGAATCGTCGGCTGTCCCGGGCGGCTCTTCGCTCGCTATTAATCTAATAAAACTTTTGGAGGGGTTCACCGTGACTATTCTAACAAGCCTTCTCGGAACCAAGGCAATCGGCCTGCTTTTCATGCTGCAGGATGCAACAGCCGCAGCAAGCCCAGGGACAGACACTTCCAACACCTTTACGATGTCCGAGATGGTGAAAAACATGGGTCCAGTAGCTATCGCAGTCGTAATAGTTCTGTTGATCATGTCAGTCTATTCAATTGCGATAATGGTTGAGCGATACCTTACGTATTCGGCAGCCAAAAAACAGTCGCGCGAGTTTGCGCCACGAGTTGCGCAGGCATTGAAGAACGATCGGATCGAGGAAGCGATCACCATTAGCGATAAACACCGCAAGTCGCATCTGGCAATGGTGGTCAGCAGCGGTCTGCAGGAGTTTCGTGCGCACGAGGCGTCATCTGATATTTCCGGAGATGAAATAGAAGCTTCCAAGCGTGCCTTGCAGCGGGCGATTGCGATCAAGACCGCGGAGTTCAAGCGTGGTCTTTCCGGGTTGGCGACCATTGGTTCTACCGCACCGTTCGTCGGATTGTTTGGTACGGTGTTCGGAATTATCAACGCATTCCGAGGCATGAAGAACGCAGAGTCGGCTGGTATCGCAGCAGTCGCCGGCGGTATCTCTGAAGCGTTGTTTACTACTGCGCTAGGTCTCCTCGTTGCGGTTCCGGCAGTCTGGCTGTTCAACTATTTCACAGGTAAGGTTGATGGTTTCATAGTCGAAATGGATAACTCGGCTTCAGAGTTGGTCGACTATTTCATCAAGAATCGAACCAAACAGTTGAAGCCATAGCCTTGAAGAATCGCGCACGCTGAGACGAAGAGCGATTCCAGGAAATCGTCTCGCGTCTTTTACCAGAGTTCGGAAGGGAGATTTGTTATGGGAATGGCAGGGGGAGGCGGTGCAGGCCTCCAGTCCGAAATCAACGTCACCCCGATGGTCGATATTATGCTGGTGCTGCTGATCATCTTCATGGTGGTCACACCATTTCTGCAGCAAGGCATAACCGTGGCATTGCCCAAGGGCATGACGAACCCGGATGTCGATCCGAATATTATCAAGGAGTCGTCGGTAGTAATTTCTATTCCTAACGACGGCGAGTACTACCTTGGCAAGAAGCGAGTGGCAAAAGAAGAGCTGGCTGACAAGGTAGATACGATGTTGAAAAACATCAAGAACGAACAAGATCGAATCGTGTATATCAAAAGTGGGGTCGGAGTAAGTTATGGCGATGTAGTAACCGTCATAAACGAAGTCAGAAAACTTGGTGTTGATAAAATAGGCCTGGTGGCTGACAAGAAGAAAAAAGGCGCAGCTGTCACTCCGGCGCCTGCGACTTCCTGACCTCATTGAGACAGAGGAGAAAATTACATGGCAATGGGTAGTTCAAAAGGCAGTACTACGGCTCAGCCGTACATCAACGTCACGCCATTAATCGACGTGTTGCTGGTGCTGCTGATCATCTTCATGGTTGTCACTCCGCTTAAGCCCAGTCGCTTCAAGGCAGACATTCCGACGCAAAGAGATCCAAACGAGGACCTGAGCAAATTGAAACCAAACCCTCTCACTCTGGTAGTTTCAATTTCACCAGACCTTCAGTTGAAGTTGAATCAGGATGCAATTGGTTCTGTTAACGATACTGGACCTCTGTCGCAGAAACTCACCCTGGTTTTTCATCAGCGTAAAGAGCAGCGCGCTTACAGAGTAGGGATGGAGACGCGGACCGATCTGCCGGAAGAGGAAAGAATAGAAAAGACGGTTTTCGTGAAAGCGCCTCGGGCAGCGAAATACGGAGACGTGGTAAAAGTGATCGACGCGATCAAAGGCGCGGGCGCGAACCCGGTGGGATTACAGGTAGACGATCTGCCTTAATAAACGGTGATTGGCGCAGCTCAGAAGACTGGCCCTCGCGCTTTGGGCCAGCGTTTGTCGCTAATCTCTCTAAATGGAGCCACGGATAAATGAAACTCTCTCAAACCAGGATCGCCATAGTTTTGGCGATCCTTGTTGCCACTAACTCCGGTTGCGGAGTTATCAATCGAATCAGGGCAAAGAACCAACTCAACGAAGCCGCTCGCGCTTATCGCGAGGGCCACTTCGAAGAAGCCGAGCAGCATTCCCGCAGAGCGCTCGAATTAGATCCCAATAACAAGACCGCCCCGATGTTTATTGCGCGCACGCTTCATGCGCAATATCGTCCCGGAGTGCAGACGCCTGAGAATCTCGCTAAGGCTCAACAGGCAATCGAGGCTTATCAGAGAATTCTTGCGAACGACCCAAAAAATGAAGAGGCTTACAAAGCTATCGCCTATCTCTATGGCGCCACCAAGGACGACCAAAAACTTCGACAGTGGATTGCGTCGCGCGCTAACAGCGATGCAACCCAACCGGAAAAAAGAGCCGAGGCCTATATTGTGCTCGCGAGCAAGGATTGGGATTGTTCTTTCAAGATTACTGAACTGCCCACGAATAAGGTGACTACCGTCGACCCTACTACTAATAAGGCCACCGTCTCGTACAAAAAACCGAAGGAACAGAAGGAGTTCGACACGGCGCAAATGTGCGTTAAGCAAGGTCTTACAGAAGCAGAGAATGCTATCAAGTATGATCCGAATAACGAATCCGCCTGGTCTTACAAGACCAACCTCCTTCTGGAAGCGTCGAAGCTGGCCGAGATGGAGGGCGATACGTCCAGAAAAGCGGAATATCAGAAGCAATACGAAGCGGCATTGAAACGCACTACGGAGTTGAGTGTCGCCAACCAGAAGAGAAAGGAAGAAGAAGCCAAAAAGTCGGCTTCCCCGCCAAAGGGATAAACTACCCAAACTCCAGCCAAATAACTTCCAATCGGTGATGTCCGGCCTTTCAAGTCCTGACATCACCTTTTTGTTATAATCGATTGTGCAAAATTCCCCTGCAAATTCGGTGCGCACCTAGATGATCAGGATTGAAGACATTGTCGAGAAAGTGGCTCTGAACCACGCACAGGCAGACCTTGATCTGTTGCGGCGCGCTTATCTGTTTTCGGCCCGCGAACATAAAGGCCAAAAAAGGGCCTCCGGCGAATCCTATCTCGTTCATCCACTGGAAGTCGCGAACATTTTGGCTGACATGAAATTAGACGAGGTGTCCGTGGCGACCGGCCTTTTGCATGATGTTGTCGAGGATACCCTGGTCGATCTGGACACCATTCGTGCTTATTTTGGCGAAGAGATTACTCACCTTGTCGACGGCCTGACCAAGATTGCACAGATCAGCAATATCTCACGTGAGGAACAACAGGCAGAAAACGTTCGCAAGATGTTGCTGGCGATGATCGACGACGTCCGTGTAGTTCTCGTCAAGCTCGCCGATCGTTTGCACAACATGCGTACGCTGCACTACCTGAGTCCGGAAAAACGGAAACGCATTGCGGAAGAAACGATGGATATTTTCGCGCCTATCGCGCACCGCTTGGGCATGGGTAAACTCAGAGGCGAGTTGGAAGATTTGGCGTTTCGCCATTTGCACCCAGAGGATTACCGCGAATTGGCCGAACAGTTGGAAAAACGTCGTCCTGAAAACGAAGCCTTCCTTAATGGCGTCACCGTACGCATCGAAGAGAAGATGGCGGAGGCAGAGGTGCCGCTAGTGCGGGTCGAAGGTCGCGTCAAACGACTTTATTCGATCTGGAAAAAGCTTCGACGACAGAAGATTGGGCTGGATCAGGTCTACGATCTCGTGGCTGCGCGCATTATCACGCCTAATGAAATACGCCATTGCTACGCGGCACTCGGTGTAGTGCACCACAATTGGAAGCCGGTGCCCGGGCGCATCAAAGACTGGATTGCTACCCCCCGTGACAATCTGTATCAGTCGTTGCATACGTCCGTCATTGGTTCCGCGGGTCAATCGTTTGAGGTGCAGATTCGTACCGAGGATATGCATCACATCGCCGAAGAAGGCGTAGCCGCCCACTGGAAATATAAAGAAGGGAAACGAGGCGCACGCGACGATGACAAGGCTTTTCAGGCTTTGCGATCTCTAGTGGAGTGGACACAAGAGGTAAAGGACTCCAAAGACTTTCTCGACTCACTCAAACTCGATCTTTATCCCAAGGACGTTTATGCGTTCACACCAATGGGTAAAGTTATTCAGTTGCCGCGGGGCGCTTCACCGGTCGACTTTGCCTACATGATCCACTCCGAAGTGGGGAATACTTGCACGGGTGCGCGCATCAACGGGCGCATGGCCCCACTGCGAACGCAAATTCAAAACGGCGACGTGGTAGAGATACTTACGAGCGCCAACTCACATCCATCGCGTGATTGGCTGAACTTCATAGTGACGTCGCGCGCGCGGAATCGTGTCCGCCACTGGGTCGCGGAACAACAACGTGCTGAGTCGATCGAAATTGGGCGGAAACTTTTCGAAAAAGAGGCCTCACGGTTTCAGTTATCGCCGAAAAAAGTGCTGGTGGACAGCGATGGCGAGATGAAGCGTGTCGCCATGGAATATGGTTATGGCCGCGTTGACGATCTGCTGGCGGCAATTGGATACGGCAAGCTCATACCGCGCAACATTCTCGCCAAATATCTCGGACCAGAGCAATTTGCGCAACTCGACAATCAAAAAGAATCCCGACTCCGAAGCGGTGTGCGCGCGGTCAAGCGTCTGATCCGCCTGGGAGACGATTCGATTGTCGTTCGCGGTGTCGATGATTTGATGGTTGCGCGGGCGCGTTGTTGCAACCCACTTCATGGCGAAGAGATCATTGGTTACGTTACAAGAGGTAAAGGCGTTGCAGTACACACAAAGCGCTGCAAGAACGTTGATTCGCTAATGGTGAATCGCGAGCGTATCGTCGAGGTTGAGTGGGCCGGCCGTCCGGAGAAAACGGCATACGCGGTGAAGCTATTGGCCATCACTGAAAATCGTACTGGTATGATTGCCGGCATCACCGGTGCTATTTCCGATATGAAAACAGGAATTCGCGATGCTCGCGCCTCGGTGGCTTCAGATGAAAGAGGCCACATCGAAGTTACTGTGGAAGTATTTGATGTGAAGCATCTGGACAAGGTAATCGGCTCTATCAAGGGGGTGCCCGGCGTGCTCGATGTGGAGAGAATGCAGGGAGTGGCGTAACCGCGGGCCTCCGGAGTTCTCCGTGTCTCTGTGGTGAAATGGTTTTCGGCACTTTTGTCACCACGGAGGCACTGAGAACACTGAAAATGCACAAAGACAATCTCAAATTAGGGTATTAGTCACTCACCCCCCGCTTTGGCCTTCACGCAGGCTTTCTGTTAGAATCCCGCCTTTGTTTTGGTAAGAAGAAAAAGAGGCATTTGCAACTGTGAGGGTCAAAATCCAGACCGAGCATGCTCCGGCCGCAATCGGTCCATATTCCCAGGCTATCAAAGCGGGCGGTTTCGTGTTTGCTTCGGGTCAGATTCCCATCGATCCGCAAACCAGCGAGTTTGTGGCAGGTGGCATCCGAGAACAAACCGAGCAGGTGTTGAGGAATCTGGCGGCCGTACTCGAAGCAGCCGGCTGCGGTTTGGATCAAGTCGTGAAAACGACAGTCTTTCTTGCCGACATGGGAGACTTTGCCGCCATGAACGAGGTTTATGGCAATTTCTTCACTGACGTGCCACCGGCCCGAGCAACTGTGGCGGCGGCTGCTTTGCCGCGCAATGCTAGAGTAGAAATCGAAGCGATTGCCGTGGTTTCCAAATGAGCGACCGGCGCCACTTCGCTCGAGTGGCGCCGGTCGAGATTGAACTTATCAGAGCCGCGGTTATGCGGCCTTTGCGACTTTTCCAGCCTTGATGCAAGTCGTGCAGACTCTCATCCGGTGGGCGCCGCCTTGGGGAAGTTGCACGCGAATAGACTGGAGATTTGGATTAAATCTACGCGGAGTGCGATTATTTGCATGAGACACATTATTGCCAAATTGGGGACCTTTGCCGCAGACTTCACAACGTTTGGCCATTATTATTTGCAACCTCCAGGATGTCTGAGTTCTCTAATAAGTTCGTCAACTATCATACAGTTCAGCAACTTTGCCGTAATCTGAAACTAAACCTTATAACAAACCGCTTTCTACGTCGTCAAGCAGTGGGCTTGAGGTATTGGTAATCTTCTAAAGGAGCAGATCCAAAGTGCGCAAAATCGCGAACGTTCTAGTTCTTATTACTTTTTTGGCAGCTATCGCCTTAACTGGTTGCAGTTCTGGTGGAGGAGCTGATGCCAAAGACAACACGGTGGCCGCCACGGTTAATGGACGAAACGTCATGCTGGGCGAGGTCGAACGAGGAATTAGCCAGCAAACCGGCGGCAAGCAGTCGCAACTATCTCAACTTGAATTGGCCCAGGCCCGGCTGCAGGTTCTCGGTAATCTAATTCAGCGAGAAGTACTCTTCCAACGCGCAGAACGCGAAAAGCTTCTCCCTACCGAAGATGAAATTACTGGTGTCATCAATCAGCAAAAAACACAGAGCGGGATGACTTCGGAGGATTTTGATAAGGGCCTGAAAGAGCAGAATATTACAATGGAGACATTGCGCGAGGAGGCGCGGAAGGACCTCGCCATTACCAAGCTGCAGGACAAATACAGCGGCAAGATCAGTATCAGCGATAAAGAAGTCGAAGATTTCTACAACAACAATCGACAGCAGTTTGTAAACGCACGCGGTGTTGCACTGGCCATGATAATGGTCGACCCGGCGGACAATAGCAGTCAGGGCATTCAGAACGACGCAAAAAGCGATGCCGAGGCTAAGCTGAAGATCGACAACATCTATCAACAGCTTCAGGGAAAGGCTGATTTTGCTACCGTCGCGAGAGCCAAGAGCGAGGATATCAACACACTCGCGCGTGGTGGGGACGTAGGTTTCGCCAGTGAAGAGGATTTAAAAAATAATGGTTTTCCTGCAGACCTGGTTGCTAGAATGTTTGGGCCCATGCAGGTAGGTGATTACACGCAGCCGGTCAAGTTCAATAGCGGTAAGTGGTATATCTTCAAACTGGCGGAGAAGAGGCTTCAGACTGAGAATCTTACACTGGAGAGTCCCGGGGTAAGGCAACAAATTACACAAGGCCTCATCAAACAGCGCAAGCAGATTCTTGATGCCGCATTGCTCGAAGTGGCGATTAATGAAGCTAAGATTGTTAACAACCTCGCAGCCAGCATGCTCAACAATCCCGGTAATCTAGGTTTGCGGCCCGCGGCCCAGGGAACCATGCCTGCATCTGCGTCAAGCTCTCAGACACCCGCGCCACAGCAAACCGTTAGTCCGGCTACAAGTATTTCACCAACGAGTGCTAAGCCTGGGGCTTCACCGAGTGGGAAGATTGGCGGTGCAACGTCAGGCGTAAAGCCTGGCAACTCGCCGAAATCATAGCTTGGCATTAAGTGCGAAGCGGGTGTGTGAGGCTCCTTCAGCTCCACACCCGCTTTAGTGTTGCAATTCCTAAGAGTGAGTTTAAGTCAGATAGATGTTATTTCGACTTTCTGAGGTGCAAAAATCCTACGGCGCGCAAGATGTATTGCGCGGTGCCTCATTGCAGGTAAATCCGGGTGAGCACGTTGGTCTAGTGGGCAGAAACGGTGCCGGCAAGACCACCGTTTTTCGCCTCGTCACCGGTGAAGAGACAGCGGACCAGGGTGACGTGGTGCGTGCGCGCGGCGTCCGTTTGGGGTTGTTGGACCAGCACGTTCACTTCGAACCCGGCACTACGGTGCACGAGTCTGCCCTGGCTGCGTTCGGACATCTCCAGCAGATTGAACACGAGATGCATGAGTTGGAACATCGCATGGCGGAACCCGGTGATGAGCTCGAGGGGATTTTGGCTCGCTACAGCGATCTACAGCACGATTTCGAACGTGAAGGTGGCTTCGAATACGCGGCAAAAGCTGAGGCCATCCTACAGGGTCTCGGTTTCGAGCGTGAGGTCTGGTCGTTGGAAACCGAGAAACTTTCGGGAGGTCAGCAAAATCGTCTGGGCTTGGCTCGGCTATTGTTGGCTGCGCCTGACGTGCTACTGCTGGACGAACCTACAAACCATCTGGATGTAAATGCGGTTGAGTGGCTCGAAGAATTTCTACAAGACTACGCGTCGGCGTACATCATCATCAGTCACGATCGGTATTTTCTCGACCGCGCATGCCGGCGCATTATTGAATTGGAAAATGGACGCGCGTCAACTTACACCGGCAATTACTCAGCATATCTAGTCGAGCGAGAGGAACGACGCGAAGCGCAGCGGCGTGCCTATGATAACCAGCGACAAATGATCGAGAAGACGGAAGAGTTTATTCGTCGCAATCTTGCCGGACAGAAAACCAAGCAGGCGAAATCACGACGCGCGATGCTCTCGAAGCTGGAACGCGTCGAAGCCGTCCGCGCGGATCGATCTTCAGGCGACTTTCGACTTCAGGCGATTGAGCGTACGGGCAATCATGTGTTAACCGTCAATGAGACCACCATTGGCTACGCGGACAAGATGCTTGCTGGCGACATCTCATTCATTCTGCGGCGCGGGGAATGCCTCGGCATCATCGGTCCAAATGGTTCAGGCAAGACGACCTTTCTCAAGACCATTCTGGGAAAGATTTCACCGCTTTCCGGTGAAATTCGTTGGGGCACGAAGGTCCAGATTGGATACTACGCCCAGCAACTGGATGATCTCGACGACCGCAATGATCTCATTATGGAGCTGCGCCGAGTCGCTCCTGCATCAGCCACTGCTGGCGAGTTACGTGGCTTTCTTGGGAAATTTCACTTCAGTGGAGATGATGTTTACAAACATGTTGGCGATCTTTCAGGTGGAGAGAAAGGCAGACTGGCGCTGGCCAAGTTGATCTATTCGCGAGTTAATGTTCTTGTCCTCGACGAGCCTACCAACCATCTCGACATTCCCTCAAGGGAGGCGCTCGAGGAAGCTCTGGATGCCTATGAAGGAACGATAGTTACAATTAGTCACGACCGCTACTTTCTGGATCGTGTTGCCACGCAGATTCTCGCACTCGATGGTAACGGTGGCGCGGAACATTACGACGGTGATTACACTGAATATCACGACTGGAAAGCCTCACGGCGCTTATCAGGTGAAGCTGCGAATCGGCCTCGCGAAGCTTTGACGGCCCATTCCGGAGATACTGAGGTAATTAACACGCTAGTCAACGAGGACAAAGCCACAGCCGCGGGCCAAAAGCAAAAGCGGAAAGCCGCGCCGGCGAAACCTGGTGTAAAGCCTGGTGTAAAGATCGTCAAGAGGCATAAACCGGAGCGTCGCAATCAAGCTACGATCGAAGCCGAGATCGCGACCGTGGAAAAGAAACTCAACAATGTGACCGAGCAGATGGCCCAACCCGGAGTAGCGCGTGATGCGAACCGTCTGCTGGCATTAAGCGAGGAATACGAGCGGGCCGAGTCGAAACTTCGCGAGCTATACGAAGAATGGGAACGGCCGAGCACAGAACCTGCGAACGCTTGACGGTTGCGGGTTTCGGGCGGGGGATGCGAACAGCCTCGCTCGAGACAATGAATAGGTGGCTCGAGGAATAGATGGCGCTCGGGACAATAAATACGTGGCTTGACACAGATGCAAGCGCTTTGTTAGTTTCAGGCCTCGATTAGACCCACCAGTCGATTGAATTGACACTTTAGGCGCGTAGCTCAGGGGTAGAGCACTACCTTGACACGGTAGGGGTCTGGGGTTCAAATCCCCACGCGCCTACCATACCTATCAACAACTTAGGACAACTCACCGCATTTTCCGTTACGCCAGATTACGTCATTTAGGGTAATGCACCAGTTCTTGCCTTTCACTTTAATCATTCTCACCCACAATCTCATTCGCCTGACTACGTTGCAGCCTGATGTCGGAACTTAACCCTTCATTCGAGACAATTATTTCGTCAGGCCGTAGTGGGCGTGCGCCTTTGCGGCAATGTTGATTCCCTTTTTCCGTTTGGATTGTTATAGACGGCGGCGATCTTCGACATCATCTATTTGATTTGGGGCAATCCCACGATGGTAAGATGCCGTATTTGCTCAAATGTCCAGTTGGATGATCATCGCCGGCATAATCGGCGACGTCGCCGCAGCGCCGTTCGGTCTGATCGATTGGATTGCAATTCCTAAAGGCACGCGCGCTAAATCAGTCGGTTTGATCCACGGCTTGGGAAATGTTGTTTTGCTCTGCTGTTCGTCGGCAGTTGGTACTTGCGATATAGCGCGCCGGGCGTTGTTCCATACGTCCCGACGATACTGGCCCCGGTGCTCTCCTTCGTGGTAGGTGTATTCTTGTTCTCATATGATCATGGAATATGAGTCATAGCAACGTCCTCCGTTTCACTACGGCCATTGGATAACTTTGCCGTTAAGTGGAGAACTTTTCGATCCAGTGATTAGCTGAGTGCTTAGTAGGGCGCGTCTTTGCGTTGGTACAGGATGAGAAACCGCAGGCTGCGACTTTGCTGTCGACGCCGCCGCTGCCGACAACTCTGTGCTGCGCGCCTCTTCCGGAGTGCGAACTGGAATCCGACGTGGTTGGCCAACACTGATTACTCCATAAGGCTTTTCAGAAGGGTTACGCCTCCCGAAGGAGTCGTCCGCAGAAACAACACCGCTAGTGGCGAGTGGCGGCTTTAACTTGTTCGGCATTTTGTAATGCGTGGTCAAGTTATTGCCGAAGCCAGTCTGCGTATCCGAAGGCGCTACAACCTTTGCTTCACCGACGTGCGAGAGATCATCCGATGCGCTCGGTTTGACGACTAGCGCGCTACTGTTAATAGTAACGGTTGGATATCTTTGAGAACTCACCTCCCTAAGACGTTGTTGGCGTTCTAAGGCCAAATGCGCAAACACCGAAAGAAACAACAGCAAAGTTGTAAACGCATACACACCAATGCTTCTGTTCAACGGTGGACGCCCTGAAAAGAACCGGGGTCCCTGAGCGAAGTGTGGAAGTGTTTCCTGAACGTTTGGCAGCTCATTGCTACTCTGATCATCGCTGGCAGGTTTGGCAGATCCTAACTCTGCGAGACAACTCGCTTTCTCAAGCGAACTCTCAAGTGCAATCGTAGGTGTTCTGAAGTTCAAATTGCGATCGCCATTCAGGGTTTCTTGTGCGGCCCCCCCACCTAATCCGGTGTCCTTGACTGTTGTTACTTTACTCGACCTACGACTGGCGTGTGGGTTCTCAAGATAATGAGCGACGTCCTTGAAGGTGCGCGCGGACGCCCACATTTGTGCAGACGTTCCAAATCGCGTTGTCGCATCGATGTCTGCTCCGTGTTCAACTAGAATTCGAACAATCCCTTGATGGCCAAAGAAAGCTGCAAGCATTAAGGGTGTATATTTGTCATTCCGCGGTTTGTTTGGATCAGCGCCGTGCTTGAGGAGAACGCGAACCATTCGAATTTGTCCATGTGCTGCCGCCCGCATTATTGCGGTCATGCCATGCGCATCGCTCCCGTTGATATCGGCACCGCGTGCCAGAATAGATTCAACCTGGTCGATATCGTCCGTTTCTGCAACACTCCATAGATCCCGGGTCGCAGCGTACGTGTTCTCTTTGGCTTTTTCAGTTGTCATGAATTGGACATCGGGCCTCAACGCATAATCATTATGCGATCACCTGGCCTGAGTAAGGGATCGGCTGCTTTTCCTGATCCAATATCCTTCAAATCAAAACGGGTTTCGATCAAAAAACCATGACCATCATCGCGGCCAATTTGGGCGAATTTACATTTTGGAGGTATGCCTCCCGCTGCGATGATTGCTTGTGTAAGAGTTAAGCCGCGGCGGAACATTTTCTCACCGGGAGTTTTCACTTCACCGCCGACGTAAATGAATTGCGTTACATTCGGGTGAAGAGTGACGACGTCTCCTTGACGGACCAGCAAATTCATATCTACTACCTGCATTAAATCGATCTCATATATTTGGTGCCGTTCGTTGCGTACTAACACTAGTCTTGCCGCTTCAGGTGCGGGTTGCGCATCGGCCACGACGACATAGAGCGGAATAGCCTCACGTCTTAAGAACTTTGTGCCAGGCTCTTTCACGAGGCCGCTGACGAGAATCGCGTGACTCGCATAGTCGCGCACTCCGACTATCACCTTTGGGTCTTCCATTAATGCGCGCTTGTGTAACTCATCCTCGATCTTCGCGCCAATTTCCTCCACTGTAAGACCTGCTGCCAGCAACGGTTCGTTAAGCATTGGGTATTCGATCAACCCTGATGCCGTGACGGTAAAGAGTGTCGATTTCGCTGATTGGGAGTCATTTAAGCGGACATCCAACACATCATTTGGGCCGACTCGGTAGATGTTCGTTAATGAAACCTCGTCGTTTGACGCGTTAGTTGAAATTGGGGAGGCGCTTTTAGTTTCTAAAGGCTGCGGTGGTAGTGTGAGATTCATTGAAGCCCGCACTCCAACTGGTTCCTGTCTTTGATTCAAGCCGTTGCCATCATCGCTCTTCAATGGACCTACCCCACCTCCAGGCTGATCCAGTTTTTTCCACGCTTCTGGCGCCGGAAGCAGCGTTTTCAACCAAGCAACAGTTGCCTTGTTAACTTGTTGTTTGGATTCAGGATTGGTAGACGCGGCATTTGATTCTATGTCGGACGCTTGTCGCCGCTCCGGTTGTGCCGTCGGGTTTGATTGTGGCTGCAGTGTTTTTACGCCAGTAGCATTTGCGTTGGTAGCTGATTGTTTGGTCTCAGGGCTAGTAGCAGGTGCCCTCACTGGGCCAGCCTCTTGCCGCAGTTCCGGTTGTGGCAATGTTTTCACGCCGGTAGCGTTTGCGTTGGCAGTTGGTTGTTTCACATCAGGGTTAGGAACAGGAGCCTTTACTGGTGCGCCAGCCTTTTGCCGTTCCGGTTGCGGCCATGTTTTCACGCCAGTAGCGTTTGTGTTGGCAGGTTGTTGTCTGGTTTCAGGAAGGGTAGCAGCGGCCTTCACTGCTGCGCCGGTCTCTTGCCGCCGCCGTTCAGGTTGCAGCGGCGGTGCTGACTCTGGACGCAGTGTTTTTACACCAGCGCTATTGGCATTAGTAGCTTGTTGCGGTTTGATTTGTAAGGGTGTGGAGTTCGTTTTCCCAGGAATGCTGGATTCTTCTCGCTTTTGCATCTCCAGCTGCTGGTGAAGCACATCCTGTCTCTCCCGTTCTTTTGCGTGCAATTCGGCGGCCCGGCGTAGATTGTCTACCGCCTTTTGCCATTGGCGCATCTTGAAGTACGCTCGACCGAGCGCGGAATAAGCGACAGCGTACTCAGTATCCAGTCTTATTGCTTGCTGAAAAGCTTCAGCTGCTTGTGAGAATTGTGCCGCTTCAGCAAGTCTCAACCCCTCTCTGTACAATCTATCTGCTTCGGCGTTCCCCTCCGTCGAAGCGGGCAACACTATAGGTACAGCGCGTATAGGATCGTTCGGGTTTGTGATATTTGTCAGAGGCTGGTTTTTAGTACCTGTCGTTTGTCCAGCCACCTGGGCTGAAAAAGCGCCAAACAGAACCAGGCAGACGAGAATGAGATACGCCTTGTACATTGCACCACCCCGTGTGGTGAAGTGCTGTAAAGAGAGACCCGAACAGCACTTTATGGGTGTGGACAATTGGGGAATAAGTCCGGACCTGTTTATAGCACTTTTACTGTGCCATTTCCACCTTCTGGCCACCACCACTAGCTAGGGTTCTATTGCATCTGACATCTCACACATTATGGAATACTACGAGGATATCTGAGGGCCGAAACTCGCAGACGATTTCTATGCAGAACTACGCTTAGCCTTTCAGAAGGCGGCCGAGAATCCGGAAGCTTACAACAAGGGAGTGACTCTCGCAGCTGCGTTCTCGAACATGACATCCGGACGCGAGTTTTCATTCAACAAGACTCGTCCCAGTAGACCTTCGCTCGCCGTTTTTGACCGGTAGTCTTTGCCGCTTGTGAAGTCTCTCACGCATATGACAAGTACAAAGATAGGCGAGTCGCAATCTTACCGATTGCCGCCAGGACTTATTACTCGAAAAACTTTGGTAGTCATCTCCGAAATCAGGCCAACTTGACGTTTTTACAAGCCTAGCGTGCTCAAACTAATGCAGATAAAATAGCTTGGCTTTTTGTACTGGTATTCAGGCGATTGTCCAGACGTACTTCGACTATGCCGCTCATGTGTTAGCGGTGCACAAGAGATTGCTCACGAGATTTCGGAGAACCTCTGGTTGAGCTGACGGGTGCCGAGCGACAGCAATCGCCAGCCCACTTCCGCCTGCGCACGCCAACACTATTGTTGATCGTGAATCTCAGCAATTGCTATGTCGAAGAAGAAAACAAGATTGAGCGGGATAACGCGCCGGGATTTTCTTACCATTTCAGGCACATCGGTAATGGCCACGTTTTCGGGCAAAGTTAGTGCGCGCGAAAATAAGCATATTGCTTTCTTACCGCCGGAATTGGGCTGGGCGCGCGCGAAAACCGGCGCTAATCAAGAGCCCTGGTACGCATTGATGCGGCGGTGCGGGCAGATCAACTTCAACGAGCGAGATCCCATTGCGATGGACGTCAACGCTTGGGCCGACTACTGGGCGTCACTCAAGGTTAATGCGGTGCTGATAAACGGCGGCGGCATCCTCGCTTTCTATCCAACTCAGGTTCCTTACCACCATCGCAGCCAGTTTCTCGGCTCTCGCGACCTCTTCGGCGAGATGGCGGCGGCACTTGAAAAGCGCAACCTGCGTGTCGTTGCGCGAATGGATTGCAACTACGCTTATGAAGAGGCAGCGAAAGCGCACCCTGAATGGCTCGAACGCAACCGCGACGGGTCAACGCGCAAGCACAACGAATCGACCTGGCTTTTCAAGACATGCATGTTCAGCCCTTACTTCACGGAGCAGATGCCAGCAATTTATCGCGAGATCAACGAGCGTTACCCTGTCGCCGCGTTCTTCACTAACGGCTGGCCCAGCACCGGCGCGCTTTCGATTTGCTACTGTGAAAACTGCCAAAAAGTCTATAGAGAAAAAGTGGGCGGCGTCCCGCCGGAAGAGACCGACGTTGCCAATGCGCTCTATCGACAATACTACGGAGTTTTCATGGATCGCGTGCTTGAAGTGTGGAGGCTGTGGGATTCAGTCGCAAAAGAGAAACGACCTGATTCGGTCTACGTGGGAAATCTTGGCGGCGGGATTCGCACGGTTAAGAACCTCAAGACACTTGGCGATGTGGCGGGATGGTTCAATGCGGACCATCAGGGTCGCGCCGGCGACACTGTTATTTGGGACTGCGCTCAGCAGGGCCGCGTCGCTCAATCTGTGATGAACGGAAGAACAATCACAAACGTGATTGGCGCTTACAGCAACAGCCGCCCGACATGGCGTCACACGGCAAAGGCTCCGGCAGAGACCACGATGTGGATGGCGCAGGCGACGGCGAGCGGAATGGTTCCCTGGTTTCACTGGCTCGGAGGCTCGCTTGAAGATACGCGCTGGCGCGAAGTCGGAAGATCGTTTTTTAACTGGCTTGCCGCAAATGAAGTCCACTTTCGCAAAAAGCATTCAATCGCTGAGGTTGCTGTGCTTTACCCTCAAAGCACGATAGCCTTCTACAAATCAGGCAGCGGGCCGGGAAGCTGGCGAGGCATCGACCGGGTTCAAACCAGCGACTATCTGCAAGGACTTTACTATGCATTGCTCGAAGGAAGATTCATTTTCGACTTTGTACATCAAGATAACCTCACGCCTACCCGATTGAAGAAGTATCGCGCACTGTTGGTCCCGAATGCCGCGTATCTGAGCGACATGCAGTGCGAGCAGATTCGCTCGTACGTAGCATCAGGCGGATCACTGCTCGCCACGTTCGAGACATCGCGCTACAACGAGTGGGGCGACAAGCGGAACGATTTTGCTCTTGCCGATCTTTTTGGAGCAAGCATAGCAGGCGAAGCTATAGGGCCGGTCGGTAACAGCTACATGCGTATCGAGCAGCGACATCCGATTCTCAGCGGGTTTGAAGGGACGAATCTTCTGCCTGGTCCTGAGACTCGCTTGCCCGTCCGCGCGAAAGTGTCGGTGCCGTTGACCTTGAGTGTCGTCCCGTCTTATCCGGCATTCCCACCTGAGATGGTTTTTCCACGCACTCCGCGCACAGATGAGCCTGCGGCCATATTTAAACAGAAAGGCGCATCGCGTATCGCGTACTTTGCTGGCGACATAGACCGCACGTTCTGGCGCTCGGGAAGCACAGACCTCAGCCAGTTGATTCAAAACTCTGTGCGATGGGTAATGGGTGACGCTCGCCCGGCCGTATCGGTAAGGGGCGAAGGAGTAGTTGAAGTGTTCGCGTGGGAGACTGAACCGGGATATGCTTTGCACATCCTTAACTACACGAATCCCAACATGACGCGCGGCTTTTTGCGCCGCTTTTACGCCATAGGCCCACAGAAAGTAGAGTTCGATACGGCAGCCAAAAAGAAGATTAACAATGTGCGCGCATTACGAGCAGGGCGCGATCTACCATTCAAGCAGAGCGATGGAACCGTGCGATTTGAGGTTCCGACGGTAGTTGACTATGAAGTGATCGCATTGACGTGATTCAAAAGCGTCGAGGAAAAACTGAGGAACTCACGATGGAGAAATCAGATGCGGAAGCTTTGTCGAGGCGCAGCTTCTTGCAAAATGTCACTGCCGTTTCCGTTGCCGCGATGGTATTGTCAACTTAACTCAAGAAGAAACAAGAATAGGGAATCCGACAAGATAAATCGCCGTTCCCCATCTGATCAATTAACAATTGCCTTGACGCAGATCGCCTCTTCCCATACGGCGAACCTCGATTTCATCACTGCTCGGTAAGCGCTAGCTCTGTACAGATGTCTTCGCACGATGCGACAGACTGCCTGCTTTCCGCATATTTTAAACTGCCAGACTTAATTCGTAAGGACGAATCAGTTTGTAGCTGTCTGTTTTTCCAACCTAGCGTATTCGGCTTTGGCTTCGCGGTAGATGGGAATGTCCGCGTCGGCGCTCTTCCACGAATCCAGGAAAGTCTCGTAAGACTTCCGCGCGGCGGCTTCGTCGCCCATCATCTTCTGCGCGCGGCCAAGTTGGAGCCAGGCCAAGGCTCCCGTGACATATCCCACTGTAAGCCCGGGATTGTCGATCAGTTTTTGGAATTGCGCGGCGGCCGACCGGCCATCGCCGAGTTCCAGGTACGCAAGTCCGCGGATGTAGGCGGGGTACACGTAGTCGAACGTGTCCGTCGAAGCGAGATCGTACTTGGCACTGGCGCGGAGCAGATCGATGGCGGCTGCCGGATCGTGTTGCAGCAGCTTGATCGCGGCCCAGACAGCCAACAGTGTTGCCGAACAGATGGTGTTTCTAGTAGCAGCGGGACAATCCGGAGAGCGTCATCAAATCAAAGTTCGCACGAACCGTCCTGCGGCACATACAAGCACGTTTTGTCTCTTCATTCAGATTCCCGACCTAATGAGCATTTCGCCGCCTTCGAGCAGTATAAAACCGAGCAGCTCGCCTGCTTCCACCAGCGGGAGTAGATCGCCAAGCTCGAAATTCAAGGCCGCGCTTAACTTTTGCAAATCAGATCGACCTCCTTCATCGTCAAGCTTTTCCAACAATCCGGCGAGTGCATTTAGTCGCGCTTGTGGCAGTTTTGTTCTGTCGCTTGCCCTCAATAGTTTGAAGTTTCTTGCCAGCTACCGCTGCGTAAACCTTGTCCACTTCGGCTTGGTTTTTACCAGATCCATCACTAACAGCGAGTCCGCAAAATCCAGGTTATTTTTACAGAGTTTCCGAAAATGACACGCTCCTCTAGAGATAAAAGGGATAAATTTCGGTTCGAAAATAAATTTCGCAATCTACTTCGTCCCCAAAGGCGTCTTTAATTCTCGGAGCGCGTGTTCTCCCGACACAAGCTGCGCCGGAAGACCAAGAAGGGAGGAAAACATGAGAAGTCCCACCGTCAGGAAATTCCCTGTTATGGGCATTGGGTTGAGCGTTATTGTGCTCGGTCTGATTGCTCTGACACTCGTCGGTGCGCCCAATTCTGTACGCGCCCACACCGAGGCCAACCCACCACCATTCGATTTTTCGGACGCTTACTATCGGGCAAACGGAATCAACCCGGCTAACATCATCAACCGCGTGGGCGGTCCCAATTCCGCGAGTGCCTTCGTGGTGGACAATTCCAACACAGATCCCAATCGGACGAATATCCGGATAACCGAGACCACCGGAGGATTCGACCACGAAGGCAATCCTCTCTACTACACCATCAACGGGATGTTGCTGCCGAACGCCTTTACAAATGACGCCGCTGGCCAGAAGGCGATGGCGATCGCCAGCGAATTCGAGGCCTACATTTTCCCGAAGGCGAGCGGCAACCCCTTGAGTCCGGCATTGTCGAACCGCAGACAAGACAACCTGTTCGATACTGTGCACGGCTACTCGGTCAATAATCCTTTGGGGATCTGGATTGCCGTCTTTGTCAGCTACACGCCTGCGGCCTTCAACACTGACGATGGTCAAAAGACGCTGGCCACTTTGGCGGCGCAGAATGGAACGGATCTGGACGGCACGCCCATGATCCGACAAGTCAAAGAGATAGACTTCCTCGAAAGAAGGGCCTCGCAGTCGAACACACGCGTGCTCTGGATGGCTCGCAGGGATTCCCTTGGATCATATGACCGGCCCTCAAGGATCCCCGTGGGGGAGCCATCGAACCGGATGCATTTCTCGATCTCGTTCGTAACTTGGATGGGACGCCTCTCGTTCCTGACACTTTGCAGCAGTTCGAATGCCTTCAGCAGACCGGACAGTTCTGTCACTCAGTAACTCCCTGACAATGCTTAGCTTGGTCCCTGACGCTTCTGTCCTTGCTTTTATTGCTAATCGCTGTGCCCGTCAGCGTGAGAGTTAGACCTTGGGTTGGCAACTCAGCAACCGGATAAAGCTGATGACCCTAAGTTGAGGCAGCAAGGGAGCGTTTTTGCGGGCGCATCAGCGCCCACTTATTTCGATTAAACTCCAAAATCTATAAGGAGATGGTCATGAAAAAACTTTTGGTGTTTGCATCACTCGTAAGTTTACCGTTTGCAGCTGCGACTGTCTGGGCGCAAGGAGACGCAACGGCGCGGGCGAATCAGCATCCAGTCAACCAGTCGGGCGTTAAGGGGTCGATCACTTTCACGCAAACCGGAGCTGGGCTGATTGTCACAGGAACAGCGACGGGGCTTGCGCCCAACACCTTCGGCCGGTACGTCACTCTTGTATACGATGTAGGCTCGGTTTCGGGCGGGCCAACCGCGTGTGAGCCCACAAAGCCGATGCCAGGAATGTTCGTAGGCACTTGGGCCTCGGATGCCGCCGGCAATGGACTGCTGGTGCAGTTGGCTCCGCCGTCGGCGATAGCACCGCTCGGAACATTTGATACCACGTCCATTCGCGACAGGACGATCAACGGAGGCTTCGGCGTACAGGCCGTCGTAGCTTGCGGCCAGGTTGCTGTGAACCCGTAGAGCCGAACACCGGACTAATCTCAACATCTCAACTTAACCCAACTCGCCTGCGCGGTCCGCCGCGTCCACCGCCGGCTGTGCGGCAGTGCCCTAGTCCTCCTGTGCCGGGCGGTCTGCCCTAACCTGCTGCCTGATCAGGTCAATGCATGAGGTTGGGGTTGAGGTGGACCACAAAGTCCACGCCTGGACCAGCGAACGAAGGTGCAAACTTGACAGGAATTGATCCGGAGACGAACAAGATCACGGCGCTTTTCCATCCGCGACAACAGCAGAGGAATGATCATTTTGAATGGAATGGAATCTATCTGGTAAGGATGAGTGCGACGGGGAGGACAACAATCGGCGTTCTAAATATGAATTCTGAGGATCAATTGTCGTTGCGCTCCTCCTGATCAGAGTGTTAGTCGGGGACAAGGCTTCAATAACGCAGCTCCATAGTGTTATAAGTGGGCACACAATTTGGCACACAAAAATGTGCTGAACGAGCAGTTGAAGCAGTGGATGCAGTGCATGCAGTGCATGCAGTGCGAATTTTTCTCAGGAAATTTGTGCTTGTTGATTTGAAAAGAGTTAACCAGGGGTATTGACACGGTAGGGGGTCTGGGGTTCAAATCCCCACGCGCCTACCATATCTATCAACAACTTAGCCCTCACACCCACGTTTTACGCTGCTCCAAAAC
>Ga0070708_100000432_pt1 | contig 31219 bp, 33 predicted proteins | sample KBSK5503metaG_FD_65469 | JGI IMG/M metagenome (GOLD analysis project Ga0070708, IMG submission 65469) | Corn, switchgrass and miscanthus rhizosphere microbial communities from Kellogg Biological Station, Michigan, USA - KBS K5-50-3 metaG | ecosystem: Host-associated > Plants > Roots >... | reverse complement strand
CGCCGCGGTCGGCTCGTTGATGATGCGCAGCACCTCGAGGCCGGCGATCTTGCCGGCGTCCTTGGTGGCGTTGCGCTGCGCGTCGTTGAAGTAGGCCGGGCAGGTGATCACCGCCTTGTTCACGGGAGCGCCGAAGAACGTCTCCGCGTCCAGGCGCAGCTCGGTGAGCACCATCGCCGAGATCTCCGGCGGCGAGTACTGCTGCTCTCCGAGCGCGATGCGCACGTCGTCGTGGGGGCCGGCCACCACCGAGTACGGCATGCGCTGGATGGCCTCCTGCGTGGCCTTGGCGGACCAGCGGCGTCCCATCAGCCGCTTCACCGCCACCACCGTGCGCTCGGCGTTGGTGACCGCCTGGCGGCGGGCGAGCGCGCCCACCAGCCGCTTGCCGTTGCGGGCCACGGCCACCACCGACGGCGTGATCCGGTACCCGCTGCGGTTGGAGATGACGGTGGGCGTGCCGCTCTGCACCGTGGCGCAGACGGAGTTGGTGGTGCCCAGATCGATGCCGATGACGAGCTCGCCCAAGCTGTGCCTACAGCGTCCGCAGGAGCGCCTTGGCCTCCTTGTGATCGGGGGTTCTCTGCAAGAGCGAGGTCAGCTCCGTCCGCGCCCGCGCCTTCATTCCCGCCTCGGCGAAGAGGCGGGCCAGGAGGAGCCGGGAGGGCGCGTCGTCCGGGTTCAGCTCCACCGCTCGCGCCGCCCAGGTCACCGCGGCGCGCGGGTCTTTGGCCTCCATCGCGCACCGGGCCGCTCCGGCGGCGGCGACGAAGCTACTCGGGTCGTTCTGCAAGGCGGCGACGTAAGCGGTCACCGCCTCGCTGAACCGCCGCTTCTCCTCGCGCTCCTGGGCCGAGGCCAACGCGGAATTGGCGCGCGCCCGCGCCTGGTCCTGCTCCAGCTCCATCAGCTTGCCGATGATCTCCTTGCGGTTCGGATCGAGCTCGCGCGCCGCCTTCAGCGCGAAGATGGCCTGCGTGCGCTCGCCGTTCTCGGCCAGCTCCAGCCCTTCCTGGTACAGCTTGCGGGCCGCTCCGATGCGGGCGAATCCCTTGGTGCGCAGCATCCGCTCCCGCCTCTCGCGCGCGCGCCGTTCCTCTTCCGCCCGGGAGAGCTGGCGCCGTTCCAGCGCGCCCCGGTCGTTGAGCGAGAGCAGCGCCCGGTGCTCGCGGTCGTATTCGGCGCGGGATTCCTCGTCGCCCAGCACTTCGTAGGCATGGGAGAGCCGCTTGAACCACTTGGTGAGGATCGGCCCGTAAGGGCCCACGTCCTTGCGGTACCAGGCGTCGGGATGGAAGCGCTTCGACTTTTCCAGGTAGGCGCGGCGGATGGTCCTGCCGTCGGCGTCCGCGCTCACGGAGAGCAGGTCGTAATGCGTCAGCCGGTCGCTCTTTTCCTCGAGCTGCTCGAGCTCGCGTTGCATGTCAGGCGGAAGATCGATGTTCCCTCCCGGCCTCGGCGCCGCGCCCAAGGGTCTCCCTCCACGGCGGACCGTCTCTCCGCCGCCTCAATCACGATATCCCACGGGTCAATGGCGACAAAGACTTCGTCAGGCCTTCGACACTGCCTCCGCTAGCAGCTCGGAAGCGCGATCGATCTCGTCGTCGGACACTGTGAGGGGAGGTGCGAGGCGTACCACTCGCTCTCCGATCGCGTTCACCAGAAGGCCCAGCTCGCGCGCCTTCGCGACCACCTTCGGCGCCAGATCCTCCGAGAGGAGCAGCGCGCGCAACAGGCCGGCGCCGCGCTCGCCGGAGCTGCGGCCGCCGACCGCCGCGAGCCGGTGCGACAACCGCTCACCCGCGACCTGCACGCGCTCGAGCAGGCCTTCCGCCAGCATGTCCGCGACGGCGGAGGCGGCCGCCGTCGCCAGCGGGTTTCCGCCGAAGGTGCTGGCGTGCGTTCCAGGGGTGAAGACCTTCGCCACGTCCTCCCGCGCCAGCAGCGCCCCCAGAGGCATGCCGCCGGCGATCCCCTTCGCCAGGCTCATCGCGTCGGGCTCGATCCGCTCGTGCTGATGGGCGAACCAGGCGCCGGTCCGTCCCATCCCCGTCTGGACTTCGTCGAGCAGCATCAGCGCGCCGTGCCGGTCGCAGAGCTCGCGCACCCGCAAAAGGTAGCCGCGAGGCGGCGTCATCACGCCCGCCTCGCCCTGCACCGGTTCGAGCAGGACCGCGCAGGTCTTGTCCGAGATGGCCTTCTCCAGCTGCTGGACGTCTCCGTAATCGAGGAAGCGGAAACCGGGCGGGAGCGGCCCGAAGCCTTGCTGGTACTTCGGCTGGCCGGTGGCGGCCAGGGAGCCCATCGTGCGGCCGTGGAAGGAGTTGTGGAAGCAGAGGATCTCGATCCGCTCCGGCTTGCCGTTCACCACCTGGTAATGGCGCGCCAGCTTGATCATCGCCTCGTTGGCTTCGGTGCCGCTGTTGCAGAAGAAGGCGCGCTTCAGCGTGCGGCTCTGGGCGGTGAGCTTCTCGGCGAGGCGGACCTGCGGCTCGGTGACGTAGAGGTTCGAGGCGTGCCAGAGCAGCTTCGCCTGCTCCATCAGCGCCTTCTGGACGCGAGGATTGGCGTGCCCGACGCTGACGGTGGCGATGCCCCCGATGAAGTCGAGGTAGCGCTTGCCGTCCGCGTCGAAGACCCAGGTCCCTTCGCCCCGGACCAAGGCGATCGGCTGCGTCCGGTAGTTCTGGAACAACACCGATTGCGCCCGCTGGACCAGGTCCTGGTTCGTCATGGGTCCCCGAAGTCTAGCATCCCCCTCAGCGCGGTGGCGGCGGCGTCTTGGCGCGGTGCTTCTGCGCGTAGTCGATGAGCGTGTCCAGGTAGCTCTCGATGGGAGGGCAGGAGATCCCCGTGCCGTCGAGGACCTCGAGGGTGTTGCGGTTCGAGTAGAAGCTGAGGTGATTGACCGAGGCGAACGCCATCCGCTGCTCGCGGGTCAATTTTTCCAGCCCCGGCAGCTTGAGGAGGGTGTCCGTCAGCTTGTAGCCGAGGGAAAGCCGGGGAAGCTTCTTGCCCTCGCGCTCCACCACCCGCTCGTAGACGCGGCGCGAGGAGGACGGATTGGGGTCCACGATGTGGAACGTCCGGCCCACCGCCCGCGGGTCCTCGTGGATCACGGCGGCCGCGTCGACGACGAAGTCGATGGGGACCACGTTGAAGGGCGCCACCCCGTCACCGGGCAGCGGCAGGGCGACCTGCAGCTTCTTGGAGAGGAGCAGCGCGGCCACCGTGTACGGGCCCTCGAAGCGATCGATCTCTCCGGTCCGGGAGTCCCCGACGATGTACGCGGGACGTAGCACCGTGCAGGGGAGCTGTCCCATGGCCCTTCGGACGAGGAGCTCCGCCTCGAACTTGGTCTGCTCGTAGAAGTTGCGGAACTGCTGGCCGGCGGAGAGCTCGTCCTCCGCCACCACTCCCACCCGATCGCCGCTGACGAAGACCGTGGAGAAATGCGTCAGCCGCCGCAGCTTGCGGCAGTCCTGGGCCAGCTCGATCACGGCCCGGGTGCCATCCACGTTGACGCGCTCGAGCGTGAGCTTGTCGGCGCCGACGTGGCCCCACTCCGCCGCGTGGACGATGTCGGTGCACTCCTCGGAGAGCTCGCGGTACTCCGCCGTGGAGAGCCCGAGGTGCATGGCGGCGACGTCGCCGGTCAGCACCCGCGCATCCCGCAGCGTGGCCGCGAATGCCGCGGCGTCGTCCTCGTGCCGCTCCTGCGCCAGCAAGGTCACCCGGCCGAGCGGCCAGAGGGCTTCCGCCAGACGGCGCGCGAGGAGCTTGGGAAATCCGGTGACGAGGACCATCAGGGTTCACCGCGCAGCCGGTCGACCAGTCCGTCCACCATGGCGGCGAGCTCCGCCTCGGAGCCGGCGTTCTCCAGCACCACGGTGGCCTGTCGCGCTTTCTCGGCCGCGGGGAGCTGGGCCGCGATGCGGGCCCGCGCCTCTTCCTCCGTCATCCCGTCCCGCTGCCGCAGCCGGTCGATCTGCGCTTCGGCCGGAGCGGTGACGACGATGAGCCCGTCCAGGTTCCTGTGCAGACCGTTCTCCACGATCAGCGCCGCCTCGTAGACCGCCACCTTCTCTCCCGACGCGGCCAGCTCGGCCATCCGCGTGGCCACCTCCTCGGCGATGCGCGGGTGCACGATGGCGTTCAGCGCCTGGCGCTCCTGCGGGTCGGCGAATACTCGCGCCGCCAGCGCCTTGCGGTCCAGCGATCCGTCCGGCCGTACCGCATCGGGGAAGCGCAACGCAATGTCGCGGAGCGCCGGCCGGCCGGGCTCGACCACTTCGCGCGCCACCTGGTCGGCGTCCACCACCGGGATGCCGCGGGCGGCCAACATGCGCCCGACGGTGCTCTTGCCGGACCCGATGTTGCCCGTTAATCCCCAGATCCGCACTGCGAGAGTGTACACTGCGCCCCCTTCATGAAGCGCCTCGTCCTCGTCCTCCTCGTCGCTCCCGCGGCGCTCGCTTCCGACCTGGTCGGGCCGGCCTCCTGCCGGACCTGCCATGCGGAGGCGTACCGGATCTGGGCGGCGAGCCCGCACGCCCGGGCGGCGCAGGCGCTCCCGCCTGATCAGCGCAAGCAGCCACTCTGCCTGCAATGCCATTCCCGCGACGAGCAGCGGGCCGGGCAGGCCGACGTGCAAGGGGTCTCCTGCGAGACCTGCCACGGCGGCGGGCGCTTCTACGAGCCGGCCGTGGTGATGAGGGACAAGGAGCTGTCCCGCCTCTTCGGGCTCGTCGATCCCACCCCGCAGAGCTGCATGGCGTGCCATGGCGGCCAGTCGCCCTCGCTCAAGCCGTTCGACCCCAAGCAGGCGATGCAGCGGATCGATCACTGGACCGCCGACCGGGCGGCGCGCAAGCCGAAGCTGACGCAGTGGCTCAGGGACAAGCCGTGAGCGAAGTCGCCGAGGAGCTGGTTCCTGCGGGACCACCGGCGAACGCGGTCAGCGAGATCGCCCAGCTCCCCCCTCCCACCGAGGAGGAGAGCCACGCGGTCATCGAGAAGATCTGGCGCTTCTTCTGTTCGCTCCGGCTCACCCTCGCCAATCTGCTGCTGCTCTTCTGCGCGATGATCGCGGGCACCTTCGTCAACCCGCAGAACGACTCGCTGGCGAACATCGAGCGCGCCTTCGCCGGACGGGAATGGACGCTGCGCGCGTATCGCTGGTTCGAGCTGTACGACCTGTTCCATTCCTGGTGGTTCACGGGGCTCTTGCTGAGCCTCGCCCTGAACCTCGTCGCCTGTTCTCTCGAGCGGCTCCCGCGCATCTGGTTCTTGGTGCGCTATCCGCAGCGGCGCCTCGATCACGTGGTCGGGCTTCGCTTCCGGGTCCCGCCCACCTCCGGCAGCTTGACCCTCGACGACATCGCCGGCGTGCTGCGGCGACGCCGGTACCGGGTAGACCTGAACGACGGATTCCTCTTCGCGGAACGGGGACGGTACGCGCGGTTCGGCGTCTGGGTGGTGCACCTCTCGCTCCTCCTCATCCTGGGAGGCGGCGTCTACGGCCGGCTGACCGCCTTCGAGGGGATGGCGCAAGTGCCGCAGAACGGCGGCATCACCTCCGGCTTCGTCCAGCGCAACCCCGACGGGTCCGAGTTCAAGCACCGGCTGGCGGACCAGTCCACCGGCCGTCCCTTCCTCGTCCAGTGCAACGACTTCCGGTTGAAGGAGTTCGAGCCGGGGCGGCCGAAGGCGTTCGAGTCCGACCTGGTGGTGTACGAGGACCTCGGATCGCGCGAGCCGGGACGCGAGCTGGCGCGCGCCACCATCGCCGTCAACCATCCGTTGCGCTACGGCGGGCTCACCTTCTACCAGGCCAGCTATGCGCAGCTCGAGGAAGGGCAGCGCGCGAAGATCCGCCTGCGCGACCAGGTGACCGGCCGTTCGCGGGAGTTGATGGTGGGGGCGGGAGAGACCATCGACGCCGCCGAGGGCCTCACCTACCAGCTGGTGGCCCACAACCCCGACTACGCGGGGCTCGGACCGGCCGTGGAGGTCTTGCGCAGGGAAGACGGGCGGACGAGCTCGTTCTGGGTCTTCGCCCGGGATCCGGGCTTCGACGCCCGCAACCGCCCCGATCGGTTCTCGGTCTCCTTCGAGCGGTTGTCGCCGCTCTACGCCACCGGACTGCAGATCGCGCGCGATCCCTCGACGCCCATCGTCTATCTCGGCTGCTTCCTCCTCTTCGCCGGAATCGGCATCGCGTTCTACACCTCGCACAAGCGCCTCTGGGCGCAGGTCGTTTCCGGCAAGGTGGCGCTGGGGGGAGCCTCGCACCGCAACGCGGAGGCGTTCGGGCGCGAGTTCGCCAGCCTGCGCGAGCAGATCTTCGGGCCCGAGCAGCCGTGATCGTGCAGTCGGCAGAGTTCGTCAAGTCCGCGGCGGACGCGCGGGGCTGGCCGCCGGCTGGCGTCCCGGAGTTCGCCTTCTGCGGGCGCAGCAACGTGGGCAAGTCGTCGGCGCTGAACGCGCTCGCCGCGCGCAAGTCGCTGGCGCGCGTCTCGCGCACGCCGGGGCGGACCCGGTTGATCAACTTCTTCGACGTGCGCGCGGCGGAGAAGACCCGATCGGGCGGACGCGGAGCGGAGCACCACGTGGTTTTCGCCGACCTGCCGGGCTATGGATTCGCCGCCGGGCCGCGCGAGGAACGCGAGAGCTGGCGCCCGATGATCGAGGAGTACCTCACCCGCCGCGAGCCGTTGAAAGCGCTGGTGGTGCTGGTGGACGGCGAGCTCGGCGCGCAGCCCAGCGACATCGTGATGGTGCGCTGGGGAGAGACGCTGGGCCGCAAGGTGATCGTCGCGGCGACGAAGCTGGACCGCCTCGCCCCCAACCGGCGCGGACAGCAGATCGACCGCATCGCGGGTCAGCTCGCGGTGCCCGGCGTGATCGGCTTTTCGGCCAAGGAGCACTTCGGCGTGGACGAGCTCTGGCGTGAGCTCTTGACCGCCTGACGCCGGAAATGTCGCGGGCCCCAGCCCGGCGTCCGCCGGGGCGTGGAGCCCGGAGCGAAGGAACGGTTCTCAGGTGACCGGCATCTGCGACCGGTTCATCACGTCCGTGTTGACGCCCAGCTCGTCGGCCTTGCGTCGCATCCGGTCGCCGAGCTCGTTGCGGAACTCTTCGCCGCTCTTGGGCGCGAACGCGAGCCCGATGCCGGCGCCGACCAGGCAGCCCAGCGCGAAGATGCCGATGGTCCCCAGCGCGGTGCTCCAGGTGCTGCTGCGCTCCTCGAGGCCCAGCGCCTCGAGCACGTCGTCCTTGTCGATGTCCTGCAGGTACTTCAGGGCCTTGAGCCCCCGTTTGCGGATGTCGTTCACCATGGTGGCCTCCAAAGGCGGCCTCCCGCGGCCGCGCATCACCCCAATTCGTCTTCGCAATCTGATCACGAGCACCACGCAATGCTTGGAAGAGGGCCGGGCCTCAGAACGACGGTCCCGCCGCCCGCTCGCTTTCCGCGTCCGACGGACCGACAATGTTCGAGAGCTGGCTCTTCACCAACGGGATGAGCGCGAGGCGCAGTCCGAGCCGCAACATCCGGCCGGTGAGGGGCGAGAACAGGCCTCCACCCAGCACGTAGCCAACGCCTGCCGCCACGGCCACCATCCCCAACGGGTGCCGCTGCACCCGGCCCCGCAGGTCGATGGAGCGGGTGAAGCTTTCCGCCTGGCTGGCGACCGCTTCCTTGAAGGCGCGCGCCTCTTCCGCCATGCGTTTGGCGTGGTCCATGGCCCCCTGATCGCACTCCGGTTCGTTGGCCACTCGCGTCTCCTTTAGCGGGAAGCGATCTTTCCGATCAGGTATCCGATGGCGAGAGCGCCAGCGAGACACACGATGGGACGCTCGCGGATGAACTCCGCGGCCGTTTCGAGAGCATGGTCCACGGCCTCGCGGCCCTGGTCGATCATCTGCTGTGCATCTTCGGGATTGAAATTGCTCAGGATCCTCGCGGCGGCTCCGCGGCCGTTCGAGCCCTGTTGTTCGGTTGCCATTAGGGGGTCCCTCCGATGGGCCGAACCTAGGCACCGGCCGTGCTGACGGCTAGGCCTCGGCTAGGCCCGGCCAGGGGAGGTGGCTCAGGGCCTGCGCTCGAGCGTGATCATCTCGCCCTCTGTGAAGACCGGCGTTCCAGGGCAGGCGCGGATCCCTTGGGGACGAGGTCCACCCAGAGCGGCAAGTGGTCGCTCGCGGCCCGCGCCCGCGCGTCGTTCACTACCCCGCATCCGAGCACTTCGACCGAGGAATCCACGTAGGCCCGGTCGAGCCGGAGGAGAGGGAGTGAGGAAGGATAGGTAGCGCGCCGGCTGCCGGCCACGACGGCGGCGTCGCGCAAGCTCGTCCGGAGGAGCCGGAAGATGGGCCCGGGCAAGGGCGACCACATGTTGAAGTCGCCGCAGAGGACCAGCGGCGCCGCCAGCGCCGCGTCGCGCAGAAGGTCGGCGGAGAAGAGCATCGCCGCCTGCTTCCGGCGCTCACCGCCCGAGAGCCCGAGATGAAGATCGAACAGGTGCAGGCTCGCGCCGCCCGGCAAGGTCAGGTCGGCTCGCAAGCAGCCGCGGGGCTCGCGGCGGGGGACCGAGAGGTCGTAGTTGTGGGCGTGCGCGATGGGGTAGCGGGAGAGGACGGCGTTCCCGTAGGGTTGTCCCCGCAAGACGAGGTTCGGCCCGTAGGCGACGAACCAACCCAGGCGGCGTCCCAGCCAGGAGGCCTGATCCGCCAGCTCCGTCTCCACGTTGCCGCGATGGGCATCCCCCACCTCCTGCAGGGCGGCCACGTCGCTCTTCACCGCCTCGAGCAGCTCGGCGATGCGGGCCAGGTCGCGGAGGCCGTCGCGGCCCAGGCCGCCGTGGATATTCCAGGTTACGAGGCGCACGTCGCTTCTGTCCTCGTCTCCCGCGGCAGCTCGCGGGGGAGCCGGCCACCGCGCTCGAGGAAGAAGCGGTGCAGGTCCTGGGGACGCACGACCGACGCGAACGCGCCTTCGCCGAGCTCCTGGGGATGGATCATGAAGGTGTCCAGCTGCTGCGGCGCCAGACCGCCGTGCGAGCCGAACTCGAAGGGGAAGGCGACCGTGGTGCCGCAAGGCGCGGCCGTGCCGAGGAGGATCACGTCGCCGGCGCTGCCCATGCGCAACAGGTCGCGCGCGTACACCGCCGCCAGCGGATGGCCCAGCTCGTGCGCCATGGCCAGCGCGTCCTGGGGACGGTCGAGCTCGAAGCGTTGTTCTCCCCGCAGCGCCAGCGGGCCTTGCTCGCCGCGCACCAGGACGAAGCCGACGGCCGGCGAGCTGGCACAACGCTCGATCAGACCCGGATGGCGGCCGCGGATCTCCGGCTCGCGCAGAGGCGTGGGCACGCGGGTGGAATACACGTGGGCGATGTCGCCGGCGGGCACCACCAGCAGGGGACCCTCCGCGCGATCGGGTTTCGCGGCGTCGAGGGCCTTCGCCACATGGCGCGCCCAGGCGAGAACGGGCTTCCCCAGCGGGCCGGGAAGCGCCGCCGACAAGCGCCGCAGCCAGCGGGCCTGCGCCGCGACGGCGGCGGCCTCGCCTCCTCCTCCGCCGCCGAACGCGATCGTCGGGGCGCCGGCCGTCCGGCCGTCGGCGAGCAGGTGCTCACCGATGGATTCCCCGAGCACCAGTTCCGCCGGCTGGGTCGGCACCTGGCCGTGATCGCTGAAGAGGTAGATCTCGTAGCGCAGCTCGGGCAAGGCGGTCACCGCTGCGATGACGCGCCCGAGCATGCGGTCCAGCTCCCACAGCTTGATCAAGGCCATGCGCGAGAACGGTCCACGCCGGTGCCCGTACTCGTCGTACCCGATGAAGCAGGCGTAGACGATGGGAATCCCCCGGGCGACGTCGATCACGCAGGAGTTGGCGGCGAACTCGGCGAACATGCACTCGGTCAACACGCGATGGAAGAGGAACTGCCGCTCGTGCTGCACCGATCCCACGTCGCGGGCCCAGCGCGCGGTCTCCACCAGTCCGGAGGCGATGTTCAGCCCGAGAGCGGTGGCGATGCGTCCGGCGGTGGCGCTGTGGACCATGGCCGCCACCGCGATATCGCGCGCCTGGGGAAGGAGCGGAGCGCGGGACAGCTCCTCCATGCCGAAGTCCTCGGCGCGCAGCTCTTCCTTCCACCCCGAGAGCGCCCAGCGCCGGGAGAGCGCGCCGCCGGAGAAGATCGAGCAATACACCGACCCCCCGCGCAGCAGCGGATTTCCCATCCGCTCCAGCTCCTCCTCGAGCATGCGCGCGTCGTCTCCGCGATCCATCCGGATCTCGCGGCCGCGGCGCTTGTCGAACCAGGTGTAGGCAGGGATGTCGTGCTGGAGGCCGTAGAGGAGACCGGCCTGGAAGGCGGGCGTGCTGGTGGGGGCCCCTGCGCGGCACGGCGAGAGCCGGTACGGTCCGCGCTCCAGGAGGCCGCGGAGGGTCGGGGCGTATCCGCGCTCCATCGCGTGCTCGAGCTGGGCGCGGCCGACGCCGTCCAGGTGCAAGAGCAGGATGCGACGGCCGGAGGGCAGGGGAGCGCGCGCCTGCCGCCCCTGTCCAGCGACGGGGCGGAGCAGATGGCGGACGAGCCCCTCCACCACGCGCGAACGTGCGCTCTCGAGCACTCACGCCTCCCGGTGGCGCAGGCCCCGGAGGATGCTGAGCGGAAGACGGGCGACCTCGATGGCGAGGCTCAGTCCGAGCCGCAGGGGGATGAAGAGCACGGCCATCGCGGACTCCGCGACGTGCAAGACTTTCTGCGCCGGCTCGGGGAGGTTGCCGAGCCGCTCGCGAGCCTTGTCGCGGAAGGCATCGGGCGCTTCGCGCAGGAGCTCCTTCGCCTCCTCCAACGAGCGAGGGATGCGAAGCGGGAACTCGGGACCGGCCGCTCGGGTGCCGGCGGCCTTCTCCATCTCCGCGGCCATCTCCCGGACCACCTCCCGGTTCTCCTCGGCCTCCAGCCGCTCGTGCTTCTGGAGCTCGGACTCCGCGCGCTCCGCGTGCGCCTCGCCGATGAACTCGTGATGGCGCGTCGCCTTCCGCTCGATCGCCGACGCGCGGCGCTGATGGCGGGATCCCTTGCTCGTCTGCTTGGCCACGGATGCCCTCCTCGTAGGAAAAACTTAGGAACCACGAGCGGTTGGCGCAATGCGGCAGAGACGGCCGGCGGCCTTCCGCGACCCCTGGGCGGATCGGCTAGACTCGCGCCATGGGCCTCGAGTTCGCGGGCGCGACCGACGTGGGCCGCAAGCGGGACCACAACGAGGACGCGCTGCTCGTCCTGCCCGAGCACCGGGTGGCGGTGGTCTGCGATGGGATGGGAGGCCACGAGGCTGGTGAAGTCGCCTCCGGGATCGGCGTCGAGACGATGAAGCGGTTCTTCGAGATCGCGGGCGATCTCGAAGCGACCTGGCCGTTCCGCTACGACTGGAGCAAGGACGAGGGTACGAACCTCCTCTCGGTCGCCGCGCAGTGGGCGAACCAGCGGATCCGGGAAGCGACCGACTCGTCCGCGAACGCCGGCGGGAAGCGGGGCATGGGCACGACCTTCGTCGGCTGCGTCGTGCGCGAGCGGAAGGCCTGGTTCGGCTGGGTGGGAGACTCGCGCGGCTACGTCTGGCGGCGCGGCGAGCTCCACCCGACGACGCGGGATCATTCACTGCTCAACGAGCTGATCCGGACCGGCCGGCTGTCGGAAGAAGAGATCGAGAACTTCCAGCACAAGAACGTCATCACCCGCGCCCTGGGGATGGCGGAGCAGACCCAGGTCGACATCTCCGCCTGGAACCTCGAGTCCGGCGACGTCTGCATGGTCTGCTGCGACGGCCTGACCGGCATGGTGGCCGACGACCGCATCGCGGAGATCCTCGGGCAGGAACCGGATCTCCAGGCGGCATGCAACCGGCTGGTCGACGAGGCCAACGAGAACGGCGGCGTCGACAACATCACCGTCGCCCTGGTCCGCTACACGACTCAGTAGGCGGACCAGTCGCGGAGGATCTGTTGGTCCAGATCGGTGACCTGGACGGCCTGGGCGTCAGTGACGTTGCCCTGCGCGTCGAGCACCGGGTCGAGGCGCGGCGGCAGCACGGCGACGCGGCGGGGAACGCCTTGTAGCCTGGACGTGACCTCGTCGCGCAACTGAGGGTCGACGCGGCTCGCGTTGCGGTCGAGCAGGTCGCGCCAGCGCGCGGCGTCCTGCGACTTCTCGATCTGTTGCAAGAGCTCGAGCAGGTCCCGCGCCGCGCGGCGGAAGCGCGAGCCGTCCGGCATCGTCAGGTACCGGCGTCCGCCCACATGCTTCTCGACCGCGGCGTTCTTCCCGGTGAACCACCAGATCTGCAATTGGATCGCGCGCCGGGCATCGTCCTCGATCCGGTCGCCGTCCGCGGATGCGGCTGCCGCCAGCCACTCCGTGGCGACGAACTGCGGCCACAGCTCGCGGCAGCTCGAGTCCCGGAAGAGGTCGCGCGCGTCGTCCGCGGCGGTGAGCGCGCTCGCCTGGGCAAGGGCCTCCTCGAGCCCGGGGAGCTCCGAAGGCGCGCGCGACAGCTCGCGCAAGACGAGCTGAGCGAAGCGCAGAGCGGGTCCGCAGCGCAGCAGGTCGCGCACCAGCGACGGCTCGGCGAGCGCGGAGATCACCAGGTCGCCACGGAGCGGCCCCTCGGCGTCCAACGCCGCGCCCAAGAGCGCGCTCTTCGTCTCCACCGTCAGCGCGTGACGCAAGGGAGGCCGCAGCGCGCCCCCGGCACCGACCAGGAACAGCGCCTCGCCCGTATTGCGCAGCCGGACCCCCTCGAGGGCAGCCCCGCGCTCGGGATCGGCGATGCCGACGATCCCTCCAAAGAGGGCCTTGCGGCCGCGCGGGTCGGCGCTGCGGTCGACGAAACCGGCGAACGCATCCACGGGGCCGGACACCTCCGTCCATGCGTGCCTGGCGGCCTCGAACTGCGCGGCATCGCCGGAGCGGAAGAAGCCGGAGAGCGCCTCGAAGACGGGCCGCTGCGGCGGGGCCGTCCATGCAAGCGCGCGGTCCAGAGCGTCGGCGGCCGCGGGGATGCGATACACCCGTTCCGAGACCACGCCGCCCTGCTTCACCAGCCGCGAGTGGAGCGGAGCGCGCTCGGCGAACGACTCCAGGTCGCGAAGGCTGACTCCCTCGTAGAAATTCACCGCGCTCGCCGTCAGATCCGCGCCGTGCACGGTCCGCTGCGCATCGACCTGCGGATCGAACAGCGGACCCTCGAGCGCGCGGAGCCCGTACTCGACGCTCCCGGAGAGTCCCAGGTCGGCGCCCGCCGCGGCCGCCGCGAGGGCAGCCATGCGCAGCTCCGCCGCGCTGAACGGTGGCCGCTGCTTGCGGCCGGTCTCCGCGTCGTGCAGCCCGTGGTTGAGGTAGACCACTCGCGCGAAGCCGCGGATCCGGACCAGCAGCGCCGGAGGGATCGCCTGCGGGCGCGCGAGGATCCCTCGCAGCAGCCGGATGACCGTGAGATTGTGCCGGTAGCCCTGCTCGGCGGCGACCGGATCGCCCGCCGAGAGCGCCTGCGAGGCGAAGTACGCCACCAGCCTCTGGTCGCGGGTGAGATTCGCGAACTGAGGAGCGCCGAGGGCGAGCACCGCGATCCCGTCCGCGTCGGCCAGCCGGTTCGCGGGCTGCGGGGTGAACGAAGGCGGAGGCGCCGCGGCGCGCGAGCCCGGCTGCGCCGCCCCGGGCGGAGCGCCCGCCGGAGCGCGCGGAGCCGCGGATCGGCACGCGCACAGCATCGTCGCCAGACCGGCGCCCATCCACGCCCACCCCAGCCGACCGCCCCGGCGCATGCCGCTGCGTACCATATCTCGTCGCGGTGGACATCCGGACCGCCGCTTGGGAAACTGCAGACGAGGCGGCGGCAAATGACGACGACCAATGTGCAATTCGGCGATTCCTCCCGGCAAGCGGCCCTGTTCGAGACCATGATCCTTGCCGCGGCCGCCGACGGATCGGTGGACAAGGTCGAGCTGCAGCAGATCTATCGCTGCGTGTTCGAGCGCCCCGAATTCCACGGCATCCACGCCACCGATCTCAAGGCGGCCATCGAGCGCGCCGCCCGCCGCGTGGCCGAAGCGCACAGCCTCGAGCACATCCTGCCCTCCATCGTCGATCGCCTGCCGGACAAGCCCTCCAAGGAGCTGGCCTTCGGCCTGGCCGCGACGGTGATGATCGCGGACGGCCGGCCCGCGGTCCGGGAGCTGAACATCCTCAAGCATTTGCAGGACATGTTCGACCTCTCGGAGGAGGACGTGGCCCGCCTCTTCGAGGCGGCGCAGGCGCACGGACCGCTCCCGGCGACCAAGGGCAAGTAGTTGGCGCTGGAGATCCGCTTCTTCATGGCGGCGGAGGACGAGCGCGAGTTGCTCCGGCGGCTGGAACCGATGCGCCTGGAGCTGTGGCCCGTCTTCAGCGAGGCGGGATCCTCACCGCCGCTGGTCTCGGCGGAGACCGAGCTGGTCCACCCCGCCTACTACCTCGCGGTGGGCGACGTGAGGGGATATCCGCTGAAGAAGGGCAAGGAACGCGGCAAGTGGAAGATCGACGAGGTCGCCTCCCCCGTCATCTACTTCTCCCGCTCGTTGCCGGACGAGCTCGGCGAGCTGCGCTCGGGCTACTTCTGGGCCGAGACCGAGGCTTCCGGCGACAACGCGCGCACCGGGGGAAAGCCGCTCCCGTTCCTGCGCGCCGTCCGCGACCTCCACGAGATGATCAAGTCGCGCTACCTCAAGAGCTCTCCGGTGCGCGGGCTCACCTACTTCGTCGGCCCGGCCTGCGCGCGGTTCGGTACGCCCCTGCGCGAGGAGGGCCGCAAGGGCGAGCCCGTCCGCGTCCATCACTGACCGATCAGGCCGCCCTTACCAGCTCCGCGTAGAAGCGGATCGCCGCCTGCGTCGCCCGGCCGAAGTCTCCCAGGTGCAGGCTCTCGTTCTCGGAGTGCGCGTTGGTGTACGGGTCCTCGACGCCGATCAAGAGCGCCGGGGCCCCTCCCAGCTCGCGCGAGAACGGCTCGACGAACGGGATCGACCCTCCGCACCCGATGCTCACCGGCTCCTTGCCGTACCCGTCGCGCAGCGCCTTGCGGGCGGCGCGGAAGGCCGGCGCGTCGCCTTTCGTGTACCACCAGCCGCCGTCGCTCTCCGGAGTGACCTCGACCTTCACGCCCCAGGGCGGGTCCCGCAGAAGCGCGGCGATCAGCTTTTCCCGGACTTCCTTGCCGTCCATGTCCGGGACGGTGCGGATCCCGACGCGCGCCCAGGCGCTCTCGACGATGATGTTGCGCGCGTCCTTGCGCGAGCTGGCCTGGATGGCATTGACGGCGATCGACGGCTGCCGCCAGTTCATCTCCCAAGGCGGCCGCCCGCCGAGGAGCTTCGTCCCGGGGAGCATTCCCGCCTGCTTGCGGAAGAGCTCGTCGCTGGTGGGAAGCGCCGCGATGGATTTCTTTTCCTCGGCGGTGAGCGGGCGGACCTTGTCGTAGACCCCGGGCAGGTTGATGCTCCCGTCGTCCTTCACCAGGCGCGCCAGGATCATCGCCAGCGCCATGGCCGGATCGGGCACGGGGCCGCCCCACATGCCGCTGTGCACGGGCTGCTTGAGCGCCTTCACCTCCACCTGGACCGTGACGATCCCGCGCAACGCCGTGGTGATGGAGGGGAGCCCGGTCTCGAAGTTCGCGGTATCGGTGAGGACGATGGCGTCGGCCTGGAGCAGGTCGCGATGCTTCTTGAGGAAGGCCGGCAGCGATCCGGAGCCCGCCTCCTCTTCGCCCTCGACGATCATCTTCACGTTCACCGGCAACGAGCCGTGCGCCGCCAGCCAGGAGTCGATGGCGGCGATGTGCACCAGCACGCCCGCCTTGTCGTCGGCGGCGCCGCGCGCGTAGAGCCGCCCCTCCCGCTCCACCGGCTCGAACGGGTCGGGCTGGCTCCACTTCTCCTTCTCGCCCGTGGGCTGCACGTCGTGGTGCGCGTAGAGCAGGAGAGTGGGGCGTCCCTTGGCCTGCGTCCATTCGCCGTAGGCGTAAGGGTGGGCGCCCGGCATCTCCAGCATCTGTACGTTCTGCAATCCCTTGCGGCGCATCAGGTCGCAGGTGGCTTCCGCGCTGCGGCGGACCTGCTGGCGGTCGAACCCCTCGAAGGAGACGCTGGGGATGCGCACCAGCTTCTTCAGCTCCTCCAGGTATTCCGCCTGGTGCGAGGCGTGGTGGGCGAGCGCCTTCTCGATCGCCTTGTCGTCGACGGGAGCGGGCGTGGTCATGCCGCGGACCCTAGATCAGCGCGCGGTGGGGCGCTACCGTACGGGCATGTCGAAGGCCTTCACCCGGGAAGACGATCTCGCTCCTGACGTCGTCGTGCCGCCGCGCGCGAAGGCGCCGCCGCCCGAGACCGCGCCGATCGAACAGCTGCGCAACGAAGGGAAAGCGCGCCTCGGGGCCCGCGTGAAGCTCTCCGACGAAGAGGGCCACGAGGCGGAATACCGGTTGGTCACGCCGGACGAAGCGGACCCGCCGAACGGCTCCGTCAGCGTCGAATCGCCACTCGGCCGGGCGCTGCTGGGAAGGTCCGTTGGCGACGACGTCGTCGTAGAGCGGCCGCGCGGGCCGGTGGAGTACACGGTCGAGGCGGTCTGGTTCTAGCGCAGCGCCGCCGGCCAATACCGCCAGGTGCAGCGGGTCATGCCCGAAGGCGAAGCGGGGTCCATGTCGTCCGGCATCTTCTGCACGATGGTGCCGGCGGGCGTCAGGACCAGATCCTGTGTGGTGGCGCACACGCCGGCGTATCGAGCCGAGTAGAGCACGTGACCGCAGGACTGGCCGTCGGGCGTCATGACCTCGACCGACTGCGTACACGGCGTGTTGCTGAGCCCGATGCTCAGCAGCGCGTAGCCCTGGCCAGCGCGTGCGATGGCCAGATGCGTTCCAGGCCGCTCCGTCAACCATTGCGGAGGTGGTTCCGCCGTCGTGGCTCCGGAGCCGATGCTGAGAATCCACACCGCGGCGGCGGTCGTTCCCGGCACGAGCACGTCGCGTCGCTCGATCGCGAGGCCGCCGCCGATGAGCGGTGCAAGCTCGAACCAGGTTGCCGTTCCAGGGACGAACGAAGATGCGAGCAGGAATTCACCGGTCAGCGCGGCGCCGCCTTCCCCAAACCACTGCGCCGACACCGAGCCAGGCCCGAACCGCGAGGTTCCGTTGGAGACGACCAGCGCCCTTCCGTTGACGTCGATGCCGAGTCCGTACACCGCTCCTGCGCTTGCGAGGGGGACCGGCCCCCACTTCAGCTTCGCGCCCTGGGGTCCCGAGGAGAACCCGGCGACGGAGGAAGGTCCGAGAGGATTGAGCACGTCCCCGGCATCCAGGCGCCCGGCGACGACCAAGCCGCCCCGGGGATCCGGCGCGGCGAACATCCCACTCGCACCGATCGCTTGTGACTGCCCCAGGGGCGCGCCAGCAGGATCGAACGCGGACGTCCAGAATGCCTGCGGCGTCGGGCCATGACCGAACGGGCGCTCGACCAGCAAGAACCCTCGCGGCTGCTGCAGCAGCGTGGCGTCACTCACCTTGTCGCCGGTCGCCGTTCCGACCGGGGGAACGATGTCCAGATGACCGCTGCAATCCCCCTCGACGCAGCTGGTGGAGTGCAGGAAGGCGAGAGTGCCGCTGCCATCGCCGGCGGACGACCTACAGGACCCGTACTCCAATCTCGACGAGTGCTGTTGCATCGGGACCGGTGTCGGCAACAGAGCGCCGCACGCGGCGGAGGGCGGAGTTGGGCGGGGGACCTCGGGAGAGAACATCGCCTCGGTCTCCAGGGATGCCCGGGGCCGGATGCTGCAGTTTCCGAATCCGCCGCAGGCGCCCGTCCAACCAGAAAACACGGCTCCCGAGCCAGGCGCCGGGCTGAGCACCACGGTCGAGCCATCCTCGAACCCAGCGGCGCAGGCGCCGGGGCAATCGACGCCCTCGGGCGAGGAGACCACCCGGCCCGGAGCGCCGCCGGACAGCGATACCGTGATGGTGAACGTGCGCGGGCCGCCGCCGTCGGGGGCCTGATCGCCTCCCTGGCCCGTGTCCCCGCCGCCGGCGTCGGTCGGGGATTGCGCCGCGGGTGTGCTCGCGTCGGGAGCTGACGGGGTCGACGTCCCCGCGCAAGCCACCACCATCGAGATGGACGCGGCTACTGCGCCTCTGCAACCGGTCATTTCTTCCCCCCGCCGCCCACGACCATGCGCCGCCGGCCGCGTGGAAGATGGCGACGGCGATGCTCCGTGGAGCCGGACCGGACGTCTTCATCGGAGCGCTTCGTTGAACGGCACACAAAGCGGCGACCGCGATTGCCACCGATAGAACAATCAGTGCGCGAGGAAGTGCTGGCGCAGCGCGGACACCGTCTCCGCTTCCCGCTCCAGGGGAAAGACGTGACCGGCATCGGGGAACACCACGAGGCGCGCCCCGGGAATGTCGCGCGCCAGCGCTTCGGAATTCGCCGGCGGCACGAGCTTGTCGGCGCCTCCGGTGAGGACCAGCGTGGGCGCGCGGATCTGGCGCAGCCGGGGCAGCGCTTCGTGCCGCGCGATCGCCAGCACCTGCGCGGTCGCGTATCGCAGGGCCGTCCGCTCCGCCCGGCGCACCCAGTGCAGCGCGCTGTGGGGGTGCGCGGCGTGCCATCCGGCGGAGACCAGCACCCGCGAGATTCGCGCCGGAGTCACGCATCCGAGGTTCAGCAGCAACAGGTCGATCTTCGTGCTCAGTGAAGGCGCGGTGCGCGAGCGCCACGACGCGAACGTGCAGCCGAGCGCCAGCGAGCGGACCCGCCCCGGATGCCGGATGGCCAGCTCCTGCGCGATCATTCCACCCATGGAGATCCCGAAGACGTGCGCCCTTGGGGCTCCAGCCGCGGCGATCACGGCGGCGGCGTCGTCGGCCAGGTCGGGGATGCGGTAGGCGAATCCGATCCGTCCCGAGCGGCCGGTGCCCAGGTTGTCGAAGATCAGCACGTGGAAGTCGCGGGCGAGCAGCGCGGGGAGGCGATCCCAGCCGCGCGAGGAGAAGCCGAGGCCCATGATCAAGAGCAGCGGCGGCTTCGCCGGATCCCCCATCGATTCGTAATGGAGGGTCCGCCGTCCCCGCTCAACCAGCGGCATGCAGCTCATCCAGTGAAGCGTCGATGGCCCTGGGCAGCTCGGCGAGATCGCGCGCGGCGTCCGCATCGCCGAGAAGGCCGACTCCGATCTTTCCGTCGTAGCTGAGCAGCGCGACCCCCAGAGCCTGCTGCGCCGCGAGCGGCACCTGGGGATAGCAGTGCAGCATTCGCCTCCCCAGCAGATAGAGGGGGAACTGCGGCCCGGGAACGTTGGTGACCACCAGGTTGAACATGCGCGTCACCGCCTGCAGGCGCGCGGCCTGGGCCAGGAGCTGGGGCGGGGCGAAGTCGCTCAAGCGCGAGAGCGTCTGCGCGCCTACGGCGGCCCCGCTCTTCTTCACCACCATCATCGCGTCGTGCACCTTGCGCAGCCGCTGCACCGGATCCGGCTCGGCCAGGGGGAGGGGACAGAACACGGCCGAGATCTGGTTCCCGTAGGTGCCGCGCTCCTTCCGCGTCCGCATGCTCACCGGCACCAGCACGCGGAGGTCCGCCGCCGGCGCTTCTCCGCGGGCGGTCAGCCATCTGCGCAGCGCTCCCGCCACCGTGGCGAGGAGGATGTCGTTCACCGTTCCGCGCAGCTTCTTGTGCACCTCCTTCACCTTCTCGAGCGGAAGCTCGAGCATCTCGAATCTGCGGTGCGGGCCGATGGGAACGTTGAGCGGCGAGTCCGGCGCGAGACCCAGGGAGAAGACGTCCATCAGCGGCCCCAGGCCGCTGAACATCTGCCCGAAGAGCTTCGTGGCCTCGCTGTTCGGCTCCAGCGCCCGTCTCGCCATCCGCAGCGGATGCGAGAGCTGCTCCTTGAGGGAATCGAGCAAGAGATCGGTCGCCTTCGGCGCCTTCCGCGGCGTCCAGGGAGGGGGTGCGGCCGGCGGCGGGCCCACCGGCTCGCGGTCCATCAGCACCGTCGCCAGGTCGATCCCGGAAACGCCGTCGAGCATGCAGTGATGGGTCTTGCTGACGATGGCGAAGCGGCCGTCGCCGAGCCCCTCCACCAGCCACATCTCCCAGAGGGGCTTCTCGCGGTCCAGCGCCTGCGAGAACAGGCGGCCGACCAGCTTCTTCAATTCGCCCTCGCCTCCGGGCGCCGGCAGCGCCGTCCGGCGCACGTGGTACTCGAGGTCGAACTGCGTCTCGTCGATCCAGACCGGCCGTCCTTGCTTGAGCGGGACCGGCATCACGCGCTGCCGGTATCGGGGGACGTGGTGGAGCCGCCCCTCGATCAGCGCGAGCAGATCCCGGTACGCAGGGGGTGGTCCCTCGAACACCGCCACCGCGCCCACGTGCATGTGGGCGCTCCGGTTCTCGAGCTCCAGGAAGAGCGAGTCGAGGGTGTTGAGGCGCTCGTACCAGGTATCCATGCCCTCGCCAGCATACTTGTGCCCGCGGCGGGTTGCGCCGGGGCCCGACACGGTGCATGTAGCAGCGCTCCATGGTTTCCGCACAGCCCGCCCGGCCGATGACCCTGACCCAGAAGATCCTCGCCGCGCACGCGCGCGGACTTCCGCGCCCCTGGGTCGCGGTTGGCGACGTCCTGCAGATCTCGGTGGACTGGACCATCGCCAGCGAGCTCGCCTGGAACGGCATGGAGCGGACCTATTCCATGCTCGGGCGCCCCAAGCTGCACGACAAGGAGCGGTTCTTCCTCGCCGTCGACCACACCGTCGACCCGGTGACGCTGGCCACGGACAAGCGGGCGCAGAAGCTGGTGCAGCTCTCGCGCGACTTCGCCAAGGAGAGCGGGATCCGGCACTTCTACGACGCCAACCAGACCATCCTCCACACCCGGTTCTACCGGGACCTGGTGCGGCCCGGCGACGTGGTGCTGGGGGCGGACAGCCACACCTCGTCGCACGGCGGCCTCGGGGCCTTCTCCATCGGCCTGGGCGGGGCGGACATCGTCGTGGCCATGGTGCTGGGCAGCTCCTGGATCCAGGTGCCGGAAGCGATCGCGGTGGAGTACAGCGGCACGCTGCCCTTCGGGATCGCCGGCAAGGACGTGATCCTGCGCACGCTGGGCCTTCTGGGCCGCAACACCGTGGCGATGGAACGCTCCGTCGAGTACCGCGGGCCGGGAGTCCGCCAGCTCTCGACGGACTCGCGCTTCGCCATCGCCAACATGACCGCCGAGTTCGGCGGCCTGAACGGAATCTTCGAGGCGGACGAGGTCACAGCGGCATGGCTGGCCGGGCGCGCCGACGAGGACGACCCGAAGGCAGTGCAGCCGATGCGGACCTTCCGCGCCGATCCGGGCGCTCCCTACGCGCGGACGTTCGACGTCGACCTCTCCCGCCTGGAGCCGCAGGTCGCCGTGCCGTTCTCGCCGGACAACGTGAAGGGCGTGAGCGAGGTGGCGGGTACCGGGCTGCAGGGCTTGTTCATCGGCGCCTGCACCACGACCGAAGAGGAGCTGGTGCTGGGCGCGCTGGTGCTGGAGGCCGCTGGCGCATCGCGCGCGCCCAACGACAAGCAGATCGTCGTCCCGGGCGATCTGACCATCCAGGAGAACCTCCGCCGCGCGGGTCTCTGGGGCATCTACGAGCGCGCCGGGTTCCGCGTCGATCCGCCGGGCTGCTCGATGTGCCTGGGCGTGGCTTCGCGGAAGGCGGGCCGGGGCGAGAAGTGGCTCTCTTCGCAGAACCGCAACTTCGAGAACCGCATGGGGGACGGATCGCTCGCGCACCTGGCGAGCGCCGCGACGGTGGCGGCGAGCGCGCAGGCGATGAGGATCAGCGACCCGCGGCCCCTCCTCGCCCGCGTCGATCAGGAGCGGTTCCGGCGGATCCTCGGCGAACGCAAGCCGCGCCGGACGCCCGAGGTCCAGGTGGTCGAGCCGGCCGTCCACCTCGCGCCGGCTGGAGCGACAGCCACCTCGGCCAAGGAGCTGCGCGCGGCCGACAAGCAGCGCGCGGGCTCTTTGCGCTCCCGCATCCAGCGCTTCGGCGACAACGTGGACACCGACGCCATCATCCCCGGCCAGTTCTGCCATCTCACTTCGCTCCCCGAGCTGGGCGCCAAGGCGTTCCACTTCGTGCGGCCCGACTTCGCGCAGAAGGCGCGGGACGGCGCGCGCGTGGTGGTCGCGGGCGAAGGATGGGGCTCCGGATCGTCGCGCGAGCAGGCCGTGCTGGCGCTGAAGGGCGCCGGTGTCCTGGCGATCGTGGCGAAGAGCTACGCCTTCATCCACAAGCGCAACCTGGTGAACGAGGCGCTGCCGTTCCTGGTGGTGCGGGAGGCGCGCTTCTACGAGCGGGCCGAGGAAGGCGGGGAGATCGAGCTCGATCTGGCCCGGGGCGTGGCGAGCGTCGCCGGGCAGGAGTTCCGCGCCGAAGAGCCGTCGAAGATCATCCAGGCGCTGGTCGGCGAGGGCGGGATCGTGCCCGCCATCCAGCACCACGGCAGGACCGTGTTCGAAACGCTTACGGCGTAGCCGCGGCCGCCGAAGGCGGCTCAGCGGCTATGCTTGAGCGTGGTTCACTGGGCACGCGTGGTCCTTGGATGCGCGCGCACTACTCGATCTCGACGCCCGTCGCCAGCACGAAGCGCGATACCATGTTGTAGCCGGCGATGGTGCCGATCAGCTCGATGACCTGCTGGTCGGGCAGGAGCGAGCGCAGCTTGTCGATGGTCGCTTTCTTGGCTTGCACGTCGCGCGTCATCTCGGTGGTGAGCTGCAGCGCGGCCAGCTCGGTGGGATCGAACAGCTTCGGATCCGCCTTCATCTGCTTCAGCGCCGCAAGCTGCTCGCGGGTGCCGCCCACCTTGAGGAACTCCGACTCGTGCTGCGCCCATTCGTAGTCGGCCTTGTTCAGCACCGCGATGGCCATGATGGGCAGCTCGCGCAGCTTGCCCGGCAGCGCCAGCTGGCCGCGGATGGCGGCGAACATGGTGTTCCATCCCTTGGTGAAGTTCGGGCTGTGCAAGAGGATGCGGTCGAGATTGAGCAGCTTGCCGCCGGGGCGGCGGGAACGGATGGCCTCGATCAAGTCGGGCGGGCCAGCCTTGTCGTCCGTGACGTAGGGGATGCCCATTTTGGAAACCTGGGAAGGAGCGGAGAGCAGCGCGGCGAGCAGCAATAGGGTCGTCATGGCCCGCTACTGTCGCACGATTCGCAGGATGCGATCCTTCTGCGGCCCGCATTCGCCGCGCCCGTCGCAGTTGCTGGTCGTCATCCACAGCTCGCCGGACGGCGTCATGGCGATCTCGCGGAGCCTTCCCAGCTTCTGCCGGAAGTACACCTCGTGCGCGGCGACGCTCCCGTCCTCGAGCACGATGCGATGGAGATGCTCCGCGGCGAGCCCCGTGACCAGCACGTTGCCGCGGAATTCTGGGATGGCGCTGCCGCGATAGACGACGGCTCCTCCGGGCGGGAGCGAATGATTGCTCCAGGCGATGATCGGCGGCACCATGCCCGGCTTCGTCTCGCAGCCGTAGATCCCGGGCCACCCCAGGTTGTCGCCCTTGTGCGCCAGGCTGACCTCGTCGTTGGCATAGCGTCCCATCTCGCCGCTGGGACCGTGGTCGGCGATCAAAAGGGTCTGGCCGTCGAGCCAGTCGAAACCTTCGGTGTTCCGGATGCCCAGCAGCCAGACCTCCGCCTTCCCGTCGGGCGTGACCCGCAGCACCTTTCCATTGAGGCTCTTGGGGTCCTGCGATCGTTTTGGCTCGCGGGCGTCACCGGTGCCGACGTACAAGGCGCCGTCGGGGCCGAAGCGGATCCGTCCGCCGTCGTGGTACCGCGACGCCCCGATGCGAGCGATCAGGATCCGGTCGAGCCTGGCGCTGCGGTGGTCCTGGGCCAAGGTCCAGCGTTGCAGCTGGTTTTCCGGTCCGGGCGCTGTCAAATAGAGGAAGAGCTGCGATGGATCGGCCGGATTGACCGCGATTCCCAAGAGCCCGCCCTCGCTGCTCTCGCCGGTCTTCACCTCCAGGACGGGCGGTCCGACGAGCTTGCCCTCGTGCAGGAGCCGGACGCGCCCCGGACGCTCGGACACGAGGACGTCGCCGCCAGGAAGGAACGCAAAGCTCCATGGGACGACGAGCCCGCTGGCCACCGTCTCGGCGCGCAGAGGTACCGTGCCATCCGGACCCCAGGTGTCGCTCTGCTCCAACAGGCACGCCGCGATCAGCGCGAGAAGGACCATGTGCATACCTTGTCGGGAACAAAAGCCCGTGCAAAGTCCTCTAACGGCCAATGGCAAAGAAATGCACGCATCTCAATGAGGTCAAACCGGTGCAGCCGCGGACGCCAGCCGGCTGCGAGGAATGCCTGAGCGCGCGCACGCGGTGGGTCCAGCTGCGCCTCTGCCTCTCCTGCGGCCATGTCGGCTGCTGCGACAACTCCCCGAACAAGCACGCGACCCGCCATTTCAAGGAGACCCACCACCCGCTGGTGCGCAGCTTCGAGCGCGGGCAAGACTGGGGCTGGTGCTACGTCGACGAAGTGATGCTCAGCCCTGCCCCGCGCTAGCGGACGCGCACCGCCGCGGGGCAAGCAGGCGAACAAGGTGAAGCGCTGGGGGAAGTCGCCGGTTTCAGCCGGCGCGGAGGATGGCGTCGCCGTCCAACGCCGCGTCGACCACGTGCTCGTCGAGCTCGAGCCGCAGCGGATCCTCGCTCCGGGCTCGCGGTTCGTCGAGAACGCGCTCCTGCGTGATCCAAGGGACGCACTCGAACGCGATCGAGCGCGCTTCGTCGCGTCGTGGCTCGACCGTGTCTGCGCGGGCTTGTTTCATGGAGGGCTGCATCTCACCCCTGTCCACCTCCGGAGTCAAGTCTTGCCCCCCGGAGGTCCGGCCCGTAGTCTGCGCGCCCGATGGCCCAGCGCATCGCCGTCATCCCAGGCGACGGAATCGGCCCTGAAGTCGCCCGCATCGGCGTGCGACTGCTGGAGAGCCTGGGGCTGCCTCTGCAGTTCGACTGGTTCGACTTCGGCGCGGAGCGCTACTTGCGCGACGGAACCAGCCTCCCGCGAGGCTTCATGGACACGCTGCGCCGCGACTACGCCGCGGTCTACTTCGGGGCGGTGGGCGATCCCCGCGTTCCCGGGAACGAGCACGCCAAGGAGATCCTGCTGGCGATGCGATTCGAGCTCGACCTCTACATCAACCTGAGGCCGTGCCTCCTGATCGACGACCGGCTGAGCCCGCTCAAGGGCAAGGGACGCGAGCAGCTGAAGTTCGTCGTCTTTCGCGAGAACACGGAAGGTCTGTACGCGGGCGTCGGCGGCACCTTGAAGAGAGGCACGCCGGACGAGGTCGCGCAGGAGGTCGAGATCAACACCCGCAAGGGGGTCGAGCGCATCCTCGAGGCCGCCTTCGCCTACGCGCGGCAGCGCGGCCTGCGCAGGGTGTGCATGGCCGACAAGGCCAACGTGCTCGTGCACGGACACGGCCTCTGGAGGCGGACCTTCGCGGAAGTCTCGCGGCGCCACCCCGGCATCGAGGCGAAGGCCACGTACGTGGACGCCCTGGCGATGGACCTGATCCGCCAGCCCGAGGTCTACGAGGTGATCGTCACCAACAACCTCTTCGGGGACATCCTCACCGACCTGGGAGCGGCACTGACCGGCGGGCTGGGGCTGGCGGCGAGCGGCAACATCCATCCAGGCCGCGTCTCGCTGTTCGAGCCCGTGCACGGGAGCGCGCCGGACATCGCGGGGCAGGGCAAGGCCAATCCGCTGGCCATGGCGCTCACCGGCGCCCTGATGCTGGAGCATCTCGGGCACGCGCGGGAGGCGCAACGGCTGACCCGCGCCGTGGAGGGGCAGGTCCGGGAGGGCGCGCATACGCCGGACCTGGTGCCGCTGCTCGGTGGATCCGCCGCGACGACGGACCAGGTCGGCGCCGAGCTCCTGGCCCGCCTCAAGACAACGGCTTGAAGAACACCGAGGTCACCGACGCGTCCGTCTCGCCGGCCGAGAGCAGACGGATCACTGTGCCCTCGGGAGCGGCTGTCCCGTCTCCAGCAAGGACTTGAGGTTCGACAGGATCCACTGCCAGCCGTCGCTGTCGACCTTGGTGGCCGTCTTCGGCGCGTCGGTCAGGTCGTGCCTCACGGACAGCTTGCAGACCTCGCCGCGCTTCTCGATCAGATACGTCACCCGGGACAACTCCTTGGAGAGGTCCGGGTCGTACAGCACATGCCAGGTGAGGACCAGCCTTCGCGGCGGATCGCATTCGAGCACTTTGCCGTCCACGTCGCGCCTTCCCTCCGGGCTCGTCGAGTACCACTCGGAGCCCGGCTTCCAGTCCGAATGGATCGTCTCGTCGAAGAGATACTTCTTCGTGACCGCGCCGTCCGTCAGCGCCTGCCAGAGCTTCTCCGGAGTGGTGCGGATGAACACCTCGTAGACCTGGGTCTCTGCCATGGGGTCCTCCAGCCGTGATTTGAGATCGCTCAGCGCGGCCGCGAACGGCGCGCGGTACTTGCTCACCCAGCGGTCGTGCACGAGCCGGATGGGCATGGGGTTGAGGTGGTGCAGCTTCTCCCGCCCCCGCTTCTCGCTGACGACCAGCCCTGCTTCCTCCAGGACGCGCAGGTGCTTCATCACCCCGAAGCGGGTCATGTCGACGCGCTCGCACAGCTCGCCCAGCGTCTGCCCGTCCCGCTTGAACAAGCGGTCCAGCAGCTTGCGGCGGTTGGCGTCGGCGAGGGCCTTGAACACGTCGTCCACGAGGGGAGAATTTATGTGACCATTTGGTCACATGTCAAGCGGCGCGGGTGGGACGGTTCGTTGTCGCTGGAACCTGCCGGAATGGTTATGCTCCGGCCTCTGCCCCGGAGAGACCGATGAAGCCCATCCCTACCGACATCGTCTTCCTCGCCGCCCGCCGCACGCCCTTTGGCACTTACGGCGGATCGCTGAAGGACCAGTCGGCGACCGACCTCGGAGTGCACGCCGCGAAGGCCGCCCTGGCGCAGGCCGGCGTGAAGCCGGACGACGTGGACAACGTCGTCTTCGGGAACGTGGTCCAGACCAGCGCCGACGCCATCTACCTGGCGCGGCACGTCGGTCTCAAGGCTGGGCTGCCGCAGCACGTGCCGGCGCTGACCGTCAACCGCCTCTGCGGATCGGGGTTCCAGGCCGTGGTCGACGCGGCGCTGGAGATGCTCGCGGGCCACAGCGAGTGCGCGCTGGTCGGAGGAGCGGAGAGCATGTCGCAAGCTCCGCATGTCGCCCGGGGAATCCGCTTCGGCGTTCCGTTGGGGAAGCCGCCCAAGCTCGAGGACACGCTCTGGGAGGCGCTGACCGACAGCTACACCGGGATGCCGATGGCGATCACGGCCGAGAACCTCGCGACCAAGTACGGGATCTCCCAGAAGGAAGTGGACGAGTACAGCGTGCTCAGCCAGAAGCGGTTCGCGGCGGCCCAGGAAGGAGGGCGCCTCTCCGAGGAGATCGCCCCGCTGGAGCTCCCCGGAAAGAAAGGCGCGGTCACGACCTTCGCGCGCGATGAGCACAACCGGCCCGACACCAGCCTGGAAAGCCTGGGCAAGCTCCCCAAGGTCTTCAAGAAGGACGGCGTGATCCATGCCGGCGCGGCCAGCGGCATCTGCGACGGCGCCGGGGCGCTGGTGCTGGCGACCCAGAAGTTCGCGGAGAAGAAAGGGCTGAAGCCCATCGGCAAGCTGCTCGGCTGGGGCATCTCCGGGTGCGATCCCTCCATCATGGGCATCGGTCCCGCGCCCGCGATCCGGCGCGCGCTGCAGCGCCACGAAGCGAAGCTGGGCGACTTCGACCTCTTCGAGGTCAACGAGGCGTTCGCGCCCCAGTACCTCGCGGTGGAGAAGGATCTGGGGCTCCCCCGCGACCGCACCAACGTCGACGGCGGCGCCATCGCCGTCGGACACCCGCTGGCGGCGTCGGGCGCGCGGATCACGGCCCACCTTCTCTACGAGATGCGGCGCCGCGGCGTCCGCCGGAGCATCGGGTCGGCGTGCATCGGCGGGGGCCAGGGGATCGCGCTGCTCCTGGAGTCGGCGTAGACTTCGAAGATGCGGCCGCAGGAACTGTTCCACGACTGGAACCTGGGCGGGGACCTCGGCGAGCTCGGCCGCGCCGAGGTGCTCGACGAGACCCTGCGCGACGGGATCCAGAGCCCGTCGGCCGTCGATCCGGCCATCGAGGAGAAGATCGAGATCCTCCACCTGCTCGACGAGCTGGGCGTCGCCCAGCTCGACGTCGGCCTGCCCGGCGCCGGCCCGCATCAGCGCGCGGCGGTGAAGCGGCTGGCGGAAGAGAAGCGCGACGCCCACCTGGACATCCGGCTGAACGTCGCCTGTCGGACGGTCGTCTCGGACATCGCTCCGGCAGCCGAGGTGCAGCAGGAGACCGGGGTTCCCCTGGAGGTCTACGCCTTCATCGGGAGCTCGCCGATCCGGCAGTACGCGGAGGAGTGGGACCTCTCGTTCATCGAGGAGCAATCGGTGGAGGCCATCTCGTTCGCGGTCCGCCAGGGCCTGCAAGTCACCTACGTCACCGAGGACACGACCCGCAGCAAGCCCGACGATCTCCGGCGACTCTTCCGCAGCGCGATCGACGCGGGCGCCCGGCGCCTCTGCCTCTGCGACACGGTCGGGCATGCCACTCCGGACGGAGCCGCCGCGCTGGTGCGATTCGCCCGCGAAGTGGCCGGACCTGACATCGGGCTCGACTGGCACGGGCACAACGACCGCGGCCTCGCCCTGGCCAACGCGCTGGCCGCCGGCGTGGCGGGAGCGACCCGCTTGCACGGCTGCGCCGCGGGGATCGGCGAGCGGGTGGGGAACACCGCCTGCGATCAGCTGTTGGTCAACCTCAAGCTGATGGGACATCCGGTCTACGGACCGCGGAACATGTCGAAGCTGGGCCGCTTCGTCCAGCTCGCCGCCAAGGCGACCGGGCACCAGCTTCCGGTGAACTACCCGGTGGCAGGCGCCGACGCGTTCCGCACCGCGACGGGCGTCCATGCGGCCGCCATCATCAAGGCGCAGCGCAAGGGCGACCGCTGGCTGGCCGACCGCATCTACAGCGGAGTCCCGGCCGCCGAGTTCGGCAAGGAGCAGGAGATCGAGATCGGGCCGATGAGCGGGCTCTCCAACGTGAAGCATTGGCTTCTGCGCCACGAGATTCCCGCGGACGAGCCTCTGGCGAAGGCGGTACTGGCGCGGGCCAAGCAGAGCAACCGCACTCTCACCGAATCGGAAGTGGCGCAGATCGTGCGCGAGGTCCGCTCATGAACCACCCGCAGTTCACGGGAATGAAGATCTTCTCCACCACTCTCGCCCGCGATCGCGAGGTGATGGGCGACACCATCACGCGCTGGCTACAGGAGAACCCGCTGCTGGAGATCGTGGACAAGATCGTCACGCAGTCTTCCGACAAGGAATTCCACTGCCTGACGATCACGCTGTTCTACCGCGAGCGCCCGCGGCCTTGAGGGCTTAGACTCGGAAGCGATGAGCCCGCGCGGACAGCCGGCGATGGGGTTCTCGGTCCCTCCGCTCACCCGCGGCGTGAAATGGCTGGGCGGCGTGACGCTCGCCGTTTCCGTGCTTGTGCCGGTACTGGGCCAATCGGGTAAGTCCTTGGCCGAGTTGCTGGACTTTGTTCCGGCGCTCGTGTGGAGCGGCTATGTCTGGCAGCCCCTCACTTACACGTTCCATAGTGGGGACCCCGTCGGGCTCTTGTTCGCGCTGCTGATGCTCTGGCTGCTCGGCGCCTATCTCGAGCAGTCGTGGGGGACGCGCCGCTTCGTCACTTTCTACTTCGCGACCTCGGCGCTGGCGGCGGTTGCGACATTCCTGGTCGGGCTCGTCGCGCGGGACACCGTCTGGGTCGGCCGATACACCGGCAACTGGCCCGCGATGGCAGGATTGATCGCGGCATTCGCAGTGCTGATGCCGAACGAAGAGATCTTTCTCTACCTCTTTCCCGTGCGGGCGCGCTGGATGCTCCCTATCTCGGCCGGGATCACTGTTCTCTACATGGTGATGAGGGGACCTTGGTGGGCGTATCTGCCGGAACTTTTCGGGCTCGGGGCCGGGGTGCTGATCGCTAGCGGCGCCGCGCCCCGGAACGTGCTGCTGCGCATGCGCGTCTGGTGGATCGACCGCCGGCTGCGCCGCGGCCGGCTGCGCGTGGTCCGCGGCAAGGACGACAAGTCAGGTCCCTTCGGCGGCACGGGCCGCGGCTCGGACAAGTACCTGCACTGAGGTCTGGACGCTCAGCCGTCCTTGATGTCGCTGGTCGCCTCGCGCGCGATGTAGATCCGGCGGGTGTTGGTCCGGGCGGCGTCGAAGGGGACGAGGAAGAAGCCGTGCTTCGCGTCGGCGCCGTCGCGAATTCCCTCGATGACGCGGCCGTCGGCGAACGTCACCCGCACCTTGCCGCCGTCGCCGCCCCTGGCCCTCTCGCCCGGCGCCAGCATGAAGAAGATCGCCTTCACGTCGGAGTGGTAGATGGTCTCCGCTCCCGTTCCACCCTGCGGCAGGAGCGCGAACTGAGACTTGGACAGGTCGACGTCGCGCACGCTGCCGCGCAGCGTGCGGCCTCCGCGGGTGTGAACCGCGACGCGATGCTCGCCGCGCACCTCGAGCGCCGTCTGCGCCGGCGGGCGGAAGGCGGCCAGTGGCTTCGCGTGCGGTTTCGGCGCCGCGCCCTTTTCGTCCACCGCCTCGGGAAGATCGGGATCCTCATGATCGATCGTCACGGCAAACGACTCCTCCTCGGGCGACGCGAGATCCGGGCCTGCGCCCATCCCATCGTCGTCGCCCGCCAGCATTGCACCCGTCGGGACCGTACCGAACAGCTGTGCCGCGGCGCCCGGCTCCGCCTCGACGGGCTCGGACTCCAACTGCTCCAGCGCGCTGGCGCCCAGCGCCGGCGCATTCCAGGCGGGAGCGGGCGCCGGCGGCGGCGCTTCGGCGGCCGCCGGCCACTCGGGAGCAGTCGGAGCGGACCAGTCGGGCGCGGACGCAGCCTCCGGCGGTGCCCATTCCGCTGCCGCGGACTCGGGCACGGCTGAGCTCCATTCGGATTCGGCC
>Ga0070708_100000431_pt1 | contig 31253 bp, 27 predicted proteins | sample KBSK5503metaG_FD_65469 | JGI IMG/M metagenome (GOLD analysis project Ga0070708, IMG submission 65469) | Corn, switchgrass and miscanthus rhizosphere microbial communities from Kellogg Biological Station, Michigan, USA - KBS K5-50-3 metaG | ecosystem: Host-associated > Plants > Roots >... | reverse complement strand
ATCCTCGTCACGCCACACATCATCGACGACGGCGCGCCGATTCCTGGCGCTTCGTCCAATCCGATCCCACCAGCCACCCGTTAAAGGTGACTCGTATGCATAAAGTTCCTTTCGGCGTTCTGCGCCGCGGCCTCGCAGTAGCCGCGGTTGCAGCGTCGGTTTCACTGGGAGTCGCGGCGTGCAACGACACGACGTCGATTGATCCGCAGAGAGACCGCATTCCGCCCACGATTACACTGACGCCGGTCACGGGGCGGCCCGACACTGTGATTGCGTTCTCCACCGAGGCGAAGGACAACCTTGGCCTGAAGACCATCCACGTGCAGGCAATTGGCGCCGTTGGATTCGTGTTCGACACCGTCTTCACCAGCGCCGTCACCGATATTCAACTCCCGTTTACACTGTTCGCGAACCGCACGGTGCCGCCCGGCACGCCGGTAACGATCACCGCCGAGGCACTCGACGGCGCCGGCAACAGCTCGGGCATCGACACGCTGAGAATGGCGACCGGTAATCTTCCTCCGCCACAGGTTCAGATCCTCAGCCCGTTCTCGGGCAGCTCGGCGGTCGTCGGCAAGTCGATTCTCGTCACTGTGATGGGTAAGGCGGCGACGAAGGTCATGTCGCTTGGTTTGAATTCGACCGGGCCCGTGATTCGCAACGACTCGGTGCTCTTTGCCAGCCCGCTGCGCGATTCCACCACGATGCAGGACACGATTGCGATTCCGGCCAATGCAACGCCGGGAACGCTGACGATCACGCCGTTCCTGCGAGATTCGCTCGGGCAGCGCGCCACCGGTCCGTCGATCACCATCAATGTGCAGACAGCGGCGCAGATCAACTCAGTGCCGGTCGTCAATCAGTATTGCGTCGGTAACTCCGCGTTCGATAACGCATGTGGTCACGGCAGACGCGTGGAAGTGACTGACACCGTTCACGTAGAAGCGGATGATCCGAGCGGAATCAGCCAGCTCGGCTACGAAGTAAGAAGCACACTAGGCGGCCCGATCGACGATTCGGCGACGTTCGTCTCGAACGGTCAGCTCACGTTCCAGCCCCACACGTTCTCGATGCGCCTGCCGTACACGAACTTCCCGACGACGGCCTACATCCAGGTGTTCGCGCGGAACTCCAACGGTGTGAGGGCGTATGCGAAGCTCTCGAGTGGGGCAGACCGCATCGACACGGTGACGGTCGTCGCAGGTGTGACGCGCACCTTGCCGCTGGGCGGGCAGGTCGCAGATGCGCTCTATCACCCGGGCAAGGATCGCCTGTACATGACGAACATCACGAGAAACGAGGTCGAAGTCTTCAACCTCGCCGACTCGTCGTTCAAGGCGCCGGTCATCGTTGGCTCCCGTCCATGGGGACTCGCGGCCTGGCCGAGAGACCGCAACGGGACCAAGGGCGATACGCTACTTGTTGCAAACTCCGGCGGTACGCAGATCAGTTACGTCGATCTGGATGCTGGCGCGAGCGGCAGTGGTCTCGAGGTGTTCAGGTACATGTTACCGAATATCGTCGTGGCCACCATTACGACAACTACTTCCGCTACGAGCGGTCTGCCGATACGCGTGCGTACCGTTTACGACTTCAGCGATCGTCCACAGTACATCGGTGCGACGTGTCACGAGGTGGGTGGAATCTGTCAGGATGTCATGCTGACGTACTCGACGACTCCAACTCCGGGCCAGTCGGCGCCGTTCGGTAGTCTCAACGGCACGCTGCGTTGGGAGAACCTGACCAAGGGCGTCACGGCTGCGGGTAAGTCAGATTCGACGACATCGCACTTCTTCTTCGAACAGGCGATCGGGCAGGCCGGGGCGCGCGGTGACACCCTCGAGATCCAAAGATTCGATGCCGATGGAGTCGGGCGCGCGGTACTGGTCCCGGCCTTTAACGCGCTTGGCTCGACTGTGGTTACAATTGGCAAGCTCGCGTTCCGCGATACCACTTTCGTGCGGAGCTCAGGCAACTTCCGCCGGGCTGTATTCGGAGAGGGCGGCAGCGTCGTGAACAGCCGTGCAATGATGTACGACGTAGACAGAGGATACGATCCGGTCATTTGGTGGGTTGACCTGGGCGTGTCGCCGCCGACAGACGTCTCGGACTTCATCGCCAATACCTCGGCTAGAATGTTTGGAGTAGCCATCAACTTCGATGGCGGACTCGCGGCGATCCGCGCGGACTCATCCTACGTAGTGAACCCTGCGCTGCGCCTGATGGGTATTTTCCAAACAACCAATACGAACGCTGGTCTCGACTTCCATCCGCAGAACACGGGGACCTTCTCGTTCCCGCTCAACACACGGCTTGCTTTCGCCGCGTCGTCCGAGCCCTTGATCGAGATTTACGACACGAACTGCTACCTGAGAGTCGGCACGATTCCGATCAAGGACCCGATCATCGGTCCCGTCACCGCTGCGCTGAGACCTAGTGGCCAGCTGGTGCTGGTCGGAGCGACGGCGCGAGGGGTAGTCATCGCCCAGCTGCCGAATACGTTCACGACAACCTGTCCGTAAGGCAGCGAATCCGATTCAAAAAAGCCCGACCGCGTGGTCGGGCTTTTTTGCATCTGGTGCGCCGAGAAATCCGGCAAGGGGTTGTCATCGCGCAGCGCGTCGCTCAGTTTGGGTGACTTATGCTCCGATTTACGACCGCGGGCGAATCGCACGGAATCGCACTGGTGTCGATTCTGGAGGGGATGGTAGCGGGACTTCCCCTCGTCGCTGCTGATGTCGATGTCGATCTGGCGCGCCGCCAGCAGGGGTACGGCCGCGGCAGACGCATGAAGATCGAGTCCGACCACGTCGAGTTCCTATCCGGCGTGCGCGCGGGCGAGACACTCGGCTCGCCGATCGCCATGATCATTCACAATCGCGATTGGAAGAATTGGCAGGAGATTATGGATCCTGCGCCGAGGGAAGGGGATCCGGACAGGAAGCGTCAGGTGACGCGTCCGCGGCCCGGCCACGTCGATCTGTCGGGAATGCTCAAGTACGACCGCAGCGACGCCCGCGACGTTCTGGAGCGGGCATCAGCCCGCGAGACCACCGCGCGCGTGGCCGCAGGAGCCATTTGCAGGCGTTTTCTCCGCGAATTCGATATAAGCCTTGGCAGCCACGTCGTGCACCTGGGAGGCGTCGATGCCAAGCGGCCTCCAAAGATGCCACCGGATCTCAATAAAGTGGCCGATGAATCGGAGCTCCGAACGCTCGACCGCGACGCGGAAAAAGAGATGATCGCCCGCATCGATGCCGCGAAAGCGGAAGGCAACACTCTGGGCGGAATTGCGGAAGTGATTTGCGATGGCGTTCCAGTGGGTCTCGGCTCCCACGTTTCTTGGGACCGAAAACTCGATGGCAGACTCGCTGCAGCCCTGATGTCGATCCCAGCGGTCAAAGCAGTTGAGATCGGCCTCGGAGTCGAAGCGGCGCGGCGCAAGGGATCGGACGTCCACGACGAAATCGATCCCGACGAGCGCAACATACGAGCGGGTCGGATTCGTCGACGCAGCAATCGCGCCGGAGGGATGGAAGGCGGTATCAGCAACGGCGAGCAGATCATCGTGCGCGCGTCGATGAAGCCGATCAGCACTCTGATGCGACCGCTGGGAACGATCGAGATGAAGACGCGCGAGCCGGCGCAGGCGGTCGCGGAAAGAAGTGATGTCACGGCCGTTCCAGCGATGGGAGTAATCGCCGAGGCGATGACAGCGTTCGTGGTCGCGCAGGCGTTCCTCGAGAAGTTCGGCGGTGACTCGCTGGTGGAGACACGCCGCAACTATGAGGGCTACCTGTCGGCGTTAAGCGATAGGAAGGGGCGGTAGCAACGTCAGCGCCGCATCTGATACTTGTCGGATTGCCAGGCGTCGGTAAGACGACGATCGGCAAAGCTGCAGCGCGGCGCCTGGGCAGGCAGTTCCTCGACTTCGATCAGGAGATCGAGCGGCGGGCGGGAATGGAAGTGCGCGAGATCTTTCGTTTAAGGGGGGAAGACCACTTTCGATCCATGGAATTCGCCCTCAGCGAGGAATTGAGCGAGACGGGCGGAATGGTGCTTTCGCCGGGCGGGGGCTGGATAACTCAGCCGAAATCCGTCGAACTTTTGCGTTCAGCTGGACGTATCATATACCTTAGAGCGTCACCCGAGGCAGTCGCGCGTAGATTGCGGCGGGTGGAGACCCGCCCGCTGCTGGCAGGGCGGGACCCGGTGATAGCGCTCCGGGAGCTTTACCAGAAGAGGCGAGCCCTGTACGAGACCGCTGACACGGTGCTAGACACGGAACGCCTTGCGCGACAACAACTTATAGCAAAGGTCGTCGAGCTCGGCTCGACGACGAAATAACCAAAGCACGCACCATGAACGATAGACTTCCGTCGCAGCCACAAACCTTTCGCGTGATGGGTCCGCACGAACGGGGGCGGTTCGCCCCTGAGGCGTGGGGGCACCTGCTGTCCCTTAACGAGTCGGGCGCCATAAACGGCGTCGAGCTGGAGCACATCATCGAAAGAGCGCTGATGCAATTCGACGGGCGGATCGCCCTCGACGATTTGCGCGGCTTGCTCGAGGGGACTGGCCTGGAAGACTCGTCCGGTAGCGGCGACAACACGACGGTGCATTAGAGATGGCGAAAGCCAAGACAACTACTAAAAGAAAGACGGCAAACCCCGTTTCCCGGGGTAAGGCGAGCACGCGGAGCGCCACGGCCAGGAAGAAGGGCGTCGAGCAGCTCGATGGCAATCATCAGCACGAGCCCGGCTCGACCTCCCTCGTAATCGTCGAGTCGCCCGCCAAGGCGAAAACGATCGGGAAATACCTCGGCCGCTCTTATCGCGTGCGGGCGACCATCGGTCACGTGCGCGACTTGCCCGAAAAGAAAATGGGCATCGACATCGACAACGGCTTCCAGCCCGAGTATGTGACGATACCCGGCAAAGAGAAGACGGTGGCGGAATTGAAGGCCGCGGCGCGCGATTCACGGGAAATCTTTCTGGCGACCGACCCTGATCGCGAGGGTGAAGCGATTGCCTGGCATGTGGCGCAGCAGATCAAATCGAAGAACGGGGCGCCGGTCAGACGCGTGCTGTTCCACGAGATCACGCGTGATGCGGTACAGTCGGCCATCCAGAACGCCGGCGAAATCGACGAAAGAAAAGTCGACGCCCAGCAGGCGCGTCGCGTTCTGGACCGGCTGGTCGGCTACAAAGCCAGTCCCGTTCTCTGGAAGACGGTCAAGAAAGGAATTTCCGCCGGACGCGTCCAGACTGTCGCATTGCGACTGGTCGTAGAAAGAGAGCGCGAGATTCGCGCGTTCAGGCCGGTCGAGTACTGGACCATCGAAGCGCTGCTCGAGGAAGACGGGCAGCAGTTCACGGCCAAGCTGCATCTGCTCGACGGAAAGAAGCCGGTCATCAGCAACGAAAGAGAAGCGAACGCAATTCTGGCCGCGCTCAAACCGCGCAAGACTTTCCAGGTCACCGAGGTCAAGCGTCGCGAGCGAAGAAAGAATCCCGCCGCCCCGTTTACCACCAGCACACTGCAGCAGGACGCCGCCAAGAAACTCGGCTTCGGCTCCAAGCGCACGATGCGCCTGGCTCAGGATCTCTACGAGGGAATGGACGTCGGCGATGAGGGTGCGGTCGGTCTCATTACGTACATGCGCACAGACTCGACCCGCGTTGCCGCGTCAGCAGCGGTGCAGGCCCGCGACTACATCAAAATGATGTACGGCCAGCAGTACCTGCCCGACGGACCGCGTCTTTACGCCGACGGAAAAACGAAGAACGCTCAGGACGCGCACGAGTCGATTCGTCCGACGGATCCGACGCGTCGGCCCGAGCACATTCGCAAACACCTCAAGGAAGATCAGTACAAGCTCTACGAGCTGATCTGGCAGCGCTTCATGGCGTCGCAGATGGCGCCGGCGATCTTCGACACCACGACCATCGACTTTGATTTCGATCGCTTCCTGTTCAGAGCGACGGGCAGCGTCGTGAAGTTCGACGGCTACCAGCGTTTGTACAAGGAATCCCGCGAGGCGGAGGAAGGGAAACCGCTCGAGGAAGAGCAGGGGTTGCCCGTGGTTCAGAAGGGCGAGGAGGTTCCGGTCAAGTCGATCACCCCTTCGCAGCATTTCACTGAGCCGCCGCCGCGCTACTCGGAGGCGAGTCTCGTCAAAGAGCTGGAGCGGCTCGGCATTGGCCGACCGTCGACTTACGCGTCGATCGTTTCGACTCTCGTCGATCGCCGTTACGCGCAGCTCGAGCAGCGCCGGTTCTTCCCGACACAGCTCGGCGAGCAGGTCGAGAAGGTGATGGTGAAGAGCTTCCCCGATGTCTTCAACGTCAAGTTCACGTCGCACATGGAAACCGACCTCGACAAGATCGAGGACGGCGATGTGAACTGGCGGAAGATGCTGGGAGACTTCTACGGACCGTTCGCTGAATCCGTGAAGAGCGCTGACATCGAGGCGTTGATTGGTGAAGCGCACGATCTCTCGGCGATCGAGACGGAGAGGTGTCCGGACTGTGGCGGCAAGCTCGTCCCGCGCGGTGGATTTTTTGGGCCGTTCCTCGCCTGCGAGAACCATCCGAAGGATTGCAAGTACACCCGTCCCCTCCGTGGTGATCGCAAGCCGGCGCAGCCGACGGACGAGATCTGCCACGAGTGTGGTGCACCGATGGTCATTCGCCACGGACGCTCCGGTGAATTCCTCGGCTGCAGCAGATTCCCGAAGTGTCGCGGCACTCGGTCGATGCCTACCGGAGTGAAATGTCCGAAGGATGGCGGGGACATCGCCGTGCGTCGCTCCAAGAAGCGGGGCAAGGCGTTCTACGGCTGCTCCAATTATCCGAGGTGCGACTTCGTGGTCTGGGACAAGCCGGTGGCGGAGACGTGCTCCGAGTGCGGTTACGTCGGCGCCGAGGCGAAGTTCACCAAGACGCGCGGCGATTACCGCCGCTGCATCAAGTGCGCGAACGAATGGGACGTCGCGCCGTCGCCTGAACCAGAAGCCGTAGCGGTGTGACGCAGCGCGTCACAGTCGTCGGTGGCGGCCTCGCTGGATCTGAGGCTGCCTGGCAGCTCGCGAGGCGGGGCTGCGAAGTAGTCCTCCACGAGATGCGGCCGCTGACGACGACGCCGGCGCACAAAACCGACAGACTCGCCGAGCTGGTGTGCTCGAACACGTTCAAGAGCACCGAGCTCACGAACGCGCACGGTTTGCTCAAGGCGGAGATGCGTCTCCTGGGCTCGATCGTTCTGGAAGCGGCCGATAGCGCGCGCGTGGCGGCGGGAAGTGCGCTGGCGGTCGATCGCGAAGTATTCTCGAATATCGTCACCAATCGAATCGAGGCCGAGCCGCGCATCGATCTCGTCCGTGGTGAAGTGATCGACCTCACGGGACCGTGCATCATCGCAACCGGTCCATTGACATCGGACAGGCTTGCGGACGCGATTGGAGCCAGGCTCGGCACCGGCGCGCTGTCTTTTTACGACGCGATCGCGCCGATCGTCGCGCGCGATTCGATCGACGACTCGGCGGTCTATCGTGGCTCCCGCTACGGCAAAGAAACAATGGATGGTGCCGACGATGCCGGGGCTTACCTCAATTGTCCCATGTCGCGCGAGCAGTACGACGCGTTTCTCGACGCGTTGATCTCCGCCGATCAGTATCACGGACACGAGTTCGACGAGGTGCCATACTTCGAAGGCTGCATGCCGGTCGAAGTAATGGCGAAGAGAGGCCGCGACACTCTGCGCTTTGGACCGCTGAAACCCGTCGGCCTCCGCGATCCGCGGACTGGACGCGAAGCTTGCGCGGTCGTGCAGCTCCGACAGGAAGATCGCGCTGGTCGAATGTGGAATCTCGTTGGATTTCAGACGCGCCTCCGCATCCCGGAGCAGCAGCGGGTGCTGAGAATGATTCCGGGACTGGAGCAGGCAGACTTTCTCCGCTACGGCTCCATTCATCGCAACTCCTACGTCAACTCTCCGGCAGCGCTCAGTGCCCATCTGTCGACGCGCGATGATCCGACCATTCTCTTCGCCGGTCAGATCACCGGTGTCGAAGGCTACACCGAGAGTTCGGCTACGGGGTTGGTGGCGGGCATCAACCTGTCGCGGATACTGTCGGGTGAAGCGCCGTTGATTCCGCCGCCGACGACGATGCTCGGCGCGCTGTATCGGTACATGCACGAGGCGGAGCCAAAACATTTCCAGCCGATGAACGCGAACTTCGGGCTCCTCGACGAGCTGCCGGAGCGTGTACGCGACAAGAAACAGAAGCGAGAGCTGTTGGCGGCGCGAGCGCTGCGCGACATGCAGGCGTGGATCGAGACGAATAGCATCAACGGCACACTCGCGGTCCGAGCATGACGGGACGCGGGAAGCGGGAAGAGGGAAGCGGGAAGAGCGAGTCGGCAAGCGGGCATCCGCCCGACGCAGCTCCATTTTCGGTGGGGGATTTTCTCGTCCATCTGGAGAAGGAGCGTGACGTCTCGCCCAATACGGTGATCGCGTACAGGCGGGACCTCGAGGAATTCGTTTCCTTCCTCGGCTCGTATTATGGCGCGCGAGAGTGGACATGGCAGGGGATCGACCGACTGGCGATCAGAGGCTTCCTCGCCCATCTCACGCGCAAGAAACTGAGCAAGAAATCGATCGCGCGCAGCCTCTCGGCAGTGAGAAGCTTCTACAAGTATCTCCACCGCAATGAGCTCGTCGAGGCGAATCCGGCGCGGAGCGTGAACACGCCGAAGCAGGAGAAATATCTGCCCGGCTATCTCGATCGCGCCCAGATCGAGCTGCTGTTTCAGTCCGCCGAGCTCAAAGCGCAGGAGGGGAGATTCTCCGACGTCAGGAACTGCGCGATTCTGGAGCTGTTCTATTCGACGGGGATGCGATTATCGGAGCTGCGCGGCATCAATCGCATGGACATCGACCTCCTGTCGCAGCAGGTGAAAGTGCGCGGCAAGGGACGGAAGGAGCGCATCATCCCCGTCGGCGATCACGCGCAGCTGGCGCTCAGAAATTACGAGTCGAAGCGCGACGAGATGCTGCGCGGGATTGGTCAGTCCGGGGATCGCACGGCGTTTTTCCTCAGTAGCCGCGGCAAGCGCATCTCGGTGCGGGCGATCCAGAACGCGGTGAAAGGTTTTCTGGACAAGATCGACGAGAGCTCGGGGCTCTCGACGCATTCACTGCGACACACTTTCGCAACGCATCTTCTCGACGCCGGCGCTGACCTGCGCGCGGTGCAGGAGCTGCTCGGCCACGCCTCGATCTCGACAACGCAGATCTACACCCACACCAGCATCGAGCGACTCAAGCAGGTCTACGAAAAGGCCCACCCGCGCGCCTAACGCCTGGGGAAGCTGAACATGATACCGAGCTCCGGCGCAAAATCAGGAGCTTTCGACGTGACGCCAAGTGCAGTGTTCAGCTTCAAATGAAGGTTCTGCGCCAGGCGGTATTGTCCCTCGACGATCCACTCCACCTCGTCCTGATCGCCCTCCATCCCGGTGTAAAAGCGAAAGTTCGGTGACAGGCGCTTGAGATACTCGAGCGCGTATTCTCCGAATACGACCTTCTTATCAGCCTCGTCGTATTGACCGGCGACGCGAGCAGTGAAGGTACCAAACGAAAATCCCTTGATCGCTCCAGCTCCGAGCCTGTATGCCCACGTCTGGGTGCCGATGATTCGGCGACTGCGCTGGAAGGGGAAGTCGACCTCGAGGTAGCTGAAAAGTTCCGGCCGCTCCACAGTTTCGTGCGCGAAGCGATAGCGAATCTCGGCCTGGGTGTCGCCGAAACCAGATTCCTTGAGCACCGGCGGTAGGGCGCTCGGATCGGACGAGCTCTTGCGAAGCGTGGCCGTGGAGAAGTACGCGCTTTCGAGCTCCAGTATAACGCGGTCCGTCAATCCGTAGGCGATGAAAGAATTCGCCTCGTGCTCGCGAAACTTGCCGCGGAAATCCTGATCGAGCCCAAACCCCAGCTCGGCCGGCTTGTACTCGAACTGGCTGAACGAAGTGAATTCGTAGAATGGGTAGACGACCAGCTCGCCCTTGCGGACGTATTCGCCGAACATCGACGTGGTGATTCCGGTTCCTCTGTCGGCCAAATACGGTGGAAGTCTCTGCGCGCCGGCGGCAGCCGGCATCCAGATGTTCGCGCAGGCGAACGTACCGACTACTGCGAGGCGGGCTGATGAGCGGACCTTCGACGCACCACAGGGGTCAAAGAGCATTCCTCCTCCTGGTTGCAATGAAGAGCGCGCAAACGCAATCTAAAGGACACGCATGACCAGCCCGCACCCTCCAGCAAAGGTTAAAAGCAGAAAACGTCATCACTGGATCGTGCGCGTCACACACTGGGTGAACTTCGTCGCCATCGTCATCATGGTCGGCAGTGGGCTCCGCATCTTCAACGCGTATCCCGCGTTTGCGCGCAAGGGCGAGATGTTTTGCTGCTATCCATTCGAGCACAAACCGATTCCAGCCTGGCTCACCTTCGGCGGCTGGCTGGCCGGTGCGCGGAACTGGCACTTCGCGATGATGTGGGTGCTGGTCGTGAACGGCCTGATCTACCTGACGTTCGTCTATCTGCACGGCGAATGGCGCGACCTCGTCCCGCGCAAGGGTGACATCCGCGACAGCTGGCAGATGGTCAAGTTCTACACATTCAGACGCAAAGACCATCCGCATCAGGGGAAGCACAACGCTTTGCAGAAGGGAGCGTACTTCGCGCTGCCGATCGCCGGCGCACTCGCCGTTCTCACCGGCATTGCCATCTGGAAACCGGTGCAGCTGTCGTGGCTCACCGCGATGTTTGGCGGATATGTCTGGGCGCGTTATTGGCACTTCATCGCCATGCTGGCGATAGTCATCCTCAGCGTCATCCACGTCTTCATGGTCTTCGCTGTCGATCCGTACTCGATTACGTCGATGATCACCGGCAATTACGATCCGTCGCTGTCGCCGGAAGCGCGCAACGCTCGGCCGTTCTACCATCTGTTGCCGCCGCGACGCCCGCCGGCACCGGTGCCGGTATCACCGCCTCCCACGGACATCACTTGAGTCGGAATCCGCGGGAGTTCCTGGGCATCAACGGAATCGATCGCCGCGATTTCCTGATTCGGGGAAGCGGAATCATCTCGGCGGCGCTGCTGGCTGCATGTGATTCACGCGGACCCAAAGCTGCCGACAGGCTGCTCAAATACGCGGAGAGAAAAAATCTGGTCGTGGAGCGAAAGCTTTTCCGCCACACTTCGATGGACGTCGTTCAGGCGGGCGCCCACGATGCGGGCAACAAGCTGCCCAGTTACTTCATTTCTCCGACGGTGCCGGTGTGGGACGAGAGCGCGAGCGGAAAGTGGCAGCTCGAGGTCAGTGGCCTCGTCGGTAATCCGGTGCGACTTACCCTCGAGGATCTGCAGCGGCTTCCCCAGGTCTCCAATCGCGTCAACCACTACTGCGTTGAGGGCTGGACTGCCGTCGAGACGTGGACGGGCGTTCCGTTCACCGAGCTTGCGAAGTTCGTGCGCGCCGATCCGCAGGCGCGCTTCGTCGACTTCCAGTCGTTCGACGACGACTATCACGAGAGCTGGGACATGGAGAGCGCGATGCACAAGCAGACCGTCGTCGCCTACGGTCTCGACGGAAAACTGCTCGAGCCGGCGCACGGTGCTCCGGCGCGGGTCTACTCGCCGGTCAAGCTTGGCTACAAGAACACGAAGTATCTGACCAGGATCGTGTTCATGCCGCAAATGAACGGCGGTTACTGGTCAGACCAGGGCTACGAGTGGTACGGCGGGGTATAGACAAGGCGGGCCGTTGATCTTGGCGCGATCTGGCATCCACAAAACTAAAGCAGGGAGCTGCAAGCTTAGTCAGCCCGGAGCTACTCAGCTATTCCGGCGGATTACAGTGTCGGACGGTCGTGGTTTCCCAGCTTCGAAAGGATCTCGACGAAGAAACGCGTTCTGAGAACTGCGCGTATCTCGAACGCCAGTATGTGAGCTGGGAGCTAATCAGCTGACTAAGCCTAAAGCTCCCTGCTTTGGTATTGAACCAGGCCAGATCGCGCCAAGATCAACGGCCCGCGTTGACCGTTAGATCAACGGCCCGCCTTACCGCCTTAACCTAGCGCTACCTGATCCGAGTCTTCGGCGGCGTCTGATTCAGTCGCGAATGCTTTTCGCCTTCGCCGCGACGGGCGGCACCGCGAAATAGCAAAACTTCGCGCAAGTACGCCCGATTCATGATCGCGCCAATCAGAAGGAGACCAATCCCCGCCAGAACTGAGATAGTGCCATAGCGCCAGGTATCGCGGCCCAGCAATGCGGCGGCCATGCACATCGTCCCGAACGCTACCAGCGTCTGACCTCCCTTACTCGGCACGGCTCGTGTGCGGCGGCGACGCTCCCTTAGCGGCGCGACTCCTCCGGCCTGCCACGCGTCGAGGAGGATTGTCAGTGCGAGCAGAGCTACCAGTACGCCGAGCAGGAGCGGGAAGGTTTCTATCCTCATAGGCCCGTTGAGTTGCAAGAAGGGGGCGCGGCTTTTGAGTGCCCCCAGAGCCGCCTAACGTGGCAGAGTCTGTTAACTTGAAGCGATGAATCGCCAGCTTGAGCGCGTACGCTCGACAACCATACTGGCTGTTCGCAGGAACGGTCAGGTTGCGTTGGGCGGGGACGGCCAGGTCACCGTCGGTCAGACGGTGATGAAGTCGAACGCCCAGAAGGTGCGCACGCTGCACGGCGGGAAGCTGCTCGCCGGTTTTGCCGGCGCCGCCGCTGATGCGTTCACGCTGTTCGAGAAATTCGAGGAGAAGCTCGAGCGCTACCCTGGGAATCTGCAGCGCGCGGCAGTCGAGCTGGCGAAGGACTGGCGCAGCGACCGTGTACTGCGCCGACTCGAAGCTTTGCTCGCCGTGACCGACAAAGAGCACGGCTTCATCATCTCCGGAACCGGCGACATCATCGAGCCCGATGATGGAATCCTCGCCATCGGGTCCGGTGGCTCCTACGCTCTCGCCGCTGCTCGCGCCCTGGTCGAGAATACCGACCTGCCGGCGAAAGAGATCGTGAAGCGAGCACTCGCGATCGCGGCCGAGATCTGCGTCTACACCAATGCCAACATCACCGTGCTGGAGCCGACCTGATGGCGTCGCCGCGCACCCAGCAAGCGCTGGAACGACTAGCGGGGCTCACGCCGACGCAGATCGTCGAGGAGCTCGATCGCTACATCGTCGGCCAGGCGGACGCCAAGAAAGCGGTCGCCATCGCGCTTAGGAATCGTTGGCGCCGTCAACGCGCGCCCGATCAGATCCGCGAGGAGATCTCGCCCAACAACATCATCCTCGTCGGCCCGACCGGTGTTGGAAAGACCGAGATCGCGCGCAGGCTCGCGCGGCTCGCCGGTGCGCCGTTCGTAAAAGTCGAAGCGTCGAAATTCACCGAAGTCGGGTACGTCGGCCGCGATGTGGAGTCGATGGTGCGCGATCTGGTGGAGAGCGCCATCAACATGGTACGGTCGGAGCGTGAGTCAGAGGTGCAGGAGGTCGCGAAACAAAAAGTTGAAGAGCGACTGCTCGACTTACTCCTGCCGGTGCCGCCCGACATCAAGCAATCGACGCACACCTCCGCCGCGGCCGGCGGTGGCGCGCACCTCTTCGTTGTCTCGCCGGGCGGCTCCGTGTCGAGCGAGACTGATGCATCGGAAGTGCGCTACAAGCGGACGCGCGAGAAACTGAAGGCCTTGCTCGTCGACGGCCAGCTCGACGAGCGCGAAATCGAGATCGAAGTCACCCAGCAGTCGCCGATGATGTTCGACATGATGGTGCCGCAGGGCGCTCCGGAGGGAATCGACAATCTTTCCGAGATGCTCCAGGACATGCTGCCCAAGCGCAAGAAAAAACGCAGTGTGAAGGTCTCGGAGGCGCGCCGCATTCTCCTCACTGAGGAGCTGGAGAAGTTGATCAACAAGGAGGACGTCACCGCCGACGCGCTCGAGCGCGTGCAGACGATGGGCATCATCTTCCTCGACGAGATCGATAAAATTGCGGGCCAACGCGGCCCCGCCACGGGCGGACCGGATGTCTCGCGCGAAGGGGTGCAGCGTGATTTGCTGCCGATCGTGGAGGGGTCCAACGTCCAGACGAAGCACGGAATGGTGAAAACCGACCACGTTCTCTTCGTCGCCGCGGGTGCTTTCCACGTCGCCAAGCCGAGCGATCTGATTCCAGAGCTGCAGGGCCGCTTCCCGATCCGCGTCGAGCTCGATTCTCTTACCGAAGCCGATTTCGTGCGCATCATGACCGAGCCCGAGAACGCGCTCACCAAGCAGTACTCCGCGCTCGTCGAAGCCGAGGGCGCCAAGCTGGAATTCACCGAAGACGGCGTCGCCGAAATTGCCAAGATCGCCGCGCACGTCAACGAGCGAATGGAGAACATCGGCGCGCGCCGTCTGCACACGGTGATGACGACGCTTCTGGAAGACGTGCTTTTTGGCCTGCCGGAAAGCGGCGACAAGACCGTGCGCGTTGATCAAACGCGGGTGCGCAGCAAGCTCAAGACGATCGCCGACGACGAGGATCTCAGGCGATACATACTATAAGGCAGCCAGGAGCTGGGAGCGTGCAGCCGAGGGCGGAAAAACCTGAGCGGCTCTTTATCGGAGTTCCGTTGAGCGATGAGGCCCGACGAGAGATCGGTAAATCGCTGCCGAGGTCGCTACCCGGGAAGGTCGTGCCGATTGAGAACTGGCACTTCACGCTGCGCTTCCTGGGATCGACAGAGGCCGACAAGCGCGATCAGGTAATCCGGACTCTCGAAGCGGCGACCTGTGGTCCGCGATTCGATGTTCGATTCAACGAGCTCGGAGCGTTCCCGAGTCCCGGTCGCGCGCGCATACTCTGGTTGGGAGTCGACGAAGGAGCGGAGCGCATGGTGCAGCTTGGTGCGATTGCCGAAGCAGCGGCCCGCATTGCTGGATTCGCGGCGGAGAGCAGGGAATTCAAACCCCACCTCACCCTGAGCCGCATCGACCCGCCGGTCTCGGTGCGAACGCTCCTAAACAGCAAGCCCCGCCTGGAAACGCGGATGACTGTCGACACGGTGATTCTCTACCGGAGCCTTCTTGGTGGCGGTCCTCCGCGCTATGAAGAGATAGTCAGGATTGCGCTGGGACGTTGATCAGTAGTGAGGTTCATTGCGGAGTGCGGTTTCTCGATCTCGACAAAACGATCGCGTACGCGGCGAGATTCAGGATGAGCGCGGCACTGCCCAACACCAGCTGTGTCGAGCGGGTGAGACCCGCCGGATACAATACCGGCTGGATATAGTGCTGAATGAATCCGCCGCTGTAGCCCGCTTCGCCCCCCTTCACACGCAATGAATTCTCCAGCGGAGTGAGCGGGCAAATCCACCCCGTGTACTCAATAAGAACGCCCCATACCGCCGCCGGAATGTGAACCCACGCCAGACGCGGCCAGCGCAATACAAGAAGTCCTCCCAGAACGACGAAGAGGACGAACGCGAGATGAATTACGAGTACGAGATCCGCGAGGACGCGGTAGATCAAGCCTTGGCTGCCGTTGAGAAGGCGGGTATCACGACGGGCGGCGCGGCTGGGCGATCGAAAGCCATTTTCTTCACCAGCTCGGGGAAGCGCGGGTCGTCGCGCAGCGGGTCTACGATGGGATGCACTCTGAGGTACGCCGCCCACCCGCGCCGCTCGTCGATGGCGCGATCGACCCAGTCGAGCGCTTTCTGATTGTCGCCGAGTCCAAGGGTCACGAGAAGCATGTCGACGGGCGACACGTAGTCGGTCTTGATTCGCTCCAGCAGATCATCCGAGACCTGCTTCGTGAAGGACTTATCGCCGGCGAGCCCCAGTGAATACGCGAGTGTGGCCCTCGTGGTAGTCGCGCATTCCGCCGCCAGTGCCAATCCCTCGCGCAACACGCGCTCTGCCGCCGGATAATCCTGCTGCAGCGTCAGAATCAGTCCGGCAATGCGGTAGGTCTCCTCGGCCGTCGGATTCATGGCGATGGCGCGATCGAGGTGATAGCGAGCCTGGTTGTACTTGCGCGCGTAGAGATAGCAGTAGCCCAGGCTGCGTCGCACTGACACGGAGGCGGGGTCGTTTTCCTGGGCGGTGTGTGCTTCGATCAGCGCTTCCTCGAAATGTCCCTGCGACGCCAGCAGGAACGCATACCACTGGTGCGCTGGCGCGTAACGCGGATTCAGCTCGATGGCGCGGCGGAATTCCCGCGCCGCTTCCTCCCAGCGCCAGTCGTAGATGAAGAGGCTCCAGGCGAGCGAAGCGTGCGCTTCCGCCAGCGACTCGTCCAGCTCGATTGCTTTGCGCGCGTAGAACTTCGCCTTCTCGTGGCCCTCGTGCACCGGCACGTTCCGATAGTCGATGTGCAGCGAGTACGAATCGGCGAGGCCTGTGTACGCCAGTGCGTAAGTCGGATCGAGCGCGATCGCCTCCTCGAAGAATTTGATTCCTTCGACTACGCCTTCCGAAGTGCGCTTGTTCCAGGCGTAGCGGCCGCGCAGGTACAGCCCGTACGCCTGAATGTTGTCGGTGTGTCGATTCGCGGCCGCCGGCGCCAGATCGGCAAATGATGTCGAGCGCAGGGTCGTCACGATCGTGCGTGCGATTTCATCCTGGATGGCAAAGACGTCATCGAGTCGCCGGTCGTAGCGCTCCGACCACACCAGACGTCCGTCGTCGGTCGAGGTGAGCTGCGCGGTGATGCGCAGATTGTCGCCCGACCGGCGCACCGTTCCCTCCAGCACCTCCGACGCCTCGAGCAGAGCGCCGATGGCGCGCACGTCCTGCGCCTTTCCCTTGAGAGCGAACACCGAAGTACGCGACGCTACACGCAGTCCGTCGACCTTCGCCAGCGCGTTGATCAACTCGTCGGTGATACCGTCGCTCAGATACTCGTTGTCAGGGTCGGGACTCGCATTCACGAACGGCAGCACCGCGATCGAGCGGCTCGTCATCATGAACGGCCGATTGGGCTCCGAGCGAGCGCGAGTGAGGGCATCGCAGAACTCGACGACGCTCTGGTAGCGCTGCGTCGGATCCTTGGTGAGCGCCTTTTCCATGACGCGGTCGAAGCCGGCCGGCGCGTCAGGCCGCAGCGCGCGCAACGGGCGAGCTCGCTGAGTCACCTGCTTTGCCATGGTCGCGCGCGGTGTCGCGCCTCTGAATGGCGGGTCGCCCGCCAGCATCTCGTAAATCACGCACGCAAGGCTGTAGACGTCGCCCGCCACACCTACGTTGTTCTCGCCGGCCGCCTGTTCCGGACTCATGTACTCCGGCGTTCCCAACGCCAGACCGTCCAGAGTCAAGGGCTCTCCCTCCTCGGTGGTCTGGACGTGCGCGATGCCGAAGTCCGACAGCAGGGCATGGTCGTCGGCGAAGAGAATGTTCTCCGGCTTGACGTCGCGGTGCACGAAACCATTGCGGTGCGCGTAGTCGAGCCCGGCACCAATCTCGTGCGCGATGCGAAGCGCGTCGTCGACGGGGAGCCGCTTCTCACGATTCAGCCTGTCGCGCAGCGAGCCGCCGGGAATGAAAGGCGACACGTAGTACAGCGAGCCGGCCGATTCGCCGGAGTCGATGAGCGGAACGATGTGCGGATGCGACAGCCGCGCGGCGATGCCGATCTCGCGCAGGAATCTTTCCTTGCCGACCGACGCGCTGAATTCCTGTCTCAGAACTTTTATGGCGACTTCGCGGCGGTGCTTCCGCTCCTCGGCCAGATGAACGGTGGCCATGCCACCGGACCCGAGGAGTCGTTCTATCGTGTAGCGATCGGCGAGCGATGTCTGGAGAGTGAACGGCGCTTCGCCGATGTCACTCGACTGGAGCTGTGGACTCTCTGGCATTCGCGGGACCTACGGTGTCAACACGCTCGGGGCGAGTCATGCCAACAACTTACCGCAGTGCCAGCGTACGCGCACCGTTTTGCCCAGAAAACAGCGTGTCGTGCCCTGCTAGTGACGCTTGAAAAACTGTACCGCCCGCTCGTGTTTCTTGGCCGCCGCCAGGCTCTTGAAGGTCCCCAGGTTTTTCCGACGGCCAGTCTTCGGATTTTTCTTGCGCGAGTATAGCCGATACTGACCGGTCTTGAGTTTTCGGATCATATCTCTGCCTCTTGTGGTTGTTGAACCAACACCGCTATTGCGGAGGCCGGAGGACTCCTCCTCCGGTGTCGAGACGACCGATGACGACCAGCTGAGAAGCGATGGAGCTGCCCGCCGTGACCGCGAGGGTAGGAGCAGTGAGCTGCCATTCCTCGACGATCCACGCTCCGGACGGTACGCGACTGAAGCGGGTGAAACCGCCGGCGTCAAAACGACTCAGCTCCCCCGCGTTGACGAAATGGAAGGCGATTTCACGCAGCTCGGAAGTCTTCTGATCTACCCAGATGACACCGCTAATGTCCGGCAGCTTTCGCCTCGGGACGGGATCGAACGCCACGCCGATCAGGTCCGGCCGCCCACGCTCGCGGACCAATCGAAAGCAGTGTGTCGCAGCGAATTCCTCCGACCGGAGAACTGTTTCGTCGGGGCCAAAGATCGTCCAGCCTCGATCCCTGTCGCCTTTGACGTAACCCTCCGCTGCTAGCCGCGCCGGATCTTCCACGCCGAAGGGTCGACGGTCGATGATCGAGAACTCGGTACTATCACCGCCGATGACTCTTCCGGTGTTATCGATATCTCGCCTGTACATGCGAGCGCGCCCGATTCCGAGGAGGTCCAGTACGGTGAGCTGGCTGGAGCTGAGCGCCTTGTCGATTTCGTCCCAGACCGTCGAAAGCGACTGGGCGTTGGGATCGTTGCGCGAGCACTGCGATTCGGAGTTGACGACGATGCTCTGGAGTACGACGTGGGGGCTTTCGACGCTCAGCACCAGCTCGTTGGCGCGGGGAAGAGTGACCTCGCTGGAGACGAAGGGCAGATATCCAATGCGCCTGACGCGCACTCGATAGGCGCCACGGGGCGCGAGCAGCAGGCGTGTCCCACTCTCCGCGGCAAGACCTTCGGCGACGACGCTGTCCTTCGTGTTGAGCAAGGCGACGAGCGCACCGTTGACGGGAGATCCGTCAAGCGTGCTCAGTTTGATGCGCAGCTCCGAGGTTGTCTGCTGGCCGTGCAGACTCGAAGCTCCTGCCAGCGCGATGGCCACTGCGTAGCGAATTACCCTGCTCGTCAACTCGCCTTCCCCGCCTGAGAGGGAGTTAACTACCCTGTGCGAGCTTGAGGATAGTGTCTCCCGACATCACGTACATCTCTCCGGCAAAATCCAGCCCGAAGGACGTCACGAACGGGGTGGTCAGACCCCAATCCTTCTGGTCCACCGCAGCCCCGTTCGAGTATCTGAAGCTCTTGATAAACCCGGCGCAATAGTCCGAGTAGAAGTAGTGGCCGCGTATCCCGGGAATGGCGCTGCCGCGGTAGACGTATCCCCCGGTGATCGAGCAGGCGCCGCCACTGTGGGTGTAGTCGATGATCGGCAGCGTGAGGCCAGTCTGATTGCAGCTGGTCGCGTTATAGCAGGTCGCTCCTTCCATGATGTTCCAACCGTAATTCAGTCCGCCCTGATTGGTGCCAACGACGTCGACCTCCTCGTGCAGATTCTGTCCGACGTCGGCGATGTAGAGCAGACTAGTCGTAGCGTCGAAGGCGTACCGCCAGGGATTCCTCAATCCCTTCGCCCAGATCTCGCCGCGATGATTGGCCTGGTTGACGAACGGGTTGTCGGCGGGAATCGCGTAAGGATCGCCGTGATCGACATCCAGTCGCAGCAATGAGCCGAGCAGCGAGTTGAAATTCTGACCGTTGCCGAGCGGATCGCCGCCGCCACCACCATCGCCCAGTCCGGCGTAAAGCATTCCATCCGGACCAAAGCTGAGAAGGCCGCCGTTGTGGTTTGCGAACTGCGAGTGCGCCGCGGTGATGATCAGTTTCGAAGTCGTCGGATCGGCAACGTCGGGATTCGAAGTCGTCGTGAAGCGCTCGACTCTGATGTCGCCGTTCGTCTGGGTCGTGAAGTACACGTAAAAGAAGTGATTCGTCGCGTAATTCGGATGAAATGCCACGCTCAGCAGCCCTCTCTCACCGCCACTCAGCACTCTGCTCGTGATGTCGAGGAACGGCGTCGTTTGCAGCACACCGTTCCTGATAAGTCGAATGCGCCCGCCCTGCTCGACGACGAAAATTCTGCCGTCGTTGAGCGGCTGGCTGAGAAACACCGGCGCGGAGAGGCCGGTGGAGATGAAAGGATCGAGCTTGAGGGTGAGTCCGGCAGGGAGACCACCATCGCCAGGTCCGGTTGAATCGGAGTGACACGCGGCAACTGAGAGCACTGCCGCACTCAAGCACAGCAGACGAATCATGCGTGAGACCATTGCACACTCGGTGAGAGTGATTGGCGGAGCGTTATATATTTCCGACGCCCTTACCAAGCTCGCGCAACTCATATGCCCCGAAAAGCTGCATCCGCTCACAAGGAGCGCGCACACCGAGATTTTTTGCAAATCCCCGATTTCTCTGCCGGGGAAATCGAGAAGCTCTTTTCGCTCGCGGAAAAAATGCGCGCGGGGAAGTACACCAAGAAGCCGCTCGCCGGAAAATCGCTGGCGATGATCTTCATGAAGTCATCGACACGCACGCGCGTCTCATTCGAAGTCGGGGCGTGGCAGCTGGGCGGGCACGCGCTGTTTCTTTCATCGCGCGACGTGCAGCTCGGTCGCGGCGAGCCGATCGCCGACACCGCGCGCGTGCTCTCCCGCTACGTCGACGGCATCATGATCAGAACCTTTGAGCACTCCGAGATCGAGGAGCTGGCAAAGTACGCCGACGTGCCGATCATCAACGGACTCACCGATCTCGTGCACCCGTGCCAGGTGCTCGCCGACCTCCTCACCGTCAAACAGTTCCTCGGCGGCTACAAAGGAAAGCGCATCGCCTGGATCGGCGACGGCAACAACATGGCGAACTCCTGGATCAACGCCGCGTACGTGCTCGGATTCGAGCTGACACTGGCGTGTCCGGAAGGCTATCATCCCGACGCGACAATCCTCAAGCGCGCGCAGTCGAAAGCAAAGGTGCGCGTAGTGCGCGATCCCGCTGAAGCCGCCGAGAAGGCCGACGTCGTCAACACCGATGTCTGGGCGTCGATGGGTCAGGAAGAAGAGCAGGCGGTGCGCGAGAAGTCGTTCAAGGGATACAAAGTCGATGGCGCTCTCATGAGGCGAGCGAACAAGGACGCGATCTTTCTCCACTGTCTACCGGCCCACCGCGGTGAAGAGGTGGCCGTCGAAGTCATCGACGGGCCGCAGAGCAGGGTGTGGGACGAAGCCGAAAATCGCCTACACATCCAGAAGGCGATCATGGCGGTTTTGATGGGCGGGGAGAAGCTCTAGGCCCAATCCCCGAACAAGCGGCTAATGCAAAGGAGAGCGGACCCCACCCGCTCACAAATCTGCCTTTGCCAATTTATCTGTGAGAACGAGTTAAGCCGCTCTATAAGGCCGTAACTCCTGTTGAGCTTGGGTTGGATGCTCGTCTTATAGGCAACCCTCCACACGAGAGTTACATGCGCCGTTCAACTGGGTTTTCATCCGTGTTGACCCTCATTAGAGCGGGTTCCGCCGCGGCCGCTTTCGCGGCTTTGACCCTCTCTTGTTCCGATAGCACATCTCCCAAAGCCGGCGCCATGCCGGACGGCGTTAGCTATATCCGTGTGGATGGTTCCGATTCCGCCAAGCAGGCCTTCCTGCAGGCGAATCCGATCGTGGTCTCGAGCGCACCAGCGCCCTCAGCCGACGTTCTCGTAACGCCGAGCCCGGCGCTTTCTTCGTCGGTTGCGTCGTTCCACTACACGCTTTCACACCCCGCCTTCGCGCCTGAGGCCATACCGAGCACGATCGTTCCGCAGACTTCCATCACCGATGACGGAACCATTGTCGACGTGCCCCTTGGATTCGATTTCAACTTCTACGGGAACACGTACAACAAGCTCAACATCTACTCGAACGGGTTCGTCACCTTCGGCACGGCCGTCAAGGATCCGACCGGCCTCGGCTTCTTCAGAGGCGACCTGATTCCCTACCCGAGCAACCCGAACAACATGATCGCGTTCGCGTGGACCGACTGGTCTCCGCAGCGCGTCGTTGGTGGCATTCGCTTCGAGACGCGTGGAACGGCTCCCAATCGCCGCTTCCTTCTTCAGTTCAACAACGTCCCCGAGTTCAGTGGACGTGGCCTGCTGCTAATGCAGCTGGTGTTGACTGAAGGTGCCAACGACATCACGATCTACACCAATACGATGAGCATCACCGCCAGCTCTGACCGCGTGACTCAGGGTATCGAGAACGCGGATGGCACGCTGGCAGCGTTCGATAGCGTCCAGAATCCGGTGAACCTGATCTGGAGCCCGCGCGTGCGTGGCTTCTTCAAGCTCACCAACGATGCGGTGCGTTTCTCGCCGCCTCGTCCGCCTGTCGTCACACCGCCGGCGAACCTTTCAGTCAATACGGCTCCGCCGACCAGCGGTGAGATCAGCTCTCTCACCAACGCTGCGGTTGGCTCGTGCGCCGCAGTCGTCGATCCTGGAGTCGGCACCGCCACCGATGACGCTCCTGGCGTCACCGTAGCTGGCAAGAGAAGCGATGGACTCGCGCTCGATGCGCCCTATCCAAGGGGCGTGACGACCATCACTTGGACAGCGACCGACGTCGATGGCATGACGGCGACGGCGAATCAGACAATTACAGTGAACGACAAGGAGAATCCGTCGATTGTTGCGCCGGGAGACATCTCGACCGGCAACGATCTCGACATGCCGTCGGCCGTTGTTTCAGTCGGTACGGCGCAGGCGGCTGACAACTGCCCGAACGTGCAGGTTTCGTCCTCGCGCAGTGACGGTGCCACCCTCGCAGCTCCGTTCATGGTCGGACTCACGACGGTAACCTGGACGGCGACCGACGCCTCGGGCAACACGGCTTCGGCGAAGCAGTCGGTAACCGTGCGCGACATCCAGCCTCCGACGCTCAGCGTCAACAATCTCATGGTCAACGCCACCAGCAGGAGCGGCGCGGTCGTCAACTATACGTACACCGCGACGGATAACGTCGGCGTGACTTCGGTAGTCTGCAGCAAGCTGTCGGGAAGCATCTTCCCGATTGGCGAGACCACGGTCACATGCACCGCATTCGACGCCGCGGGTAACACCGTTTCGGAGAGCTTCGTGGTGCAAGTGCTGAACGCTCAGGCGCAGATGGAAAACCTGATCCAGTACATCCTCAGCCTCGGGCTGCCGGAAGGCACGACCAACCCGCTGGTCAACCAGGTTCGCGCCTCGTACGGTGATAACTCCGTCGATCAGGAGTGCAAGAAGATGAGCGACTTCATCTCCATGGTCTCGAAGAAGGGCCGCGACATTACGTTGGGTGCCTCTTCCTACATGACCAACGAGGCAGGGCGCATTATGAATGTCCTGGGCTGCTCGAACGCGCCTGCGCGAACCAGGCTGTTGAATCCGGTAGTGTTCGGCAACTAATGGGACGACATTCGGCTCAACTCGGCTCATAACGCAGTGGGAAGGGCGCACGAGAGTGCGCCCTTTCTTTTTTTCAGCGGGCATGTGTTCTGCACAACGAAACAACCATGGCCCCCTCCAAGAAAATCGACGACCTCTACGACCTCATCGAAGGGATCGAGACGGCGATGTTCACCACGCGTCGCTCGAACGGTCAGCTCGTCTCGCGGCCGATGGCGACGCAACATCGCATCGAGGGGGCAGATCTCTGGTTCGTCACCAACGTCGATACCCACAAGCTCGACGAGCTCGCGCTCGATCCGCACGTGAACTGCGCCTACTACAACAACAGAAGTCACGAGTGGGTGTCCGTCTCCGGCGTGGCGCACGTCTCGAAAAACCGGACGCGAATTCGACAGCTATACCAGGAAAATTGGAAAGTCTGGTTTGGTGACGAAGGCGGGGAGATGGACGGTGGGCCCAACGACCCCCGCATCGCCTTGATCATGGTAGAAGCGGAGAGCGCTACCTATATGAAGGTGAGCAAGCCGCGGCCGGTGGTCCTGTTCGAGGTGCTCAAGGAGCGAGTGACGGGGTCGCCGAGGGAGATCGGCGACATCAGAGAGGTGACGGGAGCGGAAATGATGGATTAGGCAGGGCTCTTGTCTCTTTTCTGCCAAATTGTCACGGCGCCCCTCGAATTTGAGGGGCGCTTCGCGCATATTGGGGCTGGAAAACGTCTCAAGCCCTACCCAGCAATGGTTGACCCGACCCCCGCCCTCGACGCTCAGCAGGCCCGCAAAGCCCCTTCCCAGGCCGCCAGCAGCCCTGCCAGCCCTGCTGGCCCACCCAGCCAGCCGATCGCCAGTTCCGCGGGCGCCGCCGCCGGCGAGCCCGAGGTTGGTGCCGGAACGCAAAAACCTCTAAAGCGCACGCCGCTTTACGACGTGCACGTTGGATTGGGCGCCAAGATGGTGCCGTTCGCGGGATTCGAGATGCCGGTGCAGTACCCGACCGGCATCACCGCCGAGCACAAGGCGGTGCGCGAGAAAGCGGGGCTGTTCGACGTGAGCCACATGGGCGAGTTCATCGTGCGCGGGCCGCAAGCGGTGGAGTTCGTCAATCACGTCACGACGAACGATGTCGCGGCGCTCAAGCCCGGACAGGCGCAGTACTCCACCATACTTCGGGAAAACGGTACGATCGTCGACGACTGTCTCGTCTATCGCGCCGACGATCGCCTGCTGATGGTCGTCAACGGATCGAACATCGACAAAGATTTCGCCCACATCTCGCGCTACGTCGGCGACTTCGAGGCAACGCTCGACGACATCAGTGATCGCGTCGCGCTGCTCGCGCTGCAGGGGCCACAGGCGGCGAAGCTTCTGCAGCAACATACCGACACCGATCTGTCGCGAATCAAGTACTACGAGTTCACGACGGGTACCGTCGCCGGCGTGGAGAAGGTGTACATCTCACGCACCGGCTACACCGGCGAAGATGGATTCGAGCTTTACTTCCCGAGCGAGCACGCGCCGACAATCTGGAACGCTCTGACCGCTTCCGGCGAAGCCACACCCGCCGGACTCGGCGCGCGTGATTCGCTGCGGCTCGAGATGGGGATGGCGCTCTACGGCAACGACCTCGACGACACCAGCACTCCGCTGGAAGCATCGCTCGGCTGGCTGGTGAAGATGAAGAAGGGCGATTTCGTCGGACGAGATGCGCTGGCGAAGCAGAAAGAAACCGGCGTCATTCGGAAGCTCGTTGGATTCACGACCGCGGAGAGATCGTTTCCGCGGCACGGATACCCGGTGTTCGTGAACGGCGTGCCGAGTGGGGAGATACGGAGCGGGACGATGAGTCCGACGCTGGGGATTCCGATTGGGACTGCGTACGTGCCGCCGGCATCGGCGGGGGAAGGATCGGCGCTGGAGATAGAGATTCGCGGTCGGCGGATTCCGGCAACCGTGGTCAAGATGCCGTTCTACAAAAATGGATCTCGGTTGTCGTGAATATCAAAAGAGAAATACACCGCTGGTCGCTGCCAGCTTTGGCGCTTGGCGCTAAGCGCTGCAGGCGACGGGACAGATTGGTCGGCGGGGAGGGGAAATGCGGGTCGCGGTAATCACGGTATCGGATTCTGTTGTCCGCGGTGAAAGGCAGGATACTTCTGGCGCCGTCGTGGCCGGCTGGGTGAAGGCGAAGAAGTACGATCTCGTCTCCACTGCCAGCTGCGCTGACGAGACGATCGAGATCGTCCGCTCTCTCATTCAAGCGTGCGATGGGGATCGCGTCGACCTGGTGCTCACCACTGGCGGCACCGGACTGGCGCCGCGCGATGTCACTCCGGAAGCGACGCGGGCGGTGATCGAGCGCGAGGCGGAAGGGATTGCCGAGAGAATCCGCGTCATGGCGCTGCCGAATTTTGCGCGTGCGGCGCTGGGGCGGGGCGTTGCTGGTGTGCGCGGCAAATCGCTGATCGTGAACCTGCCTGGTTCGCCGAGTGGTGTGCGCGATGGGCTCGATGCGCTGGATCCGATAGTCCAGCACGCGTGTGATGTCCTGAGCGGCAAGATCACCGAGCATACTCCCGGTGGGGGCCCGCCGGTCACCGCCCCGCAGCTCGCTCGATAATGAAAGTCCTCATCACTCTAGCGGATGTCGAGCCCGCCGTCCGGCTCAACGCCCTCCTCGAGGCCAACAGCACCAAGACGGCCGTCGTCTCCCCGCTCGACGACCTGCGCGGCGAGATCAAACGCTTCAAGCCCGACCTCATCGTCCTTACCGGCAACCTCGGCGATCCGATCAATCTGCAGATCGTACGAGATCAATTGTGGAGCGGGACGTCGGTCATCGGACTCGCCGACGTCGAGGACCCCGAGCTGCGCGATCGTCTCCGCACTCTCGGCTTCACCGATGTCTACACCAAGCCGATCTCGGCCGATGAATTGTACCTCGCCGTGCGACGAGTTCTCGATCGCCAGCGGCTCACCGAGGCGACAGGGCTCTTCGGACAGAGCGAAGCGATCAACGAAGTGCTGCTCAAGATCGAGCAGATCGCTCCCGTGTCGAGCACGGTCATCATCGAAGGCGAGAGCGGCACCGGCAAAGAGCTGGTGGCGCAGGCGATCCACAAACTGAGTCCGCGCCGCGGGAAGCCGTTCATTGCGGTGAACGCCGGCGCACTCCCGGAGACATTGATCGAAAGCGAGCTGTTCGGTCACGAGAAGGGCGCCTTCACCGGCGCGGCCGAGCGTCGCATCGGTCGCTTCGAGCTGGCCGACGAAGGGACTCTGTTTCTCGACGAGATCGGAGAGATTCCGCCGTCGACCCAGGTCAAGTTGTTGCGCGTTCTCGAGGAGAGAAAGCTCACCCGCGTGGGCGGGACGACGCAGATACCGATCAACGTGAGAGTGGTCGCCGCCACCAATCGTCCGCTGCGCGAGGGCGTCGAAGAGGGAAGATTCCGCGCCGATCTCTACTATCGTCTGAACGTTCTCAGCATCTATCTGCCGCCACTGCGGGAACGGCGCGAAGATATCCCGCTGCTGGTCCGAAGGTTCATCCAGGAATTCTCGTCGCAGCATGAGCGTACGTTCCAGGGAATCTCCGCCGATGCGATGCAGATTCTGATGGGATATCCGTGGCCGGGCAACGTGCGCGAGCTGCGCAATCTCATCGAGAGTATGGTGGTCCTGGCACCGGGCCGGGAGATCGGTCCGGAAGACATTCCGCGGGCCATCAGAGAGGGCGGCTCGGCGCGTTTTCTACCGGTGCACGTGGGCCCGGTCGTGCGCGGCGCAGTCAGCGCGGAAGGTCGCGAGCTGGAGTTCCTGGTGAGGAGCATGTTGGAGCTTCGCCTCCAGGTCGAAGAGCTGCGCCGAAGACTCGACGCAGAGCGCGATCACGGGGAAGTATGGGTGTCGAACGGGCGCGAAGTGCAGCGACCTGCGATCGGACCGGCGGGCAGCAGCGAAGCGATTGCGATCGAAGCGCCGAATCAACCACCTCCGCCTTCGACCGTACAGCTCGCGCCGGGAATGACGATGGCGCAGATCGAGAGGGCGGCGATCGAAGCGGCGCTGCGGGAGACGCGCGGCAATCGGAGGAAAGCGGCAGAGATTCTCGACATTGGAGAGCGCACGCTTTACCGAAAGCTGCGCGACTACGGGATCGCGCCCGAAGCAGTACCGGTCGGATCCTAGGGATGCGCGTCGATCTTAGGGCCCTGGCATTGTTGTGCGTTGCTGCGGGCTGCGGCTCCGCGACAGATCTACCGCCTCTGCCTGACCACGCCGTGCCGATGAGCCCTCCGGCGATATATGAGACGTGGTGGCACGAGGTGGAGCAGTGCTCTGGAAAGACCGGAGATTTCGCGGCAGTCTCCTGGTACTATGTTCCCGGGTCCGCCGGTTTCCCCTCGGAATCGGGTGCTGACGTGGTCGGCGTTTGGCAGCCGTCGCGCAACGCCATAACCCTCGCCGAGTTCGCGCGCGAGAATAGCTTCGTCGTGGCGCACGAAGAGCTGCACGCAATTCTGCAGACCACCGACCATCCAGTCGAGTATTTCGTTCAGAAATGCGGCAACGTCGTGGCGCACTAATGTCGGAGAGAAAACCATTATTTCTGAGCTGGAGCGGAGGCAAGGACAGCGCGCTCGCCCTCGATGCGCTAAGACGTGGCACAGAGTTCGATGTCGTCGGACTGCTTACCAGCGTGACGCGCGGCTACGATCGCATCAGCGTTCACGGAGTTCGCCGGTCGCTACTGCACGCGCAGGCAGAAAGCCTCGGTCTGCCCCTGCAGGAAATTCTCCTCGACCAGAATTGCACCAACGAATCCTACGAAGCGGCGTTCCACCAGGCGTTGCAAACGATCAGAGAGAAACGGCCCGACGTCGCGCACATCGCGTTCGGAGATCTCTTTTTGCAAGACGTCCGCGCGTACCGCGAGCGGTTGCTCACCGGAACCGGCTTCGATCCCGTCTTCCCGATCTGGGGCGTCGATACCGCGGAGCTCGCGCGCAGCTTCATCAGCGACGGGTTCCGCGCGCGTCTCGTGTGCGTCGACACTACGCAATTGGACGAGAGCTTCGCCGGCCGCGAGTTCGATCCCGCCCTCCTCGCCGATCTGCCGGAGACAGCGGATCCGTGTGGCGAGCGGGGTGAGTTTCACACCTTCGTCTCCAGCGCCCCCCCGGTTTCGCACGTCCGGTGAGCTATCAGACGGGCGAACGAGTTTTGCGCGAACAACGCTTCATGTACTGCGATCTCCTGTAATCGGCGTTCGCTCCGCGCGCGGCTGGAGAGAGACGGCTCAGCGCGAACGGCGGCGGAGAGTTGACCCGGCTCAGAGACCCAGCGGTTTAGGCTGGACTGGCTTCGGACCAAACGCTCTCGCCGAGTCGCGCTGGGGTCGCGACGTACGCGACAGCTGCCGTTGGCGGGCCAGCTCTTTTTCGCCCAGCTCTCTATAGCTCGGACTCGTGAGTGATGCCATCAGCGCTACCAGGTCGTCGATTTCATTTTCGTGGAGGGCGAGCGGCTGGATATCCACGTCGAGCCAGGGATTCTGCAGTCCGTCGCCTTTGTTGTAATGGTCGACGACGTCCCAGAGCGTGGCTGCGGAGCCATCGTGAAAGTAAGGCGCAGTCACCATGACGTTCCGGATGTCTGGCGTCTTGAACGAGGCGATGTCGGAATCACCCCTCGTGACCAGGAATCGTCCCAGCGCCGACATCGGCGTGAGGATGGCAGCCTGGTCGACGCCAATCGTATCGCCTTTGGCGATGGACTGCTTGGTCTGACGCGCCAGCGGGACGACCTGATGACGCACGATGCCGATTCCGATATTGTGAAACGTGTCGTCGGTAAAGGTCGTTGGCCGACTGGTGGTGTCGGTCAACGCATGGCAAAGGTTGCAGCGCCCCCGCGAGTTGAAGAGCACCCAGCCGCGCTTGGCCGACGCAGAGATTGCGCTCGAGTCACCCGCCACGAAGTGATCGAATGGGGAATCGAAGCTGACCAGCGATCGTTCGTACGACGCGATCGCGCGCAACATGTCGGTTGCGTTCGGCGGACGGGCGAATACGCGGATGAAAGTGGCGCGATACTCTGGGATCGCCGCGATGCGCGCGATGGCGGAGTCGAGATTCGGCTGCCCCATCTCGACGGGATTCACGATGGGAAATCCCACCTGTTGCTCGAGCGTGGTTGCGTGTCCGTCCCAGAACTGCGTCTTGTTGTATAACGCATTCAGCACCGTCGGCGCATTTCGCTGACCGACGCGGCTTCTGATGCCGACCGAGAGGGCCCTGCCGTCGGTGAACGCGAGCGTGGGCTGATGGCAGCTGGCGCAGGCCACGCTTCCGTCTGCTGACAGCCGGCCCTCGAAGAACAATTTCTCTCCGAGCGCGATCTTCTCCGGCGTTTGCGGATTGTCCTTTGGTGTTACCGAGCCGGTGAGGGCGATCGGGAGACCGACCTGACGGAGCGACTTCGGTCGAGCAAGCGAGTCGTCGGCGGGAATTGGCCCCAGCGGTTGCGGGCTCACCGAATACGTTGCTGATGCGGCTGTGTCTGGTTTCGCGGTCGATCGCCCGCGCTCACCGCACGCGATGATGAGAATGGTGCTTCCCGCCGCCGCAATCAGTGTGATGCTTGCCTGCCTCGCGAGCCGCATGCGCCTGCTCCCGTCGGGCGCGACGGCGACCGGTGCCACTTCAACCTGCCTCATGGGGTAACCTCGATCGTTGCCATCATGCCTTTGTCCTCGTGCGACAGGATGTGGCAATGGTAGACGAAGCGGCCGACGATAACCGGATTCGTAAACGGGATGATGACCTTCACCTCGCCTCTGATCGGCACATCCACAATGTCGCGGTGGTCGTCGACCGGTTGCGGAACGCCGTTGATCTCCGTGAGCTGGTAAGGCCCCTGGTGAATGTGAAAGGTGTGCAGCTCGTCCGCCTCGTTGCGGATCGTCCACTCCTCGACAGCGCCGAGCTTGACGCGGATATCAGTCCGATTCATGTCGAACTTCTTGCCGTCGATGAAGAACGTATTGCCGTCTTTCGACTCGGAGTAGACGATCGTTCGGCGGTTGGTGACCTTACCGCGGAGGTCCTCGACTGGAAGTAGCGCGGAAGGCAGCACGACCGGCGTCACCGGCGATCCCTCCACGCGTACGGTTGCCATCACAGTCCCCGCGTACTGATTTCCCGCGGGGCCGGTGTCGATGTCGCGCGTCCGCAGGAGGTACACTCCCGGCGCGCCAGCCGTCACCAGGACCTCGACGCGGGCACCGGGTGATAGCCTGAGAGAATCCATCGTCGTGAGACGGGCGCGCCGGTTTCCGTCGCGGGCCACTACCTGAAAGCGGTGTCCGTCGAGCCCGAGCGAGTAGTAGAGATCCCCCCCGAGGTTGCCAATGCGCCACAGCTCGGTCTGGCCAGGGCGGAGCACGATGACCGGGTTGACGATGCCGTTGATCGTGCGGATGGTGTTCGTGCCGATGTGCGTGAGCGAAACGCGGCCGTTCTCCACCTGCAGATCCTTGAGCAGCAGCAGGCGTTCCGGCAAATGGCGAAGTGTCGGGAAGGGATCCAGCAGTCCATCGACGATCAGCGCTCCCGACATGGCGTTTCTGGTCTGCTCGTCGGAGAATCCGTGCGGGTGC
>Ga0070708_100000430_pt1 | contig 31264 bp, 35 predicted proteins | sample KBSK5503metaG_FD_65469 | JGI IMG/M metagenome (GOLD analysis project Ga0070708, IMG submission 65469) | Corn, switchgrass and miscanthus rhizosphere microbial communities from Kellogg Biological Station, Michigan, USA - KBS K5-50-3 metaG | ecosystem: Host-associated > Plants > Roots >... | reverse complement strand
GGCAGTGACGCTATTCGTCTACATGCTTTCGCGCAACCTCCTTTACGCCCTCGCAACGGCCGTGATCTTCGGCGCCCTCGCCTGGATGTTCCGCGCGCGGGACGAGAGGGCCGAACCGATCATGCTCGCGATCGCCGCCGTCACGTTGTCGACCATGCACCAGAGCTCGCTCGGCTCCTTGTATCTGCTGATGCCGAACATGCTCGCCCCGCAATGGTGGTCTCCCGTGATGCCCGTCTCCTTCTTCCTGTCGTCGATCGTGGCCGGCACCGCGCTCGTGATACTCATCGACATGTGGGTCGCTAAGGGATGGCGGCGCCCGCTCGAGATCACGCGGCTCGCATCAGTCGGACATATCGCGTTCTGGGCGCTTCTCGTCTACCTCGTGTTTCGCCTCGGAGACATGGCGCTCCGTAACCAGCTCTCCGGAGCCTTCGCCGGAAGCCTCGGCCTGGCCTTCGCGGCCGAGATCCTCCTCGGCGGCGTGCTTCCGCTCGTCCTGCTCGCCCGCAGGTCGTTTCGGCAACGTGCTGACGTGCTCTTCGTCGCGGCCCTCCTCGCGGTCCTCGGCGTAACCTACAACCGCATGAACGTCGTCCTCTTCGCGATGACCTTTCGGGGCCGAATGCCCTGGCGCGCACCGGAGGGATATGCGCCGTCGATCGTCGAGTGGGGGATTTCGATCGGCCTGATCGCCGCGACGATCTTCCTCTTCGGCCTGGCGGCCCGTCTAATGCCGGTTCTCTCCCGGGCGGAGCCCAGCGAGGCACATTTGAGCCGATGACTCCGGATCTATGGTTAGAGTCGCATTCGTACCTCCGGCCGCTCGCCGACCTGTCCGCGCAGGTCGATCGCGCGGCGGGCGGGATCGACGTCCTCGACGCCCGCATTCCCGCCTGGGAGGATTACCGCGCGGACTTTCTCGCCGGTGTGCCGCTCCTGCTGAGCACCGCCGCCGCTGTCGATCTCGAACCGTGTGGGCGAATGGCGGGAGCGCTTCTCGAAAGACTGGCCTCGGGAAGGTCGTCGGGAAGACTTGAGGCGAAGACCCGCGCTCTCGACACAGAACTGCGGCGTGAGCCCCAGGTCTCGCGCCGCATCGCGGACTTTCTGCTGGGCGACGAGACGTTCAGACCGCCGTTCCCAGGGCTGTTGCGTTATCTGGCGTGGACGGCGACGGCGCGGTTCCTGAGCCCCGTGGTGAACGCCTTCGACGGTTGGCGAGACGACGAGCAATGGCTTCGCAGGTATTGCCCGACGTGCGGATCCCTGCCTGCGATGGCCCAGCTGGTCGGCGTCGACCCCGGGCGCAGGCGTCTGCTCTCGTGCGGCTGCTGCAGCACGCGCTGGCGATATCGGCGAATTGGGTGCCCCTTCTGCGAAAGTGCAGACGATCATCGGCTCTCCGCCATTGCGATCGCCGGAGAAAAATACCTTCGAATCGATTACTGCCAGTCCTGCGGAGCCTATCTCAAAACCTATGATGGGCAGGGGAGCGAGACCTTCTTTCTGGCGGATTGGACTTCGCTTCATCTCGACGTAATCGCCCGCGATCGTGGACTGAAACGATTGGCTAGCTCACTCTATGAACTGTGACTAGCCTCCTCTTCGGCATTGGGTCGAGCTGGGTGACAGAAGCTAAGAAAGGAAATCCAGTTGTAGAGTCGAAGTGCTGTGCGCAAAGTAGTTTGAAATAATTCCGAGCCAAGGCAGGAGGTTGCACAGCGTTTATCCTCATGCCTGGATAAGGATGCAGACCGATGCTCCATGCGACAATTCTGATCTTAAGTCTGATCCTTTTTAGTGCCGTGGTAATAGGTGTGCTTATCGCTCGCCCGGCAATCACTGCTACCCGCGGCGGAAAGATACTCGCCTTTGTCGTCATGTTTTGTTTACCTATCTTTTGCGGGCTGCTGGGCGTTTCCAAAGAAATGGCGCGTTCCAAAAGTACAACTTTCTGCTTGTCCTGTCACACCATGGACGGGTATGGAAAAAGTCTTTATGTGGACGACCCTACCCATCTTCCCGCATCTCATTTCCAAAATCGTAGAGTACCGGCCGATGAAGCCTGCTATTCCTGCCATACCAACTACGCGATGTTTGGCGGGCTTAAAGTGAAGCTGTATGGACTGAAACACGTTGCCATCTATTATCTCGGGACTCCGCCGGCGCCGGAAAGCATCAAGCTTTACGAACCTTATAACAATCGAGAATGTCTGTATTGCCATCTTGGTGCAAGGTCATTCGAGGAAGGAGCGGTACACAATGCCGACCCCGCTACACTGCCGGCAATCAAATCCAATCAGCTCTCTTGTCTCTCTAGTGGCTGCCATGACATAGCGCACGATCTGGGGCACCTGAAAGACGCTAAATTTTGGAAAGCAGGTACGTGATGCTGAGTGTAAATCAGCTTGAGAAACGCCGACAGGTTGCCGGCGTGTTCATAGTGCTCGGCCTTGTGATTGAAGCACTGTGTTTGATTTGGTCCACGCCAATTGCGTTCGTCATCTTTGTGGCGATCGGCGGTTTGTTAATGTTTGTAGGAATCGTACTCTTTCTGTATTCCCTTGTCTCTGATCTCAAGGCCCCAGTCTGAGCAGCTTGAGTTTTTGCAAGTGAAAGAGTCGGCCTTCCGTACTAGTTTCAATGAGAGAGTCTACGTCGATGGATCGGACCGTTTTGGGCTAGAAGCTCCTATCCTTCGCACTTACTCTGTGGCCTGGTTCTCCCAGGCGAGCCCGAGAAAAACGTAGCAGTACCAGGTTTTTTTCTCCTTTTTTCCCAAGGCGAAAGTCGAACCCAGGACCGTTCAAGGAATCCTTCGTCACGCGAAGATTCAGACGACGCTCGATCTGTACGCGCAGGACGACGGCGATGAAACACAGGCGGCGCAGGGGGACTATCTGACGGCGCTGGGAGTGGATACGCAGATGGTGCAACGAGATGTGGGCTGGATTGTGGGTTGAGGTTTTTGGGACAACGCCCGGAAACCTACTGGAAACAAATGGTGGGCCTGGGTGGACTTGAACCACCGACCTCGCCCTTATCAGGGGCGCGCTCTAGCCACCTGAGCTACAGGCCCTTCGTACAACGCAGACAAATAGTTTATCACGCCGCGCCGCTTGCACAAGACATTGCACTTAAGCGCTGCCTCGCGCCTCTAACCTCTAATCTCAAATCTCTCGTCGCTGTCCTACTGCACGAAACCTACGTTCGGCGGCTGCCCGCTGCCCTCCGGAGCTTCCTTGATTGGCCCGAACTGCGTCTCGTAACGGGAGATATTCTCTCCCAGCGCGCGCCAGATGCGCTTTGCGTGCCCCGGACTTACGATCACGCTGGTCAGCAGCTTCCCCTGCGCCCCATTCGGGAAAATGTAAACAAAATTGAGGGTGAATTCCTCTAAATTGTGGTGCACCATCACCAAATTGCTGTACTGCCCTTGCAACTCTTTCTCATCCGCTTTGATCTGCACTTGACCTGGCACAGGCCGCTGCTCTTCCATCGTCTTCTCCCTTTAACCCTCTGCCCGCTTCACGGCTTGTCCGAAGGTATCACAGCTGCAACTCCTGCGCTCGCCCGCAAGGCGGCAGCTCTCGACGACAACCCCTGTGAACATGGAACAATTCTCGCCAGTCCTATTGACAAGCTCATCTATTAAGGTTAGTTTAGTATGGATATTTACCGTAGTTAACAAAAATTCAGCTGCCAAGTATCAGTTAAAAAGGATCATGTCTCCCACGTTCCCGCCCCAACTCGAACCCGAACCCGTCGCCGGCGGCGAGACTTCCTCCGTCCCTTCCTTAGAGTCGGCCACGCTACGCACGGCGAGCATGCCCTCTCTGTCTGAGGCCTATCGCACCATCCCCGTTTCTCACACCGCCTCGTGGATTCGCAAAGTCCTCGCGTTTGCCGGCCCCGGATACCTTGTCGCCGTCGGCTATATGGACCCCGGCAACTGGGCGACCGACATCGGCGGGGGATCGAAATTTGGTTACACCCTGCTCAGCGTCATTCTCATCAGCAATCTCATGGCGATGTTTCTTCAGGCGCTTTCCGCCAAGCTCGGCATCGCCACTGGCCGCGACCTGGCCCAGGCTTGCCGCGAGCATTATTCCCGCCGGACTTCTATCGCGCTTTGGATCGTTTGTGAAATTGCCATCGCCGCTTGCGATCTCGCGGAAGTTCTTGGCTCCGCAGTAGCTCTCAAACTCCTCTTCGGCCTGCCGCTTCTCCCCGGCGTACTTATTACCGGGCTTGATGTCCTGATCGTCTTGGCCCTTCAGGGCCGCGGCTTCCGTATTATCGAGGCTTTCGTCGTGACGCTGATCGCCACCATCGCTGGCTGTTTTGCCTACGAAATCTTTTTCGCCAGCCCGATTTGGCGCGAAGCCGTCGTGGGCCTCATCCCCCGCGCGGAAATTTTTCGCAATCGCGAAATGCTTTACATCGCCATCGGCATCCTCGGCGCCACGGTCATGCCTCACAATCTTTATCTCCACTCCAGCATTGTGCAGACCCGCGCGTTCGGCGCCTCCGTTCGCGACCGCCGCGAAGCCATGCACTACGCCATTTTCGATTCCACGCTGGCCCTCGGCTTCGCTCTCTTCATCAACGCCGCGATTCTCATCCTCGGCGCCGCAGCCTTTCACACTCACGGCCTCCACAACGTCGCGGAAATCGCCGATGCCTACAAACTTCTCAGCCCCGTCCTTGGCGTGAGCCTCGCGAGCACTCTTTTTGCCTGTGCGCTTCTCGCTTCCGGGCAGAACTCCACGCTCACCGGCACTCTCGCCGGGCAGATCGTCATGGAAGGTTTTCTGCAGATTCGTCTCAAGCCGTGGCTGCGCCGCCTCATCACCCGTTCGATCGCCATTCTTCCCGCCGTCCTGGTCATCGGCATCGCCGGAGAAGGCAAAGTCACCTCGCTGCTGATCTTGAGCCAGGTCGTTCTCAGCTTTCAGTTGCCCTTCGCCGTAATTCCGTTGATTCAATTCACCGGCGACCGCAACAAAATGGGCGAATTCACCAACTCGCGGTTCACCGCCGTCATCGCCTGGATCGTCGCAGCCGCCATTCTCTTCTTCAACGCCGAGCTTCTCTGGCTGATCTTCCGCGGCCAGTAGCTTCCTTCCAATGCTTTCCTCCTAAATTCTCTTGTGTTCGCCGCGTCCTGAGTGTCTCCGCGCGCTTTACGTTGGGCTTTTCTTTCTTCTGTCTTCCGTCCCCGTATGCGAAAATTTCTACTTGCCCATGACTGCCCATGCGCGAAGCGCTCTCCGCCTGCGCAAACTTCTGTTCGTTCTTCTCCTCGCCGCGATCTCTATTTCCGTAGTCTTTGCCATTTATCAAAACAGGCAATGGAAAATTCCCGAGGAAGCCAAGCTCCGTAGAAATCCCCTTGAATCTACTCCACAAGCCCTCGCCGCCGCCCGCGTCATCTATCTCGATAAATGCGTCCAGTGTCACGGCGAAACCGGAAAAGGCGATGGCTCTGATGCCGCCTTGTACTACCCGTCGCCCGCGAGCCTCATTGACTCGAAGCGCATGAGTGGCGTCACCGACGGGGAGCTCTTCTATGAAATCAGCGAAGGCAGAAAGCCCATGCCCGCCTTCAAGAAACGCCTCACCGAAGCGCAGCGCTGGCAACTCGTCCTCTTCGTCCGATCTCTCTCTCCGTCTACATCCGGGGCAGATGCAATCAGTCGCCCCAAATAAAAACGGGCCAGCAATTGCCAGCCCGCTTTCCTACTCATCCTTGTGAACCCTGTATCTCTTCGTTCGGTTCTTCTGTTCTTTACCCCATTATTCGTTTACTTCTGAAGTTCAAGCCGTGGCGGCTTTCACCTGCCCGAGCGCGGCCGCCACTTCCTTCACATCCGGCACCACCGGAATATCGTAGTTCTTCACCCACGCCACTTTTCCATTTTTACCAACTATCACGATGGCTCTACCCGTAATCCCTTTGTCACCCAAATACACGCCGTACTTTTCGCTCATCGCTCCTTTCGGATGAAAATCCGCCAGCAGCGAATACGTAATCCCCATCTTGTCGGCGAAGGCCTTGTGTGACCACACGCTGTCCACGCTTACGCCCAGCACTTCGGCGTCCAGCGTTTCGAACGACTTCATATCATTCACCAGGCAAACATGCTCGTTCGTGCATACCGGGCTCCAGTCCAGCGGGTAAAACACCAGCACCACGTTCTTCTTTCCCGCGAAATCCGAAAGCTTCACTTCTTTCTTGTCCTGATTCGGCAGCGTGAATTCCGGCGCCGTTTGTCCCACCGAAATACTCATATTCCTGTCCTCCCTTTCGTCTCAAATTCCTCAACAATCTTACCCAATCCCAGTCGCGCTCCACAAATTTTCCCTACGAAGCACGAAGTTCGCTCCGACCGCACGCCTCGCCAGCCAATTGACAGGGGCCAGCACTTGTTCCACTGGAATACAAGCCGTTCAATATGCGGTTTTCATAGTCGCCCATGGAGTTGGCGGATTTAATTGGTCGGTGGCTTCGACAAAATCTCCAGCCATCGCCTCGGCATAGAGGCCACGCATCTCCCGACCAGTCCCTCGCTGGTGAACCCGTAGCTCCTTCCATGCAAAGCAGTTTGAATTTGCGGAAACGCCTCGGTGAACCTCCGTGGCGACTCCTCCATCAGGTCGATCCTCGTCTTGTCCTCTAACGTGACCACAAAGTCGTAACTGGTGCTTTTCCCCGTGAAGCAGCCGGTCTCGATTTTTCCCACGCTTGACCAACTATAGGTCCGAGCAGCCACCGAAAGCATCGGCCTGTATTCGATATGATCCGGTGTGAGGGCCCAGACATTGTTTGCTCCCAGAAAACATAATGGCAATGCTATGGTTCCCATGGCCGCGCCGAACTTAGCCAAGGCGAGTTGGGACGCTTGAAAAGTGCCGCCCGCTGTCTTTCGTTCCATTGTTGCTCTCGCCGGAGGGATACACCATAAGAAGAAATTGCCCACAATCATGCCGGCCGCAAGGGACGGGAATCCAGGCGCGACGAAGAAGAAGATATTGCCCAATCGTGTGCCGCTAAAGAGAAACGCATCGGGCGGGCATAATAGTTTCCGGTATTGCTCGAAGACTAGGACGATTCCAATCCATACTCCGCCGATTCCCATCACGCAGAGCGGAACCAGCAAAAGGTTCCATGTGTTTTTCCGGGGGTGCTCGCCGCCTGTTCTCCCGCTCTCGCCTAATTGTTGGCTGTGCATCGCTCAACCTGCTTCCTTTACTTCTTCTCCAGCGCTAGACTACTTTCTATCTGGAAGCTTCCTCCATGTCCACCGAAGCTACTCGCAGCGCTCCCATTATGCCACTCAGCGATCTCGTCTCACGTTATCTCTCCCTGGCCGGTGAATTTGGCAAGCCCGTCGCTCTCTCCGCATTCCAACTCTCCCCCGCGGAAACCGAGCGCCTATTTTCCTCCTACGACGAGGACTACCACATCAGCCGCTTCTTCCATTTTTCCGAGGCCGAGGGCGTCCAATTCTCAATCAATGGCATCCCCGTTACCCATGTCTCCCTTGACGCCGAAATCGAAACCATTCTCTGAATTAGCCCTTCCGCTGCGTCTTAGATATAATCCGTTTGCAACCTTTTTGTCTCTGACTTGCTCACTGCCACCCTGGAGGTCCCTAGATGGCTGGCTCGCCAACCCTCTTGCCCGAATCGCGGCTCGGAAGCACGCTGCGTCGCGACGCTTGGTGGGTCGAACTTCTGCCCGTATTGATTTTGCTCGGCGGCTTTGGCATTTACGCCACGCTGCGCGCTTTCGAGAACGCGTATTTCGAATGGGGGCCATACCTTTCACCCTTTTATTCGCCGCTTATTGATCCCCATCATCATTGGTGGAAGTTTTCCCCCGCGTTGCTCATCCTCGCTGGACCTCTTGGTTTTCGCGCAACCTGCTACTACTACCGCAAAGCCTACTACCGCGCATTTTTTTTCGATCCGCCCGCTTGCGCCGTCGGTGAGCCTTCCAAACGCCACTACAAGGGCGAAACGGCTTTTCCTTTTATCCTCCAGAATCTTCACCGGTATTTCTTCTACCTCGCGCTCGTGTTCCTTGCTTTTCTCTGGTACGACGCCGCGCTCGCCTACAATTTCGATGGCCATTTCGGAATCGGCCTCGGCACTCTGGTCATGAGCGTCAACATCGTCATGCTCACGCTGTACACGTTTTCCTGCCACTCCCTCCGCCATCTCGCCGGCGGAAAACTCGACTGTTTCTCCTGCGCCTCCTTCGGCAAATCCCGTTTCGCAGCCTGGCGCGGCGTCGGCTTTTTGAACGATCGCCACATGCTTCTGGCCTGGACGAGTCTCATCACCGTCGGCTTCACGGACTTTTACATCCGTATGGTCGCCAGCGGCGCCATCCATGACCTGAGGATCCTGTGACCACAAGCTACGAGACCCGCGAGCACGACGTTCTCATTATCGGCGCCGGCGGCGCAGGGTTGCGCGCTGCTATCGAAGCCCTTGCAATGGGCGCCTCCGTCGGCGTCGTCTGCAAATCGCTGCTCGGAAAAGCCCACACCGTCATGGCTGAAGGCGGCATCGCCGCGGCCATGGCCAATGTCGACGCCGCCGACGGTTGGCAGCCTCATTTCCGCGATACCATGCGCGGCGGAAAATTTCTGAACAATTGGCGCATGGCCCAGCTTCACGCGCAGGAGGCTCCCGAGCGTGTCCGCGAGCTCGAACAGTGGGGTGCGCTTTTCGACCGCACCGATAGCGGGGCGATTCTCCAGCGCGCTTTCGGCGGCCACACGTATAAGCGTCTCTGCCACGTCGGTGACCGCACCGGCCTCGAAATGATTCGCACGCTCCAGGACCGCGGCGTGCAGCTCGGCTTTGACGTTTACATGGAGTGCACCGTCACGCGCCTCCTCACCGATGGCGGCCGCATCGCCGGCGCCTTCGCCTACTGGCGCGAAAATGGCCGTTTCATCGTTTTCAAAGCCAAGTCCATAGTGATCGCCACCGGGGGCATTGGAAAAGCCTGGCCCGTCACTTCCAATTCCTGGGAATACACCGGCGACGGCATGACGCTCGCCTACGAAGCCGGCGCCGAGTTGATGGACATGGAATTCGTCCAGTTCCATCCCACTGGCATGGTCTGGCCGCCCGGCGTGCAAGGACTTCTCGTCACCGAAGCCGTGCGCGGCGAAGGCGGCATCCTTCGCAATAAACTCGGCGAACGCTTCATGGAGAAGTACGACCCTAAGCGCTTGGAACTTTCTACGCGCGACGTCGTGGCCCGCTCTATCTATACCGAAGTGAAAGAGGGCCGCGGCACCGAACACGGCGGCGCTTATCTTGACATCTCTCACAAGCCGGCCGAATACGTGAAGAAAAAGCTTCCCAGCATGTATCACCAGTTCAAAGAGCTCGCCGATGTGGACATCACCAAAGGCCCCATGGAAGTGGGCCCGACGTGTCATTACATGATGGGCGGTATTCGCGTCGATGCCGAAACCGCGCAATCCACGGTGAACGGACTTTTCGCGGCCGGCGAAGCTGCCGCCGGTCTTCATGGCTCGAACCGCTTGGGCGGAAATTCGCTTTCCGATCTGCTTGTGTTTGGCCGCCGTGCCGGTCTTGCGGCTGCGGAGCACGCCAAGAAGGTTTCCAGTCCTGGACTTGCCATCGCTCAAATAGAAGAAGCGGAAAGAGAGCTTCTGGTGCCCTTTTCCAACACGGGTTCCGAAAGTCCCTACGCGATTCACCGCGACTTGCAGAAAATCATGCAGAGCCTCGTCGGAATTTTCCGCACCGAAGAAGATTTGAAAAAAGCCTTCGCCGAGCTTGAAGATTTGAAAGCCCGCGCGGCAAAGGCCAGCGTTGAAGGCTCGCGCCTTTTCAATCCCGGCTGGCATCTCGCTCGCGAGCTCAAATCCATGCTCACCATTTCCGAAGCGGTTGCGCTCAGTGCGCTGGCACGCACCGAAAGCCGCGGCGCGCACAGCCGCATCGATTTCCCGAATTACGATCCCGTCTGGGAGAAAAAGCACAACATCATCGTCCGCGAGGGCTCGGAGATGAAGCGCCACGAATCTCCCGTCGAGGAAATGCCCGATGATTTGAAGCAGTTCGTCATGGCTGATTAGATTTTGTTGAAACGCGAGGCTCGCAGGAGTCTTGTAGACGCCGGGCTTTAGCCCGGCAGCGGTTCGCAGCAAACTCGGGCGAGGCAGTCCGAGCGTATTTTGGAGAACTCATCGATGCCTGAGGCAACGTTACGAGTCTTCCGCGGTGAAGGCGCCACCGGCGGTCAAACCGTTGACTACAGCGTGCCCGTTGCTCCAGGCATGGTCGTACTCGACGCCCTCCATTACATTCAGGGCCATCTGGCCCCCGATCTCGCCGTCCGCTGGAACTGCAAAGCAGGGAAGTGCGGTTCCTGCTCCGCCGAAGTCAACGGCCGTCCGCGGCTCACCTGCAAGACGCGCATGGACGATCTTCCGAAAGATCAGCCCATCACCGTCATGCCCATGAAATCCTTTCCGCGCGTCAAGGATCTGGTCACAGACGTGTCCTGGAATTACACCGTCAACAAGAAAATTCCCGCCTTCCGTCCTCACCAGAACACAGACTGGAAAATTTCCCAGATGGATGTCGACCGCGTCCAGGAATTCCGCAAGTGCATCGAATGCTTCCTTTGCCAGGACGTCTGCCACGTCCTTCGCGAGCATGACGAAAAGAAAAAGTTTGGCGGACCGCGTTTCTTCGTGCGCGTTGCAGGTCTCGAAATGCATCCGCTCGACAGCCTTGATCGCACCGGACTTCTTAAGGATGAGCTCGGCCTCGGCCTTTGCAACATCACGAAATGCTGCACCGAGGTTTGCCCCGAAGAAATCCACATTACGGACAACGCCATTATTCCCCTCAAAGAGCGCGTCGTCGACCGCTTCTACGATCCGCTGACCATGCTGTTCCGTATGTTTCGCCGCTCGTAGCGTAATCAAGTGGCGGAGGCTTTAGCCCGTGCTCTGAAATCATGTAAGATGCTTCCACGCTCCCTGGAAGGAGTGGAGGACCACGTAGCTTCAATCCTTTCTGTTCCGTTAATTCCTTTACCTCCTCTGCTTCCTTTACTTCGCGCAACCTCGGAGGTCCCATGCCGCACCAACTGAAATCCATCTCCAAGGCCGGCATCCCGGAAGCTCTCGCCAAAGCCGAACTCTACCGCTACCTCAACGAACCCGAGGAAGCGGAATCCATCTGCCGTGACATCCTCGCCGTCGATCCCGATCATCAGCTCGCTCGCCGCATGCTCGGCCTCGCCATCACCGATCAGTTCACCGGCGCCGCAGGCGACCGCTACGGGGAAGTCCAGTCCATTTTTCAATCTCTGCGCGATCCCTACGAGCGCAACTATTACACTGGCCTTCTTCACGAGCGCCGCGCCAAAGCTCAACTCCACTCCGGCTGCTCCGCTCACGTTCTCCTTCCGCTCATCGAGGACGCGCTGCGCTGTTTCGCCGAAGCCGAAAAAATCCGTCCCGCCGGCAACGATGACAGCATTCTCCGCTGGAACCGCTGCGTCCGCCTTCTCGAATCCCGCCCCGAATTCCACGCCGTGCATCCCGGCCCGGCCGATTTCGAGAGCGAAGACACTCCGCCGGCCAATGTATCCTTCCGCCACAAAGCGTAACTGGCGTTCGGACCTTGCACCATTCCGGTTGACTCATCGCCACAGAATCGCTTCTTGCTGCTCGGATTTGATATAGACTCTCCCTCGCATTGGGCAAAATCTCGCTCTAATTCCTAGTCTGAGAGCTCCGCAATGCTAACCGCGCAGAAGTTTGTTTTCGTCATCGAAACGTTCTGCGTTCCCCGGCGCAGGGAAGTGTTCGGCTACTTGCTTTTGATTGCGGGCATCTTCTTCTGCCCAAATTCCATTGCAGCGCAGGAGCAGCGATTCCCGGCCAATCTGCCGGAAAGCGGCGCGGTCTTGCGCGATTCGCCGCAACCTCTCCGTTTTTTCGATGCCACCGGGCGGAAAGCAGCGGTATTCGGAAGGCAAGATGGCCAGTTTGAAGCCTGGATTTACCCCATCAAACTCCTCCACAATTTTCGGCTGGAATTCCAGCAAGAAGGGCAATTGGAGCCGGTCCGGGGCGAGACGCTGCTTCGCCAGGTAGTTACGCGGCCGGAATCCACCACCCTCGTCTACGTGCATCCTAACTTTTCAGTCCGCGAGATGATTTGGACGCCCCTCAACGAACCCGCTGTCGTCATCTACTGCGACGTGGATTCCTCGAAGCCGCTAGACATCACCGCCGCCTTCGTGCCGGATTTCAAGCCCATGTGGCCGGCGAGCCTTGGCGGACAGCACAGCTCCTGGCTCGCGAACGAAAAGGCCCTCGCTCTGATGGATGCCACGGAAGGTCCGACAGCGCTGGTCGGTTCTCCCGGTGTCAGCACATACAGTGAGGTGACTGATCACCAGCTTGCTGCCGGCGAGATGCTGCTGCGGATGCGCTTCACGCCTGGCGAGTCTCCCTCCACGCTTCCTCCGCTGGTGATGGCTCTCAGCATGGAAAGCGAAGCCAAGGCGAGCGGCGTCTATCATGATGTGCTGACTCGATCCGCGGAACTTTTTCAACAGCGCGTCGCACATTATCGCCAATTTCTCGATCGCACGCTGTCCTTCGAATCGCCTGATCCCAATCTCAATCGAGACTTTCTTTGGGCAAAACTTACGCTCGATTCCGGCTGGGTCTGCCATCCTCGATACGGCTGCGGATTGATCGCCGGCTACGGACCGTCGGGAGTGGGCGAAAGACCTGGATTTGACTGGTGGTTTGGCGGCGACGCCATGATGTCCTCCTGGGCCTTGGAGGATGCAGGGGACCTCGATGGCGCGCTGCAAGCGCTGCGTTTCTTAAAGGGCCGCCAGCGCGCTGACGGCAAGATCATGCATGAAATGACCCAGAGCGTCGATCTGCTGGATTGGTTTGGAAAATTTCACTACGCCTACTACCACGCCGACAGCACGCCAATGTATCTCTATTCGCTTGGCCAATATTGGCGCCGCACGGGCGATGCGAAATTTCTCGATGAATTCTGGGAATCAGCCAGGCAAGCCTACGCCTATTGCCTTTCCACGGTCACCCCTAACGACGGTTTAATGGACAACACAAAAGCCGGCCTCGCCGCCGTCGAGGTCGGAGTGCTTCGCGGAAAAGTTGTGAAGGACATTTATCTCGAAGGATTCTGGATCGGCGCTCTCGAAGCCATGGGCCCGATGTCCGACGCGAAAAAAGACAAATCGCTTGCCCAGGACGCCTCCCAGCGTGCCGCGAAGGCGCGCGACTCGCTGCAAAAAAACTGGTGGAGTCCCGAACAGCATGCCTTCACGTTTGGTATTTCCGCCGATGGCCGTCGCACGGACTTGAATGGCGTGTGGCCCGGCGTGCTCCTTGCCCTCTCCTCTCAGCTGGATTCCCAGCAAGCCGCTGCCGCGGCGGCTGTTTTTGCGAAGCCGGACCTTGCCACGGATTGGGGCGTGCGCTGGCTCTCCAATGCTCATCCTCTCTACGATCCCCTCAGTTACAACAACGGCACCGCATGGCCGTTCATGAGTGGATTCGCGGCCTGGGCGCAATATCGACATGGCCTTCCGCTATCCGGATTTTCCATTTGGAGCAGTATCGCGCAACTCACCGGACTTTCCTCGCCGGGCGCGGTTCCGGAATTGATGAATGGAGACCGCTATCTTCCCGGTGAGTTCGCCGTGCCTCATCAGTTGTTTTCTTCCGATGGCGTAATCTTGCCCGCTGTGCGTGGCGTGCTCGGGTTGGAGTCACAAGGAACGTCGAGCGGGCAGAACGGCGCTCTCCAAGTCTCGTTTTCGCCGAATCTGCCCGCGGACTGGCCGTTCTTGCGATTCCGGCGCTACGCTATCGGCGATGGCCATCTTTCCGGCGAAGTTCTCCAGCAGCGATCGCAAACCATTCTGCGCATCATGTACGACGGAAACTCTCCAGTTACCGCACGGCTAGCGCCTTCGCTGCCGGCGGCCGCGCGCGTGACGAATGTTCAGGTCGATGGCAAGCCGGCAAAATTTTCGGTTCGCGAGTTTGGCAGTTTCGTTCGCGTGGAAATTGCGCCGGTCACGCTTCGTGCATCGCAGCAACTCACCTTTACCGTCGATTACAACGGTGGCATCGGCATTGTCCCGCCAACGCCGCATCCCCAACCCGGCGAGCGCACCTCGTCTCTAAAAATTCTCGACGCGCAATCCAACACACAAAATCCGAAGTGTCTTGTTCAGCTGATCTTGGCCGGCCTCGCTGGCCGGACCTACCCGCTGCAAATCATCACCACGCTTCCCAATCTCCAGGCTGCTGGCCTCAAGCTCGAAAAAACGGAAACCGGCTACATTCTCCAAATTCCGTTCGAAGGCTCCACCCCCGGCAACTACGTCACGCGCCAGGTCTGCCTCGCCAACTAGCTCGTAGCAACCTGTTCACGCTGGGGTTCAATCTCCCGCCCGTTTCAGTTGAAATATCGCAATCTCGGGCCGCACATTGAAGCGAACCCGCAGTAAATGGCCAACTCCTCGGCTGATATACATCCGGCGGTTCTCCGTCAACTCGATTTCGCCCGCCACGTATCGTTTATTTTTCACCGGCAGCAGCGGCGGGGGGAGGAACGGAGGCTTGCACTGGCCTCCATGGGTATGTCCAGCTAGAATCCAGCCCGGATAGCGGCCCCAAACAGGGCGATCTGCCGCGTCCGGGTTGTGGCATAGCACCACCGTCGAAGCCTCTTCGCCGTTCTCCGCGAGAACTTTCGCCGGGTCAAATCGCGGTCCCCAAAGATCGTCCAGCCCGATGAATTGTAGTCCCGCGATGCGCATCGCTTCGTTGCGCAGCGTTTTGATCCCCGCCTCGCGTGCGATATCCACGACCTTGTCCGCCACGTCTTCCATCTTCCATTGGAATCCGTAATCGTGGTTGCCAAGAATGCTCAGCGTCCCCATGCGCCCGTGTGGCGCATGTTGCAGAACGCGGCGAAGTTGCTCGAATTGCTGGGGCCCGCGGTAGGTAATCCAATCGCCTGTGTAGACGACAAAGTCGGGCGCCAGTTCGCGCACCCGCTGGAAGGATTTGACGATGTATTCATCATCCACCTTAGGGCCGATGTGCAAGTCGCTGAGTTGTGCCAGTGCGCGCCCTTCGAGTTCGCGCGGTAGCCCCAATATCGGCAGCACCGGGTAGGTGAACTCAAGCCAGTGCGGCTCCACCCGCCACGTATACAGTCCCAGCGCAGCCGCGCCAACTCCTGCTGCCGCAAGTCCTCGAATCGCATCCCGCCGGCTGAATTTCCTCTTCATCGCTTTTTCACCGATGCCTCACCCTCACTTCGACCGCAGCAGGCCGGCGTTTATTCTTTCCACTCTGCTTTGGCAAAGTTGTCAGTCTGGAAGGGAAAATCTCTGCTCTCTAGTTGCTCTCTTTGGGTTGCCCATTGATCTGACGGGTCTACTCTATCAGTAACGCTACTGTACAGCTAAACTTAGCTGCAGAAAGGTAGCATTCCATCATAATGCCGGGCGTCGCATCCCTCCGGTTTTCAGGAGGGACGGGCTTTGATCGTTCCCCGTCCCCAACTCTTTTGACCCGCGCGGCTCATGCCGAAGGCATGCTTGACCCGTGGCCACAGGCCATGGCACCATGTAGATACAATGTTTCTACAAGGAGGCGATAACCGCCATGAAGGCCGTCGTCAAGAAATGGGGTAACAGCGCCTCGGTGCGGATCCCGTCCGCCGTCCTCCAGGCCGCGAAACTCCGCTTAGAGGATTCCGTGGACGTGCGTGAGGAATCCGGCCGCATTGTCATCGAACCTGTCCCGCGCAAGGAGTACGACCTCTCGGAACTCCTCAAAAGAATCACTCCGGAGAATTTGCACGAGGAAGTCGATTTCGGCAGACCCGTGGGCAAAGAGGCCTGGTGATGCCCCCTGCCTATGTGCCCGATGCAGGCGACATTGTGTGGATTAACTTTGACCCGCAAGCCGGGCATGAACAGGCTGGACACCGCCCTGCTGTTGTGCTGAGCCCGGCTGCTTACAACGCAAAGACCAGTCTAATGCTCTGCTGCCCCATGACTACCCAGATCAAAAACTATCCCTTCGAGGTGTTAATTGCGGGGCAGGCACGCAGCGCCGTCCTCGCGGACCAAATCAAGAGCCTCGATTGGCGCAGCAGACGAGCTAAGCGAAAAGGAGCAGTATCTCCCGCGGAATTGACAGAGGTCCGCGCCAAAATCCGTGCACTCATCGGCTAGTTAGAAGCGGTCGCCAGTGGGGGTGGCCCATCCTTGCGGGTTTTGCAAGGGTGGGCTGGCTTTCGCTAGCCCATCTTTAGCAGCCCGGCTCCGAACTATTCCAAGCGTGATATTCTCAAGCTTCGGCTATTTCGCGGGGGAGGAACATGCCAGAACTCGATCGCATCACGCAGGACCCATCTGTCATGGGCGGGAAGCCCTGCATTCGGGGTATGCGCGTAACGGTCGGCATGGTTGTCGGCCAGATCGGCGCTGGACACACCATCGAGGAAGTCCTTTCCGACTATCCCTATCTCGATCGCGAAGACATTCTGCAAGCCCAGTGTTTTCTAACCTCCAATTTCCTGCCTCCAACCTCTAAGAGTTTTCCACAGAGCGTTCGAATGGCGTTCCAGTAAACACTTGACAAAGTGTTGTCGTATCTGGTAACATGGGTTGTGTTAGTCAGTCGCCAGCCCGCTCCGGCAACCCAATCCTTTCCGCGAAACCACTGTGCCCGGAGTTTACCTCGACGCGGTCGGGGCGTCTCTGCGTTATCCCTTTCCGGCTCTTTGCCAAGTCCTTTCTCTGCCACTCTTACGGACATAGCGCAGCTCACTGAAAACAAAACAGCTTTAAGTCTTGTAGTTGCCACTCTTACGCGCCACGTCAACCATAACCCCTTTGTTTGCCACTCTTGCAGAAAACACCGGGGGTGGGGTGCACCCCTTCGCTTCTCCTCGGCGCTCCCGATTGGTCTCTTGCTTACTTGTACTAACCCCTTTAGAATCACATCTTTTGCAGACCACCACCCACTAAGCCCCATGGAATCAAATCTTTCCGAAAAACACGGGGGAGGGGAGGGTCGCGCAGGAAATTCTCAGTTCGATCTTGCGGTCCGTCCGGCAAAGACGGCCAATGGCCGGCTCGCTGCAGCCGCATCTTTCTTCCGCGCGCCTGCGTCAGACGGCGCCGGCTTGCCGCTCGATTTCGCGCCCGGAGTGCCCATCTCCATCGCTCGCCGCACCGCGCTCAGAGGCGCATTTTCTCTCAACACGACCGTTCCTCCGTTTGCCTCGACGCCCAACGCTTTCCACATCGCATCCAGGTCCACCTGTACAGGCTTGTCCTTCCACTCCGCGTACAATTTCTCCAACACCTCCAAGCCCACCGCGTGGTCCCCGGTTTTCAGCGCTTTCTCCAAATCCCAGTCTTCGCGAATGTCGCCGCCCGCTTGGAGGATTCCGCGCAGCGCGTCTTCCAATCCTTTTTTGTTTTTCGTCTGCTTGCGAATCTCCACGTCCGCCACAAAGCAAAACAACGCGCCGCCCCAGTACGTCCGTCCCCACGTGTGCGTGTGGTCCAATCCCGCGTCGCCATCTTGCGGCTCGCCCTTCGGCATGTCGCGCACCAGGTCGTGCCACATTTTAAGCGCCGTCCAATGGCCCGCGCGTATCCGCGCAATCGGTTCGACGTACACCGAAAGACCCTCTTCGATCCAGTGGTGCTCATCCGCCATCGACGGAAACGCCAGGTGCACCATTTCGTGCGTCAGCATCCAGTCGTCCGCAAAGTCCGCTGCCGGCGTTTTGTTACCGGCAGAAATGCGAATCAGCCCGCCATTGCGTCCCCACGTCATCCCGTGCCGCACTCCATTTCCATCAAACGAAATTACGCGGAGCGTCAAATGAGGAACAGGGAAGTGTCCGTAATAAGCGGACACGGATTCAGCGGCGGACTGCACCCACTTCATTACGTCCGTTTGCGAAAGAGGCGCTTCACTCGAATCAATGGTCACGTCAATTCGGGAGCCGCCGATCACCACCGTCGAAGTCACGTCAGCCGCCTTTGCGGAAGAGGGGTTAGGCAGAAGAGAGAAGGAAAGGAGCAGGGCCAAATCCATGAAGAAAGCGCGTTTGCGGAAGCCAAGGGTAGAGTCCATCCGGACCATGAGTGCCTAAAATCCATCCTATCCCAATTGCGACGTTCAGGAGTGAACCATCTGGGCGAAATGTTAACCGGGAGTTTTGCTTTGCGTTTCCGTTTTCCAGAACACTTTGTTCGCGAGCGCATCGACGGAAAAAATTCCCGGCCCAAACAGCAGCACGATGAACGAGGCAACGAGAAATACGTAGGGCGCCGCCGCGGTAAATTTGTCCGGATCGGAAAAAATGGAAAGCAACGCCTCGCGGTCGCCGATGACGTAAGCCATGACCAGGTTTACAGTCAGAACAAGCGATGTGACGCGCGCGAGCAGGCCCAGCGCAAGGAAAATGCCGCCAAACAGCTCCACGCAGGAAATGAAAACGGCCATCTGTCCAGGCATCGGCAGATTGAGCGAAGTAAAGTAGTCCGTCACTTTGTCGAGATGGTGCAGCTTGCCCCAGCCGCTCTGCATCAGCTGAATTCCCCAGTACAGCCGCACGAACAGCAGGAACGGGTGCTGGAGATAATCAAAAAAGTGGAAAAACTTGTCGTGCCACGTGCGCAAGGTCGTCAGCAGTTTGTTCATCGGAAGCCAGCCGCCAGAAGTTTCGCTGGGAATGTGATGCGCAACTCTATAACAAGTTTCAACGCGCCGCGCGTTTTTTCTCCGGACGGCAAAACCAGCCAAGGGCGGCCCAAGTCTGAAACCAAGTTTGGACTTGCACGGGGCGCTGTTCGGGCGCAACCGCGCTTTTACGAAAAGCCGCATCAATCGCAGCGCCAAGAGTGTTGCCGCGGTGCAGCGCAGTGAGAATGGAATATTCCTCCTGGTCGAGCCTGCGGAAATAAACGGAATAGTCGATACGATGGACCGCCAGGAAAATTTGCGCCGGCTTCAATTTCGCGACGGCGCGGACGCGCTTCCGTTTCTGGCGCTCCGAAAAAGTATTGCTGGCGAAATCCGTGTCCTCATCGTTCTTGCGCACTTCGAGAAGAAGGTCGTCGACCGGGTAGCGAAAACTCAGCAGCCTCACGTACGGCTGCAGCGTCAGCTTCAGCTTCGCGCCATCAACATTCGAAAGATCTTCCTGGCGCAACGCCGCCTCGGCCTTTCCGTCGAAGGCTTCGATGTCCGCCCACTCGAGCCGCGCGATATCCAGCGCAAGCGCTTGATTCGGGCCGGCCCACTTGGGATTTTTCCGCAGCCACGATTCCATGCGCGAGCCAAGATTGCGAAGCGTGAACGAACGCGATGGATTGGCGATGAGATACGCCTTGGCCATGTCGTCGAATCGGCGCTCCCCGAGAACGGCGCGCAAGCCAGGGAAATCCTCGACGAGCGCGGAGAGCACGCGAAACCAGTATTGGCGATTGTAAATTTCGAGACGCTCGAAAGAAGTGAGCCGGTCGTTCGGCTTGATGAAGCGCGATGCGTAGCGCTTCATCGGGCCGCCGTCCGGAGCGCGGCGCTGCATGCGTTCGGAAGAAGTGAGCGGCTGCATCACGGCGCGTGCCATGGTGCGCTGGAGCTGCATCAATTTCATACGGCTTCCGCCAAGACGGTGGCGCGCAGGAATTTACTGGCTTTGAGGGCTTCGTCGTGAACTTCCTGGAAGGAGGGAATGCTGTCGTCCCATTCGAGGAGCGTTGCGGTATGGCCGGCGCGCTGGATGGCGCGCTCGTAAAGTTTCCAGACGGGATCGATGACCGGGTGGTCGTGCGTGTCCAGAATGTACTTGCGGTATTTCGAGTGCCCGGCGATGTGAATCTGCGCGACGCGATGCGCGGGGACACTGTTGATGTAATCGAGCGGATTGAAACTGTGATTCTGCGAAGAAACATAAATATTGTTCACGTCCAGCAGAATCCCGCAGTCCGCGCGCTCGACGACTTCATTCAAAAATTCCCACTCGGTCATTTCCGAATCGTGATATTCCGCGTAGCTGCTTACATTTTCGACGGCGATGGGAATCTCGAGAAAATCCTGCACTTCACGCACTTTTTGCGCGGTGATCCGCGCGGCCTCGAAGGTGTAGGGCATGGGCAGCAGATCGTGAGTGTATCGCCCATCCACGCTGCCCCAGCAGAGATGATCGGTCAGCCACGGCGTTTTCGTGCGCTTGACGAGATCTTTCAGCCGGCGAAGATGCTCTCGGTTCAGTTTTTCCGCGGAGCCGAAATACATGGAGACTCCGTGCTGCACGACTTTATATTGCTCCAGGATCTGATCCAGGATGTGCAGCGGCCGCCCGCCATCGATCATGAAATTTTCAGAAATGATTTCGAACCAATCGACCACCGGTTTGCGCGTGAGGATGTGGTTGTAATGCGGGGCGCGCAGCCCGATGCCGATGCCGTAGTCCGTAAATCCATTGAAGCGGTTCGCTGCCATGCAAATCTCCGGGTAGTGAAAACACAAAAGGGGAGAGACGAAAGGGCCAGTGAAATAAAGCCACCGGCCCTTCATCCGTAGTAAAGCGCGAGCGGGTAACAGGCCTTACGAGGGCTTCTCGGCGGGCATCTTGGAGCCATCGGTCGCGCAGCCGCCCTTGCCCTTGCAAGAGTTCTTGCCTTTGCAACCGTTGTCGCTCGCCTTGCAGCCGCCCTTGCCCTTACAAGAGTTCTGGCCCTTACAGGCGTGCTTTTCCTTCACCTTCTTGTCGGCCTTCTGGTCTTTCTCCTGATCCTGGGCCGTGGCCGAAGCCTTTGCCCCGGTGAGCAGATTCGAAGCATGAATGCTGGCTCCGGTTCCCGCGAGCAAGCCCGCAAGCGCCGCGCCAGTAATCAGGAATTTATTCGTCTTTGTCATTTCCCTCTCCGACCTCCTGTTTATTTTGAAGCTACTGCTGCCCTTCCGGCGGATTGCCCGCCGTGAAGATCATAAACTCGCGCGGGAAGCGGTCCTTGGGATGGTGAGCGAGTCACGGATTTTTTGAATCCCCGCAAACTGTTACCTTTTTTAAAGTCGCGGACGTTTCCGTCCGTCTTAGACGGCGCGTTAACCCAAACGATTCACACAGAAGAAATACCCCCCAATTCCAGTTGACCCTAAAGACCTGCTCGCGCGCGAATTTATTCCCCGTGCGGACAATTCGTCCGTTTGGGAATTCTTTTCCATAGACTGGGGAGGGCAGGGTCGCGGACGCGCCCTGGCTTAATACCCCGTCCCTCAATCCGGGGCTGTGGCATAACTGGTATCCTCCCATTGCGGTCAGCAGTCAAGCGAAAAAAAGGTGAACAATTGTGACTGGTATCACGGGAGCTGCCCTCAGCATCCCAACGGACCAATCTCTTCCTGCCCTCCTACACTAGGTACGGGGAATCTCCACGTCCGGATGTAGCCCCGATGACCGAGGTGGGGATTTGAAGTAAGCAATCACGAAGAAAACGCCGAGCAGGGAGTCTGTGGCGGCAAAGACCAAGTCTGATGGGTGCATACGGCTCTGCAAGACCAAAGTTACCACGGCAACAGCGTAGGTCGCTTTTTCGAGCACACAAGGAATCATCAAGGGCCGGTAGCGTGCCGGGTCTGTGGCGATGAAGCAGAACGCGACCTGCCAAGCCAGGGCCACGCTCACGAACCCGTAGAAAAATCCGGGATGCGTGATGGGGGGAGGATCCTTTTGCCCGATAAGGTCAAACAGGAAATAGAGCGGGGTGATGACCACCAAGCCCCAGATGCCCGCGATCCAGAAGACGATTTTCGCGAATTTCAATTCTGCCTCCGTGTGCCAGCAAGTCGTTAAGATTTTATCGCAGCGGCGGCCATAGAGAAATCCCGCCGATCATTCCATTGGCTGGTCCACTCCGAAATCCTGAAGTGGTATCCTCCCTACGCATCCAGGTGGAGGCGTGCAATGACTAAATTTTCGAAGACTCGAAGGTTTATCGGCGGGTTGGTTGTGTGTTTCGCAGCGGTTCAAGCATCGGCAATCTGTGCGATTGCCCAATCACCATCACCGGCACTGCTGGTCCTTGAGAAGAGCGACGAAAAATTGGCTATCGTCGATCCGGCCACCTTGAAAGTTGTGGGCCGGGTGCCATCCGGGAGCGCTCCTCATGAGGTGGTCGTTTCCGACGACGGAAAATTCGCTTACATCTCCAATTACGCCGATCAACGTGGCGTCAAGAAAACGATTTCGGTGGTCGACCTTTCGGCCCAGAAGGCGATGGCTCCCGTGGATCTTGGAGCTCTGCAGGCGCCGCACGGCCTCGCGTTTGCCGGCGGTAAGGTGTACTTCACGGCGGAGGCCAACAAAGTGATTGGCAGTTACGATCCCGCGGCGAATCGGGTGGATTGGGTGCTTGGAACTGGGCAGAACGTTACGCACATGATTGCCGTTTCGAAAGATCAAAAGACGATTTTTACCTCGAACATTGGGTCGGATACGATCTGCGAGATCGAGCCGGGTGGCGGACGCAACGGCTGGAATGTCACGGCCATACTTGTTGGCAAAGGGCCGGAGGGATTCGATCTTTCTCCGGACGGCAAAGAAGTGTGGGCGGCGAATTCCGGGGGTGGCAGCGTTTCGATCATCGACGTGGGCACGAAAAAAGTCACGGCGACACTGGACCTGGAGACCAATCGTTCGAACCGGCTCAAGTTCACGCCCGATGGAAAGCTGGTGCTCATCTCAGACGATGGAGGGGCCGGTTTGGTCATCGTTGATGCGGCTACCAGAAAAGTGCGCACGAGACTGAAATTGGGCCGGGGACCGGAAGGCATTGTAATTCAGCCGGACGGCTTGAAAGCCTACGTGGCGCTCAGCGGCGAGAACGCCGTTGCGGTGATCGACTTGAAGACGCTCGAGGTGGGGGGCAAAATCGCAACGGGGAACGGACCGGACGGCTTGGCTTGGGCGCAGCGTAAGTAAGTTTTAATGATCTCGGTCGTGCGATAAGTCGCTTAGGCCTTCTTCCCAAATTTCGCCTGGGCGGCCTCGATGAGCCACAGTTTCAAAACGGTCAAATAGTGTGGATTCACATTTTGGAAGCCTACGCCCATGCCCTGGTCCGGCTGGGAATAGGCCACGATGCCTTGGGTCTCGAAATATCTCCCCTCCGAATAGACCTTGAGCAGCGCCTGCGTTCCCTTTGCGAGTGGATTGGACATTTCCACGTAGCATCCGTAGAGACTCAACTCCGTCACGCGGGCGGCAATAGCAGTTTGTGTCCCCTTTTCAATGACCTCAGCGGTGGCAATGAATGGCAATCGAGGAGTTCGCCGTCGCTCGTCGTCCACGGATTCACCCCTGGTAACGGTCGCTGGATTCTACTTTTAGTTAGGCAAGTGCGGGGCCAAAAAACGCAATTATTGGCGAAAGTAAGGGAGAAGCGGCTCGGACGCAATTCGAGGTGATGGCACCTAGGTAACATTCACCCTAATAAAAGAACCTTCGTACTATTCCGGTTTTCTTGTTTGGCAGGCGATAATGCAAGGGTATGCCCAATCTCTACTTCTGCCAACCTCACGCGAAAAATCAAGGAATGCTGCGAGCTGTGCTCTCCGTGAATGAATGCGAACAGGTTGTTAGAAAGCACTCAGTCACTTTTTTTGGCGAAATCTTTCCCAGCCTGTCTGACAGCCAATCGGGTCCGGGAGACTTTGCCGTTCTGAAATTCGCGGCGGAAGAGACAAGCGGGAGCTGGCGCCAAGGGTTTTACCGGCTCGACTCGGACCTTGGGGAACTCAATGATGTGCTTCGAGATCTCAAGAGATGAGTTCGACTTTCCTGCCCTAGTCCTGGTTTTAATGGCCGCACATTTCATGACTCCTACTGTGCAGAGCGAATCGCTCCCTCCTCTCAGATCCCGTCTAGCCTAGAACAGAGTGTTCTTCTGATTTTCAGCTTAGCCATACGCCTGGAGGAAAAGCGCAGGTCTGTACCAATTTTCAGATTGGCGCGGCACCGGTGTGTGCGCGGGTCCTGTCAAATACTTTAGGAACTGGCCAAGAGACCGGTTGTTGTTTAGTGTCCAGATTTGCACAGATTTGCTACCTGCGCGTCCGGAAAATGGTATTGTAGTGCCTGCCTATCAGGATCGACACACCAGGCACTCACGCACTCAATCAATTAGATCGCCGGAGAGATCATGGAACTAGCCGCTACACAGGAAGCACGCCCGTGGGAACGCCCATTTTGGAAACCAGTGCATGGTAAGGAAGGCGTCTTCGCGTACCTCGTAATTATTCACGTGCTGGCGGTTGTGGGATTGATTTTGTTCCCTCTGCCTAGCCTCAAAGTTCTTGGCCTGGCGATCCTGTTTATCGCGTTCGGCGGGCTCGGCACGACGGTGTGCTATCACCGTATGCTGGCCCACAAAACGCTTAAGACCAACAAGTTTATCGAGCAGGCGCTTATCTTTTGGGCGGTGTTTAATGGCTCAGGCCACCCCGCGAGCTGGGTCGCCTACCATCGTTTGCATCACTCCGTGACGGACACTCCGGACGACATCTCCAGCCCGAAGCAAGGCGGCTTCTGGTGGGCGCACTTGCGCTGGCTATATCAAACGCAACCTGCGGACAAAAATCGCTGGGCTCCCGAACTCACGCGCGGCATGTACACGGCGTGGGGCAAGCTGGAAACTCCCGTCATTGTTCTCTCGATCTTTTCCGGACTTCTGCTCGGCCTCGGCTGGATGGGTTTCTTTTGGCTCGGCGCAATTCGCCTGGTTTATACGCTGCACATGCAATGCTTCGTGAATAGCCTCACGCACCTTGGTCATTCCAAGGAAGGCGGTGACGACTCCAGCATGAACGTATGGTGGCTTGGTCCTTTCCAAATCACGGCGTGGGGCGAGAACTGGCACGCCAATCATCATTCGCACGCCGGTTCCGCGCGTCTCGGGTTGCGCTGGTGGCAAACGGATATCGGCTGGTACTTCATCTGGACACTTGAACAGCTGGGCCTGGCGCACAGCGTCAAGCGCCCGCGCGCTTCGTAGTTAGTTAGTCCCGCCAAAACGCGGCCGCCGCAATGCTATGATGGCGCCGTGTACGCGCAAAAATTCAAAGTGAATGTCGTCATTCGCGGCGAGAGCCGCGCCTGCCCGCTCGAGTGGCTCGATCAATTCTGCATGCGCAATTTCACAAATTCCGCGGTCTTCGACGACACGCTTCCCCTGGCTGACGGCCAAGTCGAAGCCAGCTTCCGGCTGACGCCTGAGCGCTTTGCCGAAGGACTCGGCGCGTGGCTCACGCAGCGAGGCAAAGGCGGGGGTGAACCCATCGTCGTGCAGGTCTCGAGAGAGTAGCTCGCAATAGCCGCTCGGGCCGGAGGTGGAATTGGCCAGTGGCTCGGGCTATGCGGCGGAATCGCGCTCTTCGCCGTTGATGGCTGCGCGAATTTCCGGCAGAGCGGCCAAAGCAGCCGCGGCTCCCGCTGCGACCATGTCGGGCGTTTTAGTGAAGTCATCCCAGACAAATGGTGTAACGTCCGGCTCGATGATCACGTCTGCCTGCTGGCGCCAGCTAAGGTCGGTGTGGCGTTGAATGATGGTGAATGAGCGGCTGAGGACATCGGTGAAGGTTCGAGGTTGTTCGATGTTGCCGGCTTCGAGATACACGGCGATCACGATATCCGCTCCAAGCAGAAGCGCGCCTTCTACGGGTACCGGCGCGGTCAGAAATCCATCGACAAGCGTGCGTCCCTCAAATTGAATGGGCACGAAGAGCCCAGGATACGCGCAAGAAGCGCGCAACGGCAGGCCCACCGGGCCGCGCGTATAGTAGACGGAAACGCCGGCATTGATGTCCGTCGCGGCAATCGCCAGGGGAATGGCCATTTCCTCGAAGGTTTTGAGTGGCGTGAAGCGGGCGAGAAATTTTTCCATTCGCTGATTTGTGGCCAGGCCCAGCCAGGACGGTGTCCAGCGGCCGAAGTCGGTGAAGGTAGTGGTTGCGCCGATGCGCTCCATTTCCTCGAGGGGTGTTCCCGCGCAAAAGGCTGAGCCTATCAGTGCGCCAACGCTTGTCCCCGCGACCACATCGATGGGTATACCGGCCTCGCGCAGGACGCGCAGGACGCCGATATGTGCGATACCGCGCGCAAACCCGCCCGCAAGCGCCAGGCCAATACGCCGGCGTTCCTTCGATTTAGTTTCTTCGGGCAGCGCCAGGGAGCGCAGCTTTTCTCTGGCGGCTTGCAGCCAGCCGATATCTTCTTTTACCTTGCGAGGACTCATCCTTACATTACTGTAACGCGGCCTCCACGGCAGGGCTATAGTCCGTTTGACCAGGGGATAGCGGTTTTGTAACCTGTCCCGTCGGCTTAAGTTCCGCAAAAGGCATACCATGAAACGTCGAATCGAGAAGGCAGCAGTCTTGGGCGCGGGAACCATGGGTTCGCGCATCGCAGCCCATCTGGCAAATGCGGGGCTCCCATGCATTTTGCTGGATATCGTTCCACCAGATGTGAAGCCCGACGCGCCAGCCGCGGAACGCAACAAGGTTGTGCGCGCGGGGCTCGAGGCAGCGAAAAAATCCAAGCCTGCGGCGTTCTTCACGCCGGCGCTGGCAGAGCGAGTGTCGATCGGAAATTTTGAGGATGACCTGGCGCGTTGCGCGGAAGCCGACTGGATTATCGAAGTTGTGGCGGAAAATCTCGAGATCAAACGCAAATTGCTGTCGCGCGTTGTCCAATTCCGCAAGCCGGGCGCGATTGTCACCACCAACACTTCGGGATTGCCCGTTCACTTGATCGCGGAAGCGATGAGCGAAGAGTTCCAGCAGCACTGGGCCGGGACTCATTTTTTCAATCCACCGCGCTATATGAAGCTGGTGGAGGTGATCCCCGGGCCGAAAACATCGCCTGACGTGATCGAAACGCTCAGCGAATTCTGCGACCGCAGGCTGGGCAAAGGCGTGGTAGTTGCAAAAGACACGCCCAACTTCATCGCCAATCGCATTGGAACATATTCGATGCTGAATGCCATACGGCTGATGGCAACACTGGGCATGACCGTCGAGGAAGTGGATGCGTGCACCGGGCCGGCGGTGGGCTGGCCGAAGTCCGCGACGTTTCGCACGGCAGATCTGGTTGGGCTGGACGTGCTGGTCCACGTGGTGAAGAACATCTACGAAACCGCGCCAAACGATGAGTCGCACGAGATGTACAAAGTGCCCGCGCTGGTCGAAGAGATGGCGCGGCGCGGATGGCTGGGCGACAAGACCGGCCAGGGCTTCTACAAGAAAGTGAAAGGCGAGGGCGAAAAAGAAATCCTGACGCTGGACGTCAACACCATGGAGTATCGGCCACGGCAGAAGGCGAAATTTGCTTCGCTCGAAATGAGAAAAGCGATTGAGGACACGCGAGAGCGGCTGCGCGCGCTGCTAGGGCCGGTGCTCGAAGGACAAAAAGGCGACAAAGCTCAGCAGTTCATCTGGGGCGGGCTATCGGAAATGTGTTTGTACGCGGCGCGGCGCGTGCCGGAGATTTCCGACAGCGTTGTGGATGTTGATCACGCGATGCAGTGGGGATTTGCCTGGGAAATGGGGCCATTCGAATTGATGGACGCGATCGGGGTGAAATCTTTCGCCGCGCAAGTTCAAAAAGAAGGACGTGCGATTCCGCCACTCGTGGAAAAACTGCTGACGAGCGGAAGAAACGGATTTTACGAATCGGAAAAGGGCAAGACGACGGTCTTCGATGCGAGCACCGGCGCCGCAAAGCCGCTCGAAACGCGTCCGGGCATCATCCTTCTGAAATCGCGGAAAGAAGCGGGCCGCGAAGTCGAGCGCAATTCCGGCGCAAGCTTGATCGATCTGGGCGATGGGGTAGTTTGCTGCGAATTTCACGCGAAAATGAACGCCATTGGCGCAGACCTGATCGTAATGCTGCACAAAGGATTGAAGCGCCTGGACGCGGATTTTGATGCCATGGTCATCGCCAACCAGGCCGTGAATTTCTCCGTCGGCGCGAACTTGATGCTCATGCTGGTGGCGGCGCAGGAACAGGAATGGGACGAGCTGCACATGGGAGTAAAGCAATTTCAGAATGTGAATCTGGCGCTGAAATATGCGCCGAAGCCGGTGGTTGCTGCGCCGCAGGGAATGGCGCTCGGCGGAGGATGCGAACTCGGATTGCATGCAGCGAAAATTCAAGCTGCCGCGGAAGCTTACATCGGACTGGTTGAGACTGGGGTGGGCTTGATTCCGGGCGGCGGTGGAACAAAGGAGATGCTCATCCGCGCCAATGAACACGCGGCAGGTGGCGAGGATTTGGATTTGTTTCACACACTAAAGCCGGTATTCGAAACGATGGCCATGGCAAAAGTGGGAACGAGCGCGGAAGAATGCCGCAACCTGGGATTTCTGCGGCGAGAGGACGGCGTCTCCATGAATCGCGACCGCCTTGTGGGCGATGCGAAGGAAGCTGCGCTGGGGCTCGTGCGCGGCGGGTACAAGGCGCCTGCGGCAAGCTGGCAGGAAGGCGTCCAGACGACCCAAATCAAAGTGCTCGGCGAACAATTCTTGGCCGGCGCAAAGCTCGTGATTCACATGATGCAGCGCGGCGGCTACATCACGGACTACGACGCGCACGTGGGGCGCAAACTCGCCAACATCCTGGCCGGCGGGCCGCTGACATCGCCGCAACTCGTGAGCGAGCAATACATGCTCGACCTCGAGCGCGAAGCCTTCGTTTCTCTCTGTGGCGAAAAGAAAACGCAGGAGCGCATCGCCTTTACGCTGAAGACGGGCAAGCCGCTGAGGAATTAGGCGCGGAACTACCTCAGCGATATTGCCTCAGTTGCAATCCCGGCCTATGATTGTAGGTGGATATGGCAAGCACAATCCTTTCTGCCCGAAACAGCGACGCCGAGATTACCCTAAGTGTCGAGGTGTGGATGGAAGGGAACTCTCACGTCGCCTACGCTTCAGAATTGGATATCTCTAGCTGTGGCAAAACGGCCGGCCAAGCAAAGTCGCATTTGCGAGAGGCTGTATCCCTCTTTATGGAAGAGGCCGCCCGCATCGGAACACTTGCCGTAATTCTGGAAGAAGCTGGATTTGAGCGGCGGGGCAAGTCCTACCGCCCGCGGCCGGTTCTCACTCGCGAAAAAATGCGGCTCGCGCTTCCCGCTGCCTAGCGGGTTGACGGATGCCGCGAATCATTCCTATCCCCTATCGCAAATTGGTCCGCGTTCTTGAAATGGAAGGATTCAAGTTTGTTCGCGAGCGGGGTGACCACATGATTTCAGCAAGAGTGGAATCCTCAGGCCAATTGTTGTGCCTCGCTACGGTGCGCTGCCAGTCTTCATCATCAAGAACGTCCTCAGGACTGCTCAGATCAGCCGCGACAGGTACTTGGAACTCTTGAACCAGCTTTAGCGCGGCGCTCAACGCGTTCGAATGGTGAAAACGCGGCTGGATGCGCTAACCGCCGGCAACGTTGGATGCACCAGGCGGCTGGCGCGGAGAGTTGCTCGTGAGCGATGCGAAGCATAGAGCGAGGCGCAAAGACAGTTAACAATTATGGCTAGAAACGCATAGAATCGTACTATAATTGCGGTTTCACAGCGGGCTAGACGGAACCCCGTGATTGAGGAGGCTTGATGCACCGAGCCGCGCTTTTGCCGCCGCGCGAAGCGGCGAGAATTCTGGGAATCAGCTACCCCACGCTGAAACAGTGGATCTATCACGGCAAAATCAAAACGATGAAGACGCCCGGCGGACATCATCGCGTGCCCGAAAGCGAAATCGACCGCATGATTCCTACGAAGCTGGAGCGCGGACATATCTCCCTGCGCCGCGGCAACTTCCGGAAGATCAGCGGCCGCAACCAGCTAATCGGCCGGGTAGTTTCGCTCAAGTACAGCGGGTTGCTGGCGCAGGTGACCATGGCCATCGGCGAGCAGCACATCACTGCCATCATCACGGCGGACGCGGCGAAAGAGATGCGGCTGAAGCCGGGTGAGCGGGCCGCGGCGCTGATCAAGTCCACGGAAGTGATGATTTTGCGAGTGTGAGTAAAGGGGTGAGTCTTGACTGGTGACTTGTGACTCGTGGGAAAGCACATTGGCTCGAAGCGTTCCTCGTTGTGCCATTCCTGCTTGCTGTTTTTTGTGCCCAGGCTGTGACGGAAGCCCAGGAACAAAAAATCCGCATAGCAGCCGCAGCGGATTTGCAATTCGCCATGCAGGATCTTGCAGCTCAATTCGAACAGCGCACTGGAACGAAAGTGGACGTTTCCTACGGCTCGAGTGGAAATTTTTTCTCGCAACTGCAGAATGGCGCCCCTTTCGACCTGTTTTTTTCGGCGGACATCGAAAATCCGAGAAAACTGGAAACCGTGGGCATCGCCGAACCCGGAACGCTTTATGAGTATGCGGTAGGGCGCATCGCGATCTGGATGCCCGGGAATACCAAAGTGGACCTTCCTCGCCAGGGTTGGAAGGCGTTGCTGGAGGCCAGCGTGCAAAAAATTGCGATTGCCAATCCGGAACACGCTCCTTACGGCCGCGCGGCTGTTGCAGCAATGCAAAAGGCCGGCATCTACGAGCAAGTCAAAGCAAAACTGGTGTATGGAGAAAACATCTCGCAGGCGGGGCAATTCGTTCAATCGGGGAATGCCCAGGCGGGGATTGTGGCGGTATCGCTGGCCGTTTCGCCAGGAATGAACGCAGGTAAACGCTGGGAAATTCCGGCGGACCTGCATCCGCCGATCGAGCAAGCCGCCATCGCTATAAAGAATGCAAAAAACAAGGATGAGGCCCGGGCATTTTTGCAATTTGTGAAGAGCGAAGCCGGCCACGCGATACTTGCGAATTATGGATTTGCACTCCCAGCCAAGGCAGCAATTGCATCGCCGGCCGTCTCGAAGAATAAATAATTATGGACGCGCTGCTTCTTTCCCTTCGGCTCGCTTTGTGCGTTTCCGCCATTCTTCTGGCCGGCGGACTGCCGCTCGCCTATTGGCTGGCATACTCGAGTTGGCGCGGCAAGTTTTTGCTGGAAGCCGTCGTGGCGCTGCCTCTCGTGCTGCCGCCGACCGTTCTTGGATTTTACGCGCTGCTCGCCATGGGCCCGCGCGG
>Ga0070708_100000428_pt1 | contig 31351 bp, 26 predicted proteins | sample KBSK5503metaG_FD_65469 | JGI IMG/M metagenome (GOLD analysis project Ga0070708, IMG submission 65469) | Corn, switchgrass and miscanthus rhizosphere microbial communities from Kellogg Biological Station, Michigan, USA - KBS K5-50-3 metaG | ecosystem: Host-associated > Plants > Roots >... | reverse complement strand
GTCATCGAGGGGTACATCGACCCCGCCGAGGATCTGGTGGTGGAGGGACCGTTCGGCGACCACACCGGGTTTTACTCCGAGGCGGATCTCTACCCGCAGGTGCACGTGACGGCGCTGACGATGCGTCGCAATCCGGTATATGCGACCACCATCGTCGGGCGGCCGCCAATGGAGGATTACTACCTGGGCCACGCGACCGAGCGAATCTTCCTTCCTCTGCTCAAGCTCACGATCCCCGAGATCGTCGACTACCACATGCCGGCCGAGGGCATCTTTCATAACCTCGTCTTCGTGTCAATCGACAAGCAGTATCCCGGTCAGGCATACAAGGTGATGAATGCGTTATGGGGTCAGGGGCTGATGGCGCTGGCCAAGGTCATCGTGGTCCTGGACAAGAACGTGAACGTGCGCAACGTACAGGAAGCGTGGTGGGTGGCGCTCAATCACATAGATCCCGAGCGCGACGTTAGGTTTTCGATGGGGCCGATCGATGTGCTCGACCACTCCGCCCGTGGGTTCACCTACGGCTCGAAGATGGGGATCGACGCCACGCGGAAGTGGCCGGAGGAGGGATTTACGCGCAACTGGCCGAAGGTGATCGAGATGGATGGGGAAACGAAGCAGCGGGTCGACGCGATGTGGTCCAGGCTCGGCCTGGGTCCACTTCAGAGAGAGAGATTCCAGAGCAATGAGCCTCGATAAGGACACTCGGGCTGGTGCGCGCGAGGGACAGACGTTCCGCGGTCAGGGAGCGCTCTTGCGTCACGTCAATCTGGTTCGGTTGCCGCACACGGTTTTCGCGCTGCCCTTTGCTTTGGTCGGCGTGGTGCTGGCGAGCTATGTGGCACCCATGACGATAAGCGCGGTGTTATGGGTGGTCGTCGCGTTTACGACGGCGCGTTTCGCGGCGATGGGATTCAATCGCATCGCCGATCGCGAGATAGACGCGTTGAATCCGCGGACGCGCTCGCGCGAGATTCCGTCTGGTGCGATGACGGTGCGTGAGGCGAGTGTGGCGGTGGCGGTGGCGTCCCTAGTGTTCGTGCTTGCCGCCTGGCAGCTCAACACGCTTTGCCTGCTGCTCGCACCGGTCGCGTTGGCGTGGGTTCTCTTCTACAGCTACACCAAGCGCTTTACTCGCTGGTCGCACCTCGTGCTGGGGGTCGGCTTGTCGATCGCGCCAGTGGGTGGTTATCTCGCGATCACGGGCCGGTGGAGCGATCCGTGGTGGATGTTGATTGCGCTGGCGATCGCCGTGGCGACCTGGGTTGGCGGGTTCGACATCCTTTATGCGTTGCAGGATGTCTCGTTCGATCGCGAGAACGGACTCTACTCCGTTCCATCCACGTTCGGCGAAGCAAATGCGCTCGGCATCGCTCGCGCGCTGCACATCACGACGGTCGCAGCACTGGCACTCGCTGGATTTGGGGCCGGCGCCGGAGCGCTGTACTTCGTGGGAGTCGTGGTGGCCGCCGCGCTGCTGTTGTACGAGCACTCGCTGGTCAGGGTCGATGACTTCTCGCGGCTCGACGCGGCATTCTTCACCATGAATGGAGTGATCAGCATCGTGTTCCTTGGGTTTGTGTTCACCGAGAGGTTGCTGCGGTGACGAATACTCCGCCGATCGTCGTCGCGATCACCGGTGCCTCGGGCGCACCCTATGCCGTGCGGCTGCTCCAGGCGCTCACCGCTGCGCATCGGCCAGTGTCGCTGATCGTATCGAAGTACGGATTGCGGTTGCTGGCGACCGAGGCGGGAATCGAGTCGATGGATGCGCTGCGCGACGCCGTAGGGATCGAGGCGTGGGCGTCGTATGTCGAGGTGTTCTCCAACGACGATCGTGGTGCAGCTCCGGCGTCCGGTTCAGCGCGGACAGCTGGAATGATTGTCTGTCCGTGCTCGATGGGTACGCTCTCAGCGATTGCCGTCGGCGCGTCGAGATCTTTGATTGAGCGCGCGGCTGACGTGACGTTGAAGGAGCAGCGCAAACTGGTCCTGGTTCCGCGTGAGACGCCATTGAGCGCAATCCACCTCGGCAACATGTTGCGTTTGACGCGGGCGGGAGCAGTGGTAATGCCCGCCGCGCCAGGGTTCTATCATCGGCCCAGAGAGATCTCCGACTTGGTCGATTTTATGGTGGCGAGAATGCTAGATCACCTCGGGGTGGAGCAGAACCTGGTGTCCCGCTGGAAAGGAGAATCTCGGGACTAACCATCATTGCCGCGGCCTGTACCGTTCAGTCTCTTTGTGACAAGCATTCCGGGGAGGCGCAATGAAAACTGTGTCGTTAGTCGTTGTCTTTTCAGGCCTGGTTAGTGCGCTCGCGGCATGCAACCTGTTTGCACCAAATCAGTCCGTCGTCCTCGACGTCACGAAGCTTGACGCCCCGACGACAATAGCGAGCGGCGATGCGCTCACGGTAACGCTGACGGTCACCGTGGGAGGATGTAAGAGCTTCGATCACGTTGCGGTCTCACGTGATCTATCGCGTGCCTCATTCACAGCGTGGGGTCGGGACGCGGCCAATGGGCGCACTGACATCATGTGCCCTCAGGACATCAGGTACGAGCCGCACTCGTATATGCTGCTTCCGCCCTATCGCAACCCGTTCACGCTCCAGGTCCAACGCGGAAGATTGGCCCCGCTCACAACGACTGTGCAGGTTCAGTAAGCCGAGCGGACGAGACAGGTCAGCTGACCTGTCTCGTCCTCTTCATCTCTTTCGGAAATCTCCGAAACCAGGACGATAGCAACAACAGCTCGTCAATCTCGTGAGTCGGCACCCGAGCGGTGGTGGACACCGGCTGGGAGAAAATATCGTCCACCAACTGCTTCATCGTTCGCCGATCCTTTGATGATTTCGGTTTCGCCAGCTCGGCACGCACGACGCCGCGACGAATGAGATAGACCTTGTCCTCGCCTTCGTGTCCGGGCACCGTGTACACGAAGGAGAGATTTTCAACCGCGAAACGCAGCCGGCCGAACTGCGCGCGTAGCGCTTCCAGTCGCTCGAGCTTGTCGCGATAAACCGCCGCCCTCTCGAATGCCAACTCTGCACTCAGTCGCTCCATCTCAGTGCGCAGCATGTTGATCGGGCCATCGTCGGATCCGTCTAGAAACGCCCGCGCCAGCGCGACTCGTTCATTGTACCGCGACTCCGAGCAGCCACCGACGCAAGGGCCGAGGCACTTTCCGATCTCGTGACGGATGCAGCCCGGCGTGCGCGCCAGCTGGAATAGCTCGGTCTGATCACTGAAAAACATCTTGAGGTCGGCGCGGCAATCGCGCAGCATTAGCGCGTCGTTGAGCTCGCGGAGAGCCTCATCAACACGCTGCGCTCCAACGAAGGGGCCATAGTAAATATCGGCATCCTCGCCGGTCGGTCCGCGGACTACTATCAGTTTGGGTGCGGGCGCTTTCGTCAGCTTGATAAACGCGTAATTCCGTCCATCACGCTTCATCGCCACGTTGTAGCGCGGACGGAAGCGTTTGATCATCCGCAGCTCCTGCAGCAGCGCCGCGAACTCGCTGGGCGTGTAATCCCACTCGATAGATTCCGCCGAGCGCAGAATCCGCGCGCCTTTCTCCTCCGGATACGTGCACCGGAAATAGCTCAATAGACGTGAGCGGACACGCTTCGACTTGCCGACGTACAGCACTTCGCCGTCGCTCGATAACATGCGATAGACGCCCGGCCGGTCGGCCGCGGTGTCGCGCACGGTGCATCTCATGATCGCCAGCTGGGCGTCGCTCGTCGGCAGGTTTTCGAGCCGTGGAGTGCCGCGAGTCATCTCAGTGCTGGCACCTCACACACAGCGTCGTCGAGCGGCCATCGACAGCGTGTGTCGATACCAGCTTCGATCCGCATCGTCGGCAGGGAAGTCCACCGCGACCGTACACGTCCAGTTTCTCGACAAACGAACCACGTTCTCCGCGCGCATCGCGGTAATCCCGGAAGCTCGTTCCGCGGGCATCTATCGCTTCGCGCAAAACGTTGACGATCGATTCGCGAAGCAGTGATGCTTCCTCGACGGAAATCGACGCGGCCGCTCGCGACGGATCTATGCGCGCGCGCCAGAGTGCCTCGTTTGCGTAGATGTTGCCGATGCCTGCGATCTTTCGCTGCTCCATGAGGACCTTCTTCACGGGCTGACTGGTAGCCCTGAGAACCGCCGATAGATGCGCGGCCGTAAACGAACGGTCAAGTGGCTCGATGCCGAGCTTCGCCGAGTACTCTGCGAAACGATCCGGACTCATCAGCGCAACTGTACCGAGGCGTCGCACATCGGCGTAATGCAGAGCTCGGCCGTCGTCGAGTTCCAGCCGCAAAGTCGAATAGTCGAGCTCGGCGCCTCGAAAATTCCCGTCGTCGATGAGCAGCGCGCCGGTGAAGCGCGGCTGTACGACCAGCCGATCTCCTGTGTCGAGGTCGATCACTACCAGCTTCGCGCGGCGCCAGCTGCGGACGATGGTGGCGTCGCGCAATCGCTTCGCCAGAGAACGCGAGCTCACGCCGCGCAGTACGTCGCGCTTTCTAACCGAGACTTTTTTTATTTTGCGCCCGCGGATCGCGCCGTCGAGATCCCGTGCGATCGTCTCCGTCTCAGGTAACTCGGGCACCGCGCGTCAGCTCACGCCAGCCAATGTCGCGCCGCAGCTGCTTCCCTTTGAGCGATACCTGCTCGGCATGGTTGCGAGACATCTCCGCGGCCTCGAGCAACCCCGACGCTACCGCGGTGACGCCGAGTATGCGACCGCCGGCACTGACGAGCTGGTTCGTAGCGGGATCGATGGCGGTTCCGGCGTGGAACACCGTGACGCCCTCCTCGGGGGGCGGCAGCTCGATGGCGTCTCCCGTTCTCACCTTCTCTGGATAGCCGGCCGCGGCCACGACCGTGGTCACCGCGCAAAGGTCCTTCCATTCCGGATGGCGGGATCGGCTCAGAGATCCACCACCCGCCACCGCCGCAATCAGCTCGAGGAGCGACGAATCCATCAGCGGCATTATCGCCTGGGTCTCCGGATCCCCAAAGCGCGCATTGAATTCGACGACCTTTGGCCCCTCATCGGTGATCATGAGCCCGGCGTAGAGCAGACCCTTGAATAGAGATCCAGCGTCGCGCATTGCCGACAGCGTCGGGCGCACGATCTCCGACATCACCCGAGAGATCAGCTCCGGCGTCGCCAGCGAGGTCGGAGCGTAGGCACCCATTCCGCCCGTGTTGGGACCAAGATCGCCCTCCAGCAATCGCTTGTGATCCTGCGCCGCGAGCAGTGGCAAGGCCTGATGCCCATCAGTGATGGCGAAAAGCGAAAGCTCCTCGCCCTCCATGTATTCTTCGATGAGGATTTCCCGTCCAGCGTTTCCGAACACCCGATCACTGAGCAACGCGTCGATGGCGCGCTCCGCCTCGGCGGTACTTTGCGCGACGACCACACCTTTTCCGGCGGCGAGCCCCGAAGCCTTGACGACGACCGGGGAAGAAAACTCTGCCAGCGCCGACTTGGCGTCGCGAGCGTCGCTGTGTTTAGTCGCCCGCGCGGTTGGTATTCCCGCTCGAACCATCAAGTCCTTCGCGAAACGCTTCGACGTCTCGATGCGAGCGGCCTCGCGAGTCGGGCCGAAAATCGGCAACCCGCGCGACTGAAAAAGGTTCACGATACCGCCCTCGAGCGGCAGCTCCGGTCCGACCAGGGTCAGATCGACGAACTCGTCTTCAGCGAGGTGCGCCAGCTCTTTGTGCTTGTCGACTGCTATTGGAAAGCAACGCGCCAGCGATGCAATCCCGGGATTCCCTGGAGCAGCAATGAGCTCGAGGGTGGGGTCGTCGCGGCACAACTTCCAAGCGAGAGCGTGCTCCCGGCCGCCACCACCAACGATCAATACCTTCATGAAAACGCTTGCTCTAGGTCTGCGATCAGGTCTCCGACATCTTCGACGCCGCACGACAGGCGCAGCAGATCGTCCCTCAAGCCGAGCGCAGCGCGTCGCTCGGCTGGAACAGACGCATGTGTCATGGACGCGGGATGGCTGATCAGGCTTTCCACCCCACCGAGGGATTCCGCTAAAGAGAAGACACGCACGCTGCCGAGGACCCTCGCCGCCTTTTCCTTGCTGCCGGTAAGCACCGATATCATTCCGCCAAAACCCTTCATTTGACGCTTTGCCAGCTCATGCTGTGGATGCGAGGGCAGCCCCGGATAAATCACGTTCTCATGTCCCAATTTGTCGGCGAGCCACGAAGCAATCTTGCGGCCATTCTCGTCGTGACGGGGCATCCGCAAATGCAACGTCTTCGTCCCGCGCAGTACCAGCCACGCGTCGAAGGGTCCCGGTATGGCTCCCCCTGTATTCAGAATGAACTGGAGCCGCTCCGCGAGGTCATCGTCGCGGACCACCACGATCCCACCCACCATATCGCTGTGGCCGTTCAGGTATTTGGTGGTGGAGTGATAGACGATGTCGGCGCCGTGCTCGAACGGGCGCTGGAAATAGGGTGAGGCAAACGTGTTATCGACGATGAACAGAACGTTCTTGCGCTTCGCGATCTCACCGACAGCGCTCAAATCCGTGATTCGCATCAGCGGATTGGTTGGCGTCTCCATCATGATCGCCACGGTGTTTTTCTCGATGGCGTCCTCGACGTTCTGCGGATCTCTGCTGTCGACATAGGAAAAGCACAGACCGAAGTTCCTCAGGATCTTGTCGAACAACCGAAAGGTGCCGCCGTAGCTGCTTTCGCCCGCGATGATGTGGTCGCCCGACTTGAACAGCTTCATGATCGAGTCCGTGGCGCCCATGCCGCTGCTGAACGCGAACCCATGGGTCCCGCCCTCGAGCGCAGCGACGTTTCTCTCCAGCGCTTCGCGGGTCGGGTTTCTTCCCCGCGCGTACTCATAGCCCTTGTTCTTGCCCAGTCCTTCCTGGACGTAAGTGGAGGTCGTGTAGATCGGGGTCATGATTGCGCCAGAGAGCAGATCGGGACGTTGTCCCGCATGGATGGCGCGGGTGCCGAACGCGGTGTTCAGATCTTCGTCAAAGATGCGAGTCATGCGCCTTTCACGTGAAGGATTGTGCACGGAAAGTTAACCAGTCGAACTGCCGTTATGCGTCGTCGCCCGCGTACTGGCGCGAGTAAATTACCCGCTACTTGCAATAGACTCCGGCATCGAGAGGGCAGGTCACGAATGGCTTATGAAGGTCTGATGGTGAGCGTCTCCGGCGTGCGTGGGCGCGTCGGGGAAGCGCTTACACCGGAGATCATCGCGAAATTTGCCGCCGGCTTCGGCGCGTGGACGCTGGCGCGCTCAGGCGGGAAGGCCCGCGTCGTCGTCGGTCGTGACAGTCGGGTGTCAGGCCCAATGTTTCAGGCGGTAGTGGAGAGCGCGCTACAGTCGGTCGGGTGTGATGTGATCGATGTCGGAATGGTGCCGACGCCAACCATGCAGCTGGCGGTCGAGCATCACCACGCCGCTGGTGGACTCGCCATCACTGCCAGCCACAATCCAATCGAATGGAATGCGTTGAAGTTCATCGGACCGTCGGGACTCTTCCTCGATGCGGCGGAAGGCGCGGAAATGAGACAAGTCGTCGAGGGAAAGATTCCACGGGCCACGTGGGACAAACTGGGTTCCATTACACAGGACAAAGACGCGGCCCGCGAGCACATTGAAAAGATTCTGGCGCTGCCGTTCCTCGACGTGGAGGGAATCCGCAGAAAGGAGTTTCGCGTCGGGCTCGATTGCGTTCGTGGCGCCGGTGGCAGCTTCATGCCGATTCTCCTCGAGCTCCTTGGCTGCAAGCTCGCCACGATCAACATGGAGCCCGACGGACGCTTCCCACGTTCGCCTGAGCCCGTCGCCGAGAACCTTGGCGAGCTGCAGAAGCTCGTGCAGGATTCACACTGCGACATCGGCATGGCGGTGGATCCCGATGTCGACAGGCTGGCGCTGGTGTCAGACGAAGGCGTCGCGATTGGTGAGGATTACACGCTGGCCCTGGCAGCGAAGGAAGTCCTCCGGCACCGAAAGGGCGTGGTGGTAACCAACCTTTCCACCAGCAGGATAGTCGACGACGTCGCCGCCGAAGCTGGCAGTCGGGTGATCCGCACCCCGGTCGGCGAAGTCAACGTTGCGGTGAAGATGCGGGAGGAGAAGGCGCCCATTGGTGGGGAGGGGAACGGCGGCGTAATTCTTTCAGAGCTGCACCTGGGTAGAGACGCGCCGGTGGGTGCTGCGCTGATGCTTCAGTTGTTGCTCGAGGAAGGCAAACCGCTGTCGAAGATCGTCGGGGCCTATCCACGCTACATTATCGTTAAGGACAAGCTGGACCGCCCGAAAGCTCCTCTCGACGACGTTTACAAGGCCCTGAAGCGGGCTTTTAGCGATGCTGAGGTGGATACGCAGGACGGCCTGCGGCTGACGTGGCCCGACCGCTGGGTGCACATCCGTCCTTCGGGAACGGAACCAATCGTGCGAGTAATAGCAGAAGCGCCAAGCGCGGAAGACGCCGAAAGGCTCGTCCGCGAAAGCCGAAAACCGGTGGAGGCGCTGGCTCGGTAGAGACAGTCAACCAAAGATCCTATGTGTGGAATTATCGGCTACATCGGAACGCGCCACGTCACGCCCCTCCTGCTGGAGGGGCTGAAGCGCATGGAGTACCGCGGTTACGACTCCGCCGGCGTCGCAGTCATGAACGGCGCCGGCGTCGAGACGCGCAAAGCAGCGGGTAAGATCTCTCAGCTCGAGCGAGCGCTGGCCAGCAGTCCGGTCGATGGCGACATGGGAATCGGCCACACGCGCTGGGCGACCCACGGCGTCCCCAACGAGTGCAACGCGCATCCCCACGTCGACTGCAAGGGCGACATCGCCGTCGTCCACAACGGCATCATCGAGAACTCGGGAACACTGAAGCAGGGACTGCAGGCGCGTGGGCACCGATTCGTGTCGGAGACGGACACGGAAGTAATCGCGCACCTCATCGAAGAAGCGTTTGACGGAAATCTCGAGGACGCTGTCATCGAAGCGCTCTGGCAGATCGAGGGCACCTACGGAATCGCCGTCGTCTCCAGCAAAGACCGCAACAAGATCGTGGCGGCGAGGAAGGGCAGTCCGCTGTTGATCGGGCTCGGCGACGGTGAGTACTACGTTGCGAGCGACGTCTCGGCGATTCTCGCCCAAACGCGCGAGGTCGTCTATCTCGATGACGGCGACGTGGCGATCCTGACGCGACAGGGTTACACGGTGCTCAATCAGCGCGCGCAGGAGCTGGAGCGGCGCGTCAGCAAGATCGACTGGGACCTCGATCAGATCGAGCGTGGCGGATTCGACCACTTCATGCTCAAGGAGATCTTCGAGCAACCGGCGACCGTCGAGAATTGCATGCGCGGTCGCCTCCTTCCCGATCAGGGCACATCGAAGCTGGGCGGCCTCAACATGACCGACGAGGAGCTGCTCCGGTTCGACAACATTCTGATCACCGCCTGTGGAACAAGCTGGCATTCGGCCCTGATCGGCGAGCACATGCTGGAGAGCCTGGCTCGCGTGCCGGTGGAAGTCGAGTACGCATCCGAGCTCCGCTACAGGAATCCAATCGTCACCGACACGACTCTCTGCATCGTGATCTCACAATCGGGCGAGACCGCCGATACACTGGCGGCGATGCGTGAGGCCAAGGCACGTGGCGCGCGCACCTACGGAATCGTGAACGTCGTCGGCTCGACGATCGCGCGCGAGAGCGACGGTGGTATTTATGTCCACGCCGGCCCGGAGATTGGCGTCGCGTCGACGAAAGCATTCACCAGCCAGGTCATCGCGCTACTGCTTTTCACGCTGAAGCTGGCACGGCTCCGGACGCTGTCGATGGTCGACGGCAAGGGGATCATCGAAGAGATGCTGGCGCTGCCGGCGAAGATTCAGAACATTCTCGACCGCGCCGACGAGATCGAAAAAATCGCCGAGGAGTTCAAGAACTCGCAGAACTTCCTCTATCTCGGTCGCGGCTACAGCTTCCCGACTGCCCTCGAAGGCGCGCTGAAGCTCAAAGAGATCAGCTACATCCACGCCGAGGGTTATCCGGCGGCGGAGATGAAGCATGGCCCGATCGCGCTGATCGACGAGAAGATGCCCGTCGTCTTCATCACGCCGCACGACTCCGTGTTCGACAAGGTCGTCTCGAACGTCCAGGAAGTGAAAGCACGCGGGGGCCGGGTGATCGCCATCACCACTCGCGATGAAGAAGCGCTGGAAGGCAAGCTCGATTACGAGTTCCGCATTCCGGAGACGAAGGACATGCTGACGCCGGTGCTGGCGTCCGTCCCGCTGCAGCTGCTCGCGTACTACATCGCGGTGAAGCGCGGTACCAACGTCGATCAGCCGCGCAATCTCGCCAAGTCCGTCACGGTGGAGTAGTACTGAGAATCCTGCTCCAGCGGGTATCGCGGGCAGAAGTCCGCATCGAAGATCGCAGGGTGGGCAGCATCGGGAAGGGATTTCTCCTTCTCGTCGGCTTCACCCACGGTGACACCGCGGAGAAAGTCGATTGGATGGCGGAGAAGACTTCCGGACTCCGGCTCTTTGGCGACGCCGAAGGGAAGATGAATCTCGGATTGTCCGAGGTCGGCGGCGCGGTACTGGTCGTCTCTCAGTTCACCCTTTACGGCAACGCGGACAAAGGGAAGCGGCCCAGCTTCATCGACGCCGCCCGGCCCGAGGAAGCGATCCCTCTCTACGAACGATTCCTGTCCGCGCTGCGCCAGAAGGGACTGATCGTCCAGAGCGGGGAATTCGGCGCGATGATGGATGTCGAGCTGGTAAACGACGGCCCTGTCACACTCTGGCTCGAGCGATGAGCAAGGTTCGTGTCGTCCTGGCGTCCTCGTCGCCGCGCCGGGGTCAACTCCTGAATCTGATCGGCATTGCCCACGAGGTTCGCCCGGCGAACATCGATGAGACTATGCGCCAGCGCGAGGCTCCCCGCCGACACGCGGAACGGCTGGCGCGCGAGAAAGCGACCGCGATTGGGGCGCGCGATCCCGACCTGATCACCATCGGTGCCGATACTGTCGTCGTCATCAATCGCAAAGTCCTCGGCAAGCCGCGCGACGAGGCAGAGGCGATTCACATGCTCACCCAGCTGAGCGGTCGCCAGCACACGGTGATCACCGCAATTGCCGTTGCGCGCGGCAGGAAGCTCCGCTCGTCGATCGAAGAAGTGCAGGTGACGTTTCGGCGCCTCAGAGACGACGAGATCGAGGCCTACGTCGCCACCGGCGAGCCAATGGACAAGGCGGGAGCGTACGGGATACAGGGCTACGGCGCGACGATCGTCGAGCGAATCGAGGGCGATTATTTCGCGGTGATGGGCCTGCCGCTCGCACGATTGACGGCACTGATGCACGACCTGGGAGTACGGTACCGCTTTGGTGAGGAGCTAACGCTGGCCGATTAGCTCGCGAGCGCGCTCCATCACCCGTCGCTCATTGTCGAAAGCCAGCTGATTCGCAGCGTCCTCGAGCGGTACCCAGCGGGCTTCGTTCACCTCCCAGTCGTGGTCCTTCGTGTCTCCGGAGATGTATTTCAGAAGATAGAAATGCACGCGCTTATGAAAGCGCACCCGAATTCCGTTCTCGATGCCGGCGTACCAGTACTCGATCGTTTCAATGTGCTGGACGATCTCACTGGTGACCCCGCCTTCTTCACGCGCCTCTCGGACCGCGGTCACCTCGGGGTTCTCGCCTTTGTCGACGAGTCCTTTCGGCAACTGCCAGCGATGCTGACCGACTGAGACGATGACGACTTCAGCGCGGTCCTTTTCGCCGCGAAAGACCACGCCGCCCGCCGAGGTCTGGTCGCGGATGGGCACCTTGATCGCCGGAGATTTCCTTGGTCCGGACCCGCCTGATTTGCGCGGCGTCATCGGACCGCAGCTCCGCGATAGCCATCGCTCCAAACCTGCACCTTCTCCAATACATGGCGCGGCTCGATTCGCATCATTCTGCCGGGGCGGTTTTGCATCGAGATCGGATAATTCTCCCCTGGATCCCCGTAGGCGTCGACGATCAGATCGTGAAAGCGACGGTATGGTCCAGTTCGCTTGGGATTGGTGTAACCCATCAGGCTTATCACCGGTCGATTAAGCGCCACGCTCATGTGTAACGGCCCGGTGTCAGGAGACAGCACTAGCGAAGAAGCATCGAGGACAGACACCAGGTTTCTAAGTCCACTCCCGAGCATCGATCGCGGCTTCATCTTCGCGCGCTCCATCACGATTCGCTCGGCCGCCAACTCGCGCTCTGATCGACCACCGACCAGAACGACCTGCATTCCGAAATCACGATCGAGCGAATCGGCGACCACCGCCCAACGCTCCGGAAGCCAGTCCTTGTCCGGCTTGCTCGTCGCGACGACGATTGACGCAATCGGCCGATCGATCGACGAGACGAAATTGTGCTGCCACTCGCGCTCCTGCGGCTGGGGACCGAGATCCCATTCGATTGGATCCGCGGGGACGCCAAGTGCCGCCAGAAATTCAAGGTACTGATCCTGGACATGCTGCACCGCGTGCGGCGGAATCTTTCGATTGGTGAAGAGCCAGTTCATATCGCGCGCGCGCGCGCGATCGAAGCCGAGTTTCACCGGCGCTCGCGCGAATGCGGTCACGATCCCTGCCTTGAAGTAGACCTGCAGATTGATCACCAGGTCAAAATGCCGCTGGGCCAGCTCGGCACGGACATCCGCGAATGCCCTCAGACCGCGCGCGCGATCGAAGATGATGACGTCGTCGACTGATCGATGGCCTCGCACGAGTGTAGCAGGTCCGGGCTGCAACACCCAGCTGATCCTCGTCTTCGGGTTCGCGCGCTTGAGAGCGTTGATCACCGGCAACACGTGCACCGTGTCACCGACCGCACTCATCATCACGATGCAAATCTTGTCCGGAACTGTGCGCAATTCCGGAGGATTCATTCGGCGCTCCGCAGTCGGAGATACTCTTCGTCCTCGGCGGAGTAGGGAAGCTCGTGCAGGTCACGCCATTTGCGGAGCGATCGAATCAGCCGGTCGAGATTCGCCTTGGCAACGAGGGGTGAGCCGGGTGCGCTGAAGCCCACTCGATCGACGTCGAGCACGTGTGCGTCGAGTCCCGGACCTTCTCCCGCGGTAAGCAGAATGTTCTTGAGATTGAGGTCCTGGTGATGCGCGCCAGCGTGGGTAAGCGCTTTCAGCAGCTTTACCACGGCTTCGAGGACCATCACGCGATGGGCGTGGTCGGTGACCTTCGCCAGCGCTACCGAGAGGTCGTGGCCGTTGGCAATCTCCCGCGTGGCGACGTCGGAGCGTCGCAGAATCAGGTTCTTCGGGTAGGAGACGTAGGCTACGACTTCCGGTGTGCTGACTCCGCTCGCGCGCAGCCTGAGTGAGGCTATCAGCTCGCGAAAGCCGCGGGTCGGCAGGACGAAGAGATCCTTGCTCACCTTCGCCATCCAGCCACCGCGCATGTTGTGTCTAACTACAACCCTTCCGCAATCACCGGGAAGGTTCACGGCGAAAACAGGCGCACGTCCAACCAGGGCCACAGCGTCCGGCTGGCGCGCCGCGAACTCGTACAAGGCTTCGTGCTCGAGCACTCCGCGGACACTGGCCGAACAAGCAGCCGATACGATGACGCGCGCGCCTCGTACCTCGAAGCGCTCGTAGGAGGGAATCCTGAGCCCAATCATCTCCGCTGTTTGCCGTTTCTGACCGAGGCAATGGCGCTGAGCAGCGCCTGGGCCTTGCTCCGCGTCTCTTCCCACTCTCGTTCGGGAACCGAGTCGGCGACTATTCCCGCGCCGACTTGCACCGACGCATTTCCATCGGAGATGACGCAGGTGCGAATCGTTATCGCCATGTCCATTCGCATTCCACCGGCGCCGATGTAGCCGATCGCACCGGCGTACGGTCCGCGCGCGACCGGCTCCAGCTCGTCGATGATCTCCATCGCCCGGATCTTCGGCGCGCCTGTCATGGTGCCGGCGGGGAAGGTCGCTCGGAACACGTCCAGCGCCGACATGCCGTCATTGAGCTCGCCCTCGACCTGACTGACGATGTGCAGGACGTGCGAGTACTTCTCGACCTTCATCAATTCAGTGACGCGTACCGTCCCGTATTTCGCGACGCGGCCAACATCATTTCTTCCCAGATCGACCAGCATCACGTGCTCGGCCCGCTCCTTCTCGTCAGCGAGGAGCTCGGCAGACAATTGTTCGTCCTCCGCCACTGTCTTGCCACGCCTCCGAGTGCCGGCAATTGGACGAAGCGTTATTCGGCCGTCGGATACCCTCACCAGCAGCTCCGGCGAGCTGCCAACGATTTCGATTCCGTCGAGAACGAGGTGGTACATATACGGCGACGGATTGATGGCGCGCAGCGCCCGGTAGAGATCAGCTGGCTCGAAATCGAGTGGCACGTCGATGCGGCGCGACAGCAGGGCCTGAAAACAGTCGCCGGCCCGGATGTATTCCTTGATTCGATCAACGTGCGCCATGAAACCCTTCTGCTCGTAGCTCGAGTCGCCATCGACAGGCGGCGCGCCGAAATTCGGCGACATTGCGTTGAGTCGTACCGGTTCCCGCAAACGCTGGAGGATGTCGTCGAGCTCCGCCGTCGCCTCGTCGTACAGCCTGCGGAGCTGGGCGTCGCCAGAGCCCTTGGGGATCGGCACGGAGATAACCGCACGTGCGCTGCTGCGCAGATTGTCGAGAATCACCAGCGACCGCGTGAAGACAAAACAGGCGTCGGGGGCTCGCAGACCGTTTGGAGGGCGATTCGGGAGCTTTTCGATCAGCCGCACCACGTCGTAGCTGAAGTACCCGACGACGCCGCCCCAGAATTGTCCGAGCTCCACGACGTGGGCGGGTTTGGCGGCATCGATCAGCGCACCCAGGTCTGCGAGTGGATCGACGGGCTTCCGCTTATTGTGCCAACCCTTCTTGCTGTTCCAGTCTTCGACGGTCCCGTTGCACAGTCGCCATGCCGATCGCGGTTCTGTGCCGAGGAATGTGTAACGAGACCACGTCTCGCCGCCTGCAGGTGCGGACTCCAACAGAAACGCGAATGGGCCGCGCCTCAATTTCGCGAAGGCGGAAACCGGTGTGTCGGTATCGAGCAGACATTCTTTCCACACCGGGACGAGTGTTGCCGATGACGCGCGTCGACTGAATTCCTCAAAGCTCACGCTGTTAATTTCCCTCCATGAGGCTTCGCTCTTTTGTCCGAGCGCTGGCGTTGATCGCTATCGCGAACAAGCTGAGCGCTCAACAAACGTGGAACGATCAGCGCACGATGGCTCTCGTCCAGCGCGCCACCGAGCGCAGGGCGAATCAGCTGGCCGACACCGCGCTCGTCGACTACAAAGCTACGGCGCATGGCTACGTGACGTTCCTCGCACAATTTGGAGAGGGGTTTCCGGAGCCGCCAAAAATCGTGAAGGCGGACGAGCTGGGTCTGGAAGTCTACTGGCGAGCGCCCGATCTGAGCAAGCAGCGCATCATGGGCCGTCGTGATACGCTGCTCCTTCCCACCGACATCAACTACCATCGCGATCACCTGGGCATCGTCCAGAACAACTTCAGAAACCTCATCAGAATTGGTGAGGGCGATGAGGTTCAGGATGTGCCGCACCCGCTCTCGCCGGCGGGATTACAGGTCTACGATTTCGCGATCCGCGACTCGCTCCAGATCCGGCTGGCTGATCGAACGCTCGACGTTTACGAAGTGCGGGTTCGGCCGAAAGATGACCGTCAGCCGCGCACTGTCGGCGCCGTCTACATCGATCGGGAGACGGGCGAGGTGGTGAGAATGGCGTTCAGCTTCACCCGCGCCGCCCTCATCGACAAGGATCTCGAGGATGTATCGGTGGTGTTGGAGAACGCGCTCATCGAGGGGCGATTCTGGTTGCCCCGACGCCAGGAAATCGAGATTCGCCGCACCGGCTCGTGGCTGGACTATCCGGCGCGCGGGATCATCCGCGGCAGATGGGAGATCTGCTGCTACGAGGTGAATCGCGGAACTCCGGCGACCTTTTTCGGTGGTCCCGAAATCGTCCTCGCCCCGCCGGCCGACCGCGCCGCAAACCCGTTTCCATTTACTGGGCACGTACTCGATTCGCTGCCGCCCGATGTGCGAGCGGTCACCGACGCCGATGTGAAAAAGGTTCAGGACGAGGCGCGCGCCCTGGTCCGGGAGGCTGCACTGGCGCGGACTCGGAGCTTCGCCTTTTCGGCGCGCCACATCTCCGACCTCGCCCGATTCAATCGCGTCGAAGGGCTCGCGCTTGGCAGCGGGTTTCTGCAGCGGCTTGGTGGCGGGTTCGCCGTTGCTGCCTCAGGACGCTACGGGTTCAGCGACCAGGAGCTCAAGGGGCGGGGGGCACTCGAGTACAGCACCGGCGCCGGATCGCGTCTGACGCTGGCAGCCGAGCGTCAGTACCGCGATGTGAGCGACGAACAGGAAACGTCTCTCGTTCGAAACACCCTCGCCGCGCAGGAGTTCGCCAGCGATTACACTGACACCTACGACGCGCGGTCAATCTCGCTGAGCGGATCACTGGCCCGACTCGGGTGGCGTCCGTCGTTTGATTTCTCGTACGGGCAGCACGATTCACTCTCGGTGCATGCACGGGCAGCTAGTGGCCGCTTCCAGCCAACGATTCCGGCGCTGCCGCTGCACGAAATTCAGTTCACGGTCGCCCTCGACCGTCCCACCAGCCTCACTTTCGCTGGTTATGAGCTTGGCGCGCGTCTGGGGGCCAGCGGCATCTGGCAACAGCAAGCCTCGCCCACACCTCGCCGCGATTTTCTCCGGCCGTCGATCACCATCGATCTACAAAGGCCGTTCGGTTCCAGCAGACTTTTGCTGCATACGGTTGGCGCGGGCATCTTCGGCGGCAGCGACACTTTGCCGGCGCAGCATCTCGTTTATTTCGGCGGTCCAACCACCGGGCCCGGTTACGACTTCCACGAATTCGTTGGCCGCGGCGGCATCAGTCAGCGCATGGAGTACCGCTTCCTGGCGCCGTTTCTGCCCATTCCACTTGGTCGCTTTGGCCGGGCACCAGGAACGATCACACTGGCTCCTTTTGCCAATGCAGTCTGGATAGACCGCTCGGCGCCGTTCAAAACGGCACGACAGGGATGGTACCCGTCGCTGGGCATCGGTGCGCTGACCGTGTTCGACGTCCTGCGCTTCGACGTCGCGCGTGGCCTGCGAACCGGCCGCTGGACCTTCGGCGTCGATATTGGACGCGATTTCTGGAGCGTTCTCTAAGCCATAACGAGGGGAGCGCGGCGACCCGTTATTGAATGGCCCAGGTCGTCGTCCTTGATGAGGGTTATCCCCCGGAGATCCGGGATCGAACCCGGGTCGACCCAACATCAGCAGCAGGTCTCTATGCGCTCAAATCTCAATCTCCGCCGCGCTGTCCTGGCGGTGGCAGCTATCGTTTTTATGGCTGGTTGCGCCACAGCGACCAGAAGTACGGCGGGCAATGCTCCCGTTCGGGCCGCCAATCCGCCCCAACCTGGCCCCCGTGCGACACTCGTCCGAGCCGATAGCGCATACCAGGCGGGTGCATACCCCCTGGCGCAGGCGCTGTTTGAGGAGATCGTCAACCGCGACCCTGATCCGCCTTCAATTGCCATCTTCCGACTGGCCACTCTGTGGTCGTGGGATAATCGTCTCGACGAGGCGGACGCGCTGTATCGGCGCTACATCGCCAGGGAGCCGCGCGACGCTGAAGGGAGAATCGCCCTCGCCCGCACGCTGGCCTGGGGTGGTCATTACGCGGAAGCGATAGCGACGTACGATACTCTGATTGTAACCAATCAGCGCACGCGCGACGCTGCGATGGGTCGCGCACAAACCCTCGCCTGGTCTGGACGCTTGAGTGAAGCCCTTGCTGTCTACAAGGTGTGGGTCCGCGATCACCCCACCGATCGTGACGCAGCTATGGATTACGCGCGGGCTCTGGCGTGGGACGGCCAGCTGGATCAGGCCGAGGCGATGTACACCCAGCTCTCGCGAACCGGAAATGCGGCGGCGACAAAGGGCTTGGCGCGGGTGATCGGTTGGCGAGGTGAGCTGGAGCGCAGCGCGCGGACGTGGCGTCGCGTTCTGGAAACCGATCCAAGAGATCCGGAAGCCCTGACGGGCCTCGCGCAGGTTTTGAGCTGGCAGGGTCGCCAGTACGATGCGGAGGCGGCGTTGGAGCTGGCGCTGCAGGCGAATCCGTCCTACGGGGACGCGCGTACTTTGCTGCGCTGGGTGCAGGCGGATCTGGAACCGAGCGTCACGTTGACCGGCCTCGGCATAAACGACAAGGACAACAATCGCTCGACAGTTTTCATGGCGGATTACGCGACACGGGCGCCGTGGAACGCAACGATAGGCGCGAGGTACACCGGGCGCATGGCGAATTTTGCCGCGATCGATTCGCGCAGTGATGCAGGCAGCCTATTCGCGCGGTGGCAGCCCGCTTCCAGCTCGTGGCTGCTGCGCGCAGAGGGGGGCGTCACGAGACACTCTACGACATTCGTCGCGCCCAACGCCAAGCGGACGATTGGCAGCGGCGCTCTTAGTGTGTCGGGTAATCTTGGACCGTCACTTCGAGTGGGATTGAGTGCCGCGAGAACGCCCTTCGACGAAACGGCGCTCCTGATCGCAAACGGAGTCATCAGCTCGGTGTTGAGCAGCGACGCAGCGATCGCACTGCCGGCGCGCTTTACGCTCTCGGGGGGTGCAAGCCGCACCCGATTGACTGGGGGGACGCGCGAGAACGGGCGCAATTCGTACAACTCGACTTTGCGTTGGAACTACAATCGCAATTGGAGCCTGTCCATTGGCGGGCATCAATACGGTTATGACACCTCGTCGACCGATGGCTACTTTGCGCCGCGTCGCTATACGCTGGGCGAGGTGAGCACTCGCGGGCGCGTCGGAGGTAATCTGGGCTGGAACGCCGATGGCGAGGTCGCTCTCGGCAGCCAGCACATCGACTTCTTCGGTTCGAATGCCGGCTCGCGTGCTACTGAGCGTGGTGCTTTGTCATTCGGCTACCGTTTCGATCCAGCCCGCGAGGTGAGCGTAGCGGGTGCGTATGCGAATGTCGCGGGGCCGGCGCAGGCGAGCGGCAGCGAGTATTACTGGTACACGTTCTCGCTCCGCGCGCGATTCGGTTTCTAAGAGCGTCGATTTGACCCGCTGACGACAATTCGCTCCCCTACCTTGGGGAGTGACTTGTGTCGTTGATCCCGTCGCTGCTGACGGCTGGCTGCTACCAGTCCTAAAGGACATTCTTCCGGACCGCGCGCTTCGGGAGATCGAGTCCACCAACCCTCGTAGTTATTGGCGAACCGTCGTCGTCGGCGGCCTTACAAACGACGACGAGCTTCTGGAAGCGCTTTCTGTTCGCACACGTTTCCGGATTGCGACCGATTTGATGGTTAGCGCCGAGGCGTGCGAAAAAGTACCCGAAAAGCTGGCCCGAAAATTCGGTGTCCTGCCGCTTTCCATCTCCCAAACCATTCTCGACATCGCCACTGCCAACCCCTACGACCTCGATTGCGAGAAGACGCTCGCTTTTGCGACGGGCCGCACTGTTCGGATGTCGCTTGCTGCACCTCACCGAATCATGGAGCGGATCGAGGAGGTATACGCGCCCGTCGACCGCGTCAGCAAACTGCTCAACAAGGCGGGGACAAGCTCGATTCAGTCGGTAATCGAAAAGGCCGACGACACCGAGCCCGCGCTGGATGAAAAAGAGGCCGAACGCCCGGTCATCAAACTGGTCGATCATATCGTGGCCGAGGGAATCGCCGCCGGCGCCAGCGATATCCATCTCGAGGCCGGTGAGACCGGAATCGCTGTTCGATATCGGATAGACGGCATGCTCAAGGAAGTGATGGTCCTTCCCAAAGCTGTCGGCGTACCCCTCGTATCGCGCATCAAGATCATGTCGCAAATGGATATCGCCGACCGTCTGCGTCCGCAGGGTGGGCGCGCCCGCGTCTCGATCAACGGTGCTCGCGTCGACCTGCGCGTCTCGACGCTGCCCGCGTCGCACGGTGAGAAGGTCGTCATCAGGATCCTCGACTCGCGTGCAGCGCTGCGTTCCGTGGAGTCTCTCGGCCTCGACCCCGTCGATGGACCGCGGATGCAGAAACTGCTCGAGGTGCGCGAAGGTCTGATCCTAGTCACCGGACCGACGGGATCGGGGAAGACGACGACACTCTATGCCGCTCTGCGGCTGCTGCAGCATCGCGGAGTCAACATTATCACCGTAGAGGATCCGGTCGAGTATCGCATCCCCGGAATCGTACAGGTCCAGATCCACGAAAAGGCGGGGCTCACCTTCGCATCCGCGCTGCGCTCCGTTCTCCGCCAGGATCCGGACGTCGTGCTGATCGGTGAGATACGCGATCGCGAGACCGCGTCGATTGCGATTCAGGCATCGCTCACCGGTCACTTGGTCTTTGCTACTCTGCACACCAACGATGCCTGCAGCTCAATCATTCGCCTCACCGACCTCGGCGTCGACCCGGTCAAGCTGGCGGGTGCGCTGAAAGGCGTAGTGGCGCAGAGATTGATTCGGCGGCTGTGTCGCTCCTGCAGGCTGGTAGCGAACGCCGGTGTTCCGCGCCGGCTCCGCGACTCAGTGCCCGGCGATTCGATGATCTACATTCCGGTCGGCTGCGTCGAATGCTCATTGACTGGTTACTCCGGCCGCGTCGCTGTCACTGAAGTGCTGGTGACGACTCCGGAGATCGAGCGGGCGATCGCCGAGAACGCACCGCCCGAGCGATTGTTCACCGCTGCGCGCTCCTCCGGGACACGGTCTCTGTGGGCATGTGGTTGCGCCCAGCTGATCGCCGGCAATACGAGCGCTGAGGAGTTGGTGCGAGTAATCGAGCCGGAGAGCTCGCGCGGTGGTCAGCTCCACGACGCGGCATATAATTCGCCGCGACCGATCGTCTATGAAAAACCTCCGGATCAAGCCGTGACGAAAATCACTCCCGGTGTCATCGAGCTGTTCGTGATAAAGCACAACGGCGGCGACTGGCGCGTTCTCACTCTGCAGCGCGCTCGCGACGGGAAGCGGCCGGGCTCCTGGGAGACTGTCTACGGAAAGATTGACACGCGGGAGAAGCCGGAAAAAGCCGCGGTCCGCGAGCTAAAGGAGGAGACGGGACTGGAGCCGCAATCTCTCTACAACGTGACGGTCAGCAGCTTCCATCTGCACGCAAGCCGCACTATCCAGATGTGCATCACTTTCGCCGCGTTCGTCGCAGACGACGCGCTCGTCAAGCTCAGCGACGAGCATCAGCGATTCGAGTGGCTAACCGTCGATGGAGCGAGCGACCGGTTCACCTGGCCGCGCGAGGCCCACGCGCTGCGCGACGCCCATCACCTTCTGCGCACGGGCGATGCGGGACCGGTTGAAGATGTTCTTCGGATTGAGATCTGAAATCGCAAAGTCAACTGAACACCAACTGCGCGCTGATCGCGACCGGCTGATGGCGGGCTGCTTTAAGGCCAACTGAACACTACAAGCTGCCTGCTGATCGCGACCTGCTGATTGCTGCCGGCAATCCGCCGTCCGACCCATCGTCGTAGGCAAAGACGGTTCGACTGATGTTGTTCGGCTTACTCAAGCGCCTCGATAAAATAGGATTGCCGAGAGTGCAATTACGCCAGAACGCCGGTAGCTATCCGCAGGCAGCGATCAGCAGGCAGCAGGTGGTGTTCAGTTGCTATTGCGATACTATCGCGGCTTGACCGTGGTCAAAGCGTCTAAGCCGGGAGGCGCGTTCGGCTTCACCCTCACGCTCTTCGCCGGAATCCCGACGTAGACGTGATACGGCCTCACGTCCTTCGTCGCCACTGCCATCGCCCCCACCATCGCGTGCTCATTGACGTGCACTCCCGCGAGCACCGTCGCGTGGTAGGTGATGCGCACCCCGTCCTCGAGTCTTGTCGGCGCATCGGTGACGTCGCGCTGGTCGACAATGCTGTGAGTGTGACTGTAGATGTTGGCGTAGTCGCTGATCGAGACGTTGTTGCCCAGCGAGATCCCACCCCGGTCGTCCAGCAGCACGTGTCGATGCACGACCACGTTGTTGCCGACCTCCATGTTGTAGCCGAACGAGAACTCCACGTACTGAAACGCTTTGAAGTTCTCACCGCAGCGCTTGAAGATGCGGGGTGCCAGGAGCCGCCTGAACTGAACGCCCAGCTCCACGTTTTGGCCACCAAGCGGCGTGCGATCGAACGAATACCACAGCCAGATCAGCGGCTTGACCTTCTGAAAGCGCGCGTCATCGCACTCGGCGTAGTATTCGGGCTCGAGGGTGACATTCCGGGGATCGAGCGATGAAAGCGCAAGCCGCGTCGGTAATGGCAACTTCGCATCCTCGACCGCGGTCTCCCAATTCCCTGCAAACTGTGGATAAGCGATCTCGCACAGCGTACGTCGGCACAGAAGCGCCCGGTCGGTGCCGGACTCGAGCTCGCTGGCGAGCCTCTCCAGCCACTGCGACTCGATCCCCGCTATAGGTAGACGCGGTAGCTTGCGCAGAGGGTAGATCGGCATGGCTGGAAAGTTGGCCTTCACCCAGCCGAAAAACCAGCTATTGACTCGGATGCGATGCCCGTGCGCGAACGAGCGCTCTCTCGCGCTCTATTCTAGTCAGAACCTGTTCCCAGGTATCGTCCCGCACGTTCTGGAAAGTGACTGATAAGGGTTGATCGAGATCGATGGCTTCGTCGAAGAGATAAATCGCGCTTTGCGCCTCGCGCTGCTTCAGTCGCTGCTCGCCAAACCCCGAGCTGAGTGGGAGAATTTCGAGCGGTCGAAAATCACGACCACTGCTCGTGATCACCAGCTCCATGGGACTAAAGTGAACATCGGGCTGAACGCCGTAAAACGATACGTACCACAGATCGGGCGGTCTGCCACCGGTGCGTCGGCTGACAGCGGCGATCGCCTGCTTGTTGCTCTCCTGCAGCTCGCGGAGAGCACGATACGAATCCGGAGTCAATAGTCTGATCAGGTTTTCTTCGAGAGGAATTGCCCTCACTATCAGGCCGGGCAGCTCCATTCTGATAGCGATGTCATCCTGTCGCAGCGTTCCGTATCCAACCGGGACACTGGCGCGGCCGGTTGTGTCTTCCGTGATTGGAGTAAGTGTCTGTTGCTGCGCCAAGGCGGAGGACGTCCCTCCTGCGCACGCCGCTAGCGCTAGGAGCGCAGCAGCCAAAGCGATCGCCTCGGACAGCGATCTCACGTCGAGTCACCCGGCGCGGCCACCAGATCCGTGATTGCCTCCAGCAGCTCTACGCGACCGTCTCCGGAGTGCGCGCTGAACGGAATGACCTGCTCTGGATCCAACGCCAGCGCAGCAGAGATCTCGGCCACTCTTTGACCGGCGGCGGCTTTGCTCAACTTGTCGGTCTTCGTCAATGCGACGATCGTCGGGACCTCCATTTCTGCCAGAAAGTCCAGCATAGCGTGGTCATCTTCGCTCGGATCGCGCCTGATGTCCAGCAGTAGTACTATACCCCGCAGCTGCGGTGTTTGTCTCAGGTAGTTCTCCATCAGAGGCCGCCACTCGGCGCGAATCTCCTTCGATACGCGTGCATAGCCGTAGCCGGGTAGATCAACGAAGACGAAGCCATTGTTGACACGAAAGAAATTGATCTCGCGGGTGCGACCGGGTGTGCGACTGACGCGCGCGAACGATTTACGGCGCACCAACGTGTTGAGCAGGGAAGACTTTCCGACGTTCGACCGGCCGGCGAACGCAATCTCAGGCAGCGTCGACTCGGGACGCCAACCGTGCTTCTCCGACATGCCCCCGATGAACTCCACGTTCCGGATGACCAGCTTCTCCGCGGGGGCGCGCGGGTCCTTCGGCATTAGTGCGTTACGGAATCGTAGAGCGCTTCGCCGGAGGATGTCGTTGCCGCTGGTTGTGGACGCAAGGCGATCGCCAGCACCTCGTCCATCGTCTTCACCGGATGGAAGCGCACTGTCGCCCGCACTTCGTCGGGAAGCTCCTCGATGTCGCGCGCATTGCCGTTGGGGACGATGACGTCCGTCACCTTGTTCCGGTGAGCCGCGACCGATTTCTCTTTCAGACCGCCTATCGGCAGCACTCGGCCCCGTAGCGTGATCTCGCCTGTCATCGCGACATCGCCACGGACCGGCACTCCTGTCAGGGCGCTGATTACCGCCGTCGCAATGGCGATACCGGCCGACGGTCCGTCCTTTGGCGTCGCGCCGGCGGGCATGTGAATGTGAATGTCCTTCGTCCGGTAGAACTCGGACTCGATGCCCAGCGGACGCGCCCTCGCGCGCGCGTACGACAACGCCGCGCTCGCCGATTCTTTCATCACGTCGCCGAGTGTGCCGGTGAGCTGTACTTTGCCCCGGCCTTTGACGACGCTGACTTCGATCTCCAGTACTTCACCGCCCGCCGACGTGTAGGCCAGGCCCGATGCAACGCCGACCTTGTCGTCGAGGGAAGTGTCGTCGGGGTCGAATGGTGGTGCGCCCAGCAGCTCTTTGAGGTCCTCGACGCCAACCGTCTGCGTTTGCCCCGCCTCGGTTGCTAACTCCGCGCGGCGTCGTGCGAGCTTGCGCGCGACCCGGGCAATTCGGCGCTCCAGCTCACGCACACCTGCTTCGCGGGTATAGCCGCGCATGATCGCCATCATCACATCCGGCTGGACCACAACGTCCTCTTTCTTCAGTCCGTTCGCTTCGATTTGCCTCGGCAGCAGATATTGACGCGCAATCGCCAGCTTCTCGTGGTCCAGGTATCCGGCGATGCGAAGAATCTCCATGCGGTCGCGCAGCGCCTCGGGAATTCCGGCGAGCGAATTCGCGGTGGTGATGAACAACACCTGCGAGAGATCGTAGTCGACCTCGAGATAATTGTCGTTGAAGGTTGTGTTCTGCTCGGGGTCCAGGACTTCCAGCAGCGCCGCCGCTGGATCCCCACGGAAATCCTGGCCCAGCTTGTCCACTTCGTCGAGTAGAATGACCGGATTGATCACCTCGGCCCGTCTCATCGCCTGGATGATCCGTCCCGGCATCGATCCTATGTAAGTGCGGCGGTGGCCCCGGATCTCAGCCTCGTCGCGTACGCCGCCGAGCGCCATGCGCACGAACTTGCGACCGAGCGCCCGCGCGATCGAGCGGCCGAGTGAGGTCTTGCCGACGCCTGGGGGGCCGACGAGGCAGAGAATCTGTCCATCGAGCCGCCCCACCAACGACATCACCGCAATGAAGTCGAGGATCCTGTCCTTGACCTCGTCGAGGCCGTAGTGGTCGGCATCCAGAATGGCGCGCGCCCGCGCCACATCGAGCACTTCGTCAGTGCGCTCGCTCCACGGAATGGCGACGATCCAGTCGACGAAGTTTCTCGCCACCGTGAATTCCGGCGACATCGGGGGCATCCGCCGCAGCTTCCTCAGCTCCCGCAGCGTGCGCTCTTCAACGACCTTCGGCAGGGCTTTCTTCCTGATGAGCGCCTCGAGATCGGCAAAATCATCGCCGTCGTCCTCGCCCAATTCCTTATGAATGACCCGCAGCTGCTCCTGCAAGTAGAACTCGCGCTGATTCTGGAACATCGCGCCGCGCACATCGTCGTCGATCTTTCGCTCGAGACGCAGCAGCTCGATCTCCCCGGATAACAGCTCGGCGAGCATCTCCAGCAGGCCTCGGAGGGTGTCTGCTTCCAATAGGGACTGACGTAGCTCGAAGCGAACAGCGACGTGAGCCGCCACGCCGAAGGCTTGTCGCTCCGCCGAGTCTGTGCTCTGGATGATCGAAACGATCTCGGCCGGGATGCGGCGGTGGAGACTTACGTATTCCTCGAAGGAATTGAGGACGCGCCTGCTGAGCGCCTCGGTCTCGGCGGCGTCCTGTGGGCCAGGTCCCTCGAATGGGAACGGTGACGCTGCGGCGCGCAGCACGTTCCCGGTCGGTATGTAGCGGGTGACGCGGGCGCGGGCGACGCCTTCGACCAGGACACGCGTCGTGCCGGTTGGGAGCCGCGACACTTGTACGACGCGTCCGATGACGCCGGTGCGATGCAGATCCGCCGCTGCTGGCTCCTGCTTCTCGCCGTCGTGCTGAGCGACGAGCAGGATGATCTTGTCTTCGGCGAGGGCCGCCTCGATCGCGGCCAGGGAAGCCGGACGCCCAACGAGGAGCGGGATGACTACATATGGGAAAATGACGACATCCCGAAGCGGCAGGACTGGAATCCGGTCCCCCGTCGGGATCGTTTCATTGTCGCGTTGAAAGGTTTGAGGCAAGGCCGGACTGTTCGAAGGCTGGAAGGTTATGGTAACTGCAACTTACGACGACCAGCTAGGGGCGGTGGGCGGAGCGGCTAGGGGCATCGAGCGAGCACGAAATGGATTCGAGCGTAAGCACGGAGCCCCGAGCCGCTCCGCCCAAAGCTCCGAGCCGGTAGTCGTAGGTGGCAGTTCTAAGCTTCTTTCTTCCGCCTGATGGGCGAGATCTCAAGGAGCGGCTGTGTGCCATTGGTGATGCACGACTCGGTGACCTTGACCTCGACGACGTCCTCTCTGCCCGGAAGGTCGAACATCACTTCCATCAGCACCTCTTCGAGGATCGCGCGCAAGCCGCGCGCGCCGGTGCCGCGCTTGAGCGCCTTGCTGGCGATCGCCACCAGGGCCGCTTCGTCGAATGTGATCTTCACGTCCTCGAGACCAAACAGTTTCGCGTACTGCTTGGTGAGGGCGTTCTTCGGCTCCTTGAGGATGCGCACCAGCGCCTCTTCGTCGAGGCCCTCGAGAGCAACCGTAACCGGCAAACGACCAACCAGCTCCGGAATCAGCCCGTACCGGAGCAGATCGTCTGGCTCGACTTCGCTGAACATCTTCGTCTGCGCCAGCTTCTTGTCCCTCGCCGCGGTGCCGTTGAATCCGATTTGACGGCGGCCCGTCCGGGCTTCGATGATCTTCTCCAGTCCATCAAAGGCGCCACCGCAGATGAAGAGAATGTCCTTCGTGTTGAGCTGGATATACTCTTGCTGCGGATGCTTGCGACCACCTTGTGGTGGAACCGAAGCGACCGTTCCTTCGATGATCTTGAGCAGCGCCTGCTGGACGCCTTCGCCGGAGACGTCGCGAGTGATGCTCGGGTTCTCGGACTTGCGCGCGATCTTGTCGATTTCGTCGATGTAGACGATGCCGCGCTCGCATTCGGCGACGTTGAAGTCACCGGCCTGCAGCAGCCTGACGAGGATGTTCTCTACGTCTTCACCGACGTAGCCCGCTTCCGTGAGTGTCGTTGCGTCCGCGATGGTGAACGGAACGTCAAGAATTCGAGCCAGCGTCCTGGCCAGAAGCGTCTTGCCGACTCCGGTCGGACCGATCAACAGAATGTTCGATTTGTCGAGCTCGACGTCGTCGTCCTTGAGCGACGTGGAGTTGATGCGCTTGTAGTGGTTGTAGACCGAAACGGCCAGCGCCTTCTTTGCCTGCTCCTGGCCGATCACATACTGGTCCAGGACGTCCTTTATTTCCTGCGGCGACGGTACCTGGGTTATCGCCTCGGCTACCTCGCGCTCCTCATCCTCCGCCAGAATCTCATTGCAGAGCGCAATGCACTCGTTGCAGATGTAAACCGACGGCCCGGAGATGAACTTCCGGACAGAGTCTTTCGATTTTCCGCAGAACGAGCAGCGAAGGTGTTTCTCTTGGGACATTGATCGAATGGGAGCAAAGAGAGCAGCGATTCGGCGCCTGAACTAAAGATACCTAACAGCGGGTCGGAAAGCGGTCAAGAAACAATCCGAAAGCAGGACTCGTGAAGATTTTCACAAGTAACAGAGCCCTGCTGTTCAGGCCTGTTTGAGCGCTTCCTCCATCTCTCCGCGATAGGAGATCACGTTGTCGATGAGGCCGTACTCCTTTGCCTCGGTCGCCGACATGAAACGATCCCGGTCGGTGTCACGCTCGATTCGCTCCGTTGGCTGGCCGGTGTGCTTGGCCATGAGCTTGTTCATCTCGGAGCGGAGATGGAGGATCTCCTTCGCCTGGATCTCGATGTCGGAGGCGGTTCCACCACCGCCGCCCTGTGAGGGCTGGTGGATCATGATACGCGAGTGGGGAAGCGCTGACCGCTTTCCCGGACGACCTGCCGCCAGCAGAAAGGCCCCCATGCTTGCCGCCAGGCCCATGCAGTTCGTGTTAACCGGCGACTTCAGGAACTGCATTGTGTCGTAAATCGCCAGTCCTGCCGAGACGCTCCCGCCGGGGGAATTGATGTAGATGTGGATGTCCCGCTCGGGATTGTCCGACTCCAGAAAAAGGAGCTGCGCGATCACGATGTTGGCGACGTCGTCGTTGATCGGCGTGCCAAGAAAAATGATCCGGTCCATGAGTAGGCGCGAAAAAACATCATAGGTGCGCTCGCCGCGGCTCGAGCGCTCGATCACGTACGGCGTATAAATCGTCGGCATTTGTTCGTCTTCTTCCTCGCGCCGTTTAGGCATTAGTCGAGACATCGTTTCGGTCCAGCAGCCACTTGAAGACCTTTTCCTCAGTGATGCTGCGCTCCATTTCCTTGAGCCGGCCGCTCTTCTCGAGCTGGGCGTAAATCTGGCCGGGGTTCGCCCCCTTCTTTTCCGCTTGTTCTGCAATGCGGTCGTCAAGGTCCTTTTCGGTCGCGGTCAGACCTTCCTTTTCCGCGATCGTCTCGATCACCAGGTCGCGCCGGATCTGCCGCTCTGCCATCGAGCGCATTTCTCCGGCGAACTGTTCCCGCTGGTCCACGGGAATCTGATACGCCTCGGCGTAGTTCTGCACGAATTGCTGGACCCAGCTCTTTGGTACGTCAAAACCATTTGCAGAAATGATCTGGTCGATCAGCTGCTGGCGCACGTTCGCCTCGGCTTCATGCTCGGCGTGCTTCTGCAGGTCGGATCGTACCGCGTTTCTCAGTGCATCGAGCGACTCAAAATCTCCGACTTCATGAGCCAGAGCGTCGTCGAGAGGAGGGGCGGCTTTCCGCTTCACCTCATTGAGTGTGACCCGCACGGTCTTGGTCTGGCCACGCTGGGCCTCCTCCGGAAAATCGTCGGGCCATTTGACTGGCCGCTCGACGGTTTCACCAGGGGCCGTAGACATGATTAACTCTTCGATTCCGGGAATTGCCTGTCCTGCGCCGAGCACCAGCGGATAACTCTTTCCCTCACCAGCATCAGCACCGGCGGCGGCGGTTGCGATCTGCACATTCACCATGTCGCCGGGCTGCGGCTTTTCCGTTACCGGCGTCCACGTCGCCTTCTCGTCGCGAATCTGCTCCAGCTGCTGGCTGACTTGTTCTTCACTTACCGAGGTTGACGGGCGCTGGATTCGAAAGCCCTTGGTTCGCGCCAGCTCGATCGTCGGCCGCAGCTCGAGGTGAAGCTCGAAAGTAAGTGGCTTACCTTCCTCGAACTTCAGGTCGTGGACGTGCGGTTGAGCCGCGACCTTGATGCTCTCTTTTTCCACGAATTCCTGATACGCTTCGCGCACCAGCGATTCGAGCGCTTCCTGCCTAATGGCGTCCCCGAATTTTTTGCGGACGACCGTCGGCGGCGCCTTCCCAGGCCTGAATCCGGGCAGTCTTACCGTCGACGCATATCGCCTCGCCGCTTTGTCTTCGGCGTCCTTGACCGCCTCAGCAGGAACTGAAACCTGAATGTGACGCTCAACCCCCTCCGACGCGCGCGGCGTGAACTCGATTTTCATGCCAGCAATATAACAGAGTGAAGACGAATCGAAGCGGCACCGCTATTGCCTTTTCCATCGGGCAGAAAATCAAACCAAAAAACGAGAATTCTTGCGGAGGTGGGACAATGGAGATCCATACGCTGAAAGACCTTTACGTCGAGGAGCTCAAAGACCTTTATAGCGCAGAGAAGCAGCTGATAAAGGCGTTGCCGAAGATGGCCAAGGCAGCAAAGGACACGCAGCTCCAGCAGGCATTTCGCAATCATCTCAAGGAGACCGAGCAGCACGTCGCCCGAATCGAGATGATCTGTCAGGAGTTGGGCGTCAGCCCACGCGGCAAGAAGTGCGTCGGAATGGAGGGACTGATCGAAGAAGGAAGCGAGATGATCAACGAAGCGAATGATGATGCACTCGATGCCGGGTTGATCTCCAAGGCGCAGCATGTCGAGCACTACGAGATGGCCGGCTACGGAACCGTGCGCACTTACGCGCGGCAGCTAGGCTTCGAAAATCAGGCAGAGCTGCTCCAGCAGACGCTAGATGAGGAAGGCAAGGCAGACCAACTGCTCACGGAGCTCGCCGAAGCTGGCATCAACGTCGCAGCCCAACTCTGATTACGACCCTCGGCGTCCCGACTTCATCGAAGTGGCAGGCGGCTTTCCAGCTCTCACTGGCGGTGCGGGAGGCGGCTGCTGCACCTTCGTCGCCTCGGGCACGCCGTGAGGTTGCTGGTCCTTCTTCTTCTTCTTTGAGAAATCGGGGATCTCGTTCTTTCGTTTCATATATGGTCTCCGCTCCGGAAGATGCTTGTTCTGCGCAAGTGATGCGAAAGGGGGGCTCGAACCCCCACAAATTGCTCCCCTGGATCCTAAGGCTAAATCTGCTCACGCAAAGCGGATTCTGAAACGGCCAGAGCTACACCGAGCGTGACCGAGAACCACGAAACATCACCTATATGCGACGATGGTCTTAACAATTCGCCGGTGGTCCGGCCAGGCTGGTTCTGGAGAGTCGCATTGAGCTAAAGCGTCGGTGCCGACGCTTTTAGGTCGGTACCGACTTATGCGAATTGCAATGGAAGTTGCAAAATGCGACGATTCGAGGCCCCCGTGTGCGCCAAAGTCATTTTGTAAGTGGCTGTCCTATAAGGCCTTAGCGTTGAGGCGAGTCTGGATCGCCGGTTGCCGTTAACGCGTGTTGCTTCAGTTCGTTGTGCCGGGTCTTCTTGATATACGCTGAAGGCTCAAGAGCCGGCGGCGAATCTAACGCTTCAGGAGAGTCGTAAATGAGCAACAAAAAGGGTTTTACCCTCATTGAGCTTCTGATCGTGGTCGTCATCATCGGCATTCTTGCCGCGATCGCGATTCCGAAGTTTGCAAATACAAAGGACAAGGCGTACGTCGCCGCGATGAAGTCTGACCTTCGCAACATGGCGACCTACGAAGAGCAGTACGCTGCCGACAACGGTGGTGCCTACTTCTCCGGAACCGCGACGACCGCGTCGCCGCTCCAGGGCTTCAGCCCTTCGCAGAACGTCACGGTAGTCGTCACTGCAGTTGCT